>Ga0335070_10007643_pt1 | contig 12663 bp, 9 predicted proteins | sample Lox_Sample_13_FD_206722 | JGI IMG/M metagenome (GOLD analysis project Ga0335070, IMG submission 206722) | Soil microbial communities from Loxahatchee National Wildlife Refuge, Florida, United States - Lox_Sample_1.3 | ecosystem: Environmental > Terrestrial > Soil > Wetlands | place: USA: Florida...
AATCGAACCCACGTCCGAAGATAAGAATTAAAGACCCAGGCTCTATTTCTTCACTTCCTTTACAGAGTTAATCAGAACTATAATTTCCTTAGATTCAAAAGGTAAGAGGCTTTCCTTATCCTGAGGGATTTCAATTTCGGTTCTTTCTCCTATCTTAGCTGAAATCTCTTTATTGAATAATATGACTGTAGTTTTATCAGATTTCAGTTCATTGGGCCAGGGTCTGTCCATAACCGGGTTTATAGCATAGATGTGTGTTACCTCTAATTGGAATTTTATTTTATCTGTATCAATAAAAGTCGGGTTTTTGATCTCGTAGGCTGATAGATATAAAATCGAGTCTCCACCCTCAATCTTATAAACTTTGTTATTAGAACAGGTCACTTTACCAGTCTCCGCACCTACATCCAGACCCAAGATACAACCCTTGTTTTCCAATTCATCTTTTTTACTGTCCTGGTTAAATAGATAATATTCGGTATTAAAAGTCACATGATGAGTAATTTCCTCTTGTTTATTGACCAGTTCCCCTTTTGTTTGTACTGAGATATCCAGAAAAACCTGCTTCCCGCTCTTATCTTTTCCTATAAGAAGATTCATTGTGCCTTTCTCCGGCAACACAAAATCAAGTTCTCTCTCCGAATATTCGAACAAAGGAGAACCTTTAGATTCAGCCTGGGTTAGCTGAGCCAGGATACCCTTGATCTGAATAGATTTCCCCTCAGCTGTAGAAGCTTTAAGATACAGATCTGAGCTTAAGAAGATCTTTCCAGGCGAGAGAGGAGGTTCATTTTCCCTAAGTAAGCGGGTAGCCGGGAACTGCGCCTCTCCTGAAGTCAGGATATTAATTTGCTCAAGCCCTTTGAAGAAAGTAAAACTTATTTTACCGTATTTATTTTCTTCGATTGTGAAACTGCCTGAACCAAACACAGTTTTCTGGCTGTCTTCCAGCACATAAGCCGATACTTTAAAATGATATTCAATCTCTGAAGCCAATATTGGCCTGGTAAAGAAAAAAAGGGAAGTCAAAATTACCCAAAATATTATTGGTTTTCTCATCTTCTCTTCCTTAGAAAGTTAATTTTTGTTTCCAAAGATTACATAAGTTCTAACTACGTCATTCTCGGTCAGAACAATTCTTTGGGATTTAGGCTCTTCCCGCACTTCCCTTTCAATTTTTGAAATTCCAGTAATAGTTCTGATCGGATTAAAAAAAGAGTTAATCAGAAACATTAAAAACAATATTATCGACGCCCAGGCTAAGCCCTTTGGAACTTTGTAGTAACCCTTTAAAAAACCTAAAACCGGTTTTTCTTTTCGAGAAATCTCTACAGTATGCTTTAAAATCCTTTTTTCCAATTCGGAAGGTATCTGCTCATTTTTCCAGATTGAGGTAGTGATTTTTAGCTCCTCTAATTTTTTGGCCAAGCCGGCACAATGGGTACAGGTTTTTAGATGCTCAGCTAAGAGTTTTTCTTCCTCGGGTGTAAGTTCCTTGTCCAGCTTGGCTGAGATTAACTCTTGAAAATCGAAACAGTTCATAAAATCACCTCTTCTAATTTCATTTTTCATAGATTTCTTTTAGCCTAAGCCTTGCCCTGAAAAGCAAAGATTTTACTGCTGGGAGGGAAAGACTCAAAATTTCTGAAATCTGTTTATATGAAAATCCCTGGTATTCTCTTAGAACTAAGGACTCTTTTAAGTCTGGCTCTAACTGGCTCATAGCTTTCTGGAGTTTTAATACCTGCAAGTTCGAGTTTCCATTTTCGCTCGATTTTTCATCTGCAATTGAGTCAAGAGTTATCTCTTTTTTTGTATCTCTGATTCTATTAAGGCAGAGATTCCGGGTTAAGATAAAAAGCCAGTTTTTCAGATTATTTATCCTGCCAGGATTTTTCTGGTTATGGAACAACTTTATAAACACTTCCTGGGTGATATCTCCTGCAGATTCTTTATTGCCTAACATCTTATAAGAGAAATTGTAAATCTGGTTCTTATAGCGATGAAATAGAGTCTCAAATGCCTGAAGATTGCCATTATGAAAGCTCCTTAAAAGCTCATCCTCTCCGTAATTCATAATCCTCTCTATTATAAAGACACTTTAAAGATAGAAAAGTTTTTAAGTTTTCTTAGTGGGTGAGCATCTCAGGATATGATTAATCAAGCCCCCTACAAAAAACCAATTGTAGGGGTTCGATTTATCGAACCCTAAATTTCTCTTTTTTGATAATATTCAAAAATCTGGTGCTGGATATATAGTGGTCTGCTAATAGCTTTCCGTTGTATATCAAACTGAAGGTGCCATATACTGAGGGAGAATTTTGAGCCTCTTTTGCACTTTTTAATTCGGTTATTTTGATTTTTAAATCTTTTCTCTCTGCGATCTCGCATAAATTTTTAATAGATCTTGCAATCCAGGGGCATTGATTGGCATAAACGATATTCAGTCCTTTGTATCTGCTCAATTGCTTTTCCCAATCGGTGAATTTAGGCAAGGGCCCTTTCTTCAAAGGTTTGATCATCAATTCGAACGAAGGTTTGGTTTTAGCCACAGAACAAAATCCATTTTTCAAGAAAAGATCTCTGCCTGCCATGAATGGACCTTCGCTGGTAATCGCTGCTATGCCATACATCCCCTGCTTTTTGGCATCTTTCAAACATTCTTCAATTAAAAGTGAAGCGTATCCTTTTTCTTTATATTTATTAAGGGAAATCCAGATGCAGTGAATAAACAAATACCCCCTGGCATCAACCGCCCTCCAGGCGTACTCCCCGGGAACATATTCAACAAAGCCGATTGGTTTTTTTTCGTTTTCCGCAAACAGCAGTTTGATTTTCAACCCCTCGGCAAAACGCTTTTTCAGCCATTCAAGCTTTTTCAGATGTCCTTCGTGCTTAGGATTTAAAAAGCAGGGGCACCCAAATTTCTGATAGTTGTCAGCGGTTAAGGTGACGATATTAATTTGATTGTTCAAATATCTATCTATCATAAATAAAAAATGGAGGCGGTGGGAATCGAACCCACGTCCGAAGATAAGAATTAAAGGACTTCTACAGGCTTAGCTTAATCTTTAAAGATTCGCTCCAGGAAAAACCGACAAGCAGGTCTGACCCGGAACTATCCCGGTTTGGTTTCGCCCTCTTCCCCCGGGAGATGGAAGAAGGCTATCCTGTTTTTCTCGACGCCTTAGCCCAAACCAACAGGCAGGCTCAGGTAAGACGAGCTGCCTTTAATTAGGCAGCCAATGCATACGAATAATCGTTTGCATTTAGATTTATTTCCCAATGGATTAACGAGGTTACTGGGTACCTCGGCCTGCTTTCCTTTACCCTTGATCCCCGTCGAAACCGTTCGCCCCCAAGAAAGTGGCATAAATCCCGATAAAATATACGTATATATGAAGAAAAGACAACAGGAATTTTTATGGAAATTCCCAGCATCAAGAGTTACGGAGAATAAAATAGCGTTGCCAGTCCTCTGCAGCGTAAGTCTTTTTTGACCCACCTTGAGGACAAGGTTGGAATACCAAACAGAGGCAGCCAGATTATAGGGTGAATTAAGGATTGACGAAAATAGGAAATAAGTTATTATATGTTAATATATGGTGGATTATTTACATCTTTGAACCAGGGTGGCTAAAGGAGGAGTTCTGTGTTTAAATCTCTCAAGTTCAGCGTGTTGATTTTCTGTCTGGTTTTCCTGGCAGCAGGTACCAGTTTGGCTAAAGCCCAGGCTCAAGTGTCTGGTGATTCGATTGATCAGAAAGTGGCCCAGCTTCAAAAGGAGATCGATGCCAAGGGATACCACTGGATAGCCCAGAGGAACTGGACCTCCGAGCTTTCAGACGAGGAGTTCGACAAGCTATTAGGTTTTAAACCGCCAAAAGGGTATTATGAATGGCTGGCAAAACAGCCCAAGCTTAGAGCTAAAGTGGGAATTGAATTCCCTCCGGTTTTTGACTGGCGTGATTCGAGCATCGTGACTCCGGTCAAAAACCAGGGAAGTTGCGGAAGCTGCTGGGCTTTTGCCGCAACTGGTGCTTTTGAAGCAGCTATAAAAAAGCATGATGGAATAGAATACGACCTTTCCGAACAGCAGGTTGTATCCTGCAATGTATATGTGGAGAATGGATGCGACGGGGGTTGGGCTGAGACAGCCTACGAGCTTTTTCAGCGCCACGGGGCAATACTGGAGTCAGCCATGCCTTATCAGGCAAGTGGGACCGTGCCGTGCACCCAGGACCTTTATCCGGTAGTTGCCAAACTCAAAAGCTGGCAATATGTGGATAATGATGTCAATGCAATTAAAGCTGCAATCCTTATAGGACCAGTATATAGCGGTTTTTCGGTTTATCACGATTTTGACTCTTATTCCAGCGGATGTTACCAGCACACCTCTGGTTATTACCGGGGTGAACACGCCATAGTCATAGTCGGCTGGGATGATAACGCCTGCGGCACTGGCCAGGGTGCCTGGATCTGCAAAAATAGCTGGGGCGCAAACTGGGGCGGATTGCACGGTTATTTTTATATAAAATGGGGAGATTGTGGAATAGGCGGAAGCACCGTTCTCCCGATTTATCCACCTGACCCGGTTACTTTAGTTTATGATTCGCATCAGGCTACAGAGTCGATCGGCAACGCTGATGGAATATTAGACCCAGGGGAAACTGTCAACCTACCTGTTACTCTCAAGAATACCGGACCGAACACTGCCACAGGAGTCTCAGCCATACTGTCGACTTCTACTCCGGGGATCAATATCATTAATCCTTCTGCGACCTTCCCTTCGATTGCCTCAGGAGCAACCCAGGTTTCAGAATCACCCAGCTTTAGTTTTCAGATCGATCCTTCGGTAGAGAGAGGAACTAGAGCGGATTTCAATCTGGCGATCAACTCTGATCAGGGAAGCTTTACCAGCTCCCTGTTTACCTTGATAGGTAAGATGGACACAGTGTTTTTCGACAATATGGAGGCCGGAGACAATGGCTGGACTCACGGATTCATCACCCTTTTAGATGACTGGCAGCATGGGACTCCCACAGGCGGCTGTAAGACTGACCCCTCTTCAGCCTATTCTGGCACCAAAGTCTGGGGAAATAACCTAAGCGGCAGTTATTCTGACCAGGAGGAGGATTACCTTCTCTCCCCGGTCATCAATTGCGGAAGATACACCAAGACTAGACTGCAATTTCACAGATGGCTCTCTGTGGAAAAGGGGATTTTCGATACTGCCCAGGTCCTGGTTAACGGTAACCCGCTGTGGACCAATGATTCGATGAACGATAATTTAGACATGAGATGGGTGCTTCAGGATTTCGATATCTCCTCGATTGCAGATACTAATCCCTTGGTTCAATTAAAATACCGGTTGAGGTCGGACGAAGGGCTGCATTTAGGTGGCTGGAATATCGACGACGTTCTGATCCTGGGAATATCCAGTTACAAACGAGGAGATGTCAACGGGGATAACAATATCAGCGTGACGGACGTAATCTACTTCATAAATTATCTGTTCAAAGGAGGACCTACTCCCACTCCGCTGCAAGCTGGAGATGCCAATTGCGATGGCAACTCGACAGTCTCGGACGTGATCTTCCTGATAAACTATCTGTTCAAAGGCGGTCCAGCTCCAGCCTGTTAATAGCTAATTTCAATGACTTCGTAAGGGCAGGTTCGAAACCTGCCCTTTTTTTTCATAAAAAACCGTTTGACAAACGGGTAAATGGTGCTAAATTAAAGCTCTTACAAGCAGTCTGGACGTGATCCAATTCAACCTATAATCAAGGAGAAGGTATGAATAAAAGACAATGCTTAAAAGTAAGCATCGTTCCCTTTTTGCTCCTGATTCTGATTCCGTTTCTCACTCTTCTGGCACAGGAACTGAAATTAGACATAAAGAAAAATGTCCTGGATAACGGGCTGACCATCTTGACCTGCGAGGACAAATCCGCGCCCACGGTCTCCTATATGACCTTCATAAATGCCGGCTCGCGGGAGGAAAAGCCGGGCATTACCGGTCTGGCTCACATCTTCGAGCATATGATGTTCCGCGGGACCAAGGAAAATCCGGATTACGACAAAGCGATAACCGTCTTTGGAGCTAATACCAATGCCTCGACCGGAGAGGATTATACCAATTACTTCGTCAACGTGAAAAAGGATTTTCTGGAAAAAATAATCCCCATCGAGGCAGACCGGTTGAGAAATCTCTCCTTCACCAACGAGGCTTTCCGCATGGAGATGGGTCCGGTCAAGGAGGAAAGGAGAAGGGGTGTGGTGGACGACCCGGACGGTTTTATCTGGGACGAGATGGTTCAGACCGCATACCAGGTTCATCCTTACCATCACCCGGTAATAGGTTTTGAAGAAGACCTGGAGAAAAATATCAAGCTTCAGGATGGTCTGGACTTCAAGAAGAACTTCTATTCTCCCGGCTACACCACTATCGTTATAACCGGCAATTTTGACACCCCTAAAGTCCTGGAGCTGATTAAAAAATATTATGGCGACTGGCCAAAAACACCTCCTCCGGACCTGAACATACCGGCTGAGCCCAAACAGACCAAGGAGAGAGTGAAAAATTACGTGTGGAAGGATTCAGAGATATCTCCCAAGCTTTTGATCGCCTTTCACGGGCCGAGTTTGGAGATAACAGATGATGATTTTTGCGCCTTAGAGCTTGCAGCCCGGATTCTGTTTATGTCCTCGGGCCGGCTCACCCAAAAGCTTTACAAAGACCTGCAGCTGGTGGAATATATCTCCGGCGGGATGCAGGACTCAAAAGATCCAGGGCTTTTCGAGATCAGTACCTCTTTGAAAAGGGGAAAATCAATTGATGAGGTGAAACCTGTAATTTTTGAGGAGCTGGAAAAACTGAAAAACGAGCCGGTCTCGGAAAGAGAGCTGGAAAAAGCCAAAAACTCGGTCAAGGCCGAGATGATCTACCGGATGGATAACCCTCTATCAGTCGCCTACACTATAGGACATTATCAGATGGACGGTGGTGATTATAATATGCTTTTCGAGATCCAGAAGAAATACTCAGAGGTAACTCCGGAGATAATCCAGCAGGTGGCAAAGAAATATCTCAATGCCGACAACCGAACCGTGCTAACCCTGTTACCCAAGAAATAGACTAACTTTTTCAAAAAGAATAGATGGAGGAGTAAAGATGAGAAATACAAGTCTAAAAATCATACTCTCAAGCTTGATTTGTCTCCTGCTGGTCTTTTCGATCAGCTGCAGCCAGAGCCAGAGGCTCAAGATCATTCAAGTGAAGAAAACCGAGATACCAGTGGTCAATTTCCGGGTTATGATCTTTTCCGGCTCGGCAGATGATCCTAAAGGTAAAGAGGGTTTAGCCTATTTTGCTTCTTCCATGCTGAAAAAGGGAACCCAGTCATATACCCGCGAGCAGTTAGAGGATCTTCTGGATTTCCTGAGCGCCAGTATAGATATCAGCGTGGACAAACAGGTGATTGTGGTGAGCGGAACAACTCTCAAGGAGAATTTAGATAAATTCTATCCGGTCTTCTCTGAAGTCCTGCTCAAACCTACCTTTCCCCAGGAGGAAATAGAAAAACAGAAGAAAGAGCAGGAAGACGCCGTGAACATGCTGGTGCAGGATGATGCTGAATTAGTCAAGGAATGTTTCCAGGATTATATTTATCAGAATCATCCCTACGGGCACCCAGCTACCGGGAATCTATCCTCCATAAAAAATTTCACTCGAGAAGATGTTCAGAATTTCTATAGAAATAACTTTCTAAAGGATAATCTGGTCATAGGCTTGGCCGGAGATATTGATGAGAACTTAGTGGAAAAGGTCAGAAAAGATTTCTCAACTTTAAAGGAAGGGAAAGTTATCCATCCAGAGGAAACTGTTCAACCTCTTAAGGGCAGGAAGCTTCTTTTAGTGGAAAAAGAAGGAAGAGGTCAAACCCAGTTCTGTTTTGGTGAGCCACTTTCCTTCATCCGAAAGGATGAAAGCGTCTTCATCCCCCTGTATGTGGCAAATACCTACTTTGGAAAGCACAGGGAGTCTTTCGGAGTTTTGTTTCAGACTGTCCGAACAGCTCACGGTTTAAGCTACGGCGCTTACAGTTATATGGAATATTTCAGGCAGGCGGGTTGGTCCAATTTGACCTCGCCCAACATTCCGCGGCAGCAGCAGTATTTCAGCATCTGGACCTATCCCAAGAGCATAAACGCTAAATTCACCCTGAAACTGGTCCTGAAAGATTTGACCGATCTGGTTGAAGCTGGGGTTCCCAAAGAGGAATTGGAAAGATATAAGAATTTCGAGATCAATCATTTTCCATTCGAGATACAAACCCCTCAGAGGAAATTGGGACTATTATTGGATGAGGAGTTTTATGGTAATTATGGTTATGTTGACAACTTTGAAAAGAACGTTAAAGCAGTAAGTTCAGACCAAGTTAATTCAGACCTGAAGAAATATATTTCCCCAGATGATATTGCGATAGTGGCAATTGTAAGCAATGCAGAGGATTTCAAGAAAGAGCTCTTCTCTGACCAAACCATGATTGAATACCCTTCTGGAGTGGATCCTGCGGCTTTAAAAGAAGGTGACGATAAGATCAAAACCTTTGATCTTAAAATCAAGCCTGAGGATGTATCCGTAGTCAAGGTCTCCGATCTATTTAAGTAGTTTACAGATGATGTTCCCGATGTAAGGGCAGGGTCTCCCTGCCCTTAGTTATTTGCAGAATTCATCAAGCCAGTAGGAAGCCAAAGAGAAAGTATGGATAAGCTCTTATCGAACCAAGAGCTGAATAAGCTTACTATTCCCGAGATGTTGAAACGGAGCGTATCCATTTTTGGCAATTCTATAGCCCTATCAACCTGGAAGGGAAACGAACTCTGTTCTTTGAGTTATGCTGAACTTGAAAATCAGGTGTCTCTTTTCGCAAGAGGTTTGAAAGCGTCAGGGATAACTAAAAATGATAGGGTAGGGATACTTTCTGAAAACAGACCAGAGTGGGGGATAACCTACTTCGGAATCCTAAACGCTGGCGGGATAGTAGTTCCCTTAGATCCACTGCTGAAATCTTCCGAGATGGAAGTCCTGATTCGCGATTCAGGGCTGAAGGGTCTGGTTACCTCAACCAAATTCATACTCGACATTCTGGAAATTAAAAGGAAAGTTCCCGAATTGGATTTCGTCATATGCATGGATGAGAAAAAGGAACAGGGAACGTTTTCTTTTTCAGAGACTTTGAAAAAGGGTAAACCGAATAAAACTTCATTACCCGAAACTGTTCCTGAGGATACAGCGGTTATAATCTTTACCTCAGGCACTACCGGCAGGTCCAAAGGGGTGATGCTCTCTCATAAGAACATAATGTCTGATGTCTGGGGAACAAAAAAGGCTTTGAAGCTTTATCCTGGAGATAATTTTCTTTCACTACTTCCATTGCACCACACCTTAGAATGCACAGCCGGGTTTCTGATTCCTCTTTCAGGCGGCGCCAAAGTGACCTGTGCCCGCAGCTTGAAATCCAAAGAGATTTTAGAGGATATAAAAAGTAGCGGAATCACGATAATACTCGGTGTTCCGCTTCTCTATGAGAAGCTTTTTACGGGTTTGAGGAAAAATATCCAGAAAAAATCACTTCTGACCCGGACTTTATTTGACCTGAGTTTCAATCTGGTAAAAAACTTCAAAAAAATATCCGGAATAAACCTTGGGAAACTTGTCTTCAAAAGTTTAAGAGAGAAAGCAGGACTTTCTAGTCTAAGAATCTTAATCTGCGGTGCAGCTCCTTTGCCAGTTACGATTCCTGAATGTTTTGACCTCCTGGGCATCAAATTCCTCCAGGGTTATGGCTTGACCGAGGCTTCCCCGGTTTTAATTCTAAATCCTTATTCAAAACCCAAATACTCGTCAGTCGGGTTGCCGATTCCAGGAGCAGAGATCAGGATCCTTGAACAGGACAAAAATGGGGTGGGAGAGATTTTGGCAAAAGGGGATATGTTGATGAAAGGGTATTATAATAACCCGGAGGAGACAGGAAAAGTCTTGAAAGACGGCTGGCTTTGCACCGGTGATTTGGGCTGGAAGGACAAGGATGGGTATTTCTATATTGTCGGGAGAAAGAAGAATATCATAGTCTCCAGCGCCGGCAAGAATATCTATCCTGAGGAAATCGAAAATCAGCTTATCCAGTCCCCCTATATCCTAGAGGCTTTAGTCACGGGTAAAAAAGTCTCTGGCAGCGAGGAGGTGGAGGCAGTGGTGGTGCCTAATCTGGAATATATTCAACAGCTTCAGGGTGACAAGATTTCAGACGAGGAGAATCTGAGGTTATTGATGAAAATGGAAATCGAAAAATGCTGTGAAGGGATTGCGGATTACAAAAGAGTAAAGCATTTCCAGATTAGGAAAGAGGAGTTCGAGAAAACCTCGACCAGAAAAATAAAGAGGTTTTTATTAAGGACAGACTTGTAGTATGTAGCGTCCTCACTCCTGTGAGGACGCTTGTTCGTTGCCATAGGAGTGGCAACGCTACAAAGTAAATTTAGGGGTAGAGACGCACGGCCGTGCGTCTCTACAGGTCTCTTATGTTGACCCCGTCCGGTAGAACAGACAATCTTGTTTGTTCCCTTTGGTCAGACAGGAATGTCTGACCTACCATTAAATTAAGCTCCTCAGTTTGAAGGAAACTTCTCTCGATTTATCGTCCTTCTTCAGCTGCAATTTTATCTTGGTCCCGTCTTTGCCGGACATAAGATCTCTCAACTGGCTCAGAGAATATTCGGCAACTGGTTCCTCGTTTATCGATATAATTTCCTCGCCCGGCTGTATCTTTGCTTTTTCTGCGGGAGAGCCTGCAAAGGTCTTCTGAATCAGAAACTTACCATCCTGCCAGATTATCATCAGCCCGCTTTTATCGAATTCGTCTTTCTGATCAAAATAATCGTTCTTCTCCAGGAATACCTTTTTATGATCATAGTCGAAAGTCACATCAAATCTTTTTAAAATCCCACCGCCAATGTTGCCCTGGGTTTTCTCACTTTTGAAAGCACCTTCCTCTGCTAAGCTCAAGCCGGTTATCGGCTCCTTAATTGTAAAATTCCCGATCTGGATGGCTTTTATCCTGGTCTGCAAGGATTTGGTCTCTCCTCCGACTCCTGCTCCGCCAAAAGCCTCGATGGCATCCGGATATCTTTTCAAAAACCCGTTTTCTTTTACAAAAGGCGCGTGCAGGTCTAAGCTTTTCCTGGAGCCGGTATCCAGAGTGAACATCCCTTCATATTTTCCATCCACAGTCGCTTTTAAGTGCGGGGTGTTTCCGTAAAGCTCGATGTCCAGTGCCTCACCTTTTCCAGTATACTTGAAGGACTGAGGCTCATAGAAAGTAACCCTGCTGTTTTGATAATCTATCTCGAAAACAAACCGGCTCAAAAAATCATAGCCTATAATCCCGTCCATTTCTCTTCCTTCGTAAATATTCATAGGGTTTAAGTTCAGGCTGATAATCTTCTGCTTGGACATTGTCAGATCCCCTAACTGCAAGGACTGAAGGTCCAAAAATCCGGCATCCTCGGAACCTCCGACTCCCTTAGCCTCGAATTTTCCTGCCACCTCCAGGCCGATGCTCTTAGCAAAGGTCAGATCGATGCAGGAAGCACCGGCACCGGTATCCAGGAGAAAAGAGGCAGGATGTGTGCCGTTGACCAGGACCTTGATATAAATGTGGTTATTGGCTAATTCAAAGGGGACAGTGGTTTTTCCCTCCGGGGTGGAAAAGGAATAATCTTTGACTTTTTCCTGGGGCATCTGAAAAACAGTCGAATCGACTTCGACATTGAATTTTATATCGGTGATGGTAACATCCACGTCATACTGGGGCTTGCCAGTGGTGGTATGAGAATGAAAGGGAAGGCTCAATCCCTCAACGTTCCGATAGTCCGAAAGGTAGGTAGTGGCTACATCTATATCCATCTTCTGCTGGTATTTATCCAGAAAGTTGGTAAGTTTATTAAAGAAAAGCTTTCGTGGCTCCCCACCTTCCGGTTTGATCTCCACGACGTAATATTTGCCCAGAGAATCGCTTTCGTCCTGCGGATAGGTTATTTCCGCTTTGAACTGGTCCGGGAAAAAGTAGAGAAAATTCCCGAAATAATTCTCGGTCCAGGCAAACGACTTTTCGACTGGCTCCAATTCCCTGATTTTTCCGTTCTGGTCTTTGGTCCAGTAGGTCTTCCTGTCCGAGCCGGAACTTACTTTGAATATCTTGAAATCCGCATCCTGCCTGGATAGATCGGGAAACTCGGAATAAGAAGTAAATTCACCCTGCATCCCACTAGTGCTAATGGTCCCTTTGATGTAGGATGTCTTTACTCTAAGCAGACTTTCCATTCCTCCCATAGCCTGGAGATTCTTGCTGAGGATTTCCTCTGCAGACATTACCTGGCTGGAAGCAAACAAAATGAAAGGCAGAAGGACTGCCACAGACAAACTTAACCTTTTTCGCATAATGACTCCTGGTTTAAGGTTCTAGCAATTATACAATAAAAATTACGAGATGGAAATAGAAAAAGTTCCAGGAATATTTTCCACAGAGGACGGGTTTCAAAACCCACCGCCTACAAAGGCAGGTCCGACATTCCTGTCTGACCTGTAGAGACGTATAG
>Ga0335070_10007644_pt1 | contig 12662 bp, 11 predicted proteins | sample Lox_Sample_13_FD_206722 | JGI IMG/M metagenome (GOLD analysis project Ga0335070, IMG submission 206722) | Soil microbial communities from Loxahatchee National Wildlife Refuge, Florida, United States - Lox_Sample_1.3 | ecosystem: Environmental > Terrestrial > Soil > Wetlands | place: USA...
TAACGCGGCGCAACGCGGCCGGCGAAGCGATCACCGGCGAAAGGCGGAAGTCTCAATATGAGCGCATCGCTTGTCGTCCTGATAATCCTGGCCGCGGTGGTGGCTTGGGCTGTGCTCGGCTACAACTCGCTGGTCAGCGTGCGCAACCAGGTGCAGAACGCATGGCGCCAGATCGACGTTCAACTGCGCCGCCGCCACGACCTCATCCCCAACCTCGTCGAGGCGGTCAAGGGCTACATGCAGTTCGAGCGCGAAACTCTAACCCAGGTGGTGGAGGCGCGTGCCAAGGCGATCAGCGCGCCTGACCAGGCCTCGCGCATGGCGGCCGAGAACCAGATAACCGGAGGACTGAGCCGCCTGCTCGCCGTGATCGAGAATTATCCGCAGCTCAAGTCCGACCAGAATGTGCTGAAGCTCCAGGAGGAGCTGACCACCACCGAGAATCAGATCGCCTTTTCGCGCCAGGCCTACAACGACTCCGTGATGCTGCTGAACACGCGCATCGAGAGTTTTCCCACCAATCTGATCGCCAACAATTTCGGCTTCAAGCAGGCCGAGTACTTCCAGGGTGCGCCCGAGGACCAGGTGGTGCCGAAGGTCGATCTTTCTATGGGCGGCGGCGCGGCACAGGCGCCTTCGACGCCGCGCGCCTGATGCCCGGGCGCGGGGATTCAGGGGATGTCTGCCGCGCGAGCCGATTTCTGGGAGCTCGAACGCCGCAATCGGCGCGAGACCGCGATTCTTGTCGCCGTCTTTGTCGCGCTCTTCACGCTGCTCGGTTTCGGCCTTGATTTCCGTTTTGGCGACCTCGCGATCGTCAATGGCACGCTGACCGGCTTTCCGGCCCTGACGCTGGTCGCGCTTACCTTCGCGATTTTCCAGGCGCTGCTTTCGTATTACGGCGGAGCCTCGCTGGTGCTCGCATCGGTGCAGGCGCGCGAGCTTACGCCCGACACGCCGCAGCATCAGATGGTGCTTGACGTGGTGCGCGAGATGGCGCTGGCGGCGCGGATGCCGGTGCCAAAGGCCTATCTGATGAACGATCCGTCTCCGAATGCGTTTGCGACCGGACGCAATCCGAATCATTCGGTGGTCTGTGTCACCCAGGGTCTCATCGACACGATGGATCGCGAAGAGGTGCAGGGCGTGCTGGGGCACGAGATGGCGCACGTGCGCGATTACGACATCCGCACCATGATGATGATCGCGGTGCTGGTGGCGGGAGTCGCGATGCTGGCCGATTTCGTTTACCGCTCGATGTGGTACACCGGCACGGTCGGCGGCGGGAGCAGCAGCCGCGACGACGACAGCCGCAGCGGGAACGGAGGCGCATTGATTGGCATCCTGGTGCTGGTGCTTGCGGTCCTCGCGCCGTTCTTCGCGCAGCTGCTCGCGATGGCGGTATCGCGCGAGCGCGAGTACCTGGCCGACGCCGCCTCGGTCGAGTTCACGCGCAATCCGCGCGCGCTGCTGCGCGCGCTGGAACGAATCGCCCAGACCGAATCGCCGCTGCGCAACGCCTCGCGCGGCACCGCGCACATGTTCATCGTCAATCCGCTGCAGGGCGCGCGCGATGACGACGAGGGATTTTTTGCCAACCTGTTCTCGACTCATCCGCCGCTCGGCCGCCGTATCGAACGGCTGCGCGCGCTGCTGAACGAGACCGGCGGCCAGACGCCCGCCGCGTCTTCCATTTCTCGCAGCTGACACGCGCGGACGAAGCGCGTGCTAGCGGTTGCGATGGCGCAATTCGCGTTCGACTTCGCGCCGCGCGCTCTTGCGTTTGATCGCCTCGCGCTTGTCGTAGAGCTTCTTGCCCTTGGCCAGGCCGAGTTCGACCTTGGCACGGCCTTGGCGGAAGTAAATTTTCAGCGGAACGATCGTGTAGCCTTGCTCGCGGGCATGTCCCCACCAGCGGTCGATCTCCCGCCGATGCATCAGCAGCTTGCGCGGGCGGACTTCGTTGTGGCTGAACTGGCCGGCCGGCGCGTAGGCGCCGATGTGCACGCCAAACAGGAAGGCCTCGCCGTTTTTGATCCGCGCATAGCTGTCGCGCAGGTTAACCTTGTGCGCGCGCAGCGATTTGACCTCGGTCCCGGTCAGGGCCATCCCGCATTCCAGCACCTCCTCGATGAAGAAATCGTGGCGGGCCTTGCGATTGTCGGCGATCAGTTCGTAACCGTCGTCGGACGCTCTGGTACTTTCCTGGCGGGCCATTCCTATGAGTTTATCCGCCCGCCGCCGCCGACATAAGCGATCCAGTCGCGCATCGCGGCGTCGGTGGTGCGAAACGCGATCTCCTCCCAGGGGATCTCGGCGGGAGCGAAGTAGCGCACTTCGCTCGCCTCGTCAGAGAGCCCCGGGCTCTCGCTTCCGGGCCGCGCGAGGTAAACCACGACCGCTGCGATTGGATTTTGCGGATCGGCATATACGCCGAGCAGGCTTTCGATCGTGACGTTCATCCCGACTTCCTCGACCGTCTCGCGCAGCGCCGCCGGCTCGGGCATCTCGCCGAAGTCGACGTAGCCGCCGGGAAAGGTCCAGAAGCCGAGGCGCGGAGGGATGGCGCGGCGGAGCAGCAGGACGCGGCCGGCGTCGATTACCAGGCATCCGGCCACCAACTTGGGGCTTTGGAAGTCGATATAGCCGCATCGCGAGCACACCTTATGACGCCTGTGATCGGGCAGCACTGGGCGCAGTTCCATCGCACCGCCGCAGAGCGGGCAGAAGCGCACGTTGGCGGGGTACTGATGCTGGATTTCGTGGCGCGGCGCCGCGGGAAGATCGTTTCGGTCGGCCATGGAGACGAGCTTGGCCGATCGGAGCGGCGCGCCGCAACCGCAGCGAACGACTAGAAGGTGAGGCGGCGGACCAGTGCCTCGCCGATCAGCAGGATCATCGCCGCGAAGAGCGGCCACGTCGCCATCGATTGCCGCGTCTCACGCTCCGGACGCGTCAGTCCGACGTCGGCGGGCGAGGGATTGAGCCGCCCGCCGCTCGCCGACGCGAGACGTTCGAGCAGCGTGTAGTTGGGTTCGGGGCGCGGCAGCTCGGCGTCGATCGCGGGGCTCACGGTGTAAGCAAGCGGCGGGAAGGCGAGCGCCTCCGCGGTGGACGCCTTGAGCGTGATGTTGTAGGTGCCGGGGCGAGGCGCGTCGAAGCTGCCGTAAAGCTCGCCTGGAACTTCCTCGGAGAGCGCGCTCTGCACGCGGCTGCCGTCGGGGCGCGTGATGGCCGCGGTGACCATCGCGGCCGAGGGGGCCGGCCGGTCGCTATAGTTGGTGAGCCGCAGATGAATGCGGCCCTCGCGATAGCCCAATGCGACGTCGAACTTCTGTTCCGTGGCTGCGGTCTCGGGCGTCATCCACGAGAAGACTTTGCTCCAGACCTGGCTGAAGATGCCGTCCTGTATCCACGGCGAGGACCATCGCCCGCTCGCATCGGTGGTGACCGCGACCGCTTTGCCGGCCGCGTAGCGCCAGCTCGCGATAAGCGGAGTGCGGGTGTTGGCGCGGTTGATAAACGCGTCGAGCGTCGCCTGCGGCTTGAGTTCGGTCGCGACGAAGCCCTTGATCGCGGGCAGCTGGCGGCCGCCAAGATCCTTGAGCAGTGCGTCGGGCCTCATCGTGTACGGCGTGAAGTCCCTTTCGACCATCGTGGCCTCGCCGCCGTGCGATTTCACGTCTTGCAAGAACATCTCCGGCAGATTCGACGCGCTGTCGGTCTGGTAGAAGCCGCCGCCGCCGTACTTGCTGATCGATTCGAGCAGCGCAAGGTTGGCCTCGCGGCCGATCGCGATGGTCGAGATCGTCACACCGCCCTCGCGATGCATTGTCGAGACAAGGTCGTAGTACATCGCGGCCGTGCCGCCGGTCTCGCCGTCGGTCAGGACCACGACGTGCTTTACCGAGGCGTTGCTGCTTGCCAGCATCCGCTCGGCCTCCTCCATCGCCGGCAGCAGGTACGTCGTGCCGTGGGCTTTCAGCCGGTTGATCAGCTCGTCGAAGTAGGGCCGGCTCTGGCTGAGCGGCGTCAACGGCACTATCACGAAGGGTTGCGAATCGAAGCCGATGACCGCGATAAGATCGGCGTCGGTAAGTGTCTTGGTGACGGTGCGCGCCGCCGCCTTGGCGTACTCCAGTTTCTGGTCGCGGCCCATCGAGCCCGACTTGTCGATTATAAGGACCAGGGCGCGGGTGCGCTCGCGATGCTGCGGCGGCTTCATGATGACCGGCAGCGCGCGCGCAAGCGGGCTGTCCTGGTAGCCGCCGAGGCCGAAACTCTCGTCGCCGCCCGCCATCGCGAGCGAGCCGCCGTCTTCGACGTAGTTGAGCAATGCCTGCTGTGCCGCGGGCGAGAGCCGCGCGCGCGGTACGTTGTTGAGCACCACGGCGTCGTAGCCCTTCAGACTGCCGCTCCAGGAGTCGCTCGCCGTGATTACGGTCGGTTCGAGGCCCATCCGGTGCACGACCGATTCGAGGTACTCGGCGTCGCGCGCCGAACCGGTAAGGATCAGCACCTTGCGCTGCGCTCCGATCCCGATCCATCCGGTCAGCGAATCATCCTCGGTGAAGACGTCTTGCGCCGGATTGGCGGGCCTGAAGGTGGCCGTGTACGAGGTCAGGCCGGACGCTTCGGCGTGGACGGGAAAGTCGAAACGCTGCTGTCCGCTCTGCAGCGCGACAGTGCGGGCGTCGGTTGGGCGGCCGTTTTGAAAAATCGAAATCGTGCCGCTTACCGGAGTTGAGTTGTAGTTGGTGGCGGTGACGCTCAGCGCGAACGGCTCCGATTTGGCCAGCGCCGGGGGCATCGTGAGACCCGTGATCGCGACGTTCGGAATGTCGCGCGCGCCGGGCGGCGTGAAGATGTAAAGCTGGATGCCCGCCGAGCGGATCGCGCCGAGCGCGCGTTCGGCGTCGCCATGGTTCTGCCATCCGTCGGTCACCAGCACGACCGACCCGTCATGGGCGGCGGGATTGGCGGCGACCTTTTGCAGCGCAGCCTCGAGGTCGGTTGCCCCGGGCGCGCAGGTTGCGCATCCGCCCTTGCCGTCGAGCCTGTCGAGCGCGCCGCCGACCGTGGTCGGTTCGGCATCGGTCCCAAAAATCACCGCCGGGTCGCTGCCGCGCAGCTTCAGATCGTCGCGCAAGAGCCTGGCCGTCCACGTGCGCATCGCTTCGGTGATACTGGCCGAGGCGTCGATAACGGCCGGCCGCGTCGTACCCTCGGTGCGCGTGATCGTCTGCGGATCGGCGAGCGCCAGCACGCAGAGCGCGAGCACTGCCGCGCGCAGGAACGGCGCCAACAGCTTGCGCGGCGTGTCCACGGCAAGCAGCGACCAGGCAAGGATCACGCCGACCGCGATCAACAGCCACAGCGCGCCCGGATTGGCCAGCTTGATGCCGGCCAGCATGAGGTCCAGGTTATGAAGGCCGCCCGGGTGCATTGCTAGACCGTGACCGCCGGCCGGCGGCGGCGATAGGCGATCAACGCCTCGACGATCACCAGCGCGACGATCGCCAGGATGAAGTCGTAGGCCACCGGCGCGCGCCGCGGCGCGACCTCGGCCATCGCGCCCGACCCGCCCGCCTCGATCTTCATCGAGGGCGTGTTTTCGAGGTCGGATGCGCGCAGGTTGGCGAGGTTGACCGCGCGCTCGGATTTGGCCCCGTCAGCCGCGACGAGCTGATAGAGGCCCTGCAGGTTGGCGCCGGTGAACAGCATTCCCGGCGTCACTTTGATCTTGTGTCCCTCGGGCGGCACGATTGCCTCAATGCCGGCCGGCACGATCCAGGGGTCGCCCGTGCGGTAGCCGGCAGTTTCGGCGCCGAAACCGGCGAGGTAGCTCAGCGCGTTGAGCGTCAGCACCGACATCGGCAGGTTTTGCCGCCCGAGGTAGGGAAAGGGATTGAAGCCGAGCGCGACGATGCGATGGCCGGAGCGTTCGCCTGCAAGCATCAGAGCGCCGCCGCTGCCAGTGACGATCGCCTGAAGCCACGGATGCTGGCCGAGGTATTCGCCGCCGTGCAGGTCGAGCAGACGGAAATTGACCGAATCGGTGAGTGCTCCGGTCGGCGGCCATCCCGTGATCTGGACGCTGGAGGTCGGCTGCACGTTAAAGCCGAAGACCGGATCCGCCGGCGGCGGCATCACCAGCAGCGTGTTGACCGGTGGCATCTCCTTGGGCACCGCGTACTCGAAAATCGCGAGGTCGGCGAGCGCGAGATCCTTGGGCGAGAAGCTTGAAGGCGACGCGACGCGGACCGATATCCCGGGCAGCGCATCCAGGCCTGCGGCGTCTGCGGGAGTCGGCGTCACGAACAGGATCGAGATCGATTTGACCGCGCCCGCGGTCGCCCAGGCAACGTTGTCGAGCTGAAAGCCGTCGCCCGGCGCGAGCGCCGCACGATAGACGCGGGCCGGCGCGAGGTTGGGAAACTCGAGCGCGCCGACCTGGCCGGGCTCCAGACGCGCCTGCGCGTGTCCGACGGTCTTGCCGTCGCCCGCGATCGCGACCTGCAGGGTTTGCGCCGCAGGGCTGAAATTGGCCACCGTCAACCGGGCATGCAGCGCGGCCTGTCCCAGCGACTCGCGCCGGAGCACGAACGATCCGATCGCATAATTGGGCAGCGGATCGCCGGCCGCGAAGGCTTCGATCCGCGCCGGCACCGGCGCCACAAGCGGCCGCGCCCCCGCATAGATCACCCGGCGAAGGCGCGTGTCGGAAGCAAGCGCGCCAAGAAGCGTGCTCAATGCCGCCTGATCCGACGGCGCGTCGGTAGGGTGCAAATCGCCGAGCGCAGCCGACGCTTGGGCAGCGCCCACGAAGGGCGGGCCGGCTCGATGAGGCTGCGGGGCGGTCAGATAGAGCGTGACCTCGCCCGGACCTTCGCGCGCGAGTGCGTCGGTGAGGGCCGCGCGTGTCGCCTCGAAGCGGGTGCGTCCGGATCCTGCTGCGGCCTGCATCGCGGCCGAGTCGTCGAGCACCACCGCGATCGGATTGCCCTTACGGGTGACGTAGGGGCCCGCGATCGCCAGCGCGGCGAGCCCGATGATGAGCATCTCGACGAAGAACATCCAGTCCAGCCGGGGCCATCCGCCGAACCGCCTCCCGCGTCGCGCGCGCAGCGTGCGAAAGGCGAGCACGCTTGAAACCACGACGCGGCGCGGCCGCTCGCGCACGAGGTACGCGAGCCCAAGCGCGGGGATCAGCGCGAGCAGGTAATAGAGCGCGGACGGATTGAGCAATCCCATCGTCGCCGCTAATGCCTTCTCAGGCCGAATTCGGCCGAGGCGCGGAGGAAGAAGTCGTGGAAATTCAGGTCGGTGGTATAGAGCGTGTAATGCAGTCCCTGGCGCAGGCAGAAGGTTTTGATCTCTCGCGCGAGTCGCTCGAGCGTCTTGCGATACTGTTCGCGCTCGCGATTCCCGATCGACGCCATCACGCGCTCGCCGCTCTCCGCATCGACCAGCTCGACGTCGCCCGCCAGTCCTGCCCCCGCCATTTCGCCGCCGCCGAGAATCTGGACCGCGGTCACGTCCATGTTGGCGGCGGTGAAGAGGCCAAGTCCGCGCGTCACGGATTTTATCATCATCAGGTAGTCCGAGATGACAAAGACTTTGCCGGCGCGGCGAATCGAAACCAGCTCGCGCGCGAGCGCCGCGGCAAGGTCGAGCTCTCCGGCCGGCCGGACGGCGCCCAGGCGCTGGGCCAGCTCGACGATCCGATGACGCCCATAGAGGAAACCGGGCGCAACCGCCTTGCCTTCTCCGGCCAGCACGCGAACCATCACGCGGTCGCCTTGCGCGAGCGCGACGTAGGCGAAGGCGAGCGCGGTCGCGACCGCCATCGGGAATTTGCGATCGGCCTCGGGCAGGCCCATCGAGGCGCTGGCGTCCAGAAAGATGTAGGTGAGGAGGTCTTCCTCCTCCTTGAACAGTTTGATGTAGAGCTTGTCGGTGCGGCCGTAGAGGCCCCAGTCGATGTAGCGGAAGTCGTCGCCGAGCGCGTAATGGCGGAAGTCGCTGAACTCGAGCGACGAGCCGCGCCGCGGCGACAGATGCGAGCCCTTGCCGAGCCCCTCGAACTCGCGCCGCGTCTTGATCCGTAGGTGCTCGAGCCGGGCCAGAAAGTCCGGCGTGAATTCCTCGGGCAGTCCCAGCATCGAGGGTTACGCGCGCGGCTTCTTCAGCCGCTTTAGCGCCTGGTCGAGGATCGAATCGGTGCTGACGTTTTCCGCCTCGGCCTGAAAGTTGCGCAGCAGACGATGGCGCAGCGCGGGCACGACGCCGTCGGCGATGTCGTCGTAGCTGACGCTGACCCGGCTATCGAGCAGCGCGTTTACCTTGGAGCACAGGATTAGCGCCTGGGCGCCGCGCGGGCTCGGCCCGAAGCGCAGGTATTGGGAGACCTCGGGGATTGCGCCGGGGCCGTTGGGCGTGCAGGCGCCGATTATCCCGATCACGTAGCGCTCGATCGGCTCGGCCACCATCACCTCGCGCACGAGCGCCTTCAGCTGTTCGATCGCGACCGGGGCGCTGGTCGCGGGAAAGATGGGCTGAGCGACATGCGTGGTGGCGCCGGTGGTGCGGTTCAAGATCTCGCGCAGCTCTTCGGGCTTGGGCGAGCCCATCACCACCTTGAACAGGAAGCGATCCATCTGCGCTTCGGGCAGCGGATAGGTGCCCTCGAGCTCGATCGGATTCTGCGTCGCCAGCACCATGAACGGCGGTTCGAGCTGATAGGTTGTGCCGAAGACCGTCACCTGCCGCTCTTCCATCGCCTCCAGCACCGCGGACTGCGTCTTGGGCGTGGCCCGGTTGATTTCGTCGCCGAGCACCACATGCGCGAAGATCGGGCCGGGCTTGAAATGAAACTCGCGCCGGCCGTCGGATTCGGTCAGGACCTGGGTGCCGACGATGTCCGAGGGCATCAGGTCAGGCGTGAACTGGATACGCTTGAAGCTGAGTCCCAGCGCGTCGCTGGCGGTCTTGCACATCAGGGTCTTGCCAAGTCCGGGGACGCCCTCGATTAGAACGTGGCCGCCCGCGAACAGTGCGGTCAGCGTTTTGCGGATGACGTCCTGGTGGCCGACGATTACCTTGCCGACCTCGGCTTCGGCGCGCGCGAAAGTGCGTTGGAATTCAGCGACGCGCTCGGCTGGCGTGATTTGCGGGGCCGCTCCCATGCCTTCTCCTTGGTTATGACTGACCTTGCCGCATGACTAATGAATCAGGTCCCGGTAGCGCGGCGGTACAAGCTGGCGTTCCTCGGGTGAAGCGTCAAGCCGCTCGGGCTTGAGCGGGACGTTGGCGTAGGGGACACTCGCCGTCGGCCGGCTGGTGTCGGGTGCCAACTTGCCGCCGCTGGCCGAGACGACCTCGGTCGGCAGACGGAAGAGCACGTAGCGGGCGTCGCGAATTTCAATCGCCGGTCCTTCACCCGGCTTATAGAAACGCGGGGAGTTTTCGGGCACCGGGAATTCGCCCAGATGGGTGTCGCCGTGGCCGCCTTTTTCGTTCTTGCCGCCCTTTGTGCCGCCCGCCGGTGCTTCGTTCATCGCGTGGGCGTCCGGATGGGGAAGCGGAATATTTCCCTGTGCCGTCGCGTCGGGCTGCTGCGCAGGTCCCTTCTTGTTGGGATTGGCGCCCGGCTTCAGCGCGTTGCCTTTGTCGCCCTGCCCGGACTTCGGAGCGCTATTTTTGGACTCTTCTGCGCTTTCGATTTGCGCCTGCGCCTTGGAGAGGTCGTTCTGCAACTCGACTATCTGTTCCTTGCCCTTGGGACCGTTGGGATTGTTTCCCTGATTCTGACCCTGACCCTGGCCTTGGCCCTTACCCTGGCTTTTTCCCTGGCCGTCACCGGTGTCCTGGCCTTGGCCGTTGCTCTGACCGGTTCCCTTTCCGGAATTGCCCTTGCCGCTGCTGCTGCTCGAGCTGTTGTTCGCGGATTGCTGCGGTGAAGATCCCTGTTGCTGCTTTTGCAGCTCGCTCATCGCTTCAGCCAGCCGGGCGAGCTTCTCCTGCGGGGGAAGATCGGGATTCTCCAACGCGTCGGCGGCGGCGCGTAGCTTGGAAGCGAGGTCGTTGTCGGCGGATGAGGGCGAGGCTGCGAGCCCTCTAGCGGCGGCGCGCAGCTTGCGCGCTTCCGATTGCTCGGGCGTGGGCGGCCGCACCAGCGCTAGCGCGGCGGCCGCGAGCATCACGACGATAACCGCCGCGATCGGCAACGAGCGCACGAGCGGCCGGCCGACCTCGAAGGCGAAAGCGCCGTTGGGGTCGAAACGCTCGAGGTATCCGGCCGCGCGGCGCCACAGCACGGGGAACAGCGGGGTTCGACGGGCGCGCTCCGCGGGAGGTTCGGCGGGATCGGCCAGGCTCGCGAGCGTGACGATCTCCTGATGGCCGCCGACCACATCGTCAACGCGCCCCGCTGCATCGATAAAATTGTCCGCCTCGCGCCAGGCCCGCCAAGCCATCAAGGCGCATCCGGCCATCGCGGCGACGCCCGCAAACAGCAGAGCCAGGCGCAAGTCTCCAAGCTTTACGGGCGTGATCGCGTAGCCGGCGCGCTCCCACGTCGCGACGCCGATCGCGCGAAGCGCGCCGGCCAGCACGAGCGCGGTGAGTGCGGGAACGAAAAGCGCAAGTCCGGCGCGAAGCGCTGCGACCTGCCTAAGCCGCCGGCGCGCGGCGACAATCTGCTCGACGGGATTGATCACGACGGTGTCATCTTCTGATGGACGCGGGCACGGAAGCGGCGCCGGTCGCGAGCGTTGGCGCTCCGTGGGCGGATTCCCGAGCGTTCAGGGCGTTAAGCTTGCGCACGATCTCGATATTGCGTTGATGCTCGCGCAAGGTGCGCGAAAAAATATGAGTTCCGTCGTTGCGAGCCACAAAATACAGATAATCCGTGTGCGCAGGATAGAGCGCCGCCATTATCGACGACATTCCAGGATTTGCAATCGGTCCCGGCGGGAGTCCGGCGAACGAGTACGTATTATAGGCAGACGCAGTATGCACCGCCGTCGCCGCAGGCTCAATTTCTCCATCCGGATTATACTGAGCGGTGGGATCGGACTGAAGCGGCATCCCCAGCCGCAGACGATTGTAGAACACACTCGCGATCGTCGGTCGTTCGCCCGCCACCTTGGCCTCTTTCTCTATAATCGAGGCGAGCGTCACCAGTTCATGGGGGCTCAGGTTAAGCTCGAACAGCCGCTCATCGGTATGGGATGGGAGCGCGCCATAGAACCGCCCCAGCATCGCGGCCAGGATCCGCTCGACATTCGCATGCGGCGAGAAGCGATAAGTCGCCGGGAACAGATAGCCCTCGGAGCCCAGGGGTTCCAGTCCTAACGCAGCCGGCAGCGGACCCGAGCGCGCGGCTTCCTCGAACTGGCGTTGGCAAACCAGGCCCGCATCCTCGAGCCGCTCGGCGATTTGATGCAGCGTCGCACCTTCGGGAATCGCGACCGTCACCGTGACGAAGTCGCCATTGACCAGGTGCCGGAGGACCTCGGAGACGCGCTCACCGCCAGTGAAGGCATACTCGCCGGGCTTGAGACTGCGCCCGCCTCCGGTGCATTCCGCGTACAGCATCATGGCGCGCGCGCTGCGGACGACGCCTGCGGCGGCCAACCGGCGCGCGACCGAACCAAGTGAATCGCCTGGGTCAACGGATACGATCCTTGGCGCCATGAATCTCGGCACTGGGATAAGGCACGCATAGGTTAGCCAGCCTGCGGCCGCGACCGCACCGAGCGCTACCAGGCCTGCCGCTGCTTTAACGTACCGATTCACTAAGTCGGCGGCTTTCCAGCCATCCTTCAAGAATGATCGCCGCCGCAACGGCGTCGCGCGAGGCCTTCGTGGCCTTGCGCGAAGCTGAGGACTCCGCAAGCCGCTCGCTGGCCTCGAAGCTGGTCAACCGCTCGTCGAACACCTCGACCGCGACCCCCATCGCCGCACGCAGATGCTCGGCAAAGGTTCTGGCCGCACGGGCTGACGGTCCCTCGGTGGCGTCCATGCTCAACGGCAAGCCGACGACGATAAGCGAGACATCGCGGGCCAGCAATTGTGCCCGTATTTCGTCGAGATCAAGTTTGAGCGAACGGCGTTCGATTGTGCCTACGGGATAAGCGGCCCGACCGTCACTTATTGCCAATCCTATCCGTTTTCGCCCGAAATCGATGCTTGCGATTGCCATAGCACGTCTTAACTCAATTTATATGCATTATTAGGAAAGCTGTTAATAGGGGGCTGCGGGACTGTTGCGTATCGGGGTAAAATGCCCTAACGTGAGCGCGATGGTTCGGGGGACCCTCGCTCGTATATTACCGCGTCTGGTCACGGCCTTGGTGGTCGCCGCCTTGGCCTCAGTCGCCTCCGTCCATCTCTTTTTCCAGGCCGGAGAGCCTCCGCCGCCCACCGTGGCGCTGATGGATTTGCAGCCAGGCCGTCTCGATAACGGGTCGGCGGAGCTTCCCGAAACCGCCTCTCCGGCGCCCGATCCGATCATCATCCAGCTCACCCTCGATCGCTCGGCTTCCGTGCTCCGCTATCTCGAGGATGCCGGACTGGATCCCGCGGAGGCGCAGAACTGGGCCAATCACTTCCAGGAAGTCGCCAACACCGGGACAATGAAGGAAGGCCACTCGCTG
>Ga0335070_10007645_pt1 | contig 12660 bp, 14 predicted proteins | sample Lox_Sample_13_FD_206722 | JGI IMG/M metagenome (GOLD analysis project Ga0335070, IMG submission 206722) | Soil microbial communities from Loxahatchee National Wildlife Refuge, Florida, United States - Lox_Sample_1.3 | ecosystem: Environmental > Terrestrial > Soil > Wetlands | place: USA...
AAGGCAATGGGTGCATCGAGCGCTTCTTTCGCACCCTCAAAGAACAGGTCCTGTGGGTCCGCCGTTTCCGCGATCTCGAGGAGTTGCGGACCGCCCTCATCGAGTTCCGAGATCGTTACAACAACAACTGGATTCTGGAGCGCCTGGGCTATCGGACGCCGGCCCAGGCACGTCGTGACTTTCAGCTTGAACTGGAGGTTGCGGCGTGATTCAATGGCTCCAACTTACACCCTCTGTGCTGTCCAGCCGGTCCGGAGCGGAACACATTCATTCAGCAGGTCGACGTGCTTGAAGACATCGCAAATTGAAGGAAGGATTCGTTTCCGGGGCCGTCTCTTGGGTTGCGAGGTCATGAGCCAAAAGGGCCGCGTCGACAACCCGCTTAAGCACACTAATTGGTTGTTTTCAGAGACCTCCCGGGCAGGCTGGTTTTTGGCACAGGTCAGAGGGAATCGGCATCTGTGTCAGAAGTGTGCCCGAATTCTGAGTCGATTGAATCCTTCTAAGCAATTGAAAATCTGGAGCCACCCGCCGGGATCGAACCGGCGACCTGCTGATTACGAATCAGCCGCTCTACCAACTGAGCTAGGGTGGCTCGCGGAAGGCTCATCTGCTTTTATAGCATCTGGGCCACTGGCCCCGCTAGCGCTCGCGGCTCGGAAGCTCATCGATATCAGCCGGCACGCTGGAAAGGGGGGCCCTTCATCCGCTCGGATTTCCATGACTCAAAGAACCCCTTGAACGCCGCGTAGTTCGTGCCGCGCGCATCGGCGGACTGGCCCTGATCCTGCGCGTAGGCCATCTTGGCCATGTTGATTGAACGCGCTACTTAGAGCCAAGTCGAGGTTCTTTGAGTTCGCCAACGTCGGCCCGCCTCACCGATTCGCAGCGCGGGTGATAGAATTATTCGGCAGGCGATTATGCTCGCTCCTGACGATTGGATTTCCATCGAGTCAGTGCTGCGCCGCACTGTGGAGGCTAAACGGCAAAGGCGCAATGAAGCCCGTTACGAGCTGCAGCGCGCGGTCAGCGAAATCCCCTCGGGCATCCCGGCACCGGACGGCGGTGCGCGGATTCATGCGGCCGCTAATTCTGAAAGATACGCCAGCCAAGCCTACCACGTGGCCATGAAACGTCTCTACGATTTCCTCCTGGACGGCAAGATTCCGGAAGATCTCAATGCAGACGGCTGTGGCGGACCGGCTTAACTAGCCGCTGAATCACGCCGATGCCGCATCGGCACCGGCGTCTGCGGCGGGTTGGCTCGGCGAGGATTGAATGGTTCCGTAAGCCGCAAATTCCGTAAACCTCCGCAATGCCTCCTGGTAACCGGCGTACGCCAGGTCCACCTGTTGTCGCGCAGTCCTCAGACACACAACTCCGTCTTGCGGCGGGATCTCGCCAATGGCATTTACCTGCTGGCTGAGCAGTCGGGACGCTTGTTCGAACACACGACGCGTGTATGAAAGCTCTGCCTCGAGTTCGCGCTCGATTTGCCGCTGCGTTCTTGGACCTGGCGCATCGTCCATCCGCAACCCCTGTATTCAAGCGAGTATAGCACGTGGCGTCCAAAGGCCCTTCACAAACGCTGATCGGAACTTTCAGCAGGACGGCGGAAATCGTGATCGGGAAGGTTTTTCACGGCAAGTGATTGACTCGCCCAGAAAATTGCAAGTGATAAACTTGTGGATGGGCGTGGGCAATGCGGCCGTCTGAGGATCTGGTTTGGATCGAGTTCCGGTTGCGCGGTGACCTGGAAGCCGCCCGCGAGCTTCACGAGGGTGCCCGGCACCAACTGCAGTGTGCCGTTAGCGAGGTGCCATCCGGCATCCCGTCGCCTGATGGCGCTTTGCGCATACGAGTCGCTGCCACGTCAGAGAAGCAAGCCTGACAGGCGTATATGGCGGCGATGCGGCGCTTTTATGAGTTCATTGTCGAGGGCAAGGTGCCTGAGGATCTAACCTCAACGGACGCTAATGCCCGTTTTGGTCAATCGAATCAATAATGGCCCGCCCGCGCCGTCGCGCGGCATCCCGATCCGAGAGAGATTGCTTGAACTGAGCGTAGATGAAATGGAAATCGTGGAGGAGATGTTGCGCCTGGCGCTGAAGCTGATTGATGTCTTCCAGCAGCAATCGACTTTCCTCGAAAGTCGGTGAATCGCCCATATAATTCGCGTCGTTACGCGAGCTACAAATGGCGTGCCAATGCTAAGTGCAACGGGCAGCGCGGGGCTAGGGCGCGGCTTGTGTTAAATCGCCCAGAATGATGACCTGACGTGAGTGCAGCGCGCCCACGTCTTGACGGGCCCGGTGGTTCGCGGGATAGTATGGATGGCTAATTAGCATAAGCCACAGGGATTTATGCCTAAGCGAATGTCCAAATCCTCCAGGTCCTCAGGGAAGGCTTCCCGGAGTAACCCACCTAAGCCCGCCACAAACAAGAACGTGATGCCGGCCGAACCGGCCAGCCCGCCGGCGCCCGAAATCGCTGCCCCACCCGAACCCGCGGTCGCATTGAACGGGAGCACGTTTCCTGTGGCAGGCTTCGGCGCTTCCGCCGGAGGTCTTGAAGCATTCACCCAGCTTCTTAACAACCTTTCTCCGGGCACAGGAATGGCATTCGTTCTGGTGCAGCACCTTGATCCCAACCGTGAAAGCATGCTGGCCGAGATCCTGTCGCGCGCGACCTCAATGCCGGTGATCGAAGTGCGACATTCGACTCCGGTCGAGCCCAATCATGTGTATGTGGCGCCGCGTGGCATGGATATGCGGATTCAAGATCGGGTCCTGCACCTGTCTCCTCATCCAGCCACGCGCGAGCCGCACATGCCCATCGACTATTTCCTTAGTTCCCTGGCGGACGACTTGCGGAATAACGCTATCGGCGTCATTCTTTCCGGCACCGGGTCGGATGGATCGCAGGGCCTGAAAGCCCTCAAAGCCGAGGGTGGCATTACCTTCGCGCAGGACGAGAAATCGGCAAAGTTCGATGGCATGTTGCGCAGCGCCATCGCCGGCGGATGTGTGGATTTTATTCTGCCGCCGGAAAAGATCGCCGAAGAACTGGCCCGCCTGGGGACGCATCCTTATGTCGCGCCGCCTCAGCCGGCTCCGCCGGAAGAAGTGATTCCTGTGCCGGATGATGCTTTGGCGCAAATCCTGCGGCGCATCCACGCCATCACCGACGTGGATCTCAGCCTGTATAAACCCAATACCATCAAGCGCCGGATCCTCCGGCGCATGCTGTTGAGCAAGGCAGAGTCGCTGGACGAGTACATAAAGCGGCTACAAACGGACCTGGCCGAGGTGCAAACGCTTTATGAGGACATGCTCATCAACGTGACGCAGTTTTTCCGCGATCCGGAAACTTTTCAAGCCCTGAAGACCCAGATCTTTCCAAAAATCGCCGGCGAAGGCAGCGGCGGGGTCCGCGTCTGGGTGCCTGGCTGCTCCACTGGAGAAGAGGTTTACTCGCTCGCGATCAGCCTTCTGGAATACCTCGAAGAACGCGAGCACCAGGTGCACATCCAGCTTTTCGGCACCGAGATTAGCGAGCAGGCCCTGGAGCGGGCGCGAACGGGCCTCTACAACGAAGCCATCGCCGCCGATGTGACGCGGGAACGGCTCAAGAGATTCTTCCTCAAAGTCGAACGTGGTTATCAAATTAGCAAGCGCATCCGTGACTGCTGCATTTTCGCCCGCCAGAACCTGACTCGCGATCCGCCTTTTTCAAAACTGGACCTGATCAGTTGCCGCAACGTACTGATCTATCTGGGGCCGGAACTGCAGAAGAAAGTCCTGCCGATTTTCCACTACGCGTTGAAGCCCAACGGCTTTCTACTGCTGGGCAGTTCGGAAACGATCGGCACATATGGAGAAATGTTCTCCCTGGTGGATAAGAAGCACAAGATATTCGCACGGCGCATGGCTCCCACTCGACTGCCCTTGGGGTTCGCCTACGGTGGACCGGCCTTTGAGCCGAAGAGTGAGCATCACGCCAAGGGTGTCGTCACGCTGGCGCCGACAGACCTGCAAAGGGAGGCCGACCGCCTGGTGCTGGCTCGCTTTGGACCGCCGGGTGTGATCATCAATGAAGATCTGGAAGTGCTCCAGTTCCGCGGGCAAACGGGCACGTATTTGGAGCCTTCGCCTGGGCCGGCCAGTTACCACATCCTGAAGATGGCTCGTGAGGGACTGCTCACGGACCTTCGCAGCGCCATCAACCGGGCCATCAGCGGGGATGTGACCGTGCGGCACGAGGGCATCCGGGTCAAGCACAACGGAGACTATCGTGACTTTGATCTCGAAGTGATCCCTCTGAAACGTCCCCCGGAAGGCGGGCGTTTTTTCCTGGTGCTGTTCAGACCACGATTGATCGGCGCAGCCACGAAAAGCAAACCTCCGCAACCGGTGCGCCGTGGCAAACAATCGTCAGCCGATGAGATCCGGTCGCTTCGGGAAGAGCTGAATGCAACCAGGGAACGACTGCAGGCCATTATCGAGGAACAAGAAGCCGCGAACGAAGAGCTGCGCTCGGCCAATGAGGAGATTCAATCCAGCAACGAAGAGTTGCAGAGCACCAACGAAGAGCTGGAAACCGCAAAAGAGGAATTGCAGTCGAGCAACGAAGAGCTGAACACGGTCAACGAAGAACTGGAGAACCGCAACGTACAACTGGCCCAGGTCAACGATGACCTGCGGAATCTGTTGAGCAGCGTCAATATCCCCATCGTGATGGTGAGCAGCGATCTCCGCATTCGCCGCTTTACGCCCCAGGCGGAGAAGGTGTTCAGTATCATTGCCAGCGATCTGGGGCGGCCTATCGGGAACATACGGCCCAACATCAAGATTTCCAACCTGGAGCAGTTGTTGACCGATGTCATCGAAACGCTTCGCACCCACGAGGCCGAGGTGCAGGATGCAAACGGCCGCTGGCATCTGTTGCGCATCCGGCCCTATCGCACCGAGGACAACCGGATCGAGGGAGCCGTGATCGTGCTGGTGGATATCAATGACATGAAACAGGTATCTGAGGAAATACGGCTGGCGCGGGACTTCAATCAGTCGATCATCGAAACCACGCGTTCCTCCCTGCTGGTGCTGGACGCCGAACAACGCGCCAAGCTAGCCAACCCGGCTTTTTACCAGATGTTCCAACTCACTCCAGACGAGGTGGTGGGCCGCAGTGTCTTTGATATTGCCGGAGGGCACTGGACCTTCCCGGCTTTGCGTTCGCTGCTTGAACAACTGACGCCCTCGAATGGCAGGCTGGATGACTACGCGTTGGAACATGATTTTCCGCGCGTCGGACACAAAAGCCTGGTGATGAACGCGCGTTCCTTCCGCGGCGGCTCCGACAGCGAGCAACTGTTGCTGCTGGCCATCGACGAAGCGGTGGGACGGAAACAAGCCAAAGCGCCGTCGTCCAACCCGTGATTGCCCGCGCGCGAAGGAAGCGGCCTGCCTTACTCGTACCGCAGCGCCGCGATAGGGTCCAGTCGCGCCGCTTTCAGCGCAGGCCACAGGCCGAAGAAGAGGCCGACGCTGGTCGCGACAGTGAAACCGGCGACCACTGACCATAACGGTACGGTGGACGGCAGGCTGGGCACAAACGTGCGGATAGCCGCGCTTAGCAGCCAACCCACCAGAATGCCGATGACACCGCCGGACGCCGTGAGGGTCATGGCTTCCAGAAGGAACTGCCAGGTGATGTCGCTGCGCCGCGCTCCGATCGCCTTGCGCACGCCGATTTCGCGCGTCCGTTCGGTGACCGAGACCAGCATGATATTCATCACTCCGATGCCACCCACCAGCAAGCCGATGGATGAAATCACCGTCATGACCAGGGCCACCGTGCCGATCACCTGGCGGAACTGCGTGATGACGGAATCGGCGCTGGCGATCCCGAAGTTATCAGGCTCGGCGGGTTTCACGTGCCGGCGGCGTCGCAACAGTTCGGTGACCTCGGCTTTGGCCTCGTCCATTTTTCCCGGCTGCACGAGCACATCGATGAAATTGTCTTTGGCTTCAGGGTAAATTTTCTTATACGTGTTGTATGGGACAAGGATGGCCTTGTCGTTCTGATCGTCTCCAAGAAACGATTTGAACTTGGTCAGCGTGCCGATGACTTCCAGGCTTTGCCCGTCGACCACCATGGCCTTGCCGATCGGGTCCGCATTCGCGAAAAACCTCTCACTGACGCCATGGCCGATCACCGCCACATCGCGGCGGTGGAGATCTTCAGCCTCCGTGAAAAAGCGCCCCGCGGCTTGCGTGGCGTTGATCAGTTGCAGGTGATTTGCCGTGACGCCGACAAAAAGCGCGTCATACATGTCCTGGCCCTTGTACTTGGCGGTGACGGGCGGCAGGCCGAAATCTCCCATATCCCGAAACAGCTCCACCGAGACGGTCTCAACAGCGGGGCACAGCTCCTTAATGGCCATCGCATCTTCGTAGCTCAGCGACTTGCGCAGGCGCTCCTCGGTCGTCAACCGGTGCGGGTTGCCGAGTTGCATCTTGTAAACCCAAAGGGTGCGCGTGCCGAACTGCTCGGCTACATCCACCAGTTGCTTGTCCAGTCCGGCAATGATGGAGGTGACCGCGATGACCGTGGTGGTGCCGATCAACACCCCGAGGACCGTGAGAAAAGACCGGAACTTGTGCGTGCGGAGCGTGTCAAGCGCCAGCGCCAGGTTTTCGCGCACGCTATTGCGGTAAGCATACATAGTCCCGGGCCTCCTGGTCCCTCAATTCTCGGTTCTCAGCGCCTCAATGGGGTCGAGCTGCGCCGCTTTATTGGCGGGATAGATGCCAAAGAACAGGCCCACCGCAGCGGAAAGGGTTACGCCCACGACCACCGCGCTCAGGGGAACCGCGGCAGTGAAAAATACATTCACCAGGCGGGCGATGCCCGTGGCAATCAGTACGCCCGCGATGCCCCCCATGCTCGCCATAACTCCGGCTTCGATGACGAACTGCCACAGGATGTCCCGCTTCCGGGCTCCCACCGACTTGCGGATGCCGATCTCGTGCGTGCGCTCCGTCACGCTGGCCAGCATGATGTTCATGATGACGATCCCGCCCACGACCATGAACACCGCCACCACGCCGATGGTTACGGCGAAAATCGTGCCCGTCAGATTCTGCCACGCGCTCATCAGCGTGTCGGAGGCGTTGATGCCGAACGTATCAGGTTCGTTGTAGGGGACGTGACGCCGCGCGCGCATCAACGCCCGAACTTCGTCCTCGAGTTCCACTATGTGCCGGCCGTCCGGCGCTTTGATGAAAACGAAAAGCTCCGGCCGCCCCTTCCAGACCACACGAAACGTGGTCAACGGAACGAATGCGAAATTATCCTGGCTTTGACCGAACGTGCTGCCCACCCTCTCCGCTACACCGATGACGCGGAAGGGAAGACCCGCTAACAAGACTTCTTTGTCCAGGGGATCGACCATGGGAAACAGCTTCTCCACGAGGTCCTGGCCGATGAAGCAGACGCGCGCGTTGTGCTGATAGTCGCTGTCATTGAGATAACGCCCGTACGCGACTTTTTCGCGGCCGATATCGGCATGACTCGGTGTCATCCCCATCAGGTTGATCTCTTCGATGAGGTTCGTTTTATACCGCGCCCGAGGACTGGGTTGGAGCTGCGTCATGGCTGACATGCTCTGATATCCCCGCAGGTTGTCTCTCAGATAGTCGTAGTCCTCCATGCGGATGGGCTGGTTGCGGCGCCGCGCTTTGAGGAACGAATCGAATCCCTGTGCCCATTGGAACTGGTGCAGGACGAACGTGTTGGTACCCAGGTTGGCGATGTGCTCGGCAATGTAAACGTTCATGCCGTTCACGATGGACATCACCACGATGAGAGTCGTGGTGGCGATGACCACACCCAGCAGCGTAAGGAAGGAGCGCAGTTTGTGGCTGGTCAACGCTTCCATGGCCACTCCAAAGGCCTGGCGGGCCGTCACCCAGATGGTGATGTTCTCGTGTTCTTTGCGCACTCCAACCCTCCAACAATCTCGACTTGGAGACCCTGCTTACTCAAATTATCGCGCATCCAGGCTGCGCGCCGTCAGCCTAGCTTGGCGAGGCGCTGTTCCACATCCGTTCGCAGTTGATCGATAAAGCCCAGCACGTAGCCGCTAACCGGCAGCGCGACGTCCTCAACCAGCGGCGTGAGATCCATCGCGTAGCTCAACGCGGTCTCCACGTCGGTAGCGTGGGAGGCGTAGTAGGTGGCATGCGCCAGGCGCCGGCCTTGTGTGGCGAGATCGTACCGTTTGCCCCCGCTCACCTGCGAATCAAAAACTCCTACCAGCGACGCTGCCAGGTTAGAGCGCGCAGACACCGGCAGAGCCTGTTTGTGCTCGTCGGGCAGCCAGTCCAGATCGCGCCAGACCTCGCAGCCGTACACCTTCTCGGGACGAAATTCCCCGCGCAGCGCACGCAACGCGCCGATGCAGCGCAACGCCGTCCCGACGTGCGTGTCGTGCTTGTCGGCGAGGTTGTGCAGATAAACCACGCGCGGCTTGGCGGCGCGGAAAATCGCGGTCAGATCTTCGCGCACGCCGGCCTGCTTCGGATCTTTGACCGCGGAGCTCGGATAGCCGAGCTGGATCTGGCACGCATATTCCCCGACGTAGGCCGCCTTGCGCTGTTCCTTCAGCCGGATCTTCTGCATCTCGTCGTCCGTGCAGCCTCCGTAGATGCCTTCGCGAGGGCTGCCGGCGCCGTTCGTCACCACGACGCCCGTGAACCATCGGTCCGTGCGCCCGAAGCACTCGACGATGCCATGGTAGGCCATGATCTCGATGTCGTCCTGGTGCGCCGAGACGCACAGATGCGTCGTCCGCGCCAGAGCGGAGTCCGGCTCCACCCCGTCGGGAACGAATACATCGGCTTGCTGGTTGTGAAGTTTCATCTCATCTCCTCTGTTCCTTCGTTAAACTCGGCAAACTGGCAGCGGCCACAGCCTGGCCATGCCGCTTCTCTTTTTCTCCCGGCGTGTGCACGCGGATCGAGTCGGCCAAGGTGGGAAATTCCTCTTTCAGTACCTCGCTTGCCGTCGACAGGATGACGTCGCCGCCTTCACCCGTCATCACGCGGCCCAGCACGAGCAGATTTCGAATCTCATAGAAATCCGCGAAATGGGCGATCGCATATCCGAGGTAGACCCCGATGGTTTGATAGATTCTGCGCGCGCGATCCTCTCCGGCGGCCATGCGTTTCTGAACTTCCACGAGTTTCGCGGCCAGCGGCATGTCGTCCGGCAGCTCGATGCCCGCCGCGGGAAGCAGACGCCCCACCGCCTGTTGCGAGAAGTACAGCGCGCCGACACCCTTATCGCCGGACCACTCATCCACCGGCGCGTTCTCGCGATAATCCACAGGCACAAACGCCAGCTCGTTCAGCCAGCCCGTAATATTGCCCTGCGGCGTCACGTAGCCTGCGGCCAGGCTGCTGCCGAACGCGATGCCCAGCACAGCATTGTCGTTGAGCGCCATGGAGCCCGCGAGCGCCGTGACCTCCCCGTCATTGACGACTTCAAATGGAATTCCGCCCCACGCCTCCTGCAATTCAAAAAACAGGCGGCGCACACGGCGATCGAACAGTTCTTGCGGAACTCCCCGGTAGAGCGAGCCCACGCGGACCTCGTTGTTCACATAGACGCCGGCCGCGCTGCCTCCAATCGCGTCGACGCGCGGCAATTTCGCCGCGGCTCGCTTCAATGAATCGTCGATGCCGTCGAAGTGATACTGCGGATCGGCCTGGCGGCTGGGATCCCAAGGCACCTCCTCGCTGAAGACCACCTCGCCGTCGATGACGGCCGCAGCTTTTCGGTCGCTCGCGCCCAGATCGAAGCCGATCCGGCACCCTTCCAGGTGGCGTCCGAGAGGCGCAACCGCTTCCCGCTCCGCCGGAACGCGATCGTATGCGGTGTGCTCGAAAATCATGGGGCGGCCGTACACGCGGTCACCCATGAAGTGAAAATCGAAGGCGCGCTCGCCGTTCGGCGCATACACGCTCTGGAGGAATCGGGCAATCTGCGGGTCACCGCCGATCACCACCCGGTATCCGCCCTTCTGCCATAACAGAAACTTCACCAGGCGCTCGACGTACCGCTCATTGGCTGCGATGTTTGCACCCTCGTGCGGCAGCACCGCGGTCCGGAAAACCGATAACGATCCGTCGGCGCGTTCGAGCGCGATGGCCAGTGGAGTTCCCTTGCCACTCTCGCGCACCCTGTCCTGAAAGCCTCGATTCCACAGCGACGCAGGCACGAAATCCGGATCCAACACCGGATGGAACTTCGGAGATACGCGTACGAAAGGCGGCATTCTCTAAGAGTCTTGCATATCGGCCTATCGGGTGTCAGGTTTCAGGTGTCAGATGTTAGGTTTTAGGTTTTCCCTGGCACCTAAAACCTGGCCCCTGGTTTTCACATCGAAACCAGGATTACGCCGGTCGTCACCAGCACTGCCCCGCCCCACCGGCGCCACGAAACGTGCTCTCTCAGGAACAGCTTGGCAAACAGCGTTTTGACCACGTTGCCCAGCGCCGTCGCCGGAACCGCAAAACTCAGCTCTGCGACGCTCAGCAGCGCGACGAAGGAGAAAAACGAAACCGCCTGCGCGAGAATGCCGGTCACCATATAAAGGTTGCGGGCCAGCCACTGGGCGATGCCCAGCACAGCGCCCGGCCGGAAATCGTCGATCTCGCCGTGGTCGCGCATGCCCTTGGCAGTCAAAAGGTCGCCGGCCGTTCCGGACATCACGCAGATGAGCAGGAGCAGCCACGAGGTCATGGCAGAATTTCCCGCGCCCCCAGCCTGGCTCTCGGCGAAGTGCCGATCACCAGCAGCACACCCATCGATATCGCCAGAATTCCGAACCAGCGCGAAAGTGAGATGAACTCGTGCAGGAAGACTTTGCCGAACACCGCGGTTAACACATACGACGCCGCCGTAATCGGCAGAACGTAACTCAAATCCGCCCAGCTTAGCAACGAAAGTTGCGCGGCGAACCAGACCAGCAGCAGAACCACGCCGGCGTCGATCCACGGGTTCGCAAAGATGCGGAGGTATTGGAGAGGAGATCCCCAGGGCTTGAAAATCGTCGAGCGCATCCCCACGCTCAGCAGGAAATTGCCGAGCGTGTTGGCGATCACCGCGAGAGAAACAAAGAGATGGTTCTTGAGCTCGCGGTTGGAGGTATCCACCGCGGCCTTGGCCACCGTGAGTGATGAAGCCGCCATAAAGACTCAGCTCAGAGTTTTGTCGATGCGCCGCCGGCCCTTTTTGTTTCATACGATTCTGTTAATATTCAATTTTTCAATTACGTAAGCTTGAGGAGGCGCTTATGAAAAGGATTGCTTTCGCGCTGGTTGCAGTTGCGGCAGTTGCCGGCGTAGTCGCCTACATCGGCCCCGCATATGGACAGGCGAATGGACAGGCCGCGCCAATCTTCGTAAGCAAAATTCCCCCAGGATACCGCGACTGGAAATTGATCTCTTTGGCCCACGAAGAGGGCAACCTCAATAGTTTTGCAGCCGTTTTAGGTAACGATGTAGCGATTAAAGCCTACCGCGACGGGAAGCTTCCATTCCCCGACGGTACAATCATTGCTGCTTTGCACTACAGTCACGTCCCATCGGACGAAAACAACAAGGTCTTTGGCCGATCCCAATCGTTCGTTGCCGGCGTCCCCACGAACATTCAGTTTATGGTCAAGGACTCGAAAAGGTACGCCACGACGGGCGGCTGGGGGTTCGCTCACTTCAAAGACGGCAAACCTGGCGACGAGGCGTTCATGAATACCTGCTTCCCCTGCCACAATCAGGCCAAAGCTCGCGACCTTGTCTTCACCCGGTACGCACCTTGATAATGAGAATCACAGCTAAGAAGAAGAGGAGCGGTTCGTCCAAGGGCAACGATGAGCAAGGCGAATCCTGTTTCAATCTCATGAAATCGCGACGAGAATTCTTGGGCCAGACAGCGGCTGCGCTGGCGGCTGCCACGCCGATGCGCGCGGCGGGCGAATACAAAATGGCCGTCATCGGCCTGGTTCACGCGCACGTTTGGGGACATCTGGGCGCCATGCTCAAGGGCGAGCATGCCAGGCTCATGGGCATCGCGGAAACCGTGCCGGATCTCGTGGCTGAGGCCAGGAAACGCGGCGCAACTAATGTTCCTTTCTTCAGCGATTACACAAAGATGCTGGACGAAGTGAAGCCGGACTTCGTTTGGTCGTTTGTCGAGAACAACCGCCACCGCGAGATCGTGGAGGCCTGCACCCCGAAGAAGATTCATGTGATCTTTGAGAAGCCACTGGCCTCTACTTACCAGGACGCACTCGCCATCCAGCGCCTGGCGCGCTCCAACGGCGTGCACGTGATGACCAACTACCAGATGGCCTGGTGGCCCGCGAATTATGCCGCCAAGGCGAGCGTGGATGCGGGCGACCTCGGGGAGGTTTGGCGGCTGCGCGGCATCGTGGGACACGGCGGTCCCGGCTCGCCCGAAGGCCTCAACAAATATTTCTTCGACTGGCTCACGGACCCGGTCAAGAACGGCGCCGGCGCGCTCATGGACTTCGGCTGCTATAACGCGCTGTGGTCGCTGTGGTATTTCGGACGCCCGGAGCGAGTGTACGCGCAG
>Ga0335070_10007646_pt1 | contig 12660 bp, 10 predicted proteins | sample Lox_Sample_13_FD_206722 | JGI IMG/M metagenome (GOLD analysis project Ga0335070, IMG submission 206722) | Soil microbial communities from Loxahatchee National Wildlife Refuge, Florida, United States - Lox_Sample_1.3 | ecosystem: Environmental > Terrestrial > Soil > Wetlands | place: USA...
GGGCGCGTTCTGCCACGGGCAAGGCGGTGATGTCGCGTCCGGCGAAGCGGACGGCGCCGCGGTCGGGTGCGAGTTCGCCGGTGAACTGCGCCACCAACGTCGTTTTGCCGGCGCCGTTCGGGCCGATCAGCGCATGCACTTCACCCGGTTCGAGCGCAAGCGAGACATGATCGGTCGCGCGCAACGCGCCGAAGCTCTTCTCCAGGTCGACCGCTTCGAGGATCGGGCTCATGGGCCCCCGACGGGCGAGTCGGCACGCGCCGGCGCGGTTGCGCGAGCCCAGTCGAGCCGCGGGGCTTCGGCCTCGCCAGCCCGTGCCGCCCGCGTGATCAGGCCCCAGACGCCGTCGCGGATGAAGAGCACGCGGATGACCAGCAGCGGACCGAAGAACAGCATCCAATGGTCCGTGTAATCGGACAGCACCTGGGCGAACACGAGGTAGATCGCGGCGCCGAAGATCGGGCCGATCAAGGTACCGGCCGAGCCCAGGATCACCATGGCGAGGAGCTGCCCGGACATCTGCCAGCTCATCAGCGCCGGGCTGACAAAGCTGCTGTGGTTGGCGATCAGCGCTCCGGCGAGGCCGGCGATGCCGCCGGCGATGGTGAAGACGACGAGCTTGTAGCGGTAGGGCGGAAAACCGAGGGCGGCGAGCCGCCGCTCGTTGTCACGCCCGCCGCGGATGACGAGACCGAACTGCGAATGGACGAGCCGCGTCGCGAACACGGCCACCACGATCAGCAGGGCCAGCACGACGTAGTAGAACGTCACGTGATTGGCGAGGGCGATGCCGGCGACATCGTTCCGCCGCGGCAGGATGAAGCCGTTGTCGCCGCCATAGGCGCGCAAGCTTTGCGCGCCGTAATAGACCATCTGTGCGAACGCGAGCGTCACCATGATGAACTGGAAGCCCGATGTGCGCAGGGACAGCGCGCCGATCACGAGCGCGAACAGCATCGCGACGACGGTCGCGGCCGGCCACACGATCAGCGCGTTGCCGATCCCGGCATCCGTCAGCATGCCGGCGGCGTAGGCTCCGACACCGAAGAGAGCTGCCTGGCCGAAGGTGATCAGCCCGGCATAGCCCAGCAGCAGGTCGACGCTGAGCGCCGCCATGCCCAAGATCGCGATCTGCGTCGCAAAGCGCGTGTAGTAGGTCTCGCCGAGCAGCGGCACGGCAAGGGCCAGCACGGTCAGCACGCCGAACAGCGCGGAGCGGCGATTGAGCCTCACGTCAGCCCTTTTGCGCGCTGAACAGGCCGGTGCGGCTGTAGATCAAGACCACCGCCATGAGCACGTAGACCGCCATGCCGACAAGCGCCGAGCTCGCATTGAGGCCGAAGATCCGGGGCAGCATCACCCGGCTGAACGTGTCGAAGATGCCGACCAGGAGGCCGCCGACGAGGGCGCCGCGCACCGAGCCGAGGCCGCCGATGACGATCACCACCAGGGTGAGAATGAGGATCGGGTCGCCGTTGCCCGATTCGATCGACAGCAACGGCCCGGTCATCATGCCGGCGAGTGCCGCCAGCGCCGCCCCGAGCGCGAACACCAAGGTGTAGAGGAGCCCGATATTGACGCCGAGGGCGGCGACGATCTCGCGCTTTTCACTGCCGGCCCGGATCAAGGCGCCGATCCGGGTCCGGGTGATCAGGAGATAGAGGAGAACGCCAACGACGATGGCGACGCCGGTGATCGCGAGGCGATACAGCGGATAGAAGACGCCCGGCATGATCTCGACATGGCCGGTGAGGAGCCGCGGAATATCGAGGCTGAGCGGCTCGCGCCCCCAGATGACGACGACGAGTTCGTTGAAGAACAGGGTGAGGCCGAACGTCGCCAGAACCTGGTCCAACGGCCCGCGGGCGTAGAGCGGCCGCAGCACCGAGACCTCGAGGATCACCGCCAGCGCAATGACCGCCGCGAGCGCCAGGGGCAATGCGAGAAGGTAGGAGTCGGTCGCCGCCAGCGCCGCCACCAGGGCGTATCCGCCGATCATGAACAGCGAGCCGTGCGCCAGGTTGATGATGCGCATGATGCCGAAGACGAGCGTCACGCCCACCGCCATCAGGAACAGCATCAAGCCGAGCTGCACCCCGTTGAACATCTGCTCGACGAACAGCGGCAGAGTCACGGCCCCTCCCGAAATACTTTCTTGCCCAAAGCTTTTGTTGCCGATGACCCTGACCGATCCCGCCGGGGTTGGCTACTGGAAATTAGGCGGTGTCGGCGGCGTTAACCCGTCGTACAGGCAAAGCCGCTATCATGAGCGCCGGTCGGGGACTTCGGGATGGACATCCACGCCAGCGATCTGCAGAGGCTCCGGGAGGACTGGGATCGCCGCCGCCGCGGGCGCGAGTTCCCGGCGCGGGCCGACTTCGACCCGCTCGACCTCAAGTACATCCTGGGCAGCCTGTCGTTGATCGACGTGCTGCACGATCCGCTGCGCTTCCGCATCCGCCTGCACGCGACCAACGTCGTCGACCGGGCGGGGCTCGACTTGACGGGCAAGCTCATCGACGAGATGCCGGCGGAACGGCGACAGATGGCCGAAGCGCACTACCGCGAGGTGGTCGACCGGCGGACGCCGATCGTTCGCCGCTATGCGCATCACCCCGTCGACGAGCGCCTGTGGAATTGCGAGGTGCTGGTCCTGCCGCTGTCGAGCGACGGGCGCGCGATCGATCTGCTGATGAGCGCCTTCGTCTGGAACGCCTAAACGTAGAGGACCGTGCTAGGATTGCGCCATGACACCAGACGAATTTCGCACCCTGATGCAGCCGATCGCGCGGGCGATCGCCGACCGCTCGGTCGACCAGACGCTCGAGGATTTCCTCAACCGCGAATATCCCGCCGACGGCGAGACGGTGCGCCGCCTCGAAGCCGCCTGTCATGACGGCATCGCCGGGGGCTGGCTGTGCACCCAAGGTGGTTCCGGACGCCGCTTCGGCCGCGCCATCGAGCCGGCGCCTGATATGGCGAATCTCAGCGTCGACGTGGTCGACCTCACGGACATCGTCGGCCCGCATCACCGCCATCCGAACGGCGAGATCTGCCTGTCGCTGCCGGTGACGGAGGGCGCGCGTTTTCAGGGCAATGGCAAAGGCTGGTGCGTCTTCGGCCCAGGCTCGGACCATCGGCCGACCGTGACCGGCGGCCGCGCCCTCGTGCTCTATCTGCTGCCGGGCGGTGCCATCGAGTTCACCGGGCAGTAGCCCGGCCGGGCGCCGTCAGCGGCGCACCGGCCGGAACGTCGGTTCGACGTTATCGCTTGAACGCGACCGTGATGCCGCTCGGGGCGAGCTGGAACTGCAGGCCCGTGGTCGACGTGGTCACGTGCATGACGACACCGTGCTGGTTCTCCATCACGGTCGCCGAAGCACCGCCGGCGATCGTCGCGCCTGCGGTGACGGCGGTGAAGTTGCCCTCGAAGTCCTCGACCTTCGTCAGGTGCTCGACCGTGCCGTCGGCCTCGACCTTCGAGGCGCCGACGTCGACGATGCTGAGGCCCTTGATGGTGAACGGGTACTGCTTGCCTTGATAGGTGAGCGTCCCCTCGCCCCAGCTGTAGCCGATGCCGGCGGCGACGCTACCGCCCGAGAACTCGACCTTTCCATCGGTGTCTCCGGCAAAGCCCGGAGCTGCGAGCAGGAGCAGGAGTGACGCCGCGCTGATCAGAATCCGACGCATGGGTGAACCTTTCGCTGTGTAATCCCCCGGCCGGCGAGTCCGACCTGAGAGGAGGATCCACCAAAGGCGCATCAGGCGCGTTGATGCAGATCAATCCCGATCGAACTGTACGGTATCGCGTGTCGCCTATTCGGCCGCTTGCGCCGGTGCCGGGGCGGGATTGCGGAAGCAGGTGAGGAGCTCGGCCTCGCGCGCCTTCGTCTTGGCGATGGCGGCGTCCTTGATGTGCCCGTAGCCGCGGATGTGCTCGGGCAACGAGGCCAGGGCGACCGCAAACCGGTGGTTCTCGGGGCTGAGCTTCTCGATCAGCTCCGCCACCAGCGCCTCGTAGTCGGTGATCAGGCGGCGCTCCGTCTTGCGCTCCTCGGTGCGGCCGAACGGGTCGAACGCCGTGCCGCGCAGGAACTTGAGCTTCGCCAGGATGCGGAACAGGGTCAGCAGGCGCGGACCGAAGGTGCGCTTCTTCAGATGCCCGGTGACCGGATCGCGCTCGGCGATCGCGGGCGGCGCCAGGTTGAACTCGAGCTGATAGTCGCCTTCGAACCGGGCGGCGATGGTGCGCAGGAACGACCGGTCGGACAGCAGGCGCGCGACCTCGTACTCGTCCTTGTAGGCCATGAGCTTGAAGTAGTAGCGCGCAACCGCCTCGGCGAGGCCGGTCTGCCCTTTGGCCCGGGCGCGCTCGGCCTCGGCGACGCGCCGCACCAGCGCCTCGTAGCGCCGCGCATACCCCGCGTCCTGGTAGGCGGTGAGGAACTCGACTCGGCGCGCGATGATCTCGTCGAGGCTGCGCGACAGCTTGTGGCCGATGGGTGCCACCGAAGGTGCGGCCGCGCGCTCGACCGCACCGCGGTCGTGCGCGGCAAGGCGGCCCCAGCGGAAGGCGCGGACGTTCATGTCGACGGCGACGCCGTTGAGCTCGATGGCCTTCTCGATCGCCTCGGACGAGACAGGCACCAGGCCTTTCTGCCAGGCGTAGCCGAGGAGGAAAGGATTGGTCGCGATGGAGTCGCCGAGAAGCGCGGTCGCCAGCGCGGTCGCATCGAGCCGGTCGAGCCGCTTCGTACCGACGGCGGTCTCGACCGAGGCGATGAGGCCTTCCGTCGGCGTATGCAGGTCGGGATTGCGGGTGAAGGCGCCGGTGATCGTCTCGAAGCTGTTGATCACGGCGTGACTGTGCCGCGCATCGAGCTTGCTCAAGGAATCATCGCTGGCGGCCACCACGAGATCGCAGCCGAGCAGCAGATGCGCGTCGCCGTCGGCGATGCGCACGCCGTGCACGTCCTCGGGCCTGCGGCCGAGGCGGATATGCGAGAACACGGCACCGCCTTTTTGCGAGAGCCCGGTCATGTCGAGGACCGAGCAGCCCTTGCCCTCGATATGCGCCGCCATGCCGACCAGCGCGCCGATGGTGACCACGCCGGTGCCGCCGATGCCGGTGACCAGGATGTTGTACGGCTCATCGAGGCTCGGCAGTTTCGGCGCCGGCGGCGGTGTGAACGGCTCCTTTCCGCCGAGCTTGGCGCCGCCGGGCTTGCGCAAGTTTCCGCCGAGAACCGTGACGAAGGACGGGCAGAAGCCCTTCACGCACGAGAAGTCCTTGTTGCAGGTCGACTGGTCGATGGCGCGCTTGCGCCCGAACTCGGTCTCGACGGGTACGACCGAGAGGCAATTGGACTGCGTGCTGCAGTCGCCGCAGCCCTCGCAGACCAGCTCGTTGATGACGACGCGCTTGTCGGGATCGGGGAAGGTGCCGCGCTTGCGGCGGCGGCGCTTCTCGGCGGCGCAGGTCTGGTCGTAGATCAGGACCGACACGCCCTTGGTCTCGCGCAAGCTGCGCTGCACCCGGTCGAGGTCGTCGCGATGGTCGATGCTGGTGCCGGCCGGGAAGCCGGCGTCGCTCGGATACTTGTCCGGCTCGTCGGAAACGATGGCGATGCGCGACACGCCCTCGGCCGCGACCTGCCGGGCGACCTGCGGCACGGTGAAGCTGCCCTCGGCCGGCTGGCCGCCGGTCATGGCGACGGCGTCGTTGTAGAGGATCTTGTAGGTGATGTTGACGCCGGCGGCGATCGCGGCGCGGATGGCGAGGCTGCCGGAATGCGTGTAGGTGCCGTCGCCGATGTTCTGGAAGACGTGCCCGGTCTCGGTGAACGGCGCCTGGCCGAGCCAGTTGGCGCCTTCGCCGCCCATCTGGGTGAAGGTCTGGGTGTTGCGGTCCATGCCGACCGCCATGTAGTGGCAGCCGATCCCCGCGGCCGCCCGGCTTCCTTCCGGAACACGGGTCGAGGTGTTGTGCGGGCAGCCGGAGCAGAAGTACGGCGTGCGCTTGAACGAGACGTGCGGCGCCTTCAGCGCCTTCTCCTTGGCGTCGAGGAACGCCAGGCGATCCTCGATATGCGACGTGCTGAAGTAAGGCGCCATGCGGCGGGCCAGTACCCGCGCGATCTGCGCCGGCTCGAGCTCGGCAGCCGACGGCAGGATCCACTCGCCCTTTTCATCGAACTTGCCGACCACGCGCGGGCGGACGTCGGCGCGCCAGTTGTAGAGCTGCTCCTTGATCTGGTTCTCGATGATCGCGCGCTTCTCTTCGATGACGATCACTTCGTCGAGGCCTTCGGCGAAATGGCGCGCCCCCTCGCGCTCGAGCGGCCATGACATGCCGACCTTGTAGAGGCGGATGCCGATCTCGCGCGCGACCTTGTCGTCGATGCCGAGATATTCCAGCGCCTGGCGCGTGTCCTGATAGGCCTTGCCGGTGGTGATGATGCCGAAGCGCGGCTTCGGGCTGTCGAGCACGATCTGGTCGAGGCGGTTGGCGCGGCCGAACGCCAGGGCGGCGTAGGCCTTGTAGCGGTGCAGCCGGTACTCCTGCTGGTTCCAGTCGTCCGGCCAGCGGATGTGGACGCCGCCCTCAGGCATCTCGAAGTCGTTGGGGATGACGACCGGCACGCGGTTCGGGTCGACATAGACCGAGGCCGAGGCGTCCATGGTGTCGGCGATGCACTTGAGCGACACCCAGCAGCCGGAATAGCGGCTCATCGCCCAGCCGAGCAGGCCGTAGTCGAGAACCTCCTGCACGCTGGACGGATTGAGCACCGGGATCATGGCCGCGACCATGTGGTGCTCGGACTGATGCGGCAAGGTCGACGACTTGCTGGCGTGATCGTCGCCGAGCATCACCAGCACGCCGCCGTGCGGCGAAGTCCCCGCCATGTTGCCGTGGGTGATCGGATCCATCGAGCGGAAGACGCCCGGACCCTTGCCGTACCAGATCGCGAAGGTGCCGTCGTACTTGGCGCCGGGGAACAGGTTGGTCTGCTGGCTGCCCCACACCGAGGTGGCGGCGAGGTCCTCGTTCAGCCCGGGCTGGAAATGGATGTGATGACGTTTCAGGAATTTGCTGGCGCGCCACAACGCCAGGTCGTAGCCGCCCAGCGGCGAGCCGCGATAACCGGAGATGAAACACGCGGTATTGAGTCCTGCCTTTTCGTCGCGGCGGCGCTGCATGATCGGCAGGCGGACCAGCGCCTGCGTGCCGGTGAGGAAGATGCGGCCGGATTCGAGATCGTATTTGTCGTCGAGGCTGACTGCGGCGAGCGCCATTGGTCCTCCCGGAACCCGTCTTTATAGACAAGGTAATGCACCGCGCCGCAGCAAACAATGGCAGCCGGACCAAAGACTTACGGCGGAAAGAAGCGGTCGAGAGTTGCCGCGCGGCCGTTACGAAAATTTCAGCGAGCACGGCTAAGGCGCAAATTCTGAATTGGGGGCGCCGCGGCCCTGCGGCGCATGCTGGCGAATCGCCTAGCCGTGGCAGGTTCAGATGTCGAAAATTCCTTACGGCGATGCCATATTAAGCGGACGTAGCTAGGACATATTGGGTTGCACCATGAAAAAAGTTTCAAAGGCCGGGGTCCAAATTCAACGTCGTGCTCAAGACGGTCAAATTCGCCAGAAAGGCGGAGAGACGCTCGTTGGGACTCTGCGCAAAACATACGGAGAGAGCTTTTCCAAAGGATATCGAAGCGATATGAAATTGAGCACGCTACTAGAGCGCGAGCGGGCTCAGACACTGACCGAACTTGTACAGAGGACCCGAGGTGGGAGCTTCGCTATCAGTGACTCGTCTGCGGAGACCTTCTTTGGGACTGCTACGACCTACAATCAAGCACTGAAGCGTCTTGCCAAGAGGTAAGCGCCACTATCGGGTAAAGCTCCCAGAGGTACTCGTTGCCCACGATTTCGCCTTGGTTTTCGGCGGGCTCGCTGGCATCCGCGATCAGGGCCTCATTGAGGCCGCCATTGCCAGACCATATTGCGGTTACTACAGATCGATAGCGAGCAAAGCAGCCGCGCTCGTGCACTCATTAGCTCTAAATCATGGCTTCGTAGACGGGAACAAACGCACTGCGCTCTTTATGATGGCTCTGCTATTACGTCGGAGTGGCTACGAACTTCGGCATGACAATGAGGAGCAGCTCAATCGCGAAGTGGAAGCTATGGTAGTAGCGGTCGTTGAGCACCGCGTAGATTTCGAGCAATTGGTTCAGTGGTTCCGCGAACGCATCGTAGAAATCTAAGGCGGATCACAGCGGCAGCGCCAGCAGCGTGTCGATGCGCTTATTGTCGAGGATGACCAGCTTCTCGGCGTATTTGCGGGCGTCGCCCGAGCCGACGATGCGGTCGACGTATTTGCCGGTGCAGAAGAGGTCCATCGTCCCGTCGTGCATGATGCGGATGACCTCGAAATTGGCCTGCGCCGTGACCACGCCGCCGCTGTCGCCGGTGATCAGCACCGCCGACACCATGTGCCGGTAGCGCTGCGGCTCGTAGATGTTGGCCTCGCGCAAGGCCGAGACGCGATCCTGCAACATGCCGCGCGAGGTGGCGACGAAGATGCCGATCGGCAGGTTGCGCTCCCGATTCTCGGCCGAGGTGATCTGGTATCGGCACGGATCGGCGAAGAAGCCCGGCCAGTCCTCGAGCCGGCCGTCGTCGATGGCATGGATGTAGCGGGCGAGAAGCGCTTCGACCTCGAGCTGCGTCTGGATGTTCATGGCCGTTGATCACCCCCACCCCAACCCTCCCCCGTCGAGGGGGAGGGGGAATCTTCTAGGAGCCGGCTGTCTTCATCTTTTCCCTCCCCCCCAATTTCGTCCAAGGGGCGAAGCCCCTTGGGAACCCGGGTGGGGGAGGGTAGGGTGGGGGGTGTCGCGCGCATGCTGGTTGCCTCACACGCCCATGATGTCGCGGTACATCTGCCAGTAGCCGCGCAACGGCGCCTCGGTCGCGCGGGTGTCCTGGCTCAGCATCTCGCGGCCGCCCATCTCGATGATCTCCATCGTGTTGCCGGCGCCCGGCACGGTGCGCTGGACGAAGCCGCCGACGACGCCATCCTCCATCGAGATGTAGCCGGCGGGCCCGACCAGGTTCGACTGCTTGATCCGCATCGCCGTCATCTTCTCGTCGTCGTCGACGTAGCCGAAATGCGTCCACACCAGGTTGCTTTTGCCGACACCCATGGGCAGCACCTTGCGCACGGCGAGCGCGTTCTGGATCTGCTGCAGGATGAAATTGGGGAACACGGCCAGGATCTGCAAGGTGATGCCGTCGCCGAACTCGTCGACGCCGTCGAGGATCGACGGATCGACCAGGCGGTAGTCTTCCTTGCGGGCGCGCAGCTCGGTCTTCTCGTATTCGCTCGCCGTGTGCTGGCGCTCGATCATCGAGTAGCTGACGTGATGGCCGGTCTGCTTGGTGTCGATGATGATGCCGCCCGGCTGCGACAGCCGGTTGATCTTGAAGGTGGTGAAGAACGTGTGGAGGAGGCTCGCGTGATACGGGTCCTTCACGTTCTCCATGTAGAGCTTCCAGTTGTTCGGAAGTCCCTGGTCGCAGTAGCCGAGCACTTTGACCGGCTTCTTCATCACCCGCTTCACCCGGCCGACGATCTCCGGCCCGAGATAGTCCTCGAGCGGCGGGGCTGAGTCCGAGAACGTGCCGAACAGGATGCCGCAGATATTACCGACGTGGACGCGCCGCGGGCGATGCTTGGCCTTGTCGAAATCGGGCGGCATGCCGCCCTTGCCTTTGATGCCGCGCTGGAAGGTGACGCCGGTCAGATTGCCTTTCAGGTCGTAGGTCCAGTTGTGATAGATGCAGCTGATCTCCTTCGCGTTGCCGTGCGACTTGAAGCAGAGCAGCGCGCCGCGATGAGCGCAGCGGTTCTCGAAGGCGTTGATGTTGCCGTCCTTGTCGCGGGCGACGATGACCGGCGCTTCGCCGATCGCCGTCGTCACGTAGTCCCCCGGGTTCGGCAGCTCGGCTTCGAGGCAGAGGAAGTTCCAGGTCGGGCCTTCGAAGAGGCGGGCCTGCTCGCGCTTGGCGAGGTTGTCGTCGTTGTAGAGCCAGTACGGGACGCGCGTCACGCCCTCGGGCCATTTCAGGTCGGACTGCAGCATGGTGCCCTCGCTTACTCCGGCTGGATGCCTGCGGACTGGATGACCTGGCGCCAGCGCGCCGTCTCTTCCTTGACGAACTTGTCCATCGCCTGCGGCGAGTTGCCGACGGGCTCGACCCCGACCGCCGCCAGGCGTTGCACGACGTCCGGCTTCTTCACCGACTGCGCGATGATGTCGTTGATGCGCTTGACCACGTCGGCCGGGGTGTGCGCCGGCGCCGCGGCCGCGAACCAGGCGACCGACACGAAGCCCGGGTAGCCGAGCTCGATCATGGTCGGGATCTCCGGGACGCCGGCGGCGCGCTTTTCGCTGCCGACCGCGAAACCGATCAGGCGCTTGTCCTTGATCAGCGGCTGCGAGGTGCCGAGGTTGTCCCACATGATGTCGACCTGGCCGCCAAGCAGGTCGGTGAGCGCCGGCGCCGAGCCCTTGTAGGGGATGTGGACGATGTCGAGGTCGGCGCGCTGCGCCATCATCGCCGCCGTCAGGTGCGAGGTGGTGCCGCTGCCCTGCGAGGCGTAGTTCACCTTGTGCGGGTTCGCCTTGGCGTAGGCGATCAGCTCCTTGAACGAGTGGTACGGCACGCCGGGGTTGGCGACGAGCACGCTCGCCGCCTGGGCCACGACCGAGATCGGCGCGAACGCCGTCGCGGCATCGTAAGGCAGCTTCTTGTAGAGGCTGGCATTGACGGCATAGGGCGGCGGCGGCGAGACCAGGAGCGTGTAGCCGTCGGGCTCGGCCTTGGCGACGAGATCGGCGCCGATGTTGCCGGCGGCACCGGCGCGATTCTCGACCACGGCCGGCTGGCCGGTCGCCTCGGTCAGCATCTGCGCGACAAGGCGGGCGACGATGTCGGCGGTACCGCCGGCGGGAAACGGGCAGATCACGCGGATCGCATGGTTCGGAAAGTCGGCGGCGCGCGCCGGTGCCGCCGCGCCGAGCGCGATCACCAATCCAAGCAGAGCAAACCGCAGTTTCGAAGCCGCCATGATGCTGTTCGTCCTCCCCGAGATGGCCGCGACCTTATCGCATCGTCCGTACACGTACAATCGCGGGCCGGATCTTGCTAGGATGGTGTCCAGCGTAGTCCTTCACAGAGCGAGCGCACAATGACCGGCAAATCCGTGGCATTCTCGGCCGTCCGGCAGAGCTTTATCGAGGGGCGCGACACGCCGCGCGCGGTTCTCGAGCGTTACCTGGAGCGGATCCCCGCCCGCGAGCCGGAGGTCAAGGCGTTCGCCGCGCTGAACCTCGACGGTGCGCGCAAGGCCGCCGACGAATCGACGGCGCGCTACCGCGCCGGTCGCGCTTTGTCGGCGGTCGATGGCATGCCCCTCGGCATCAAGGACATCCTCGAGACCGAGGACATGCCGACCACGTTTGGCAGCCCGATTTACGAAGGCTATCGCACCAATCGCGACGCTGCGGCCGTATACGCGCTGCGCACGGCGGGCGCGCTGATCGTCGGCAAGACGGTGACCACCGAGTTCGCGGCCCGCCATCCGGGGCCGACGCGCAATCCGCATGATCTCAAGCGCACGCCCGGCGGCTCGTCGAGCGGCTCGGCGGCCGCGGTCGCCGACGGCATGCTGCCGGCCGCCATCGGCAGCCAGGTGATCGGCTCGGTGTTGCGGCCGGCGAGCTTCTGCGGCGTGGTCGGATTCAAGCCGACCTACGGCGCGCTCAACCGCGGCGGCGGCTACGATAACTTCTCGCAGAACTGCCTCGGCGTCCTCGCGAACACGCTCGACGATGCGTGGATCGTCAGCCATGTGATCGCCGCGAAGGTCGGCGGCGATCCCGGCTGTGTCGCGTTCCAGGGCGGCGCCGTGCCGGCGCCGGCCGCCAAGCCGACGACGCTCGGGTTGATCGAGACCGCCGGCTGGGAGAAGGCGAGCCCGGCCGCGCGCGAGCAGCTCGCCGCGTTCCGTTCCTGGGCGGAGAAGCAAGGGGTCCGCGTTCTCGACCGCCGGAGCTCGGCGCCGCTGAACACCTTCGAGGCCGCGACCGCCGATGCGATGGCGGTATCGTCGGCGATCAACGCCTGGGAGTTCGTGTGGCCGCTGGCCGCCGTCGCCAAGCATTCGGCCGACCGCATCAGCGCCTCGATGCGCGAGCGCCTCGACTACGGCCTCAAGATGACCGACGCCGACTACCAGGCCGAGCTGGCGCGCCGCGCGGCGATGTGCGGTGCACACCGGGCGCTCAAAGGCCATGTCGACGCGCTGGTCACCTTGTCGGCGCCGGGAGCGGCACCGCTCGGCCACGCGACGACCGGCGATCCGATCTTCAACGTGGCGGCGACGGCGATCGGCGCGCCGGCGCTGTCGCTGCCGCTGCTCGAGGTGGACGGGCTGCCGCTCGGCTTGCAGCTGGTCGGCCTGCCGCACGAGGACCGCGCGCTGTCGGCGGTCGCCAACTGGGCGCTGTCGTTCGGCTGATCGATGGTTTTCGACTACGGCATGGGCCAGTCGATTGATCGGTGAAGCTTTCTTTCGGCAGGGGG
>Ga0335070_10007648_pt1 | contig 12659 bp, 8 predicted proteins | sample Lox_Sample_13_FD_206722 | JGI IMG/M metagenome (GOLD analysis project Ga0335070, IMG submission 206722) | Soil microbial communities from Loxahatchee National Wildlife Refuge, Florida, United States - Lox_Sample_1.3 | ecosystem: Environmental > Terrestrial > Soil > Wetlands | place: USA: Florida...
GCAGACCTCAGAAGGAGACCCGTAGGAGGTGCACCCATCTCTTCGTCATGGAGCGGAGCCATGACCCCTTGAAGGACCCGGCAATACGCGTGGACCACGGCCTGGATGAGGAAAGCTGCCCCACCCGAGCAGTCGTATCAAGAAAGGCCGGGTCCTCCCGCTGAAGAACCTTGTAGTGCGCGAGTGCCTCTTCGGTCCGCCCGATCCATTCATAGATTCGACCGAGCATGTAGCGAATCTGACGCCGCTCCCCGTCGGTGCCCTTCGTGTCCTTGAGCAGTTGTCTCAGGAGCGCCACGGCGTCGTCCAGGCGATCTGCAGACTTATAACAGAGCGCGGTCTGTATGCCGGCCTTCACAGCCATCGTGGAATCCTGGCGAGCTTGATCGAAACAGGCAATAGCCTGCCGATACTGCCCCGCTTCCTTATGAGCGAGCCCCCGTTGGTAGGATGTGGGTGCGCTGTGGTCCCTCACTTCCGGTTTCCGTATCGTTGTGGCGGTCTTATCCGCCGTGGACGCGGCCGACGAAGCTTCTTCTTTTTCCTTCTGTTCCGCCTCGGGCGTGAACAAGTCTGCCACCGAAGATGGGGTGAGGGGCAGGATCCCACTGGCTGCCCGGTCTGTAGCCGCCTTCATCACCAGACCCGCTGTGACCACGCGTGCCTGTTCGGCAAAGCCATAGGCCAATGACACATCGCACACCTGGTTGATCAGTCGTGGGTTACCGCCAGCCAGCCGATGCACGACGCGACAGGCCAGCTCCGTCATCACTGCACTGGTCATGCCGGCCACCATAAGTCGATGACGAACGTAGCGGGGCGTTTCGTCTTCGTCAAACGGTTCGAGATGGTAATCTACCGAGATGCGCTGGGCGAATTGAACCAAATCACCTCGCTGCAATAAGGCTCGTAATCCGGGCTGGCCTGAAAGAATGATTTGGAGGGACTGCCGTCGGCCATCATTCAGATTCGACAAGAGCCTGAGTTCTTCGAGCATGGCAGAGCCAAGATTCTGCGCTTCATCTACCACCAACACGACACGTCGACGCTGCTCGTATTCGTGGGCAAGGAATGCCGTGAACGTCCGGTATAGTTCGACACTGTCCATCCCCTTACCATTCAAATTGAACGCCATCAAGACCCAGGGCATGAGCGAGCCGAGACCAGCATGTGTATTCGACAGCATTCCGACCACGACCTGATGTTGCGATTGATCGAGAATGGCATTGAGTAGTGTGGTCTTGCCCGTACCCGGCTCACCAGTGATGACCGTAAACACCGCTCGGTTGAGCAGCCCGTACTCCAGAAGACTCAGGGCCAACTTGTGCTGTTTCCCGAGATACAGAAATCCTGGATCGGGAACCAGGGAGAAGGGATTCGTTCGAAGCCCGTAGAACGATTCGTACATATAGAAGACCTACCTCATCTCTCTTGTTCCACCGCTGTCGCACGTTTCACTTTGGACAGGTTGAGTTGGTCGCGGCCGGCCTTGTTCAGGACCGTTCCCAGAATTGGTGCCCCTCCCTTCAGCACCTGTATGGCTTGCTGGAGGTCGGGCTCCGAAGTTTTACTGTCTTCCACGACGAGAAGGAGGGCGTCTAGTCGTGGACTGAAGGCCAGAACATCCGCCCGATCGAGCACGGGGGGCAGGTCGAACACCACCACGCGAGAGGCGTACCGATGCTTCAGCTCCTTCAAGAGTGCGGTCATGCGCGGAGAGGTAAGGACTTCGGCCGACTGTCCCGTCTTTCGGCCTCCCTGCAACACAATCAGTCGACCCAGACCCGGATGGAACAACACCTCCTCGACAGGTCGACCGTCCAGGAGACATTCCATCAAACCCTCGCCGGGCTTCAGGCCGAACTCCTCGTGAATGCGAGGAGCGCGGAGGTCTGCATCCACCAAGAGAACCGTTTGAGTTGGTTCGCTCGCCAAGGCAATCGCCAAGTTGATTGACGTGAGGGTTTTCCCCTCTCCATCCCGTGGGCTGGTAACCCCCAGCATGTTCCATCCGTTCTCCTGTAACCGGTGAAGCACCTGGGTTCTGAGGATCTTGTAGGCATCCGCGAATGGGGAATGGTGCCCAGTGAGTATTCGGTGCCGCTGCAGGACATCTTCATCAATGACAACTGAACGCGTACGAGAATACATGACTGCCGAGGCAGATGCCTCGGGCCGGTCCGACCCAGGAGGAGCAGGAGCGGCATGATGTTGCTCCTTGAATCGATCCATGGCACTCTGGAGTTTGTCCATAATCATGAACGGAAACTTTCCTGTTTTATGTCAAGCCCAGTTTTCTCAGGGCGGCATACAAGACAACATCCAACGGGGTTCCCCTCGCCAGCACCCACGCGAGCAGTAAGATCACGACGCCGACACCTGCCAAGGCGAGTCTCCCTCTCTTGCGGAGCAGTCGTTGAAGATCGTCATCAGTCGGCATATAGGGAATCACGGCCAGCGGCGGCAACCCTGCAAGTCTGCCCAGGTGCTCGCCGCCGCGAATCGAGCGGTCGAACTGTTCGCGCGCCGCGCCGATTCCGATTCCACCAGCGATGGCAAGAATCGCCCCGAGGACCATGATCACCGGGCGATTCGGGCTTGCGGGTTTCTCGGGGACGTCGGGGGGATCGATGAGAGAAAATCGCTCGCCTTTTCTCTGAATTTCCAGTTCCTTTGAGACCTCGGCCTCAAGCAGGCGAGACGTGATCTCCTGGTGCTTGCGCACTGATTCTTCCCTATTTCGGCTGAGATCGAGATAGGCGGGCTCGATTTCAACCGTCCGCTCAAGCCGGCCTGCGTATTCATCAACTCTGCGTTTGATACCCTCTCGTGATTTTCGAAGTGCTTGAAGCGAGGCAGTGGCCGATGAGAGCTGCGCGCGGATATTGATATAGGCGGGATTTTCCGGCTTGACGGCCGGAGCCTGGACACCCGCCTGCAGGACGTTATTCAGTTCCTGTTCGAGGGAGGCCACGATCTGGCGCGACCGAATCACGTCAGGATGTTCCTCGCCATATCGATCGACGAGGGTCGCGAGACGGGCCTGTTCACCATTCAGCCGCTTATGCAATTCTTCGGGCGTAGCGTGATGGCCGGTCTCTCGCTCCAGCGCCGCGATCTCCTGCTGCATCTTGATCACATCCGGATGCTCGGGCGAAAGATAGCCGATCGCGCTCGCATACTGAGCCCGCAATGCTTTCAAACGTTCTCCCGAATCAAGAAGCCGCTCCCCACTGGCCGAGATGATCGGCGTGTGCGGCTTCAGCGTGGCCAATTCGCCCTCCAGGTAGGACTTCTTTTCCTCTAAAGCCCTGATGTCACGGTCGGCATCCAGCAGTTCGCGCTCTGCCTGGTTGAGCATCGTCATGTTGAGAGAAATGAGGTCGGGAAGAGCTCCGTCAGCCTTCTGCTTGACCGCAGCCAGTTGCAACTCCAATGCTCCGATCCGTTCAGCAAGCTGCTCCGATTCCTTCTTCAAGAAAGCGGTGGTTTCTTGTGCATGCCGTTCGCGGGTCTTCAGGTTTTCCCCCAGAAACAGGCTCGTCAGCTCGTTGGCCACTTTCTGGGCGATCTCCGGACTTTCTCCGTCATAGGACAGCGTGAACGCGATCGTGGCCTGGGTCGGCGTTTGCGTGCGCTTGTCGATGATCTTCACATTGATGACGTCCACTCGAATGTCATCGGTAAACCGCTTCAGCACATCTTCGGTAGGTTTACTTTGGCGCATCCGAGAGTACAGCCCGTATTGCTCGACGATCTTCCAGAGAGTCGACCGTGTCATGACCTGCTGCTTGATCGTCTCGATCCGCTGGTCGGCATAACTGGTGATTGCGGACCGCACAAGGTCAGGCGGGATTTCTTGCTCTTCGATGAGGATGGTCGCCGTAGAACGATAGACCGCTGGCAGTAGGAATGCGAATGTGACGCTGGCCAAGAAGAGCGCGGCGGCGACCGCAAGGATCAGAGGTCGGCGCCGGCGTAGGAGCGCAAGGTAATCATGCAGATTTTTCTGGGATGTTTCCATGGTTGTGCTCGCCTGTGACTCAGGCCTTCCTGTTATCGGGACACCGACCACTTGTCCCCTGTATAGGTCAACATGACATACGTGGAATTTGCATAGTTCCACAGGTTGACACTGCCCACGGCGCGTTCCGCATAGGTATAGCCCACACCGAGAGTCCACCATTGAGCGAAATTCCAAGATAAATTGGGGTTAATGGTGAAATAGCGGTTCTGTGGAAATGACCCGCTGGTCGACGCGATGGACGTAGTAAAATATAAACCGCTGGTGAGGGAAGCGGTGAGGTTCTCGGTCAGTTTATGAGAAATTGAGCCGGAAACTCGATCGGTCTGGGCTAACAGGCCGAATCCGCTGGGATAGATATCGCGCCCACCGTCGAGCGAAATAGTCGATCGCTCGAACTCTTGTTTGATGTTGGCGTTATACACCCAAACGACGTCGTTCTGACTCAAAGAGCCGCCAGGGACACCGCCCTTCGTGGATCTCACAAACCGTGTCCCTCCCCACACACTCGCGGACAACGACTCGGAAAAGTTATGAGACGCGCCGATTCCCACACCCTCGTATGTCCATTCTTGCTGGATTTGAGAAGCGACGAAGTTCGTGACTTCCCCGGTCAACTTGATTTTGGTGCGTTCACGGAGTTCGTAGGACAATTCCGATGTTCCCCCGTTGATCTGATAGTTCACGAGACCAAGGCTGAGTCCGTTCTCGTAGCTGGCGTCCGTAAACTGGTACCCCACTAGCCAACTGAGACGTTCCGTCAGCCCCACCGTCAGACTCGGGGTCGCGGTCCAGAGATTCCGTTGAGTAAACGTGAGTACCAAACCTGTCTGGCGCAGCTCACTCATCAAGGTATTGTCACGGGTAAATCCACCATCAAAGCCGAACGTCAGCCGCTCCCACTTGTACGAGGTGCTGACCGGGAAAAACAGATTGGTGAAGCCCCGATCCTGTTGACCGTAGTAATGGACGAAATCTGCCTTGGCATTGCCTTCGATCATGAAGGATTCCGTGGCCCCCTTGAATTTGACCGCCGGACTCGACCAATAACCCCACACTTCATTGCCGCCGTTGGACAAGAGCAGGTTGCTGTTGTATACGCCCCTGACGTTGAACGAAGGCTCCGCCGACCACTCAGCCGACTGTGCCCTATGACTGATGATGCCCAACACAGCACTCACGACCATCCCCACAAGAAGTAACCTTCGTAGTTGCCACATCGGGCATCTCACTCCCTCACCGTCCGAGGGAGGGAACCCTTCTGCAAAACTCAGGGAACCACTACCACGTCGCCTCTTTCCAAGATGATGTTCTGGCTCAATTCTTTCCCTTTGCGGACGTCGCCATAGCGAAATGGAAAGACCAGCTGTTCGCCGCGTTTCCGCCGCATGACGTGGATGTCGTTCTCGGCGGCATACGGAGTCAACCCGCCGGCCAGACTCAAGGCCTGAAGGACGTCCGTATAATGTCCGACCAGGAATTCGCCTGGTTTATTGACTCGCCCGACGACATAGATCTTATAGCTCAGGATCTTTGTGGCCAGGACTGAGACGTGTGGGTTCGGAATGAATTTGTTGAGACGCTTGACCAACTCGAGCCGGACATCTTCGACGGTCAGACCGGCTGCCGGCACGTCCCCGACGAGCGGAAACGAAATCATGCCGTCCGGCCGTACGACGACTTCCTGCGTGAGATGTTCGTCTTTCCAGACAGAGACCTTGACCACGTCTTCGGGACCGAGTAGATAGGACGCATCCGCAACCGGCGTTAGCTCGCTCCCATTTGAAAGAGCCACGGCGATCCCCTGGCCCCCCGCCATGCACCAGCCCAGGACCGTCAACCCGGCGATCCGGTAAAGACGAGCATGTGTGCAGCGTCCGAATGTCATACCCTGAGACTGTTGGAACATCGTCAAAATTTCAATGATCGACTCTCTAACCCGACCCACCGTCACGCCTCCCGCCTCACGTTTTCCGCCTCACGCTTCACGCATCACCCATCACTATCCTTGCAACTGCGCCAAGACCGACTTGGCCTCATCGAGCCCGGGAAACGGTTTCTGGGAAGCTACAGCCTTCTGAAGATGGGCTTTCGCTTCCGTCCTCTGACCAACTTTAAAATAGGCGACCCCAAGGTGGTAGTTCACCACGGGATGATCAGGCACCTTGGTTGCCGCTTGCTGAATAAAATGCAAGGCTTGGCCGGAATGTCCCAGTTTGTGATGAACCCACCCAAGCGTATCGAGAAAAATGGCGTTGGGCGCAGTGGTTTCAAAGTTCTTCGTAAGGACGAGAGCCCGCTCCAAGCTCTTCTGATCGCCCTTCTGATCGGTCAAGAGCGACGCCAAATTGTTCGCAGCAATGAGGTCGCGGGGATTCTGCAGTAACAAGGTCTCGTATTCCTGGATCGCCCGGTCGACCTGTCCAACCTCGCCCAATGTTATCGCCAGTAAGAGTCGCAGTTCCTGACTCTTCGGGGCCGCCTTCAGACCTCCCTCCAACCATTCGAGAGCCTCGTCCTTCTTTTTCTGAGATAGCTTGAGCGTGGCCAGGTGCAGCCACGGCTGGATCCACTCGGGCTTGTGTTGAATCGCTTCACGGAACCGGCTCTCGGCCACCCCCTGATTGCCTTCCAACATCGCGATTTCTCCAAGGAGACCCGAGGCGTAGGGGTGGTGGGGGTTGCGGCTAAGCACCTGCTCGAGCCTCAGCTTGGCTTCCGAGATCTTGCCTTGCTTCAGATCGAGCTGCACCAGCGCAATCAGTGGTTCGGGCGCATCGGGATTGCGCGTCAAGGCCCTCTCGAATGAGGCCCGTGCCAGATCCCATTCCGCGCGAGCTTGATGGAGATGACCCTCCGCCAGGTCCGCCGCTGAACTGTCGGCTCCCGCCACACGGGCGCGGGACAGGGTCTGCTCCGTGGCGCCCCAATCCTGTTCCGCCGCTTGAAGCTTCAACAGCACACCGAGCGTCTGGAGGTTATTGGGGTCCTGCTTAAGCAGTTCCTCCACCCTGGTGCGGGCTTCTTTGAGCTTTCCGGAGGAGGTGTCCAGAGCGACCAGCGCCATCTGGGCGTCGGCCATCCTCGGATTGAGCGCGACCGCCTGTTCCAGGCTTTCTCTGGCAAGGACCAGATCGGAAGTCGCCAGGTAGGCCCGACCGAGGAGCGCATGGACCTCCGCCGATTCGGGCCGATCCTTCAGCACGGTTCGAAAATCCTGGATTGCCTCTTTTCCGTCGCCGCGCTGCAGCGCGAGCTTGCCTCGCAGCAGCAATGCCTCGGACGAATGGGGATTCTCCTTGAGCACCTCCGCCAACTCTTTTTCGCCTTCATCCTGCCTTCCCGCTGAGAACGCGAGCGCGGCGAGTTTGACCTTTGCTTCGAGAGCGGGAGGCTTCCCTCGAAAGTCGCCGCGCATCTCTTCGTACACCGCCCGTGCCTTGTCCGGCTGGTTGTTGAGCTCGTACAATTCTCCCAACGCGAGCCGGATCGCGGACGAACGAGGCAGCGCGCGTCGCCCTTCCATCAACGCGGCTTCCCCCTCAGCAAATCCGCGCCGTGCTAACCGGAATTTCGCAAGCGCGAGATAACGCTGCTCATTGTCCGGATCGAACCGGATCACGTCTCGCAGCAGACTTTCTGCCTTATCGTACTGATGCCGCTCGTCGTAGAAGCCGGCGAGGCGGAGCCGGTGGTCGAGGACTTTCGGTTCCGCTTCGGCCATTTTCTTCAACATTTCTTCGGCGCGGTCGTACTTCTCCAATCGGATTAAGACCGTAGCGAAGGAATTCATCAGCTCGAGGTTGTCGGGATTCGCGCTGACGGCCCGTTGCAGGACCGGCTCCACCTCGTTGCGCCGCCCCTGAGCGAGATACAACGTGGCCAGAAGCGTGGCGGCATCGGGATCAGTCGGATGTTTGTCTACAAGCGCTTCGGCTGCCCGTGTTGCCCCATCCCGATCCCCCTTGATAGCCTGTACCGCAATCTTCAGGGTCTGCGCTTCGACATGATCCGGCGTCTTCGCCAGCACCTTATCGCATAATTCCACAACCCTGTCCGTCGCACGGGCCTCGAGATAGAATCGGGCGAGCTTCATTAACGCCCGCTCATGGTCCGGAACCAACTCGATCACGCGCTGATAGTTTGCAAACGCATTCCTCCAGTTCTTCTCCTTTTCTTCGACCTCGGCAAAGAAGTAATAGGCTTCCGCATCCTTTGGATCGATCTTGAGGACGTTCCGAAGCGCCACGCGTGCCTTCGAAAAATTCCCGTCCTGGATGTAGGCCTGGGCTTTGGCTAAGTAGCTGGCTTTTCGCTCCCCGGGCCCTCCACAGCCGACGACGATCAGGAGGGCAACAGTGAGGATGGTGTACGGCATATGAGGACGCATGACTTTGTTCTCCTTCGGCCCCGATGTCACCACCAGGCCCGTAGCCCCAGAACTAAGAACACCCACAGAGATACCAGACCAAACTGTGTCACGCGCTTGTCGAGTGTGTGGAGCATCAATTCAAAAGCTAGAAACATTACGATCATCTTGGCCGTTAAGACGCTGAAATTGATATCGCCGACGCGCATCTCCGGCAGGAAGGGAATCGCAAACGCCAGGAACACCATCAGGTAATCGAGCGGCGTCGTCTGAAATCGATGCTTCACGCCGAATCGGATTCCGAGCATGATCAGGACTGCTAACCCGAGAAAGAAGAGATTCAACGGAGCGTGGAGATTCCACAGTTCCCCAGATGCCGGCTGCTCAATCAGGTAGATGACAAACGTGGCTCCGACGTACAGGCCGGCACGAACCAGCATTGGTGCGGCAGCAGGTATGACCATCATCCCCGTCAGTACGAGCGCGAAAAGTCCGATCGCGACGCAACCCAGATCCATGGGCACGCTGGCCGGAAGGAAAACAGCGGTCACCAGAAATAACGGGACGACGAGTCCAAGCAGCTTGACAGGCAAAGTTGAGTACCATTCATCTTTGCCGAGATCTTTCCCTTCCAGCACCGTGTCTGATTCGTTTCGCCTCAGAGAAAAGGGTCGACTTTCACTGCTGCCGAACAATGACAAGATTGGGAGGGCGAATAGGCCATAGATAGCCAAGATGAAGAAATCGGATTGCCATCTCAACAGATACGCGCAAGACACCATCAGCCCCTGGATTGCGTAGAGCAACGTCACGGCCTGACGATGAGAAAGCCCTCTCGCCAACAGCTTGTAATGGAGATGGTTGCGATCGCCGACGAACGGCGATCGACCTGTTGCAAGACGCTGCCAGGCCACACCGATCGTGTCCAGGAGCGGCACACCCCAGAGAAACAGTGCCAGGAGAGGACTGTAGGCAGTCCGCGTGTTGTCGGTCACAAGGATGGCCCCCACGGCCAGATAGTGCCCGAGAAACTGGCTCCCCGCATCGCCCATGAAGATCCTAGCGGGGTAGGTGTTGAATCGAAGAAATCCCAACACTCCTCCCAACACGGCCACCATCAGGAAAACCAATTGGAGCTCCTCCGCCAGATAAGCCAAATAGGCAATGCCGGCGAAGCTAATGAGCGACAATCCTCCCGCGAGGCCGTCGAGGCCGTCGGCCAGGTTTACGGCGTTCGTCATCCCAACGATCACCAAGAGAGTCAGAGGAATCGCCACCCATCCGGGAAGCAGGACCTCATCCAGAAATGGCACGGAGGAGAGATGGAGGCCGGCGAAACCGATGACGACCGCCGCAGCCAGAACCTGACCGAGAAATTTCATGAGGTAATGGAGGCGGGCTCGGTCGTCCCAGACCCCGAACAGAAGGATGATGGCGCCACCGAGCAGGCTGGCCAGCACGAGCTGGTCCCTGGGCGCCCACAGGAGAACTCCGGCGAATGTGGCGACACCAAACGCAATCCCCCCGACTTTGGCGATCGGTGCGTCGTGCATATGCCGCTCTTGGGGGACGTCAACAAACCGAAACCGCGCGGCAAATGCCGTCAAGGCGGGAATCAACGCCATGGAGATGATCAGCGAACCAATGAAGCTGAAGAACAGCAGCGAGCTCATCGCACTCCAACTCGATCCGGAATGCACCGACTCAATAGAGACGACACAAGTCAAGCCATCGGTAAAGGGCGTTCATCGACATCGGCCTCCGTCTCACCGACAACGACTTCTGACACCAACCGGATTCATGCGCCGCCAGTTTTAAGACGCGTTAATGAACCTCAAAAGAAGAACTTAAATCGTGACCCCATATGCTCTCTACTCGGACCGATAATCGAACATACGATAGGCCACCAAGGCTTCGGCGGCAGACAAAGTCGATGAGGGGCAGGCTCAACCTTCTTGAAGACGCCGGTCCCGAACTTTGGGATAACCTGTTCCATCTGGAAGGCCTAACGGATTCGCCGATTCAAGGAACCAGAGTCTATCCGATGCGCGGTTTTCCCTGGGGTACGCAAGATCAAGATTGAGTTAACTAATTGTTAAAATGGAGGCATCGCGCACCGAGAGATCCCCTCCGAAAGGGGCAAATAAGGAAGCCCGCTGAATGGAAGAAGCCTTGTTCTCTCAAAGACTTTGAAGATTAGAATTCGGTAGGCCCGATCTGGTGGAGGAGGGGAGTGCCTGGCAGGGACTAATCTGTGCGGTGGGCAACGAGCAAAATCATAGGTCGGCCGTCTGGGAACTCTGCAAACCTTGACTTGGCGGTAACAGTCTCACGGGGTAAGTATGCTAGAGAACTACATTTCGCTCGGGGTCATCGTGAATGGTTAGATCCATTTCAACCTCTCATCAGCCCACGCCAACAAATAACCAGTCAGACTATATGTCTGATCTAACGCTACCCAAACGTTGCATTGATGCTACATGATCTGCCGACTTGACTAACCTACCCTTTGCTGCCGGCTGTTGTTTGCGTCAAGAGCTGCTCCCATGCCCGCAAAGCATGACTCTTATCGTACTGACGATCAAAGGCCGCCCGAGCGCACTTCCCTAATTGCCTCACAAGTTCATCGTCCTGTGACATTTTTAATATACAATCTGCAAGTCCCCGAGAGTCACCGATTGAAATCGTGTAGCCGCAATTCTCCTGACTGAGAATGCTTGGGATCTCACCCTCCGAATCACCAACGTATAAAGTTGGTCGCCCCGCTGCCGCGATGCCATAAAACTTGCTGGGGACAATGAGACCTTCGAGCGAAGGTTGTAATGAAATGAGATGAACATCTGGAACACTGAGACTGAGAGTAAGTCGTTCCCTAGGCTGATACGGCTTGAATAGGATGTTTCCGAGGGCTCTCCTTTGGACCTCATCCTTGATCCGATCCCGTTGTGGGCCAGCGCCGATGAAGAGGAAAACAATTTCGGTATGATCTCTGAGTGTCTCCGCAGCATTGAGAATGGTGTCAAACTCATGCGCCCGCCCCATGTTTCCCGAATAGCCCACCACAAACTTACTTTGGAGGCCCCACTCCCTTCTCAGATCATTTTTCTTTCGCCCCACAGGCTGAATGGCAAGCCCGTCTGACCAATTATGGATGACACGAATGGCATCCTCCCTGATTCCCTCCTCTGCAACCTTCTTCGCCATGCAGTCGCCGATGGCGACATTCGTATGGGCGGCCCGGAGGGACCAATTCCTTATCCATCGAAGCACGCCGGTCAGCAGGCCGATTCCCCCGACACGGAGCGCCCCTGCGACCTCAGGAAACAGGTCCTGTGTCCAATTAATCAACCTCGCTCCCCGGATTTTCGCCGTGGTCGCAGCAACGACGGAGACGAGCGGCGGATCAGTCTTGGCGACAACAATGTCTCCACGCTCGAGCAACACCAAAAGACCCCTGGCGGCGCTGAGATAGAAGGTCAGGTAGTCCAACGCACGTCCCGCCAAATTCTGGCGCCCGAACCGCGTGGTCCACACACGAACGACGCGAACCCCTTGTACTGAATCATTAGTTACGAGGACGGAATCCGGGTCGTCATAGCTTTGTCTACTCGTGACAACGTAAACAGACGATCCCGTCTTAGCCATGTGGAAGGCTAAATCGGTCAATAGCTGACTGGTCGCCGAGTGGTCGGGATAGAAAAAGCGATTGACAAAAATAATCTTGGGCATGACGCAAGACTCAGATAGATGCCTTCTTTATATCTCGCTAGGCTTTCTGCCTATCAAGTAAACGTCGGAGCAAAGCTGAGGTCTGACTCTCAACGGATAATCCAGGAACCTTGCTGCAAGCCGGATGACCGGATTTGTTGCAGAATATCCCAGCCAATTCCGCCCAAGAACTCGTACATCTCTAAGCCCCATATCGTTGGCGATATACAGAAGATCATTCACATCTGGCTCTCGAACGTGGCCCCGAAATCTATCTGCTTCATACCAATCGTGCATAGCACTCCATTTTCCAATACCAACGGGAACTGTAATTCTCTTTCTTATATTGACGCAATTGGGCACACCCACAATAAACACTCCACCGGCCTTGAGCTTTTCCAGAGCATCATGGAAAAGCCGCTTCCGTGAGTGATGCCAATGTTCCATGCTCTCAAAGGTCGTAATAATATCGAACGGGCCTTCAATGTCAGCCATGCCCTTCTCAACTACATCGCGCGCAATCACCTCGACACCGAGTCGTCTATGCAAATCGAGTAT
>Ga0335070_10007650_pt1 | contig 12657 bp, 10 predicted proteins | sample Lox_Sample_13_FD_206722 | JGI IMG/M metagenome (GOLD analysis project Ga0335070, IMG submission 206722) | Soil microbial communities from Loxahatchee National Wildlife Refuge, Florida, United States - Lox_Sample_1.3 | ecosystem: Environmental > Terrestrial > Soil > Wetlands | place: USA...
AAAGCTTGCGAAAATGATCGATGTCGCGATGGAAGCGGCCGACACTTCCATGAAGGATATGATCGATGCAGATCTGGACAATCTCCAGATCACCGGCGGCGATGAGGCCGACAACCGCACCGATGCGGATACCAGCGATATCGACGACGCCCCCATCGTGCGGTTCGTCAACAAGATCCTTTTGGACGCCATCAAGAAGGGCGTCTCCGACATCCATGTCGAGCCTTATGAAAAGACCTTGCGCATCCGCTATCGGCACGACGGTATGCTCCACGAAGTCGCCAGTCCTCCGCCCAATCTTGCGGGCCGCATTTCCGCGCGCCTGAAGGTCATGTCGCGCATGGACATCGCCGAAAGGCGAGTTCCCCAGGACGGCCGCATCAAGATGGCCTTGTCCAAGCATCGGGCGATCGACTTCCGAGTCAACACCTGTCCGACTCTGTTCGGCGAAAAGATCGTGCTGCGCATCCTTGACCCTACCAGCGCGCAGATCGGCATCGAACGCTTGGGATTCGAGACGGAACAACAGGAAAACTTTCTCCGAGCCATCAACAAGCCTTATGGCATGATACTGGTGACCGGCCCCACCGGCAGCGGTAAAACGGTCACTCTTTATACCGCGCTGAACATCCTAAATACCCCCGACGTGAACATCTCGACGGCCGAAGACCCGGTGGAAATCACCGTTCCGGGCATCAACCAAGTCAATGTCAACGTGAAAACCGGTCTGACCTTCGCGGAAGCCCTGCGTGCCTTTCTTCGCCAGGACCCTGACATCATCATGGTCGGCGAAATTCGCGATCTGGAAACCGCGGAAATTGCGGTCAAGGCCGCACAAACCGGCCATTTGGTCTTGTCGACACTGCATACCAACGATGCACCGCAGACGCTCAATCGCCTTCTGCAAATGGGCATTCCCTCCTTCAACATCGCCTCCTCGGTACTACTCATCATGGCCCAGCGTCTCGCCCGCCGACTCTGCGAACATTGCAAGCGGGAAGAGAAGCTGCCTCCCGAGGTTCTGCTGGAAGCGGGGTTTCACGAAAGTGAAATCAAGGAACTGACGGTTTACGGGCCGACAGGCTGCGAAAAGTGCGTCAAAGGCTACAAAGGCCGGGTTGGCATCTACCAGGTAATGCCCATATCCGAATCCATCAACGGTATCATCCTGGAGGGCGGCAACGTCGTCCAAATCGCCGAGCAAGCCAAGCGCGAAGGCGTCTCGGATCTCAGGGCGTCAGGTCTGAAGAAAGTCAAGGCCGGCATAACCAGTTTGGAAGAGATTGACCGCGTGACCAGAGAGTAAATACATGGCCAAAGAAGAACTCACATTGTTTGTTTGGGAGGGTACCGACAGAACTGGTGGCCGAATCAAGGCCGAACTCTCCTCCCGTACCGAGAACGCCGCGCGCGCGGAACTCCGCCGGCAGGGCATCAAGGTCATCAAGATCAAGAAAAAACCCAAACCGCTATTTAGCGGCCGCAAGAAAAAAATTACTACCAAAGATATCTGCGTTTTCAGCCGTCAGCTGGCCACGATGCTGACCGCCGGCGTTCCCCTGGTGCAGGCCTTCGACATCGTCGGTCGAGGCCACGAAAATCCAAGCATGCAAGAGCTGCTGATGGGCATCAAGGCCGATGTCGAAGGCGGCAGTCCGCTTGCTGAATCCCTGGCCAAACACCCCGTTTATTTCGACGAACTGTTTTGCAACCTCGTACACGCGGGCGAACAAGCCGGAGTGTTGGAAACGCTGCTCCACAAGATCGCCGATTACAAGGAAAAAACCGAATCGCTCAAGGGCAAGATCAAGAAAGCCCTCACCTATCCTACGGCGGTGCTCGTCATTGCCGTCATCGTCACGACGATCCTCTTGATTTTTGTGGTACCGCAATTCGAAGAACTGTTCAAGGGTTTCGGCGCGGACCTGCCGGCGTTCACGCAGTTGGTCGTAGGCATGTCGAGATTCATGCAGGCCTATTGGTACATCATCCTAGGCATCCTTGTTGTGGTAGGTTTCGTCCTGTCTAAGCTGAAAGAACGTTCACTCGCGTTCAATCACGGCATCGACCGGCTTATCTTGAAGATCCCCGTTATCGGCGAAATCATGCGCAAGGCGGCCATCGCCCGCTTCGCCCGCACCTTGTCCACCATGTCGGCCGCGGGCGTGCCGCTGGTCGAGGCCCTGCAATCGGTCGCCGGCGCCACCGGCAATATCGTTTACGGCAGCGCCGTCCTGCAGATGCGGGATGAAGTGACGACAGGGCATCAGCTTCAGCTAGCGATGCGCCAGACCAGTCTATTCCCGAACATGGTGATTCAAATGGTCGCCATCGGCGAAGAATCCGGCTCCATCGACAGCATGTTGGCCAAAGTGGCGGACTTCTTCGAGGAAGAAGTGGACAATGCAGTGGATTCGCTCAGCAGCCTGCTCGAACCCATGATCATGGCGATTCTTGGCGTCGTCGTCGGTGGGCTGGTCATTGCCATGTATCTTCCCATCTTCAAGCTGGGCTCCGTCATCTGAACGGCGGGCCGCCAATCGAGCATGAACAGCATCGAAATCCTCCAGGGGAATCCCAGCCTGTTTATCATCACGACCACGCTCTTCGGGCTGATTGTGGGCAGTTTTCTCAACGTCGTCATCCACCGTCTGCCGCGCATGCTGGAAAGCGCGTGGCGGCAGGAATGCGAAGCTTTCCTGGAAATGGTGCCATCCGCGCGGGAACAGCCGGTGTTCAACCTGATCGTCCCCCGCTCGCGCTGCCCCCGATGCGGCCACGCCATTCGCGTCCACGAGAATATCCCGATCATCAGTTATCTGCTCCTACGCGGTCAATGCGCCAACTGTAAGGCGCCAATTTCGCCTCGCTATCCCCTCATCGAAGCGTTGACCGCACTGGTTTCGGCGCTTGTGGTCTGGAAGCTCGGCCCCACCTGGCAAGCCGCACTCGCCCTACCCTTAAGCTGGAGTCTGATTTGTCTTAGCGCTATCGACCTCGATCGGCAGCTGCTGCCAGATGCCATCACTCTCCCCTTCCTCTGGCTGGGACTCTTTCTCAGCCTGTTCAACGTGTTCACCGACAGCACCTCGAGCATCCTCGGCGCCATTGCCGGGTACCTCAGCCTCTGGCTGGTTTACCAGACATTCAGAATCCTGACCGGCAAGGAAGGCATGGGGCACGGGGACTTCAAGCTGCTGGGCTTGTTTGGCGCCTGGCTGGGCTGGCAGATGCTGCCGATCATCGTGCTATTTTCCTCGCTGGTCGGGGCGGTCGTCGGTATTCTGATGATTCTGCTATTCAGACACGACCGAACAATGCCCATTCCCTTTGGCCCTTATCTTGCGACAGCAGGCTGGATTGCCTTGCTGTGGGGAGATGAAATCACAGGATTCTACCTGCGCTTTGCCGGCTTCGACTGATCGCTGGCCACTCCTGTCCATAAATGCCTTGAACCCATGTTGAAGATTGGCCTAACCGGCGGCCTCGGCTGTGGCAAAACCACCGTGGCCAACCTGTTCGCCGCCAAAGGGGTTCCCGTGCTAGATGCCGATCAGATTGCCCGCGAGTTGGTGGAACCCGGACAACCCGCGCTTGCCGCCATCGTCCGTGAGTTCGGCGAGGAATTCCTGGAAGCCGGCCAACTGAATCGGGTTAGACTCAGGGAAGTCGTGTTCCAATGCCCCGAACGCAAGCGCCAGCTCGAATCCATCCTGCATCCCATGGTATTCGATGCCATGCAGCGGCAACTGGCGACACTGCGATCGGACTACTGCATCCTGTGCATCCCGTTGTTATTCGAAACCAAACAACAAGCGTTCGTGGACCGGATTCTCGTCATCGATTGCCCCGTAGAATTGCAATACGAGCGAGTCAAAAACCGGGACGGCCTGGAGATGGCCGAAATCGGCCGCATCATCCAATCCCAGGTCAGTAGGCAGGAAAGACTCGCCGCCGCGACCGAAGTCATTGAAAACTCCGGGCAGATGGAACAGCTTGTGGAACAAGTGGAGAAACTCCATCGAATGTATCGCACCTTGGCACGGCATTGACGCCTTGCTCCGACCCTGAACCTATTGACTAATCGCCTCGATCGGTCAAAATGTCCGCCATTGATAGGTTCGATCAAGCTCAGGCCGTTAGGTATAGGGAAATTCCATCTCACCGGGCGCAGCAGAGCCGAAAGACAAGGTCACGTCCGAGCACAAAGTGCCCTGGCTCATTACCAACACCTTAAATTGACGCTATCGGCATTGCGCCACTTTCCGACACTCACTTACCAACTTCAATCACCACCGGCGCCCACATTGAACGATCTGGTTCTCTATGAGTTTCCGTTGAACGAACGGATTCGGGTATTCATGCGTCTCGAACAGCTTTTCCAGCAATCCGACCATTTCATGCGGGGAAATTCGGTCTGGGACAGCCGCGCGGTCGTAGCCACCCTGCTCGAAATCCTCACAATCTTTAGCCGCAATGACCTCAAGAGCGAAATCCTGAAAGAACTCGATCGGCATGCAGGCATTCTGAACAAAATGGCCAACAGTCACCAAATTGACCCGGTCAAGTTGGAGAACTTCCTGAGCACCCTCGACCAGATCAGCAACCAACTCTATTCGACGCCGGGCAAGATCGGGCAGTTACTGATGGAAAGCGAACTGTTCAAAAGCATCTCCCAGCGCAGTTCGATCCCCGGTGGCACCTGCGCCTTCGATCTCCCGGCCTATCACTACTGGCTGCAACAGGAAGAGAGTAAGCGGAGGCAGAATCTGGATCAGTGGCTGCAACCATTCGAACTCATTCGAACGTCCATCGACCTCCTGCTCAATTCGATTCGTCAGAGTTCGACACCTACCCAAGAGCAGGCGCAGGCCGGCTTTTTCCAAAAAACTCTTGATCACAGCTTGCCCTTCCAACTCCTGCGCGTGGGTCTTGATCGCGCGCAACCCTACTTCGCCGAAATCAGCGGCGGCAAGCATCGTTTTACCATTCGCTTCATGATTGCTACTGCTAGCGAACGGCCGTCGCAAAGCGACGAGGATGTGGAGTTTCAACTGACTTGTTGCATGTTGTAAATTAATTTTCTTGATTCCCTTTCACCTGACAACAGTCAGCTCACGAATTTGACAAGCACCGATGGTACCTCCGCAGGACGGAAAGAAGAGCTTCTTGATGTAATTGATAATGGCATCCCAAAATAGCCGCCGAGCAGTCGGCTCGACGACCTAACCCAGATCGAATTGCATGCGTCTCCGCAAAGAAGCCCAGCGCGTGATTCATGCAACCAAGTCAATTCGTGTCTAGACGACTCGCCGGATTGGCGATATCGATCTTGTCATCGAACTCAAGTACGCATAATCCAAGCGGGGGGAGGAAATCCCTCCAACTCATGGCCAAACTACATATGAAGCTCCGTGATCAGTCAATTGCCGTACTCGTAGTCGACCCGGAAACACCCAGGCAGCCTATCCATGAGCAGGCCTTACCGACGGGGCTGCCTTTCTCAACGAAAAGCCTCTGCCCTTGAAGCATTCCCCAGAGACCCTTAGCGTCGTGGCGCAGAGAAGCGGCGGTTCGGATCATAGCCAGCAAAGGTATTTTCAGAAACAATCGATGCGGCATGGTTGATGACGCCGACAGGAAAAGGATCCGAAATCGCCGAACGGCTCGATGGCCGAATGCAGGACACCATCGCCGGCAAGCTTCTGCTGCGTTGGGTGGGCTTCTTCCAGAACCGCATTTTAGACGAGCTCAGTTCACCCTCTGATCTATCCGCGCGATATCGTCGGCTTGAGCCAATCCGCAGACATTTGATAATTAGTGACCTTTTTACCGACCAGTGAAACGCGCCATCCTTCGTGTCATTTTGTTCTCCGGTCTTGCCCAAGGTGTAGGTTTCTTTAAGAGCATTCTCATCGCTTTTTACTTTGGAGTAAGTCCGCGCCTCGACGGCTACTATCTCTCGCAAGTGCTTCCAGCCTTTGGAGTCGGAATTGTCACGGCCTTGATTCAGGCGGGCCTCATTCCCCTCGATGCCCGTTTATCGGCTGAAGGGCGTGAGATCGAGAGGTTTAGGGTGCGTGGCGCAATTTTTTGGTTGGTTTTTTTCGTCGGTGGTTTTCTTGCCGTAATGACGGCACTAACAGCGCCGTGGCTAGTCTGGCTCCTATCTCACGAAGCCAGCCCCGAAGTACAAGCGGCGGCGGTGGAAAGCCTGCGGGTATTAGCCTGTCTGCTGTTCATCAACAGCCTGGCGGACTATCTCGGGCTGGTGCTTAATGCCGACATGCGCTTCTCGATTCCGGCGCTAGCACCAGCTGCCAACGCCGCTGTGGGCTTAACGATCCTTCAGCTCTGGCCCGAATACGGTTTAACGAATCTGATTTGGGGAACACTGGCTGGCGTCGTCGCGCAGCTTGTCATTGTAAGCGGAGCGTTGGGCACGGAACGAATCTGTTACCGCTTAGCACGAAGCGAGATGCCGTTGGCGTCGTTATATCAAGTCGCCAGTCAAGCCCTCGCGATTTTCCCCGGCGTCCTGACTGCGAACCTGAGCGCAGCCCTTCCCCAGGTTCTCGCCGCCCGTTTCGGCGACGGTGCTGTGTCGACAATGGGGTACGCACTGCGCATACACGGCGCAGTGACCCAGGTCTTGGTCATGGCCGTGTCCACCGTATTGCTTCCTCATTTCTCGGCACTGGTGGCCGGGCAACAATGGCGCGAGCTCGGACAAAAACTGGAAATAATCTGGTTCAACGTCCTTTGGGTAGGATTGATGCTGCCACTTGGCGTGGGTTTGGTCGGGCTTGACGCGGTACACCTCGTTTTTGGGCGAGGACTTTTCGATGCTGAGGCTGAAATGTCAGTGTACCGGGTGTGGTGGTGGTTATCTTTTGCCTTGCTGCCGATGCTATGGGCAGTGGTGCTGGCCAAGCTACTCCAGGGGTTGTCCAAAAGCGGCTTGTTGAGTTGGCTTTCGCTCCTAGGCCTCATCGCACTGTTGGCTGCCGGCAACCTCCTCGGTCAGGTCTTGGCGGTTAACGGTGTGGCGATTGCCATCGCCCTTTCTTATGGCGTGGTCGCCGTCGCTTGCCACGCCGTTTTGATGCGGGTTGGCCGGGATTGTCCTGGACTTAAACCCGCTCTTCTTAAGCAGACCTTGTGGACTGCCGCAGCCGTAGCAGTTCTAGCTGGTGCGGGTATTTGGATATCTTGGTCCATGAAGAACGCCGAAGGGATCACGCGTATGCTGCTGTTGGCCGCTGCATTGGGCGTTGGCGGCTTTGGAAGCTATCGCGGTTTGAGTGCCGGATTGGAGTTAAGGGTTACGACAAGATGAGTGAGATGCGCCTGGTCGACATAGACTGTCCGGTCTGCGGATCTAAGGATTCGCGTCATCTATTTTGGACTTGCGATTATGTGCGCAGGATTTCGGATGATCGCTTTGGTGTGCGAAGGTGTCGCAATTGTGGTGTGGGCTTTCTCTCGCCCAGACCCGCGGAAGACAGGATCGGTGATTTTTACGACGACACCTACTATTGGTGGGCCGAGCAACAGGGTAGACAACTCTCACCGGAAGAACAGCTTGCGGCACGGATGCCTCAGATCGAGGCGAAGGCTGCTTGTCTCGCTCATCTGGCCCCTGGGCGCTTACTCGACATCGGCGCCCAGAAGGGGGAGTTCCTTTACGTCATGCGGCAGCGCGGGTGGAATGTAGAAGGGGTCGAATTTTCGGCCCGCCCACCGAACCTGTTCGACATGTCGATCCGGTATGGGGAGTTTCTCGACATGCCTTTCGAAACATCAAGCCTTGACGTCGTTACATTATGGGCGGTGCTGGAGCACGTCTATCACCCCCGTGCCTATATCCGCAAGGTGTCATCTCTGCTCAAGCGCGGCGGAAGTGCTCTCATCCTCGTGACCAATTTCAACTCTATTCAGGGGCGGATCTATCGTGCAGACGACTATCCGCGCCACCTCACCCTTTTCACCAAGGGTTCATTGCGACGTCTATTGGAAGAATCGGGACTGAAGGTCCGCCGCTTATGGACAGACCAGAGAATCTTCGGTGGATCGTTGCATGGCGGGCTCGTATATGCGGTCAAGCGCCTTTTCGGGTACTCGGCGCAAGAGGTTTTCAGCGAATGGAAGCAGGCAAAAGATCCCATTCTTTTCTGCTGTAAGTGGCGAGGCGAAAATTCGCAGGCCATACGTTGGATAAGCCGCTTTGATCGTTTAATTTCCCTACCGACTGAGCACTTGTTGGATGCCACGGGCAATGGTTTCAACCTAATAATCGAGGCGAAACGATCTTGATGGGCATTCGACTTTTCAAGAATGTGGTGGGAACCTTGACCTTTCCTTTCCTTGTAACCTCGGTGCGATCGATCGCATGGCGATACCGGTTGGCCCAAGCTAGTGCCCGATGATTCCGCGAAGGATACTTCTGGTTATTGGTTCTCTCGGTCCAGGCGGTGCCGAGCGGGTACTAGCCACCATGGCGAATTACTGGGCGGAAGCCGGTCATCAGGTCAGCCTGCTGACCTACTCTCCCTGCGTGGCGGATCATTATGCCCTGGATCATAGAGTGGAGCGCATTCCGCTCGATCTCCTGCGGGACAGCCACGGGGTTTGGGATCGGTTGTACAACTTTGCGAGCCGCACCCTGCGGCTCAGGCGCGCGGTCCGGACTGTCGCGCCCCAAGTGGTGGTGAGCTTTATCGAGCAAAACAACGTCATGATCCTGGCAGCGCTCTTTGGTACTGGTATTCCGGTGATTGTCTCGGAACGCACTGATCCCCGGCATCATCCGGTAGCGCGGTACTGGCATAGGCTGAGGCGTTGGCTCTATCCGTTTGCCGATATTGTGGTCGTGCAAACGGAAGCGGTACGGCGTTGGGTCACAACCTTTGTACCGACACATAAGGTAAGAGTAATTCCCAATATGGTGCGCCCCCTGGTTTCGATTGTCCGTGCGCCCCATTCATTTACGGATGGCAACATCGTTATCGCTGCCGGCCGCCTTACTCCTGAGAAGGGGTTCGACTTGCTGCTGGATGCTTTCGCCGAGGCGCACAGAGGTCAACTGGCCTGGAGACTGGTGATCTTGGGCGAGGGACCTGAGCGGACAATGCTTGAGGCGAAAATAAGGGCACTTGGACTAGAGGGTTATACCTTGCTGCCCGGAGTGGTGTCGCCCATCGAGGACTGGTTGCAACACGCCGACCTTTTTGCCCTTTCTTCCCGTTATGAGGGATTCCCAAATGTGCTGCTAGAAGCGATGACCTGCGGGTTACCGGTGCTCGCCTTCGACTGTGCAAGTGGCCCCGGTGAGATCATCCAGTCGGATGTAGATGGATTGTTAGTCCCGGCTGGGGACGTGTCGGCGCTTGCAGCAGGTCTGGAGCGGCTGATGCATGACACAGCGCTTCGCCAGCGACTTGGGCAGGCGGCAAAAGTCAGCACCCAACGCTATGGTCTCCCCCAAGTGATGGCAAACTGGGATGCGCTGATCGATAAGGCGCACCTCCGGGGCGGAGACGAGAACGGAAGAAATAGATGAAGCTGCTTTTTCTTGCTCGTTCCTTGGATTTCGGCGGTGCAGAACGACAGTTGGTGACCCTGGCATCAGCCCTGAAGACCGAGGGTGTGGAGGTGGCGGTCGCGGTATTTTACGGTGGTGGCCCTTTGCAATCAGAGCTGAGCGCCGCTCGAGTGCCCATATGTGAGCTTGGCAAGCGGGGACGCTGGGAGGTGATTGGGTTCCTGGTGCGTCTCATTCGGGTATGCCGGCGGGTTAAACCCGACATCTTGCACTCTTACCTGGACGTACCGAATATTCTCGCCGTTCTCCTACGGCCGTTTTTGCCTGGCACCAAAGTGGTCTGGGGGATTCGCGCCTCCAACATGGAGCTTTGCCGCTACGATTGGCTGTCCAGGATGAGCTTCCAGTTGCAATGCAGGCTTTCCGGCTTAGCGGATCTCATCATCGCCAACTCTAATGCTGGGGCGAAACACCACTTGCAACACGGATTTTTGGAAAAAAGTCTGCGGGTGGTCTTCAACGGCATCGACACAGACCGTTTTCGTTTTGATAGCGCTGGGCGGCAACATTTTCGCAGCGCTTGGGGAGCGAAGGACACTCAGGTGCTGATCGGACTTGCGGCAAGACTCGACCCGATGAAGGGACATGAAACCTTTCTCGCGGCGGCACGCCTGTTGGCAGACAAGGATCCACACCTCCGCTTCGTGTGCATCGGCGGCGGCTCAGATGAAACGCGTCAGCGTTTAGTCACGCTTAGTCGGGAATTGGGAATCGACGACCGGATCGTGTGGGCAGGACCGGTGGCGGAGATGCCTGCGGCCTACTCCGCCTTGGATGTGGCGGTGTCCTGCTCAATCGGGGAGGGTTTTTCGAACGCGATTGCCGAGGCCATGGCCTGCGGCCGCCCCTGTGTGGTGACGGACGTGGGCGATTCAGCCCTTATCGTGGACGATACTGGAGAGGTAGCGCCCGCCAGAGATGCCTTGGCGTTCGCTGCAGCCGTCGAGCGACTGCTCATTCGCATGGGCGAGGAGGTGGAACTCGGTTATTTTGCACGTCGCAGGATCGAAAGGCACTTTTCTGTACAGACACTGACCGAGAATACGCTCGCCACGCTGAAGGCAGTGGCGTGATCCGGGTTCTGCACCTCATTACGGGGCTCGGGAGCGGCGGCGCCGAGGCTGCGCTGTTCAAGCTGATCGTTAACATGGATCGCGCCCGCTTCGAAAATCATGTGCTCTCTCTCGGAGACGAAGGGGTCTGGGGGCCGCGGATCAAGAAGGAAGGAATTCCGGTGGTGGCGCTGCATATTGGGTTGCACGACTTGGGTATTACCGGTTTGATGCGCCTCATTCGGGCGCTGCAACGATTCAGGCCTCATATTGTTCAGACCTGGATGTACCATGCCAACTTGGCGGGGCTCGTCGTCGGACGTCTGGTCGGCGTGCCTGCGCTAGTTTGGAACCTGCGCTGTGCGGACATGGACATGAAGCGCTATTCGCACTTGTCCCGGTTGGTTCGCTGGCTTGGGGCATGGCTTTCGCCCTTCCCTCAAGTTATCGTGGTGAACTCCGAGGCTGGGCGCAAATACCATGAAAAGGTTCTTGGATACCGGTCGCAGCGGTGGAAGATGATCGGCAATGGTTTCGATACCAACATATTCCGACCAGATCCAAGTGCTCGTGCACGGATTCGGGCGGAGTTAGGGCTCACCGAAGGCCACCTAATCATTGGCATGGTCGCCCGTTTCGATCCGATGAAGGATCACGACACATTCCTTACGTCAGCCGCAGTGCTGCGGCAAAAGCATGACAATGTGCGATTTGTCCTGGTCGGGCGCGATGTGGACGAACGCAATTCAATGCTTTGCGAGAAAATATGCGCGTTAGGTCTTGCTCAATCAGTTCTCCTTCTCGGCGAACGGCATGACATTGCCAATCTCGATGCGGCTCTCGACGTGGCTACCCTAGTCTCTGGCTTCGGCGAAGGTTTCCCGAATGCTGTCGGCGAGGCGATGAGTTGTGGGGTACCTTGTGTCGTGAGCGACGTCGGCGACTGTGCCGCCGTGGTGGGCGACACCGGTCGGGTGATCCCGAGGTGCGATACCGATGCACTTGTCCGCGCCTGGGAAGATATAATTGGCCTTGGTATTGAAGGTCGCAGGGAACTCGGCGCTCTGGCGCGCAGCCGCATCGAACAGCGGTTTTCGATTGAAACCATGGCCAAGAGCTATGAAGCCATGTATGTCGGGATTGCCAACGGGGCAGGTTGCTAAAGCGAAGATTGCGAATACTGATGGATAAAAGGTCGGATGACCCGGTCAGCCGTTTCTACGCAGAAGTTTTACGAACGTTAATCATAGTGGTCATCAAATCTGTCGCTCATGCTTTTTTCGTCCCCCATTCCGAGATGGCACTGACCTTTGAGCTCCGGGGTAGCTTTACCAAGTCCACTGTCCTGGAACGGCTATCTCGATCCCAATCTACCGTTCTTGCTGTCTTTTTTGGGACACGAGATCACACACGTCGGGCATCTCTTTGCCAATTGGATCGCCATCACTGGAACAGCTCTTATACTTGCCGTCGCGCATGACTGATTCACGGGCCACGATGAACTCAGTTCACAAATTCAAACGCTGGGAGACGACAGTCAAATGTGCGGTCTAGTAGGTTTTTTGCAGCCTCAGATCAGAGATCCAGGCCGACCCGTATCAGATATCGTGTCATCCATGGCAGAGCGGCTCGTCCACCGAGGCCCCGATGACGCCGGCATCTGGGTTGACGAAACTGCTGGCATCGCGCTCGCTCACCGTCGCCTGTCCATCCTTGATCTTTCCGCCGAAGGGCATCAGCCCATGTGCTCGGCCTGTGGACGCTATGTCATCGTTTTCAACGGGGAAATTTACAACTATCTCGACATCCGCCGGGAGATCGAAAAGCTGGGAGAATGTCCCCAATGGCGCGGCCATTCCGATACCGAAGTGATCCTGGCGGCTTTCGCGCGCTGGGGTGTGGAAGCGGCGCTCGCAAAGTTTGTCGGTATGTTCGCCTTTGCCCTTTGGGACAGACAGGAACACCTCCTATATTTGGCGCGCGACCGGTTAGGGGAAAAAC
>Ga0335070_10007651_pt1 | contig 12656 bp, 10 predicted proteins | sample Lox_Sample_13_FD_206722 | JGI IMG/M metagenome (GOLD analysis project Ga0335070, IMG submission 206722) | Soil microbial communities from Loxahatchee National Wildlife Refuge, Florida, United States - Lox_Sample_1.3 | ecosystem: Environmental > Terrestrial > Soil > Wetlands | place: USA...
GGGACTGAGCCGGCGCCCGCGGCCTTGAACTTCTCGTAGAGCACCCGCTCGTGAGCCGCGTGCATGTCCACCAGTACCAGCCCATCGCGTGTCTGCGCCAGGATGTAGATGCCGTGCAACTGTGCGAGCGCCACTCCCAGTGGCGGCTCCGCTGTGACAGCCCCATCCGCGGATCCCCAGGCAAGAGAACCCGGCGCCAGGGACTCCGCTGTCAGGGCATCCGGCGCCAGCGAACCCGGCGCCCGGGACTGCGCCGCCAGGGCACCCGGCTCGCGCCCCGGTGTGACCGCGAATGACGTGGAGGATGCGGCGGCCAGGGATTCCGCCACCGCCCAGGGCGAGCCGGTGTGGGCGAAGGGCAGCGCCTGCGGGTCGGGATGCCCGAAAGCGGCCACGGCGGCCGGTGCTGCCGACTGGGTGGGCCGCGTCTGCGCCAGCGCGCGCTCCACTGCCCTGAAGACGAACTCATGGATCTGGCGGCTGTCGCGGAATCGCACTTCCAGCTTGGAGGGGTGGGCGTTCACATCCACCAGCTGCGGGTCGAGAGTCAGGTAGAGGACATAGGCGGCGTGGCGGCCATGATAGAGGACATCCCGGTAACCCAGCCGGACGGCGTTCATCAGCAGCCGGTCGCGCACACTGCGCCCGTTGACGAACCAGAACTGCTGATCGGGCTGCGCGCGCGAAGCCGTGGGCAGGCCGATCCAGCCACTGATCTGCACGGGGCCTGCCTGGTGGTGGATCTTCACGGCGCGTGACAGGAAATCCTGGCCCAAGATGGCCGCGAGGCGGCTCTCCTCGTCCGCGGCGCCAGTGGCGGCGCGCGTGTCCAGCAGTACGCGCTCGCCGTTGCGCAGCCGAAAACCAACATCGAAACGCGACAGCGCAAGGCGCTCCACCAGTCGCGCAACATGCCCCGTCTCGGTCGCATCACTACGCACGAACTTGCGGCGCGCCGGCACATTGAAGAACAGGTCGCGGATCTCCAGGGTCGTGCCCGGCGGATGCGCGGACGGACGGACGCCGCTCACCGAGCCACCATCCACGACGATTTCGGCGCCCTGCTCCACGTCCCGCGAACGTGAAGCGATGCGCATGCGCGCCACGGAACCTATCGACGGTAACGCCTCGCCGCGGAAGCCGAGGGTCGCCACGGCCTCCAGGTCTTCGAGCGAGGCGATCTTGCTGGTGGCATGCCGCGAGATGGCGAGGGGTAGCTCCTCTGCGCTCATGCCGGCGCCGTCATCTCGCACCCGGATCAGCCCGACACCGCCACGCTCGATGTCGATCTCGATCCGTCCCGCGCCCGCATCGAGACTGTTCTCGGCCAGCTCCTTCACGACGGAGGCGGGCCGTTCAATCACCTCGCCGGCGGCGATCTGGTCGACGAGCTCATTGGGGAGGATGCGGATCACGTGCCGGATGCATTGCGGAGCCTGCTGCTCCGGACACGAGTTTAGCGTCGATCAGGGGGTGGCGGGTGCCGCCATGACGCTGGCCACGGTACTGCGACGGACCTGGGCGAAGCGCGTACCGGCCGGGGGGTTCTGCTCGAAATAGCTGCGCACGCCGCTGAAGATCGCATCGGCCAACAGCGCCTGCTGGCGCGGATTGCGCAGCCGCAGTTCCTCGCCCGGGTTGGAGATGTAGGCGGTCTCCACCAGCATCGAGGGGATATCCGGCGACTTCAGCACTACGAAACCGGCCTGCTGCACTTCGCTCTTGCGCACCTGACCCACGTGATCCAGAGCGCCCAGCACGCGCTGCGCGGCCGTCATGCTGGCGCTGATGTTCGCCGACTGGGACAGATCCAGGAGCACTGACGCCAGGGTGTTGTCCTTGTCATCCAGTGACACGCCGCCCATGAGATCGGCGGCGTTCTCTCGCTCGGCCAGCCAGCGGGCAGCCTCGTTCGAGGCGCCCCTTTCCGACAGGACGTAGACTGATGCGCCGGTGACGTCCCGGTTGGCGATGCTGTCGGCGTGCACGGAAACAAACATGTCGGCCTTGGCGAGCCGGGCGCGACGGATCCGGTCACGCAGCACGATGAATTCATCGCGATTGCGCGTGAGCACGGCGCGCATGCCGGGCTCGCCGTTGATGCGATCGGCCAGGATACGGGCTATAGCGAGAACCACGTCCTTCTCATGGGTACCGCCGCGCCCGGTGGCGCCAGGGTCATCGCCTCCGTGGCCGGCATCCACTGCGACGATCACATCCCGATCCGAGTCCTGAGGCGCGTGCGCCGCGCGCACTACACGGGGTATGCCATCCGAGGATGCGGCTGTCGCCGAGGCAGCCGCCGCGGCTGCCTGCGGATCACCGAACGTGATGACGAGTTGTCTGCGCCCGCTGCCGGCTGCGGGAACCCAACTGCTGCGCGCCACGACCCTTGTCCGCATGCGGATGACCAGGCGCAGCGTCCCACCGGGCTGGTGACCCGTGCGGATGTCGGTGATGAGGCCGGAGCCTGCCGGCGCGCGGAAGCGACCCGACACGCGCGTGTTTACCAGATCCACGACCGTCCGCGACGGGTTGTCGAGCGTGAAGATCCTCTGGCTCGTGGCGCCCGAGATGTCCAGATTGAGTTGCGCCGCCGAGGCAGTCGCCGACAGCTGCGCACCCCGCAATTCGGCGGGCGCACCCCAGGCGATGGAAGCACAGCTCAGCAGCAGTAATACCACCGCCGATTGAAATAGCTTGTCTATCATCGAGTTCCGCGTCGAACCTGCGCGGTAATCTACGACCGGGCGGCGCGCATTTCAACCCGAACGGGGATTGAGGGCGGCCAGCCACTGCGCGCCGGCGGGTGAATGCGAAGTCGCCGAGATGTCGTGGTGCGCGGAACCTGCATGCAGGGTAATGGACAGGTCCGCTGGCGGAAGGTGCCCCATCCCACGCTCCGGCCACTCCACCAGCCACACGTACCCGGGTCTGGCCCATTCGCGCAACCCGATGTGCTCGAGCTCCGCCGCATCCCGGAGCCGGTACAGATCGGCGTGCAGCACGGAGCCGGCGGGCGTCTCATAGAGTTCGAGCAGCGTGTAGGTCGGGCTCTTGACCGAACCCGTTACACCGCAGGCGCGCAGAAACCCCCGGACGAGAGTGGTCTTGCCGGCGCCGAGATCGCCTTCCAGATACACCACAACGAGAGAGTCGACCGGGAGTCGTGGGACCGAATGAAGCGCGCGGGCCAGCTGCTCGCCCACGCGTTCGGTCTCCTCGGCGCTGTTGGCCCGCCAGCGCATCTACAGGTTGACGCAGTGATGCAGCTCTCGGGAGACATCGCTGGCCAGCAACCCGCGTTCTCCGACACGAGCCGCGGCATCGCCGGCCATCGCGTGAACCAGTACACCCACCCGCGCAGCCAGCGCCGTGTCCCCGCATTGGGCCAGAATCCCGGCAATCGCGCCGGTGAGCACATCGCCCGTCCCCGCGGTCGCCATCCCCGGATTGCCTCGTTCGCACAGACCGGGTGCGCGATCAGCGGTACCCACGAGCGTACCGGCGCCTTTGAGAACAATGGTTCCGCCATAGCGCTCGATCAGTCGGCTCAGGGCGGTCAGTCTGTCCCTCTGGATGTCATCGGTACGCACGCCCAGCAGGCGGCCGGCCTCGCCCGGATGCGGTGTCAGGATCCAGTCATTGCGCGGACGCGCGCCGGTCTCGGCCAGAAGATTCAGCGCATCGGCGTCGACCACCAGCGGCTTGCCGGAATCCAACACCGCGGCGAACGCAGCGCGGGCCCAGGGTGAGCGCCCCAACCCTGGACCGATGGCGATGACATTGGCACGATCCATCGCTTCGTGCAGATCGGTCGGCTCCACCAGCGGCAGGCAGATCAGCTCCGGCCGCCCGGCCGAGATCGCCGCAATGTTCTCACGTGCGGCGGCCACGCTGACCAGTCCCGCTCCAACCCGCAGGCACGCCTCGCCCGCGAGACGTACGGCTCCGGGCATGCCCGTGCCGCTACCGACGATGAGCACCCGCCCGAAGTCTCCCTTGTTCGAGGACCGGCGCCTGCGCGGCAGCGCGCGCAGGATTTCCGCTTCGGTGATGCGCTCGAGCCGTGGCTCGAAATCCGCGCCCTGCGGCGGGACGATTTCCAGGTCGTCGAAGAACACGGTGCCGGCGAATTCAGGACCGTCGCCGATGAACAGGCCGGTCTTCAAACCCACGAAGGTCACGGTGCAATCGGCGCGCACCGTGCCGCCCAGCGGCGTGCCGGTATCGCTGTCGAGCCCGGAGGGCACATCGAGCGAGAAGATCGGCCGGCCCGCGCCGTTGATCAGGTCGATGACCTGCGCCAGCTCCGGTCGCACGCCGCCCTTGAGGCCGGTGCCCAGCAGGGCATCGACAACCACATCACCTTCGTTCAGCAAGACGCCGGCGAACGGGCGCACGTCGCCGTCGCTCGACATGAAATCCTCGAAGGCCTGGCGGGCATCGCCACGCAACGACTCCGGAGGAACGGCGGCCAGCGCGCGCACCGTCAGTCCAGCCGCCTGGGCAAATCGCGCCAGCACGTATCCGTCGCCGGCGTTGTTGCCACCACCGCAGACGATGACGATCCGGTGGGCCATGGGCCAGCGCGTACGCAGGTAGCGCAGCGCCGCCTCACCGGCCCGCTTCATCAGCGTATAGCCAGGGACGCCCTGCTCTTCGATGGCGTGAGCATCGAGTGCGCGCACCTGCGCGGTGGAATACAGAAGCGTCGGCAGGGCCATGCGCTGATTATACTGACAGCGGTGCGAACCTCATGACTGAACCGGACAAACTTGACCTTCACGCGGCCAAGGCGTCCCTGATCGCCTCGGCCCGGGCGCTGGGCTTCAGCCAACTGGGTGTGGCCAGTGTCGAGATACCTGAAGACGAGCGGCACCTGCTGCACTGGCTCGATGAGGGTTTCCACGGCGAGATGGGTTACATGGAGCGCCACGGTGTGCGGCGCAGCCGCCCGCAGGAGTTCGTGGCGGGCACCGTGCGGGTCGTCAGTGCCCGTATGGACTACTGGCCCGACGGGGCTGCCGATGCCCAGGCCGTGCTGGAGAATCCCGGGCTCGGGTATGTCTCCCGGTATGCGCTCGGACGCGACTATCACAAGATCATGCGGCGCGCCCTTGCGCGTCTGGCCGGGGATCTGTGCGCGCACATCGGGCGGTTTGGCTACCGCGTGTGTGTCGACACGGCGCCGGTACTGGAGAAGGCCTTGGCCCGCAATGCGGGTCTGGGCTGGATCGGCAAGCACACCAACCTGATCGCCCGCGATGCCGGCTCGTGGTTCTTCCTGGGCGAGATCCTGACGGACCTGCCACTGCCGGTGGATGAACCGGCGAGCGCGCACTGCGGAACCTGCCAGGCGTGCCTCCCCGCCTGTCCAACCGGCGCCATCGTCGCGCCCTACCGGCTGGATGCACGGCGTTGCATCTCCTACCTGACGATCGAGCACCGTTCTGCGATACCGGTCGAATTGCGCAGCGCGGTCGGCAACCGCATCTATGGCTGCGATGACTGCCAGCTCGTGTGTCCGTGGAACAAGTTCGCGCGCGCGGCCGCGCATCCGGATTTCAAGGTGCGCCACCGCCTGGACGCGGCGCGGCTGAGTGAACTGTTTGCCTGGCAGGAAGCGGACTTCGAGGAGCGCATGCGCGGCTCGGCGATCTACCGCATCGGCTACGAGCGCTGGTCGCGCAACATTGCCGTGGCGCTCGGCAATGCACCGCCGTCGGATGAAGTGATCGGCGCCCTGCGCAGCCGACGCAACGATCCATCGCCGCTGGTGCGGGAGCATGTCGAGTGGGCGCTGGCCCGGCACGAGCAGCCGCGCGGTTAGGTACGCGTGCCGTTGAGGGGCGGCTTACCGCTTGGAGCCGGCTTACCGCTCGGGGCCGGCTGACGCGTGGCGGGGCGGCTAACGACTGACCTGGACGTTGTCGATCAATCGCGCCTTGCCCATGCGCACCGCGGTCAACACCACGAAGTGCCCCGAGTCGGGTTTGGGCGTGGCCAGATCGCGCGCCTGGCGGATCGCGAAATACTCCAGCCGGAAGCCCGCCGACTGCATCGCCTGCACGCCCGAATGTTCCATGCTGGCGAAATCGCTGTCACCTGCCTGGAGGCGTTTGGCCACCGCATTCAGCGTCGCGTAGATCTGCGGCGCGCGACTGCGCTCTTCGGTTGAGAGGTACTGGTTGCGGGAGCTCATGGCCAGACCGTCAGCATCCCTGACCGTCGGCGCGCCCACGATCTCCACGGGAATGCACAGGTCGGCCACCATCCGGCGTATGATGGTGAGCTGCTGGAAATCCTTCTCGCCGAACACGGCCACATCCGGTTCGACGATGTGGAAGAGCTTGGCGACGATGGTCGCGACACCCTCGAAGTGACCCGGACGGAACTCCCCGCACAGGATGCGCGACAGCACCGGAACCTCCACCCGCGTCGCCTGTTCGGCGCCGTTGGGAAAGACTTCGCTGACATCGGGCATGAACATGAGGTCGCAGCCCGCCTGGGCCAGCATGACCTCGTCCGCCGTGGGCGTGCGCGGGTAGTGCGCGAAATCCTCGTTCGGCCCGAACTGCATCGGATTGACGAAGATGCTGGCGACGAACCGGTCGCCGTGGAGCCGGGCCGCTTCTATCAGGCTCACGTGCCCCGGATGGAGGTTGCCCATGGTCGGGACGAATGCGACGCGCAGTCCTGCGCGGCGCCAGGCGCGCACCCGTTCGCGAACGGCAGCTATGGTCGTGACGGTTTCCAAGCGGAGGGCGGCGGCTAGAAGCAGTGCTCGGGCGCGGGATACTCGCCCGAACGGACTGCCTGCACGTAATTGGCCAGCGCCTGCTGGTTCGAGCCCGCGCCATCCATGAAGTTGCGCACGAAGCGCGGCTTGCGACCGGTGGTGATGTCCAGGATGTCGTACAGGACCAGGATCTGACCGTCCGTGTCGGGACCGGCGCCGATGCCGATGACCGGCACGCGCAGCGCGTTGCTGATCTCGCCACCGAGCGCGGCCGGAATGCATTCGAGCAGCACGATGTCGGCGCCGGCCGATTCGAGGCGGCGTGCGTTGTCGATCATCAGTTCGGCGGCATCACCCTCGCGACCCTGCACACGGAAGCCGCCGGTCTTGTGCACCGACTGGGGCTTCAGTCCCAGGTGGGCGCACACGGCGATGTCATGTCCGGCGAGGAACTCGACGATCTCGATCTGCGAGCTGCCGCTCTCGAGCTTCACCATCTTGGCGCCGCCCTCCTGCATGAGACGCACGGAATTGACCAGCGCCTCATCCCTGGAGGGATAGCTCATGAAGGGCAGATCGGCGATCAGGAACGGCCGGTGCGTGCCACGCGCCACGGTGCGACAGTGGTAGACGATGTCGTTCATCGTGACGGGCACGGTCGTGTCATGGCCCTGGATGACCATGCCGAGCGAGTCCCCGACCAGCACGACATCCACATCGGCCGCATCCAGCAGCGCGGCGAAGCTCGCGTCATAACAGGTGAGGCTGGCGATCTTGCGCCCGTCGGCCTTCATCTGGTGAAGCGTGCTGAGGGTCACCGGAGGCCGGTCGGAGCCGCGCAATTGCAGGTGGGTGTACATGGCGTTTTCAGGGTATCCGCGTGCTCACTCTATATACTCCGGCTGCGCAGCGGATTGTAGTAGAGGCGCCCCTTTTTCATCTTGCGGATCGCCTTCAGCAGCTCGTCGTAATCGGCCTGGTTGTTGATGGGGTCGATGGTCGCGGCATTCACGATCAGCAGCGGCGCGGCTTCAAACTCGTGGAAGAAACGAGCGTAGGCCTCGTTCAGGCGCTCCAGGTACTGGCGCTCGATGTGCTGTTCGTAGTCGATGCCGCGCTTGCCGATGCGCTCCAGCAGCACATCCACCGGCGCCTGCAGGTACACCACCAGGTCGGGCTTGGGCGGCTGGATGTCGAGCTTCGCGTACACCTGCTCGTACAGGCCGAACTCGGCCTCGTCCAGCGTCACGCGCGCGAACAGCCGGTCCTTTTCCAACAGGTAGTCGGCGACCCGCACCGGCGCGAACAGGTCCTGCTGCTTGAGCGCCGCGAGCTGCTGCGCGCGCTGGAACAGGAAGTACAGCTGCGCGGGCAGCGCACCGGCGCGCGGGTTGCGGTAGAAGCGCTCGAGGAACGGATTCTGCGTGGCCTGCTCGAGCACCGTCTCGGCCGAGAGGCTCCCGGCCAGGCGGCGCGCAAGACTGGTCTTGCCCACTCCGATGGGGCCTTCGACCACGACGAATCGATGCGCGGGTTCGCTGGCGGCGGTGCTCGTCATAAAGCTTGCAGCCCCGTGGGTGCGAGACGGTCCCGCAGCCCGGCCGCACGACCGAGCCCGGGCACTTCGAGGTCCGGGGCGATATCCGCCAGAGGATACAGAACGAAATTGCGCTCCACTACACCGGGATGCGGCACCGTCAGGTCCGGCTCGCGCAGCACCTGGGGCCCGAACACCAGCAGATCGAGATCGAGCACGCGCGGACCCCACTTCTCGTGCTGCTCCGGCCGTCCGGCCTGTCGCTCGATCGCCCTGAGGTGGGTCAGCAATTCACGGGGCGTGAGATGGGTCAGGAGGGCGGCCACTGCGTTCACGAAATCCGGTTGCGCCACGGGGCCCATCGGTCTCGATGCATACAACGGCGACACCAGAATCCGTCGCGTGGCGGGAATTGCCGCCAGCTGGTCGAAGGCTCGCAGCACCTGCGCCCGTGGATCGTCCAGATTGCTGCCCACGCCGATGTAAGCGGGCTGCCAGAGGTCCATGCCTCGGTCCCGTCAGGCGGGATTCGCCGGCCCGCGACGCCGCCGGCGTCGCCGCCCGCCCCGCCGCGGCGCGCCCTCCGACCGTTGCGACTGACCGGTCAGCGCATCCGCCATGCGGCCGCGTTCTTCGGCGGACACTTCCTGAATGCGCGTCCACCACTGCGCGATCTCCTTCGAGGCGAGCCCGAACTGGGCACGCAACAGCAACAGATCGTAGGCCGCCCGGAAACGCGGATGCTCGAGCACACGCAAAGCACGCCTGCCGCGCGGATGTTCCAGCCGCGGCTGCAGACCAAACATCTCGCGCATCCCCAGCGAGAATCGCTTCGGCAGCGAGATGCGCTGCTGCACCTCACGGATGGCGCGGTCGCATGCATCCAGGATCGTTGACAACTCGTGCCAGCGTTCCGGCGGCGAGGCTTCGATGAAGCCGGCAATCGGTCCGTACAGCAACAGCGCGAACAGGAAGGTCGGCGTCACTGGACGGTCAGCCAACACGCGCTCATCCGTATTGACCAGACCCTGTATCAACAGCTTCTCGACCAGGCTGTCGGGATGGCGCTCGAACCACGTCTCGACCGCAGGCAGCAGCGCCGCCAGCAGCCCCCGCCGACGCAGCACTTCGAAGCTGCGCGCGCCATGTCCCGTCAGGAACAGCTTGAGGGTCTCGTCGAAGAGCCTCGCGGGAGGCACGCCACCCAGCAGGTCGCGCAGCGGTTCGATGGGCGCGGCCGTGGCCGGATCCACCGAGAATCCCAACTTGGCCTCGAAGCGCGCGACCCGCAGCATCCGGACCGGATCCTCGCGGTAGCGCGTCTCCGGATCGCCGATCAACTTCAGCTGGCGTGCGGCGACATCTTCGTAGCCGCCCACATAGTCCCAGATCGAGAAGTCCGAGATGTTGTAATACAGCGCGTTGGCAGTCAGATCGCGGCGCCAGACATCGGCATCGATCGTGCCGTAGACATTATCGCGGAGGATGCGACCGCTCGAATCGAACGCGCGCTCGGTATCGTCGTCATCGCCGTTCCGGTCTCTGCCCCGCTCCCTGCCCTGTCGGCTGGGAGCGATCGACTCGACATCGACGGTAGCGGAACGCGGAGTGGTCGCGGCGACGGACGGGTCACTGGCGTCGCGCACTTCACCCGCATCGCCTTCATCCGCCTCGTCCTCCAGCTCGTCGCCACCATCATCGTCATCGGCTTCGTCAGCATCGGCTTCGTCAGCGTCGTCGTCCTGGAGCGCTTCGACCGCGGCACGCTCTGCGGCCGCGTCCAGCTCCTGTTCTTCCGCGTCCGCTTCGCCGCCTTCCGTGATGGGTTCTTCGCCAGGCTCGGGCGCGGTGGCTGCCCTGAAGGTGGCGACCTCGATGATCTCCCGACCGAAGAACACGTGGGCAAGGCGAAACCGCCTGCCGACGAGCCGGCAATTGCGGAACAGCTTGCGGACCTGCTCGGGCAAGGCATCGGTGGCGACGTCGAAGTCCTTCGGTTCAATGCCGATGAGCAGGTCGCGGACGCATCCGCCGACGAGGAAGGCCATGAATCCCGCATCGCGCAGCCGGTACAGCACACGCAAGGCGTTAGGTGAAATATGGGACCGCGAAATGATGTGCTCAGATCGCGGGATGATTCGGGGCGCGCTGGTAGGCGTCACCACGGACGCGGAGGGGACGTTCAATTCGGGGGCTTTCGCTTGAGCAATCGACTGACTCGCCTATGATACCGCGCTCCTGCCAAAGGCCGCGCCTTCACGCGCTCCCATCGTCTGGAGGCCCAGGACATGGCGCTCTCAAAGCTCACGTCCGCTGCGAGCGCGGCCGAAGACGCTAGTTAATTCAATAACTTGCCGTCCTCACGGAGCCCCATTAAGTCGCACTGCAGGCTTGCGGTAAAGCCCTTCTTGCACACCCCGCAACCCTGTCTCCTCCTACCCCAAGCTACCGTCCGCGGCAGCTGGCTGTGCTCGGCGTGCTCGTTGTCCGGGGGCGCGAGGGTCGGGGGCGGCGGGGAAAGGAAAAAAGCGTGCCGGGTTCGCCGCTCAGTGCACTGGGATAGCCGTCACCGCGCGCCACGTTCGCCTCAAACTACGGGAGATACGCGACTGGCAGGGAATCGGTGCCGACACGCGAGAACCGCCACTACGGCAGCCACTGCGCCACAACAAACCGAGCACACCAGCGCATAGCCAATGGCCTCAGGACGCCTGAAGACCTTTTCGGTCAAAAGGGCGACGGTCAGCGGCCCCAGCGAAAGAGCGAGCAGGTTCACCAGCAGGACTTGAACCGCCATGACTTGTGCACGAATCACTGGTGGAGATATCTGCTGCAAGGCCGTCCCACCCAGGACCGTTGGCACCCCGAGTATGCAATAAGCACCGGCAACAGACAGGACGGCCCACCCGCTGCTGACTCCCAGCACCGGGATCATCGTCAAGACGATCATCAGGGCGGCAACTACGACTGCGACGCGCAGCGAGGCATCCCGGTATCCCTTCCTTTCGAGCCTGTCTGTCACGGTGCCCGTGATTGCCGCGCCGGCCACACCGCCAATCACCGCGGCAAAACCCGCTATGGGCGCGACCTCGGAGTAAGTCAACCCCTGAGTCCTGACGAGCATCGTCAGCGACCAACTCGATATCGCGAAGACACAATAGGACAGCGCCAACATCGCGCCGCTGACCCCGGCGAATACCTGCCAATGACGACTCACGTAACAAACGGTTGCTCTGAAGTTCTTTGCAGATCGCGCGGCGGCTGCTCTTCGCTCCGGCTCTGCGACACTCAGCAGCAGGCACACGGCCAGTGCGCTCAAACTTCCACACATCACAAAACCCGCCCGCCACGATTCACCGACCGGCCACAGGGCATCGCCTCGAGCGCCGGGCGGAATCTGGAGCAACCAACCGCCGCCTATCATGGCGATTCCGGTGCCGATAGGGCCCCCGCACCCAAATAGTCCGATGGCGGTCGAGAGTCGCTCTCGGGGAGCGACGTCGGCAATCATCGAAAGAGCCGCCGGATACAGAAAAGCCTCGCCGAGTCCTACGGCCATGCGGGCCGCGAATAGTTCGAGGAAACCATGTGCAAATGCGCAGGCGAGGGTAGCGACGGACCAGATCACCGCTCCAACGAGCACAATGAACCTGCGATGGCCACGATCGGCGACGCGCGCCGCCGGAATTCCGAGAGCGGCTGCAAACACCGCCACTGCGAACCCTTGAGTGAGACTGTACTGTGTGTCGCTCAATGCCAGAGCTGCCTTGATCGGCCCCACGAGTACGTTGAGGATCTGAAACGTCGCAACCGCAGAGGCGTGACAGATGGCCAGGACCACTACAGCCCAGATCCAGGTCAGCGCCCGGGGCGCGCGCGAAGACGCCGGGCTCACGATTTCAACTGTGTCCATGGACGCTCGGTTTCTCAGAACTGATAGGTCGCCGAGGCCCCATACATCCGCGGTTCTCCATAGACAGTCGTCGCGGTTCCGATGGTCGAATACAGATCCTCATTCGCGACACGATAGATCCTGTTCGTGAGATTGGTGGTGAACAGTGCCAGATCAACGTGCGTGGTCCACACGTGCCGCCAATCGGCCCTCAATCCCAACAGGCCATACGACGGTAAGTAGCTGCCTGGATCCACTGTCGAAAATCCCGCAAACACGCGATCCTGGTACGTGAAGTTGGCACCCACCCATATCTCTCCTGTCTCCGCGGGCAGAGGCAGCTTCAGCCGACCGCCCACACTGCCCTTGTTGCGTGGCGCGAATGCATAGGGAAGATCGGTCAGATCCTGCCCGAGTGGGGTCACATAGTGCTGATAATGGGCGCCCATTCGGGAATACGTCAGGTCCATCTCGGCAAAGGCAGC
>Ga0335070_10007652_pt1 | contig 12655 bp, 11 predicted proteins | sample Lox_Sample_13_FD_206722 | JGI IMG/M metagenome (GOLD analysis project Ga0335070, IMG submission 206722) | Soil microbial communities from Loxahatchee National Wildlife Refuge, Florida, United States - Lox_Sample_1.3 | ecosystem: Environmental > Terrestrial > Soil > Wetlands | place: USA...
CGAGCACGTAACCCGCGCCGATGGAGGGGATCCAGTTGTTGACCGCGCCTTCGATGAACTTGAATTGCTGCCCGTCGAAGCGCTTGTCCCAGAACATGGGAACGAGCGGCAGTGAGATCAGGAAGCCGCCGAGGGCGAAGAGGTTCGCGATCCAGCGGATGGCGGCCTTGTTCTCCTTGGGAACGAAGAGGAGGATGAGCGCGCCGAGAAGCGGCGTGAAGAGGATGATGGAGAGAATGTGATTCTGCATAGTAAGTCTCAGCTACGAGTTGCGAGTCTCGATAACCCACTCAAGCCAAAAGAGGGCTTGAGTGGGGCACCCTCAGATCTTGTTCACTTCCATACGTAATAGACCGCGAAACCTACGAGGCCGGCGGTCATGACTAATGCGTACCACTGCACTAAGCCCCATTCGAAGAGGCGCGTTGGATATGACAACATGCGCGCCAGAATTGCCGGGCCGTTGACGCCGATGCCGTCGATGATCCACTTGTCCCACCAGGTTGAAACTGTCGCGATGGCGCGCGTGGCCCAGCCTGCGTCGTTGACTACTCCGTCGATTACTTTGCTGTCGAACCAGGAGGAGGCTTCGCCCAGGCCCATTACGCCGAGGCGGACGTTTCCCTCTCCGGGGCCTAGTTTGCGGCGGCCGGTGATGGCGTAGTCGTAGGCCTCGTCGACGTACCACTTGTTAAAGAGCGCTTTGTAGAGCGGGGGAGCGGCTTCGGCGATGGGCTCTTTGTAGTCTTTGCCGGCGCGGGAGTAGTAACGCCAGGCAGCTCCCAGCCCGATAACTGCGGCTCCGATCGAAAGCCCCATCAGGACGTACTCCAGCGGATCGGTCTTCTCTTCTTCTTTTTCTCCGGCGGCCAGTTGCTTCGGTTCTTCGGCGGCGAGGACTTGTGCTTCTTTGGCGAAAACCGGTTCCAGAAACTTGCCGAACGGGTTCTTTCCGCCGAGGCTGTGCGGGACGCCTAGCCATCCGGCGGCTACTGAAGCGATTGCAAGGATCACCAGCGGGCCGGTCATTGAGGCGGGCGACTCGTGAATGTGGTGCTCGACCTCGTGGCTCATGCGCGGCTTGCCGAAGAACGTCAGGAAGATGAGCCGGCCCATGTAGAAGGCGGTCATCAGCGCCGTGACAAAGCCGATCAGCCACAGGTAGTGGAAGGCGCTAGTCTCTTTTGTGTAGGCCTGCCAGAGGATTTCGTCTTTCGAGAAGAAGCCGGCGAGGCCGGGGATTCCGGCGATGGCTAACATGCCGACCAGCATTGTCCAGAAGGTGGTGGGCGTGCGCTGACGCAGGTCGCCCATGAACTTCATGTCTTGCTCGCCGGACATGGCGTGGATGACTGAGCCGGAACCGAGGAAGAGCAGGGCTTTGAAGAAGGCGTGAGTGAAGACGTGGAAGACTCCGGCGGCGAATGCGCCAACGCCGAGCGCGAGGAACATGTAGCCGAGTTGCGAGACGGTCGAGTAGGCGAGGACTCGCTTGATGTCGTTTTGAACCAGGCCGATGGAGGCGGCGAAGATGGCTGTCAGCGCGCCGACTATGGCGACTGTCTTCATGGCGGTGGGCGCGAGCACGAAGACGGCATTCGAGCGGGCGACCATGTAGACGCCGGCGGTGACCATGGTGGCGGCGTGGATTAGGGCGGAGACCGGAGTCGGGCCTTCCATCGCGTCGGGCAGCCAGACATAAAGAGGTAGCTGGGCGGATTTTCCGCAGGCTCCGACGAAGAGCAGAAGAGCGGCGGCGGTGAGGATCGGGTCGCCGTTGGCGAAGTGGCCGCTGCGTAGCAGGGGATTGATGTCGGTGAAGCGGAACGAACCTAGATACCACGCCAGCGCGAATGCTCCCAGCGTAAAGCCTGCGTCGCCGATTCGGTTGACGATGAATGCCTTGTTGGCCGCGTCGCTGGCGGACTTGCGGTGGAAGTAGAAGCCGATCAGCAGGTACGAGCAGAGGCCGACGCCTTCCCAGCCGACGAATAAGAGGATGTAGTTGTTCGCCAGGATGAGCGTGAGCATGGCGAACATGAAGAGATTCAGGTAGCCGAAGAAGCGGTAGTAGCCGCCCTCGTGCGCCATGTATCCGATGGAGTAGATGTGGATGAGCATGCCCACGCCGGTGACGAAGAGCAGCCAAATCACCGAGAGCGGGTCGAGGAGGAATCCGGCGTCGACGTTGAAAACGGCGGGCGTGCCGTCTTTCTTCTGGAATGTGAGGCCGGTATCGCCGGAGCCTAGCCAGGTGTAGACGACTTTTTCGAAGGGCTTGCCGGTGCCGTGGGCGTACTGGTTGTAGTCGACGACCGTGAAGCAGGCGAAGAGGAAAGCGACGACGACCGCGCCGACGCAGACGGCGCTGACGGCCTGCTTCGACAGGCGGCGTCCGAAGAAGAACATGATCGCCGCGCCAAAGGCCGGGAAGAGCGGAATCAAATAAATGTGGTCAAGAAATAGCATTCAGCACTCAGTCCTCAGCCGCAACTCGATGATCGATATCGCCGCACATCAGCTGCGGCCGAAAAGATCGCGAGTGTTAGTAAAACGAGCCCCAAAACCAAAAACAAATAGAACAAGACCGACGTCGGGACTCCAGCAACGTAATATCCCCGTTCCTTCGCCTTCATGGACAGGGCATCAGTTATCGGCTCATTCGCGGCGATTACAATTACGGCAAACGCGAACAAGGCCTTGGTCCTGCCTCTAAACATCCTCCAAAGAAAGACCATTGCATCGAACTCTGATCACTTAGCTTTGAGCTCGAGGCTCGTAGCTCGCAGCTACCACTTCAACAAATCAATTTCGTCTACGTTGATCGTCTCTTTATTTCTGAAGAAGGCGATCAGAATTCCTAAGCCGACCGCGGCTTCGGCGGCGGCGTCTACGATGATGAAGATCGCGAATACCTGTCCGCCCAGTCCCCACATGCGGGAGAATGCCACCAGGTTCAGGTTCACCGCGTTCAGGATCAGTTCGATCGACATCAGCACGATGACCACGTTGCGGCGGGTGAGCACGCCGATGGTGCCGAGGACGAAGAGGGCGGCGGCGACAACCAGGTAATGTAATGTTGTAATTGGCACCATAAAACTGCTTCCCTCTCCTCAGCGGCTAAAGCCGCCTCTAATCCTTGACTCAATCGCAGCGCTGAAGCGCTGCGCCACCCAAAACCAAATCCGCTTTACCAAGACCAACGACTAGACCAACGAACAACGACTAGATCTTTTTCTTCGTCATAATCACCGCGCCCAGGATCGCGACCAGCAACAACAATGAGGCGATTTCGAAGGCGAAGGTGTATTGACCCATCTTGCCGGCTTCGCCGTAGAGCATGGCGGCGATGCCTTGCGTGTTTGTCGCTTCCGGCAACGGAATGATGCGGTCCGGAAAGAGCGACTTGCCTTTCTTGAATGCCGAGAGAAATAACGCCAGCAGCGCGCACGAAGCCAGCAGGCCGATTGGCCACATTCGATTGAACTGGCGCTCTTTCGAGACGCGCTCGATGTTCACCAGCATGATCACGAAGAGGAACAGCACCATGATGCCGCCGGCGTAGACGATGATTTGCACGCCAGCGACGAATGGGGCGTAGAGCATGAGGTAGAGGCCGGCGACTGAGAGAAGCGTCACGATCAGAGCCAGCGCCGAGTGCACGGCATTGCGGCGCGTGATGACCAGCAGGCCGCTGATGACCGCTGCGGCTGCCAGCCCGTAAAAAAACCACGGGGTTGCGACCGGAGCGGCGCCGACATTGATGGCAGGGTTCATTTCACTATGACCCCCACGACCGCGGTTGCAATCAACGCGCCTAACGAAATCGGCAGCATGACCTTCCATCCAATCTTCATAAGCTGGTCGAAGCGATAGCGCGGCCAGGTCGCGCGGTACCAGATAAAGAGGTACATAAAGATGGCGACCTTCAGCACGAACCAGTAGACGTAACCGGTGCCTTCATTGAATGCGGCCAGCGCTTTGAGAAGGCTGGCCGGAGCTGGACCTGTGGTGGCGTGGGATTGCGCGACATAGCCTCCGACGGCAATTACCAGCAAGAGCAGGGCGATGCCGGCCAGCGCCAGGCCGAAGATGCCGAGGCCGATTGTCTGGATCCTGAAGTAAGAATGCTTCGGCATGCGAATGGTGCCGATGAATGCGAATAAGGCCAATGCGGCAAATGTCAAGCCGGGGAAAAACGAGAAGATGAAATCCCATGGCTGTCCGCTCAGCCAGTTGGGGAAGGGGCGCATCCATCCGCCGAGCCACATGGTGACGGCGATCGACGAGACGGCGATCATGGCCGCGTATTCGCCGAGCATAAATAAGGACCAGCGCAGGCCGCTGTATTCGGTGTGGAAGCCGGCGGTTAGTTCCGACTCGGCTTCGGGCAGATCGAAGGGTGCGCGATTGGTCTCGGCGACCATGGCAATGGCGAAGATCACGAACGCGATCAGGCCCAGCGGGAAGAACTTGAAAAGGAACCAGACTCCCTGCTCTTGCTGTGCTTCGACGATGCCGATCATGCTCAGCGTGCCGGTGCCGGTTTTCATGCTGGTCATGAGGATCGCGGAGACGACTGCGAGGCCCATGGCGACTTCATAGGAAACCATTTGGGCGCTCGACCGCAGGGCGCCGATCAGCGGGTAGTGAGAATTGGAGGCCCATCCGGCAGTGACGATGCCCAGCACGCCCAGCGACGAGACTCCCAACATAAAGAGGATGCCTATATTCATGTCGCAGACGGCTTGAGAAGGGCCAAAAGGAATGACGATGTAGACGGTGAAGGCTGCGAGGAGGCCGATGACCGGAGCGATCCAGAAGACGGTTTTGTCGGACTCGTCGGGGATGATGTCTTCCTTCAACATCAGCTTGAGCGCGTCGGCGATGGGCTGAAGCAGGCCATGCGGGCCAACGCGCATGGGGCCGAGGCGAATCTGGAAGTGAGCGAGGGCTTTGCGCTCGATCCAGTTCATGCAGATGACGGCGACGGAGACGCCGGCGAAGATGATGAGGACGTAGATCAGCGCCCAGAGCTGATTGCCTGCGTTGCCGGGTGGGACGGTGCTGCCGAGGTAGGACATGAAGCTGTCGATCATTGTCCGGCCTCCCAATGAGGTCTCGGATTGGAAGCCGTTCCCTCAGGGGCTAAAGCCCCATTGAATTTGGCGCGGGCAACGCGGCCCTGAAGGGCCGCTCCTCCACGGTGGTGCGGGCGTTCGAGGCGGGAGCATGTCGTCATCGGTCCACCTCGCCGAGAACGATGTCGATTGTGCCGATTACAGCGACTACGTCAGCTACCAGTTGCCCTCGCACCATGGTGTCGAGTGCCTGCAGGTTGACGAAAGAGGGCGGGCGCACGCGCACGCGGTAGGGTTGCGTCGATCCGTCGCTGACGATGAAGTAGCCGAGTTCGCCTTTTGGGGCCTCGATGGAGTGATAGATTTCGCCGACGGGGGGCTTGATCACCTTGGGCACCTTGGCCATGATCGGACCTTCCGGGATGCCGTTCACCGCCTGCTCAATGATGCGGCAGGATTGACGCATCTCCTGCATGCGAACCAGGTACCGGTCGTAGGTGTCGCCGTTCTGGCCGATCGGGACTTCGAAGTCGAAATCTTTGTAGTTCGCGTAGGGGATGGCTTTGCGAATGTCCCACTTGACGCCGCTGGCGCGCAGCATGGGGCCGGTCACGCCTAACGCGATGGCATCTTTTGCCGAAAGCATCCCGACATTCTTTGTGCGGTCAATCCAGATGCGGTTGCCGGTGAGGAGCGCTTCGTACTCGTCCATTTTCGGCGGGAAGAAGGAGAGGAAATTCTTCACGTCCTTCTCGAAGCCGTTATAGAGCTCGTACTGGCAGCCGCCGATGCGGAAGGCGTGGGTGGTGAGGCGCGCGCCGCAATATTTTTCGAAGATCTTGAGAATCTCTTCCCGGTCGCGGAAGGTGTAGAAGAGCGGCGTCATGGCGCCGATATCGAGCGCGTGCGTGCCGAGCCAGATCTGGTGGCTGGCCAGACGGTTGAGTTCGGTGAGGATGACACGGATGTAATTGGCGCGCGGCGGAGCTTCGATGTTCAGCAGCTTTTCTACGGCCTGGCAATAGCCCAGGCCGTTCGAGACCGCGGCGACGTAATCCATGCGGTCGACGTAGGGATTGAACATCGTGTAGGTGCGGTTCTCGGCGATCTTCTCCACGCCGCGATGGAGGTAGCCGATGACGCACTCGGTGCCGAGAACTTTCTCGCCGTCGAGCTTCAGAATTACGCGCAGCACGCCGTGGGTGGCCGGGTGCTGCGGGCCCATATTAATGATGAGCTCGTTTGAATCGAGATAGGGCTTGTCGGGAGTGTCGAGATCGAGGTTGGTTGGAGCAACCGCGTGCGGGAGGGCGTTGTCTTTTATTTCGTTCATTGGCCGCTCTCGATTCCGAGGTTGATCTGCACCCACTCTTTATCCTGCTGGAGGATGCCGTAGTCCTTGCGCAGCGGGAAGCCTTGCCAGCCGTCGGGCAGCAGAATGCGCTTGAGGCCCGGGTGGCCGTCGAACTTGATGCCGAACATGTCGTAGACCTCGCGCTCCAGCCAATCGGCGGTGGGCCAGATGGGGAAGCTTGACGGGAGGGACTCGCCGTCGGCGATTTGCGTTTTCACGCGAATACGCTCGTTGCGAGGGAAAGAGTAGAGAATCCAGAAAACGTCGAACTGCTTTTCGCGCTTGGGATAGTGAGCGGCGGTGAGGTCGACACAGTAATCGAATTGCTCGTCGTCGCGTAGCAGCTTTAGAAAGTCGGGAATGAGCGAGCGGTCGACGGTGAAGTAGTTCTGGCCGAGATAGGATTGGGCCTCGAGGCCGGAGCCGTATTGCTTTTTGTATTTCTCGACCATCGGCGAGGTCCACGGCACGGGCGTCGGGACCGGAGCTTTCGCGGGAGCGGCGGGCTTGGCCGGGGCAGCGGGAGTTGCGCCTGCTGCGGCAGGAGCTGCAGGCTTCGCGACTGCCGGGGGCGTCGCGGGCTTGTCGGATGCTGGTTTTTCAGATGGAGGAGCGCTTGCCTGCGCGGGAGGGACTGGCTTCTCCGCCGCCGGCTTGCTTTCACCCGGCGACGGGGGAACTTGCGACTTGCTTTCCTCGGCCATCTTGATCGTTCGGGGTGACGCTAGATTTCTAAAACGATTGCGCGAGACCCTCACTTCTAACAGCTTGCCAATACCGTGTCAACGACTTCGGTCACCAACTCTGCGGATCATGCGCGACGCGCGGACTGATAGCCTTCGATCAGCTCGCGGATGCGCAGCGCGTCGGCTTTGCGGTGCCCGTGGCTGGTGATGGGATCGGTGCCTCCGGCGGACTCGATGACGATGTCGGACCAGATCATTCCCGTTGAAATGTGAACGGAGGCGACTTGCGCGATGCCTATACTTTCTTCGTTGGTGCCGAAGAAGCGCGACTTGATACGGCTCACGTGTTGCGAGTTGACTACGATCTTTGTCGGAAAAAATAAATTGCCACGGGTCCAGCGGCTGGCGGTGAAAACGTCTCCGGCGGGGATGGTAGCCATGTCTCAGGTCTCAGTTCTCAGGTCTTAGGTCTCAGGTTTTAGCGCTTAGCCTTCGCTGGGCCTACTCATGGATTTCGGCACTCGGCTGCTAAGCGAAAAGCTAAACGGCTGAATGTGCAGCCCTACACCCACTCCAACGCGCCCTTTTTCCAGATCCAGACGTAGCCGACGATCAGGATGCCGAGAAAGACGAGCATCTCGACCAGGCCATAGACGCCGAGTGCCTTGAACTTTACCGCCCAGGGAAACAGGAAGATGGTTTCGACGTCGAAGACTACGAACAAGATGGCGATGATGTAATAGCGGACTGTGTAGCGTCCGCGGGCGTTGTCGTAGGGGTCGATGCCGCACTCGTAGGGCATGAGCTTGGTTTTGTTCGGGCTTTGGGTGCGGATGATCCAACAGATAGCGATCGTGATTGGAATGAGAATGCCAACGACTGCGACAAAGATGAAGGCAGGGACGTAGTTTTGGGGCATGCGGCCTCGTGCAGGTTGCTTTGAAACGGCAATATTACCGCTGAATTGGGTGGGGCTTCAAGGACGGGGGTCTCAGGTCTTAGGTCTTGGGTCTTAGGTCTCAGGCCTCAGCTGGATGCCGCGCATTCTTGAAAGGAAGACTGAGCGCGAGACCTGAAAATTAACACCTGAGACCTGACGACTGAGACCTGTTTAATCATTTGCCGATTGGTGAACCGGTCTCGTATAGTCGGCTGCGCTGGTTACGTAGCAGGGTAGGCGCTTTTTGTGGCGCTCTAGATTTACTGCCGGGGCGTCGGTGGAATATTTGAGTTGCGATTGGTCCTGGCGCCAATCGCCTACTCGGCCGGTGGTGATCTCGCTTACTGTCTGGTCGCAGTCGGGGTCCCGTGCGGCTTGCAGTTCGTGGACGATGGAGTAGTCGAGACCGTTGTCGGAGAGGCGCGGCTGGTACGGGAGGAAGCTATAGACGAGCTTGACGAGGCGCGACTCGTCTTTTGCGATCTGCATGTCGGCGATGAAGACTTCTTCGTTGGCGAAAAAAGATGTGGGGTGGTGATTCCAGGCCAGCGCGACGATGCGGACGCGCACTGGCTCCATCTTGGGCTCTTGCCATTGCAGTTCGGCGCCGGTGGGAACGGAGAGCGGTCCGGTGGCGGCAACCAACATAACGCCATACAAGATTGCCCTGACACACCTCATGCCATAACCCCACAAGTGGTTAGGACTTTGGATGCATGGCAGGGGCCAGGAGGCTCGACTGGAAGGGCATCTCGAGGATGCCCTTTATTTTGCCGATTGTTTTTTGGGCTTCGTGGCTTTCGTCTCAGTTGTTTTGGGACCGTTCAGAAAGGCCGCCCAGCGCAATTCTTCTACCGGATTCGCGCCGCTCTGAGCCTTCTTTATCGCCATCTCGGCTACAGCGTTTACGATCCATTCAAAATTCTCCTGGCCGACTGAGGTGACTTCGGCGTCGGGCGCGGGATTCATGAAGTCGATGGCGTAGGGGACGCCGCCTTCTACCGCGAACTCTACCGTGTTGAGGTCGTAGCCTAGTGCGCGGCATAGTGTGATTGCGTCTTTTTCGATGCGTTCTTTCAGTTTCGGCGGCGCTGGCGGATTGCCCTTCACGTAGCGCTCGTGGAATGGCGCTTTCGGGTCGTACTTCATCATGTGGACTTTTTCTTGTCCGACTACGTAGCAGCGGTAATAGTCTTCGAACTCGACGCCGTGCTGGAGGGTCATACAGAGATCGCCGGTCTGGTTGTAGTTCTGGAAAAATTCTTCCGGGTTGTGGACCTTATACACGTGCTTCCATCCGCCGCCCGAGTAGGGTTTGAGGAATGCGGGGAAGCCGACGTAGGCGAAGAGTTCCTCCCAGTTGAGCGGATATATAAGGTTGCGCATTGACTTGTCGGTTGTATCCGGCGGATGCGTGTGGTGCGGGAGGATGACTGTGGGCGGAATGGCGACGCCCATTTTGTGCGCCAGCGCGTAGTTGAAAAATTTGTCGTCGGCGGTCCACCAGAACGGATTGTTGATGACGATCGTCCCGTGCAGCATGGCGTTCTTCAGGTAGGCGCGATAGAAGGGGATGTCCTGGGAGATACGGTCGATGATGACGTCGTATTTCTTGGGCTCATCCATGCGGATGCCGCCGATCTTGACGAACTCGGCGGTGACGCCCTCGACTTTCATGGAATTGATTTTGTCCACAAGGGCAGGCGGAAAGGTGTTTTCCATGCCGAAGACGATTGCGATTTTTTTGCTCATAGAAACTCCTAAAACGTCCTTCGTCCTTGGTCCTTAGCGTCAAGCGCCGCTTGGTTGCTGAGGACCAAGGACTCTGGACGAAGGACAAAACTAGAAATACTTTGCCGCCATTCTCTGCCACAGCGGCCAGTCGTGCTTGCTGTTATCGCCGTAGATATCGAGCCAGTGTGGAATGTTTTTGGAATGCATGATTCCGGCCATCTTCACATTCGCGTCCAGGCACATGTCCCAATCGGCGGTGCCGAGGACGATCTTCATCTGGCGGATGCGGTTCAGGAACCAGTCGTCGCTCAGGTTCGGCAGGAAATCCGCGGGATTGTTGAAGTAGACGTTCTCGTCGTAGTAGCCATCGAGAAAGCTGCGAATATCGTAGGATCCGCTCATGGGGATGCAGGCACTCACGATATCGGGATGGCGTAGAGAGAAGTTCAGGGCGTGATAGCCGCCGAAACTGCATCCCGTTACCAACATCTGCGGCGCCCAGTTGCGGTTCTTTAAGAACGGAACGAACTCGTTGACAATGTAGCGCTCGTAGAGCACATGGCGCCAGATGCGCGCGCCGGGATGAACACCCTTGTTGTACCAACTCTCGGTGTCAACCGAGTCAACGCAGAAAAACTGGAAGGCGCCCTCGTCGATCTTTCCGGCGAGGGTGCGGATCATACCTGCGTCTTCGTATTCGAAGAAGCGTCCCATGGAACTGGGGAAAACGAGCACAGGTTGGCCGGCATGGCCGAAGATGAGCGCTTCCATATCGCGCCCGAGTTCGTAGCTGTGGTGCTTGACGTATTCGCGGTGCATGCGCGTGAGGATTGTAAATGAAAGGCGGTGTGGTCGGCACTCAAGCTGTAGGGAAGAGAGTGAGCGCTAATTCACCGGCGGCGGTGCGTTGGGGTTAATTCCCAATTGCTTGAGCTTGGATTGCAGGGTGGTGCGCTTGAGGCCGAGGCGGTTGGCGGCGCCTCGAGGCCCGCTGATCCGGCCGTGGCTCTCCCGGAGAGCGTCAAGGATGTAACGGCGCTCGGCGTCCTTAAGAGTTTGTTGGTGATCCACGTCGGCGAGTGGAGGCCGCAGTTCGCTAGAAGGCGCGTTGAGCACGGACCCCGTGCTCAGGATCAAGGAACGCTCTATGAAGTTTTCCAGTTCACGAATATTGCCAGGCCAGGACCAGGCGATAAGTGCGTCCATGGTTCGCTTAGGAACGCTGGTGACTGACTTTTTCAAGCGGCGGCCGATCTTTTGCACGAAATGTTCGACCAGCAGGGGGATGTCATCGCGGCGCTCGCGAAGTGGCGGAAGGAAGATGGGAAAGACATTGAGGCGGTAAAAGAGGTCGCTGCGAAATTCTTTTTCGCGGACGCTTCGGGCGAGGTCCTGGTTGGTGGCGGCGATCAAACGGAAGTCGACTTTCAAAGTATGTGTGCCTCCCAGCCGCTCGAATTCCTGGTCCTGCAAGATGCGCAGCAGCTTGGGTTGCAAGGCAAGAGAGATTTCGCCAATTTCATCGAGGAACAACGTTCCCCTATCGGCGAGTTCGAGACGCCCGATCTTGCGGTTGACGGCGCCGGTGAATGCACCTTTTTCGTTACCGAACAACTCGCTTTCCAGCAGGCCGGTGGGGATGGCGGCGCAGTTCATTTTGATGAAGGCGTTGCCGGCGCGGCGGCTAAGGCGGTGGATGGCGCGGGCGACGAGTTCTTTGCCCGTGCCGGTCTCGCCAAGGAGAAGGACGGTTGCGTCGCTGGAAGCGACCTTAGCGACGCTTTCCATGACCGACTTGAGTGTCTTGCTCTCGCCGATGATCTCTTCGAAGCCGAGTTCCGTATCGATCTCGTGCTCCAAATACATCTTCTCTTCGGTGAGTCTTTCCTTGGCGTGGCGAAGCTCCTCTTCAACACGCTTGCGATCAGTGATGTCCGAATTGATGCCGACGGCGCGCAGAGGCCGTCCTTGCTCGTCACGAAACACGCGCCAGCGGCCGTCAATCCAATGCACGGAGCGGTCGGGCCAGATCACACGCCATTCTCCGGCCACGCGCCCGGTGTCGGTGGACATCGCCATGAGATGCTCAACGTGCTGCCGATCGGCAGGGTGAATCAGGCCGAGGAATTCTTCGAGGGACCGAGGGCCGGTGCCGGGCGCCAATCCGAACATTTCCTCAGCCTCGCGTGTCCAGTGCGCCTCACCGGATTGCATGTTCCGGTCGAAGGCGCCGATCTTAGCGGCTTCCTGGGCGAGGCGCAGCCGCTCCTCGCTTTCCCGCAAGGCCTCCTCGGCGCGCTTGCGCCCGGTGACGTCAATGGCGATGCCGTGCAACGCCTCGATATTCCGAGCATCGTCCCGATCGATCTGGGTTCGGGTCAGTAGCCAGCCGATGGTTCCATCGCCGCGGCGGAACGAGATCTCGAGATCCTCGGTCTGACCGGTGAGGAGCGCGCGCTGACTGGCCGCAACAATCTGTTGCCAGCTATCGGGCGGAAAGAAACGGCTGAGCTCGTCAAAAGGGATGCTGCCGGTCATAGGTTTCTGTCCAGCGACGCGGAACAGTTGTTCGGTCGCGGTGAGTGTCTGGCTCTTGACGTCGAGCCGCCAGCTACCCATTTGGGCGACGCGCTGGGCTTCGCGCAGTTCAGCCTCGCGGGTGCGCAGGGCAACCTCCATTTCCTTACGCCTGGTAATGTCGATATCGACGCCCAGGGCGCGCAAGGGACGGCCCTGTTTGTCCTTGAACATTCGCCAGCGGCCGGCAATCCAATGAATGGAGCCGTCGGGCCAGACGACGCGCCACTCGCCGTCCGCCGTGCCAGTTTCGATGGAGTCGTCGATCAGCTGCCTTACCTTC
>Ga0335070_10007653_pt1 | contig 12655 bp, 9 predicted proteins | sample Lox_Sample_13_FD_206722 | JGI IMG/M metagenome (GOLD analysis project Ga0335070, IMG submission 206722) | Soil microbial communities from Loxahatchee National Wildlife Refuge, Florida, United States - Lox_Sample_1.3 | ecosystem: Environmental > Terrestrial > Soil > Wetlands | place: USA: Florida...
CTGCGCGGCGACCGGCCGCTCCAGCGCATCGGTCTCTCCGCGACGCAGCGCCCGCTCGAGGAGATCGGACGCTTCGTGGCGGGCGCGCGCCCGATCGAGCTCGTCGACGCCGGCGTTGCGAAGGAGCTCGACCTCCAGGTCGTCGTCCCGCTCGAGGACATGCGCGAGCCGGGGACGAACCGTGAGGACGGGTTCGACGCGCACTCGATCTGGCCGTCGATCTATCCCGCGCTCGTCGAGCTCGTGAAACAGCACCGCTCGACGATCGTCTTCGTCAACAACCGGCGGCTCGCGGAGCGGCTCGCGCTCCGCCTCAACGAGCTCGCCGACGAGGAGATCGCGCGCGCGCACCACGGCTCGCTCGCGCGCGAGCAGCGCGTGCAGATCGAGGAGGATCTCAAGGCGGGGCGCATCCCGTGCCTCGTCGCGACGTCGTCGCTCGAGCTCGGGATCGACATGGGCGCGGTCGATCTCGTGATCCAGGTCGAGTCGCCGAAGTCGGTCGCGCGCGGGCTGCAGCGGATCGGCCGTGCCGGCCACTCGCTCGGCGAGGTGTCGAAGGGCCGCATCTTCCCGAAGTTCCGCGCCGACCTGCTCGAGACCGCGGTCGTCGTCCAGCGGATGCGCGAGGGCGCGATCGAGGAGACGCAGATCCCGCGCAACCCGCTCGACGTGCTCGCGCAGCAGATCGTCGCGATCTGCGCCGACACGGAGATCGAGGTCGACGACCTCCACGACCTCGTCCGCGGCGCGTACCCGTTCGCCGACCTCTCGCGCGCGCAGCTCGAGAACGTCCTCGACATGCTCGCCGGCCGCTACCCGTCGGACGAGTTCGCGGAGCTGCGGCCGCGCGTCGTCTGGGACCGCACCGGCGGCGTCGTCCGCGGGCGGCAGGGCGCGCGGCGGCTCGCGGTGACGAACGCGGGGACGATCCCCGACCGCGGTCTGTTCGGCGTCTTCATCGTCGACGGCGGCGGCCGCGTCGGCGAGCTCGACGAGGAGAACGTCTACGAGTCGCGTGCGGGCCAGGTGATCGTGCTCGGCGCGTCGTCGTGGCGGATCGAGGAGATCACGCGCGACCGCGTCCTCGTCTCGCCCGCGCCGGGCGTGCCAGGCACGGTCCCGTTCTGGAAGGGCGAGGGGATCGGCCGGCCGTACGAGCTCGGCGCGGCGATCGGCCGCTTCTCGCGCGAGCTGCTGTCGCAACCGGAGGACCGCGCGTCGGCGAAGCTCGTCGACGACGTCGGGCTCGACGCGTTCGCGGCGCGCAACCTCCTGACCTTCCTCCAGGAGCAGCAGCGCGCGACCGGCGTCGTCCCGTCCGACCGCGCCGTCGTCGTCGAGCGTTTCCGCGACGAGATCGGCGACTGGCGCGTCTGCATCCTCACCCCGTTCGGCGCGCGCGTGCACGCGCCGTGGGCGATGGCCGTGGGCGCGCGACTCCGCGAGGGTCTCGGCGTCGAGGTGCAGTCGATCTGGTCCGACGACGGGATCGCGTTCCACATTCCGGACGCGGACTCGCCGCCCGCCACCGACCTGCTCGTCCTCGACCCGGCGGAGCTCGACGAGCTGATCCTCGCCGAGGTGGGGCAGACCGCGCTCTTCGGCGCGCGGTTCCGCGAGAACGCGGCGCGCGCGCTGCTCATCCCGCGCCGCCGGCCGGGCGAGCGCACGCCGCTCTGGCAGCAGCGGCTGAAGGCGCAGGGCCTGCTCCAGGTCGCGCGGAAGTACGCGAGCTTCCCGATCGTCCTCGAGACGTACCGCGAGTGCCTGCAGGACGTCTTCGACCTGCCCGCGCTGAAGCAGCTGCTGCACGGGCTGCAGACGCGCGAGCTCGACCTCGTCGACGTCGAGACGGCGTCCGCGTCGCCGTTCGCGTCGTCGCTCCTCTTCGACTACATCGCGACGTACATGTACGAGGACGACACGCCGCCGGCGGAGCGGCGTGCGCAGGCGCTGTCGCTCGACCGAGACCTGCTCCGCGAGCTGCTCGGCCAGGAGGAGCTGCGCGAGCTGATCGACCGCGACGCGCTCGCCGAGGTCGAGGCGTCGCTCCGGCCGGTCGCGCCGGATCCCGACCGCCTCCACGACCTGCTCCGCCTGCGCGGCGACCTCCGCGTCGGCGAGTTCGACGAGGCGCACGCGGCGATCCTCGAGGCGGAGCGGCGCGCGATCCGCGTCCGCATCGCCGGCGAGGAGCGGCTCGTCGCCGCCGAGGACGCGGGCCGCTACCGCGACGCGCTCGGCGTCATGCCGCCGTCCGGGCTCCCGGACTCGTTCCTCGAGGGCGGGCCGGACTCGCTGCGCCAGCTCGTGCAGCGCTTCGCGCGCGGCCGCGGCCCGTTCACGACCGCCGAGGCGGACGCGTGGTTCGGCGTCGACGTCGAGCCGCTGCTCCGCGGGCTCGAGCGCGAGGAGCTGCTCGTCCGCGGCGAGCTCCGCCCCGGCGGGACCGAGCGCGAGTGGTGCGACCCCGACGTGCTGCGGCGCCTGCGCCGCGCGTCCCTCGCCGCGCTGCGGAAGGAGGTCGAGCCGGCGGAGCAGGCCGCGCTCGGCCGCTTCCTCCCGAGCTGGCACGGCATCGACCGCGGCGCGTCGCTCCGTGAGGCGCTCATTCCGTTGCAGGGGCTCGCGCTGCCCGTCGGCCTGTGGGAGTCGGACGTCCTGCCGCGGCGCGTGCGCGGTTACCGGCCCGAGCAGCTCGACCAGCTCTGCGCGTCCGGCGAGCTCGTCTGGGCCGGCGCGGGGCTCGACCGTGTCGCGGTGTTCTTCCGCGAGGACGCGCACGTGCTCGGGCGGCCGGGCGCCGCGCCGGCGCCGGACGAGCCGCAGCACGACGCGATCCGCGCCGCGCTCGAGGGCGGCGCCCTCTTCTGGCACGACCTGCTCGCCGCGACCGGGCTCGAGGACGCCGTGGCGCTCCCGGCGCTCTGGGACCTCGTCTGGGCCGGCGAGGCGACGAACGACGCGTGGGCGCCGCTCCGCGCCGAGCGCCGCTACCAGGCGCCGCGCCCCGACCGGCGCGCCCGCCGCTTCTCCCGCGCCCGCGCGACGCAGGTCACCGCGACGCAGGGCCGCTGGTCGTCGGCGGCGCGGCTCTTCGCGGGCGAGCCCGACCGGCGCGCGCTCGCGGAGCTGCTCCTCGAGCGGCAGGGCATCGTCACGCGCGACTCCGTCCGCGGCGAGGGGATCGCCGGCGGCTACGGCGCCGTCTACGCGGAGCTCCGCGCGCTCGAGACGCTCGGGACCTGCCGCCGCGGCTACTTCGTCGAGTGTCTCGGCGGCGCACAGTTCGCGCTCGGCGGCGCCGTCGAGCGGCTCCGCGAGCTCCGTCCGCGCGAGGACGACGAGCCGGAGCCGCTCGTCCTCGCCGCCGCCGACCCGGCGCAGCCGTACGGCGCCGCGCTGCCCTGGCCGAAGCGGGCCGGCGCCCGCGCCGCGCGCGTCGCCGGGGCGCACGTCGTGCTGCTCGGCGGCCGGGCGGCGCTCTTCGTCGAGCGCGGCGGCCGCTCGCTCGTCCCGCTCCGCGATCCCGACCCGGAATGGCTCCGCGTCGCGCTCGCGGCGCTCGTCGCGCACGTGAAGCGCGGCGGCGCGAGACGGCTGGCCGTGGAGCGGTTCGACGGCGAGCCCGTCGTCGACTCGCCCGCGATGCCGCTGCTCGTCGAGGCAGGCTTCCTCGCCGGTCCTCGTCGTGCGGTCCTCCGTGCGTGACGGCGCGCCGTCAGGCACACTCGGAGAGAGCTCCCGATGACGACGATCGACATCGACGTCAACGACCGCTGGGACGCCGTCCAGCTGCTGAAGCGCCTGGCCGCGTTCCAGCCGCATCTCGTCCAGCTCGAGCACCCCGCCGGACGCTGGCTCGTCCGCGCGCACACCCCGGGGACGCACGGCGAGGGCCTCGTCGGCGCGGTCGACGCGATCGACGAATGGTCGCGCGAGCGCCACGTCCCCTCGGTCGGCGTCTGCCTCCAGGGCACGCGCCCGCTCCTCGAGGCCGAGCTCACGCGCGCGCTCCGCAAACGAGCCGCGCGGGCGTCGGCGCGCCACTGACCGCCCACGAGCGCCGGATCATCCACTACTGGCTGACGGTTGGGCTCGTCCTGTGGCTCGTGCTCGGGCAGGTGCTGTGGTTCGTCGGCCTGATGTCGTTGTACGCGATCTCGATCACTCACACCGCTGGCTGGGCGGCCGCGACGCCCGTCGACGAAGAGGACGACGGCGAGCGCCCGGATCGGCTCCGCGACCGGCGGCTCGCGCGCCCGCGGCGCGCCGTCCTCCGCGCCTAGGCGGTCTCGGTCTCGAACGCCAGCGTCCGGACGAGTTCCGCAACGGGCAGCTCCCGAGCGTGTGGCGCCCCGTTGCCGACTTTGTAGAGGACATCCTCAGTGAAGGCGTAGCTGCGAGTGCGCAGCGTTTCGAGTACCGCCGGCGGAGTCGCGCACTCGGGTGTGAAGAGGAACGCGGTCCCGAGCTCCACCGCCTGCGCGCCGAGGTCGAGCGCCTGTGCGATCCCTGCACCGTCGGCTATTCCTCCCGCAGCGATCACGGGCACCGAGACGGCGGCGACAGCTTCGACCACCAGTTCGGCCATCGGCGTAAGTCCGCCGCCGATGAACGTTGCGTGCTCGCCACCGCCCTCTTCGCCCTTGACGACGACGGCGTCGACGCCTGCCGCAGCGTGTGCCTCAGCCTCCTCGACGGTCGCCGCGGCACCGAACACGAGGATCCCGGCGTCATGCAGCGGCGCCGGGTCGACGGGGCTGAAGAGCTTGCTGCACACCGCCGGCTTCTCCTCGAGCACGACCGCGAGCAGGTCGTCGTACGACCACGTCGGGAACACGGGCTGCGACCAGGGGCTGAGTCCGGCCGCCTCGCGCAGCGGCGCGAACGCTGCGTGGATCGAGGCGATGGCCTCGCTCGTCTCCGGTGTGTCCTCGGCTAATTCGTACAGACCCACGCCGAACGGCCCGTCCGTTCCGGCACGCACTTCGCGGATCGCTTTGCGCAGCTCGTCCGGCGACAAGGAGCCTCCGTCGATGAAGCCGAGTGCGCCGGCGTTCGAGACCTCGATCGCGACGGCAAGTGTCACTCCCGCCCTCGGAGCCTGCACGATCGCGAAGCGCACGCCGAGCAGCTCGCCGAGCGGCGTGTCGAGCCGGCGCATGCCCATCGGCGGCACTAGGCGGGGACGAGCCGGTAGCCGTGCCCGCGCACCGTCAGGAGGCGCGCCGGCCGCGACGGGTCGCGCTCGATCTTCCGCCGGAGGTTCGAGATGTGCACCTCGCACGCGTGCTCGTCGCCGACGTGGTCGCTCGCCCACAGGTGCTGCATCAGCTCGCGGCGCGAGACGGGATTGTCGGACTGCTCCGCGAGCAGCGCCAGCACCTTGAACTCCGACAGCGTGAGGTGGACGCGCTCGCCGTCGACCTGCACCTCCTGGCGGCCGAGGTCGATGCTGAGCCCGCCGAGGCGGCGCACCGGCGCGGCGCCGTTCGCGCGGTCGAGCTCGCGGCGGCGGAGGATCGCGCGGACGCGGCTCAGCAGCTCCGCCGTCGAGAACGGCTTCGTCACGTAGTCGTCGGCGCCGAGCTCGAGGCCGGCGATGCGGTCGAGCTCCGCGTCGCGCGCCGTCAGCATGAGGATCGGCACGTCGCTCTCCGCGCGCAGCTCGCGGCAGACGTCCGTGCCGGCGAGCTCCGGCAGCATCACGTCGAGGATCACGATGTCGTAGCTCCGCGCGCGCGCCGCCTCGAGCGCCGCCGCACCGTCTCGCTCCTCGTCGACCTCGAATCCCTCGCGGCGCAGCGTGAACGCGACGACGTCGAGCACGCCGGGGTCGTCGTCGACGACGAGGATGCTCGTCGCCGTTCCCGCTTCCGGCGCCGGCCGAGCCGCCGCCTCCGCTCCTTGGCGAGCTCCGTCGAGCCTACGCCCGCCGCTCACGCCGGGATCTCCTCGCGGAGCCGCGCGTGCTCGAGCACGATGCGCACGCGCGTCCCCTCGCCGGGCGCGGAGTCGAGCTCGACCCGGCCGCCGAGCGTGCGCACCGCCTGCCGGACGATCGCGAGCCCGAGCCCGAAGCCCTCCGGGTCGCGGTCCTGGCCGCGGTAGAACCGGTCGAAGACGTGCTGCTGCGTCGCGGCGCTCATCCCGACGCCGGTGTCCTCGACCTCGACGTGGACGTCGCGGCCGGCGCCGGCCGCGCGGAGCACGACGCGACCGGACGGCGTGTGCTTCGCCGCGTTCTCGCCGAGGTTCCGCAGCACCTGCTCGAGGAGGTCGCGGTTGACGAGCGCAGCCGTTCCCGAGTCGCACTCGATCTCGACGGCGACGCCGTCGCGCGGGCGGAGGTCGTCCGCGACGTCGCGGAGCAGCGGCTCGAGCTCGACGCGCTCCGCGCGCGGGCGCTCCTGGCCCGCATGTGCGCGCGCGAGCGTGAGCAGCGCGTGCGCCAGCCGCGCGAGCCGCGCCGCCTCGCGCTCGATGTGCCCGAGGAAGCGCTCGCGCTCGACCGGATCGTCCTTCGCGCCCGCCTGCAGCACCTCGACCGCGCCGATGATCGTCGTCAGCGGCGTCCGCAGCTCGTGCGCCGCGTTCGAGACGAACTCGCGCTCGGCGAGCTCGCGCCGCTCCTGCTCGGTCAGGTCCTCGATCACGATCAGCGCCGTCTCGCCCTCGGGCGTCGCCGGGATGCCGACGAGCCCGAGCGCGCGCTCCTCGCCCGGCGTCACGTGCAGCTGGAGCGGCGACGCGTCCGGCTGGAACAGCCGCTCGACGAGCTCCCGCAGCGACGTCCCCTCCCACGGCTCCGGCAGCGTGTCGCCCTCCGCGAGCCGGCCGCCGAGCAGCCGCCGCGCCTCCGCGTTCGCGAAGTGGACGACCATGTCCTCGTCGACCGTGACGACGCCCTCGTGGAGTCGCTCGAGGAGCAGCCGGAGCCGGTCGCGTTCCGCCTCGATCCGGCGGAACGAGCGGCGCAGCTGGCGGCGCATCCGGTCGAAGTTGTGCGTCAGCGCACCGAACTCGTCGCGGAAGCGGTAGCGGAGCGGCGTCTCGAAGTCGCCGAGCGCGAGCGCCTCCGCGGCGATCGACAGCCGCCGGAGCCGGAGCGCGATCAGCTGCGCGAGCAGCAGGCCGACGAGCACGCCGATCACACCGGCGATCACGCCGGCGCGGAGCGCCTGGTCCGAGACGATCCCGATCGCGGCCGCGACGTCCGGGCGCGAGCTCAGCGCGAGCAGCGCGCCGAGGTTCTGCGAGTGGAGCGGGACGCCGACGACGACGATCCCGCCGTTCTTCGTGTTCGCGACCGTGCGGTGCCCGGCGAGCGCGGCGGCCAGCGCGTCCTGCTGGAGGTCGGGCGCGTGCGCGAACTCGCCGCGCGCGGCTGCCTGCGCGACGATCTTCCCGTTCGGCGAGTACGCGAAGAGGTCGAGCCCGAGCCGCTCGGCGAGGACGCGAAGGCGCGCCGGGAGCGTCCCCCGGCCGTCGGCGTTCACGGCTCCGGCGGCGGCGACGAGCGCGCTGTCCTGGGCGAGCTGCTGCGCGCGGCTGCGGAACGCGTTCTCCGACCGCGTCGAGAACTGGGAGACGACGATCGCCGTCGACACGGCGGCGACGACCGCGAACGCCGCGCCGAGCCACCAGCGCACGCCGATGAACCGCCGGGTCATGTCCGGAATCGTAGGCTTTCGCAATGCCCGAGGGCGATTCGCTCCACCGCGCGGCGCAGAGCCTGCAGGTGCTCGTGGGGGAGCAGGTGGAGGTCGAGACGCCGCATCCGCGTGCGAGCGGCAAGCGGCTCGTCGAGCGGCTGGACGGACGGCGGCTCGAGTCGGTGGAGGCGGTCGGGAAGAACCTGCTGCTCCGGTTCGAGGGCGGCCTCGTCCTCCGGAGCCATCTCCGGATGACGGGGCGCTGGCGCGTCGAGCGGCGCGGCGCGGCGCGTGCGGGCCGGCCGTGGCTCGTGCTTCGCGGCGCCGAGCACGAGGCGGTGCTGTGGAACGGGCCGGTGCTCGAGCTCTCCCGCGGCGCGCCGCCGGTCGGGCGGCTCGGGCCGGACATCCTCGACGAGCCGCCCGACTACGAGGCGATGCTCGAGCGGCTGCGTTCGGCCGAGCCGGACCGGCTCGTCGGCGAGGCGATCGTCGACCAGCGCCTCGTCGCGGGGATCGGGAACCTCTGGCGCGCGGAGGCTCTGTGGGACGTGCGCGTCTCGCCGTGGCGCGCGCTCGCCGAGCTGTCGGATCTCGAGCTCGGCTCCGTGCTCGACGCGGCGCACCGCCTGATGCGGACCGGGGTGGAGGGGACGCGTCCGCTCCGCCACGTGTACCGGCGCACCGGCCGCGCGTGCCGCCGCTGCGGCGGCACGATCCGCTCGCACCCGCTCGGCGAGCCCGCACGCGTCGCGTACTGGTGCCCCGGCTGCCAGCGCGGCGGGTCGGAGCCCGCGTGACGCGGAGGAGCCGCGCGCGCGACGTCGTAGTGGGTCCGTTGCGATGCGATCGCCCCTGCTCTACGACACGCTGCGCCGGTTCTGCCTCGGCGCGTTCGCGCTCTACGACCAGGACCTGGCCAAGGGCGCCGACCTCCCGTTCGCGTTCGAGGAGCACGGGTCGTACGGACGGCCGACGCTCTACGAGTACCGGCCGCTCGTGCGCGGCTTCGTCGAGGCGCGCGCCGACCGGCTCTTCCAGCGCGACGACGTTCGCGCCGCGGTCGCCGACCTCCAGCGCGAGCCGGCCGCACGGATCTTCGCGCGCGCGCACGAGGGCCATGTCGGCGACGAGGCGCGCGCGCTCTTCCGCAGCGTGCTCGTGCCGCTCCTCGTCCGCACGGCCGAGGGCTGCGGCGGCTTCGACTGGGACGACAGCGCGTTCGACCGCGCGTACGCCGAGCTCGAGGCGTCGCTCTTCGGCGAGGGGCATGCGTACGGAGCCGTCGCGCCGCTCGTCGGGATCTCGTGCGGGACGACGATCGAGCTCGGCGACGGGATCCGCGTCCGCGCCGCCGCCGCGGGTGAGCTCAGCGCGATGTGGCCCGAGGCCGCCGGCCTCCTGCCGCGCGCGTTCGGCCGCGAGACCGACCGGCTCTGCGTGCTCGAGCTCGAACGGACGCTCGAGCCGGGCGCCGACGAGGCGCCCGACGCGCCCGGCGAGCTCGCCGATGCCGTCACCTCGCTCCGGCTTGCCACCGCTGCGCCGGTCGCCGCGGGCCCCGTCCTCTTCGAGCGGCTCGACTGGCGGCCGTACGGGATCCGGCCGGTGCTCCCGATCGCGGCGACCGCCCCACCCGGCGAGCCGACGCGGCTCGACCCGTTCCGCGCGACCGTCGCCGCCGAGCTGCGCCCGCGCCTCGCGGTCGCCGACGACGACCCGCTGCTCGGCGACGCGCTCGACCGCTGGGAGCTTGCGCTCTTCCAGGGCGACCCGTTCCGCGCGGAGCAGCTCCGGCACGCGCTCGAGAGCGCGCTCGGCGACGGCCAGGGCGCCTGGGCCGCCGGCATGCGCGCCGCCGCGCTGCTCGGCGACACGCCGGAGGAGCGCGCCGACCTCGCCGGCCGCTTCGAGGAGCCGACGACCGAGCTGATGCGACGCCTCCTCGTCGAGCTGCTCCTCCACGGCGACCGCCGCCGGCTCCTCCGCGAGCTCGACGCGGCGCTCCTCGCGCTCCGGCCGCCGCCCGCGCGCGTCGCCGAGCTGCGAGCGAGCTGACACCCCTTCGTGACATGTCCACGGCTACGGTCGGGACATGGACGAGGCCCGTGCAGTGCTCGAGCGGCTGGAGCGGATCGAGGCGCTCGAGGCGAGCGCCGCGGCCCCCGACGAGTTGCTCGCCGAGCTGCGCGCGCTCGTCCGCGAGGCCGAGACGTGGGCCCGCCGCGAGCGCGATCCGGAGGCGCAGGCGGCCGTCGCGCGCTGCGCCGACGCGCTCGAGTCGCGTTCCGTCGTGGCCTGACTCCCCGTCCGAGGCACTAAAGCGACGGTGCGCCGGCGGCCGATGCCCTACCGGTGCGGGTGCGCAGGCTCGTCTCGGACAAACGCGTCCAGCTGTTCCTGAACGGCGGCTTCGGCGTCGTGCTGCTCGCCGTCGCGATCCTCAGCACGCGGAAGTTCATGAGCGGCGGCTGGCCGCTCCACCACGCCGATCCGGTACTCGTCGCCGCGTCCGCCCTGCTCTACCTCGCGGCGTACGGGTTCAAGGCCCTCGGCTGGCAGCGCCTCTTCGCCCACCACGAGCGCCCCGCGGCGGGCGCGCTCGCGGCGGCCGGCGGCGCGGCCTGCGTCGGCGGCGTCGCGCTCCCGGGGCGCGTCGACGACGCGATCCGGATCGCGGTCGTGCGCCGCTATCCGGGGACGCGCACCGGCCTCGGCGCGCTCGGCCTGAGCCTCATCGTCCTCGGCCTGCTCGACAACGCCGCGCTGACGCCGCTCGCGTCGATCGCGGCGGCGAACGCGGACTCGTGGACGGTACGCGTCGGCTTCGGCGTCGTCGCCGTCGCCGGCGTCCTCGCCGCGGTCGTGATCGCGCTGCTCCCGCGCGCGTCCGGCTGGAAGCGCGTCTCGAGGTTCCGCGTCGGCCGCTGGCTCGCCGGCCACACCCACTGCACCCGCGAGGCGTGGATGGCCTGGCTGCTCGTCTCGGTCTCGTGGGCGCTTCGCGGGACGGCCGTGTTCCTGCTCCTGAACGCGCTGTCGATGAGCCGGTCGTTCCCGCTCGCGCTCGCGTTCCTCTGCGCGTCCGCCGCGTCGGCGGCGCTGCCGATCGCGCCCGCGGGCGCGGCGACGCAGGCCGGAGCCGGCGCCGCGATCCTCATCGCGAGCGGCGTGCACACGACGCAGGCGATCGCGTTCTCCGTCGCGGCTCAGGCGCTCGTGATCGTCACCGGCGCCGCGGTGATCCTGCTCGTCGCCGCGTGGCACCTCGCGCTGAAGCTCAGGCCGCCTGCTCGGCGGCAGGCGCTTCCACAGCAGGTCTGAACGGCACGAAGTCGCGCCGGCGCACGAGCACGAACGCGAGCCCCGCGCCGACGAAGCACACGATCGCGCCGACGAGCAGCACCTCGTTCAGCCCGGAGATGTAGGCCGCGCGCACCTGCTCTTGCAGCGCCGGCGGCGCGACCAGGACCCGCCCCGCGGCCGCCGCCTTCAGGAACGGCGCGGCGGCTGACCCGGCGAGCTCGCTCCGCACCCGGCTCTCGAGGATCGCGCCGAGCGCAGCGGTCCCCGTCGCGATCCCGATCTGCCGGAACGTCGAGTTGATCCCGGACGCCATCCCGGCACGAGGCGGCGGCACGACGCCGACCGCCGTCGACGCGAGCGGCGGGTTGACGAACCCGATCCCGATCCCGCCGACGACGAGTCCGGCGAGGAGCGTCGTCCAGCTCGAGCTCGGCGTGACGCCGTGCATCAGCACGAGCGCGAGCCCGACGATCGCGAGCCCGCCGCCGAGGAGGATGCGCACCGGGATCCGCACCGACAGGCGTCCCGCGACCGGCGAGATGACGAAGGCGAGGAGCGAGAGCGGCAGGAAGCGCGCGCCGGCCTGGATCGGCGAGTAGCCGAGGACGTTCTGGAGATAGAGCGTGAGGTAGAGGAGCTGCGCGAACATCCCCGCCGAGATCGCGAACGCGACGATCTGCGCGCCGGCGAAGGTCGGCACGCGGAAGAGCGAGAGGTCGACCATCGGGTTGCGCTGCCGCCACTCGACGAGGACGAACGCGGCGAGCAGCACCGCCGCCGCCGCGAACAGCCCGACGATGCGTCCGCTCGACCAGTGCCAGTCGTTCCCGCGCAGCAGCGCGAGCACGAATGCGAGCAGCCCGAGCGACAGCGTGACGAACCCCGGGATGTCGTAGCCGCGGTGCTCCGGGTCGCGCGACTCGTGCAGCTCGCGGATCGAGCCGGCGACCAGCGCGATCCCGATCGGGACGTTGACGTAGAAGATCCACTCCCAGCCGGCCCACGTCGTCAGCGCGCCGCCGACGAGCGGGCCGATCGCGACCGCGAGCCCGATCGTCGCGCCCCAGATCCCGAACGCCGTCCCGCGCTCCTTCCCGTGGAACTCCTGCGAGAGGATCGCGAGGGAGACGGCGAACATGATCCCGCCGCCGATCCCCTGGAGGCCGCGGGACAGGTTCAGCATCAGGGGGGACGAGGCGGCGCCGCAGATCGCCGATGCCGTGGTGAAGATGACGACTCCGGTGATGAAGACCCGCTTCCGCCCGAGGAGGTCGGCGAGCGACCCGGCGATGAGGGTGACGGTCGCGAGCATCAGGGCGTAGGCGTCCACGACCCACTGGAGGTCGGTGAAGGAGGCGTGGAGCTGCCGCTGGATGTCCGGCAGCGCGACGTTCACGACCGTGATGTCCAGCAGGAGCATGAAAATGGCGACACAGACGATGATCAGCGCCCGCCATCTCCGGTCCATGGCCCCGACAGTAGTCGAGAAGGACTCTGCTACGTTGATTCGAAAGGTGAGCGGTCATGGCGCTCACGCGTTTGCTTCCGCGCCCTTCGCCACGGGCGAGGACGAATAGAGGTCCCACTCTGGCCAGGGTCATCGCCTTCGCGAATCAGAAGGGCGGCGTCGCCAAGACGACGACGACGCTGAATCTCGGCGTCGCGCTCGCCGAGCTCGGCAACCGCGT
>Ga0335070_10007654_pt1 | contig 12654 bp, 6 predicted proteins | sample Lox_Sample_13_FD_206722 | JGI IMG/M metagenome (GOLD analysis project Ga0335070, IMG submission 206722) | Soil microbial communities from Loxahatchee National Wildlife Refuge, Florida, United States - Lox_Sample_1.3 | ecosystem: Environmental > Terrestrial > Soil > Wetlands | place: USA: Florida...
GCCGTAATTCGTGGTGTGGAGGATATTGCCTTTAAGAGTAAGTACCGTGTGGTGCTCTGTAACACGGACAACGATCCGCGCAAAGAGACGCTGTATCTGAATGAAATGCGGTCGTACAGTCCGGCGGAATGGCTGGTGATCCCGTCGGTAGACAGCGAAATCGCGCCGAGTTTTAACTTGAAGACGCCGGGGCCTCCGGCGATATGCCTGGACCGTCAGCCGCAGGGCTGGCGTGGGGATGTGGTATTGGTCGCCAATGAGGCGGGCGCGTACAGTGCAACGCGTCATTTGCTGCGCATGGGGCATCGTCAGCTCGCGGTGATTACCGGGCCGCTTCACCTAGCAAATGCGGTGGAGAGATTGAACGGATTCAAACGAGCGTTGGCGGAAGCCAATGTCCCGATCGATGCGGACTACATTCAGGAGGCGAGATTCGAGCGCAACAGCGGATATAGCGCGGCCAAGCGGCTGCTGCGGATGCTGCCGCGGCCGACGGCGATCTTCGCCTGCAATGATCTGATGGCCTTGGGAGTGCTCCTCGCCGCGCGCGAGTTGGGATTGCACTGCCCGGAAGATCTGTCTGTCGTGGGCTTCGACAACCTGGACTTCGCGGAGTTTACGGCGCCGGCTCTTACCACAGTGCATCAGCCTGGATACCAGCTTGGCACAGCAGCGGCGCGGTTGTTGCTGGAGCGCATTGAGGGTTCCCAGCAGCCTCCTCAGAAATTGGTTCTTCCCACTGAACTGCAGATCCGCCATTCGGTTGCACCACCCTCGGGCGGTTCTTCGAAGGGGCTGTCGGAAGTACGGACCGAGACGGCGGACGTCCGCTGAATCGAACCACCTGGTTCCAGGCACCTGTTGAGCTGAGCGCACCCGCGGAGCTGCAGAAGCGAAGCTCATGCCTGTTTTTTCTTGACAACGAAGAAGGAGGAGGACTAAAGTGCCGCGTTGCAGTTGAAACGTTTCAAGCGATTCTTGCTCGATGAGTTCCGCCCGTGACGGCGGCGAGTTTCATTCCAGGAGGAATCTATGCGGCGTTCCCTCGTCCTTACTTTCTTCGCTTCTTTGACGCTGGTAGTGGCGGTTGTCGCACAAGTCGTTATCACCAGCACGATCGTCGGCACTGTTTCTGATCCGCAAGGCGCGGTAATACCCGACGCAAGGGTCACTCTGCGCAATGTCGATACCGGCGTGGAGTGGAATGCCAAGACGAGCGGCAGCGGCGATTATCAGTTCCCCAACCTCATCGCGGGCCACTACCGGGTGGAGATCAGTAAGGAAGGATTTTCCAAAACTCTCTCCACCCCGGTGGCTTTGGAGAATGGCACGACCCAGCGCATCAATCTGACGCTGAAACTCGGGCAAAGCGAGCAGGTTGTGGAAGTGACGGGCGCCGCTTCTCTCGTTAAGACGGATGACGCGAACGTTTCCGAGGTCATTGAGAATAACTTCGTCCGCAATCTCCCCATTGAGGGCCGGAACTTCCTCAATTATGCGCAGATCGTTCCCATGTTTAATAGCGGGACCAGCGACAACGGGATTTCCTGGGGGCTGGCCTCCGCCACCAGCACTGGGGCGAAACAACTAAACGTCGGTGGAACAGAGTACGGGGTCGGGTACTACATTGATGGCCTTAACAATAACGACAACTGGGTCGAGGGGCCTGTCACTAACGTCAACATGGATGCGGTGCAGGAGGTGAAGGCGGAGGTCGTCAACTACTCTGCGGAGTACGGACGTGATGTGGGCCAAATCAGCCTGACCACGAAATCCGGGACAAACAACCTGCACGGCACGGTGTACGACTTTTTGCAGAATTCAGGGATGAATGCCAACGATCCCTATTCGATCATCTACGGGATTCCGCGCACGCCCTATCACCAGAACCAATACGGTTTCACCGTCGGAGGTCCGGTCTACATTCCTAAGATATTCAACGGCCGCAACAAGCTATTCTTTTTTGCGTCGGCGGAGTGGCTGCGGAATCGATCTCACGGCACTATGCGAGCGTATGTTCCCACTGCGCTCGAGCGAACCGGAGACTTCAGCGAATGGCTGACGCGGTTCCCGGTGAATCCGACTGACTGCATCCCAGACCACACCAATCCTAACTGGATAGCGCCAGCTAACTGTCGCTATGTGATCTATAATCCCGCGACCTACGATCCGGACCCGTTGAAATTGATCAGGCAGCCCTTCCCAAACAACGTAATAAGCAATCCCGACCCCATCGCGTTGGCATATCTTTCCCATTTCCCCAACCCGAACTTCACTTCCCCGGTCGCCACCGATTTCAACAACTGGTCTGGCCCCACGACGGATGGGATTGACAACGACAACTACTCAGCCCGCGCGGATTACAACATCTCCAAACGCGACAGCGTTTATTTCCGTTTTTCGCATGATTACGGCACGAAATTGCATGAAGGCGGTTTAATTCCGGAGTTGGCTCTGGGCAATGGCCCGGTTCACACTACCAATATGTATCAGGTTCACTGGGTGCATGCGTTCGGATCGACCTTTAACAACGAATTCAACTTCAGCTGGACACGCGCCAGAAATGCGAGTAACCAGGCGGGTCAGATCAACAAGTTCATGCAGACGACGTGGTTGCCCGACCTGTTCCAGAACACATCCACGGGCGGGGCGGGATTCACTCCTTATGATTTGCAGCAACTTGGGATCAAGAACGATGCTACATTTTCCGTGAATTTCCCGTATGGCGGTATCTTCAATCCTCTCAGTCTGGGGACGACTGAGTACTGGTATCAATGGGTGCCTATTTACCAACTGTCGGACAATTTGGCGAAAACCGTCGGACGGCATACGTTGAAAGCCGGATTTTATTGGCAGCGGCGTGACGAGCGGGATAACGATGTGATCCGCTCGCTCAATATCGGCGACTACACCTACACCAGCCAGGGTCCGCTTAGTAATGACGGTTCCGGCTGGAACGCTCTGGCGGAGTTTGAAACCGGCTATGTAGCCAGCATGAACCAACGCACTCCGCTGACCGGAGGCGACGGCAGTCTCTGGTTCCGCATGCCGGAGTACTCGGCTTACTTCAACGATTCCTGGAACGTGACGCCGAAGCTGACGGTTAACCTGGGGATCCGCTATGACGTCGGCGTACCTGCGTACAGTGTAGATAACTATTGGGGAGTGCTTGACACTTCCTACCCGGGCTACCGTTTGGTAATGCCTGGACTGACACCGGGGACCCACAATCCGCCATACCCAGCTGACAAGAACAATTTTGCACCGCGTATCGGTTTGGCGTACCGGATCAGCAACAAAACGGTCATCCGCAGTGGCTACGGGATGTTCTATGAAACTGGCAGGTTCAAGTTTCTGGATCAGATGTTCTGGAACTCTCCCGGCTATGGTGGGGTAACCTACGACTCGGCGACGTACTCGGGGGATTCGAACGTGCCGTATTTCACCCTAAGCGATACGTTTCAGCCGCCGGTCTCGATCGAAAAAGGAACATGGCCGATACCTCTCGGCGATAAAGGTGGTGAGCTATATCCCCAGCAGTGGACGCAGACCATCGACAAGAACAGCCCGGTGACGCCCTACATTCAGCGTTGGAGCCTCGATATCCAACATGAGTTCGGTAGAGCGCTCGTGGGTACCATCGGCTATGTTGGTTCTGAGGGCACAAAGCTTACAACGCAGTACGACCTAAACCTGCCACTGCAAGGTGTGTACCTGGATTACAACGGCGACTTTCTGGCGGCGCGTCCGCTGAGCGCAGTTGCTCCCGACCGCTGGGACGCAATCTATGCCGTTCATCACAACCGCAGCAACAACTACCACGCCTTCAATGGCCAGTTGAAAACCCAGAACTGGCACGGCTTGACCAGCGTTGTCAATTACACCTGGTCGAAACAGATGGACACATTTTTCGGCGAGAGCGGTGAGAGTGGCGTGCAGGTCATCGGCGGCCAATGGCACCCGGAATGGTCGTATGGCCCTTCCGATGCAAACCACACACATCGATTTGTAGCCGCCCTGATGTATGAACTACCGGGCAGACATCTCTCCCGCCGCTTACTGCGGGAGACCCTCGGTGGATGGCAGATCAACACCATCACTACCTTTGAAAGCGGAGCACCGGTCACCGTTTTGAACGGTTACACCAGTTCGCATGATTTCATGGGGGATGTTCCGGATCGCACTTGTAACGCGAACCTGTCGGGTGGAGACCGGAGTTTCTACCGTCAGTTCAACACAGATTGCTTTGTTGAGCCTCCTCCTGATCCAGTTACCGGCTTCGCCGTGCATCGTGGCAACGAACGGCGCAACGGTCTCGTAGGACCTGGTATCAACAACTGGGATATGTCGCTCAGCAAGTCCTTCCGGTTGTTCGGTGAGGGACGTGAGCTGCAGTTCCGCGCGGAGTCATTTAACACCTTCAATCACACGCAATGGGCGAGCATCAGTGATGGAGGAACCGGAAGCTTCCTTACGGATGATCGTCTGGCCAATCCTGAGAGCACGTTCGGATGGGCTACGGCCGCTCGTAACGGACGGCACATGCAGTTAGCTTTGAAGTTTGTCTTTTGAGTGAGCGGCGGCACGCGCCGTCGTACTTGGCGCCGCGCCGCCGTGCTTGCCTATATAATTCGGCGCATCTTCGATCAGTTACAAGAAGGGAGCCCATGTACCAACCCGAGGTGTATGGAATTGCACTGCTGTTCATGGTCGTGAGCATGTTCTGTTGGGGATCGTGGGCGAACACAATGAAGCTCACGGCCGGCTATGCCTTCCAGCTTTTCTACTGGGACTACGTGATCGGCATTATTGTCGGGAGTCTTCTGTGGGGATTCACTCTGGGGAGTATTGGTGGTGGTCCACTGGCGTTTGTGCCGAATATCCAGCAGGCGGACGGGGCGCACATGCTGTGGGCGGTTGCGGGTGGCGTGGTCTTCAACATCGCGAACCTTCTTCTGGTTGCGGCGATTGACATCGCGGGACTGGCTGTGGCTTTCCCTGTTGGGATCGGACTGGCGCTCGTGGTGGGCGTGCTTTTGAACTATGCGATTTCTCCCAAGGGGCAACCACTGCTTCTTTTTGGGGGCATGGTGCTGGTGGTGCTTGCAATCATCTTCGACGCACTTGCGTATCGGCGAAGGGAGGCGGAGCATCGCACGATCAGCGCGCGGGGGATATGGATCAGCGTCGCCTGCGGCATTCTGATGGGCCTTTTCTATCCGCTGGTCACGAAGGCAGTGAGCGGACCGGCATCGCTGGGGCCTTATGCAGTCGCGTTCTTCTTTGCCCTGGGAACGGGCCTATGCGCCATTCCAGTGAATTATCTGCTCATGAAAAAGCCGCTTACGGGTGCGGCTCCGGTCAGCATGTCGGGATACTTTCAGGCGAAGCCGGCGTGGCATTTTTGGGGATTGGTCGGCGGGCTGATCTGGTGTACCGGAACAGTGTTCAACTTTGTGGCTTCCCATGCTCAGATCGTCGGGCCGGCAGTGTCGTACGCGATCGGACAGGGTGCAACGATGGTTTCTGCGCTCTGGGGTGTTTTCATCTGGAAGGAATTTGTGAACGCGCCGCCCGCCTCGCGCAAATTGATTCCCGCCATGTTCGTCTTCTTCCTGCTAGGCCTGGGTTCGATCGCGATTGCACCCATGGTGACGCGGTAGGGAATCGGAGTCTTAATGCAGAAGCCCATAGTAGTGGTAGGAAGCATTAACCTGGACCTTGTCGCGTGCGCGGATCGTATTCCGCAGGTAGGGGAGACCATCACGGGAAAAAGTTTCCAGACATTTTTTGGAGGGAAGGGCGCCAATCAGGCAGTAGCCGCTGCCAAACTTGGATATCCGGTCTTCATGATGGGGAATGTGGGCGACGACTCCTTCGGGGCGCAACTCATCGAGGGACTTAGAGGGGCTGGCGTAGACACCTCGTACGTGAACACTATCAAGGGATCGTCAGGCATAGCATTGATCACCACTGGGGCACGAGGGGACAACAGCATCGTTGTCGTGCCCGGCGCCAATGGGGAACTTACTCCGAAGTTGCTGGAAAAAGCGGTACCTCTGCTGGAACGTGCGGGATTTCTTCTTGCGCAGCTGGAGGTTCCCCTTGAGACTGTGGAGTGGCTCGCGCTCTTCGCCGAGAAGCGCCGAATACCGTTCATGCTGGACCCAGCGCCGGCGCGGGAACTTCCTCAGGCGTTGCTGCGGCGGGTGACCTGGCTCACGCCCAACGAGACGGAGACCGCAGAGCTGCTGAAGGAAGATGTCGGGGATGATCGTGGTGCTTCGGCAGCAGCAGAGCAACTGCTTGCCTGCGGCGCTCAGAACGTTCTGTTAAAGCTCGGTTCGCAAGGGTGTCTGGTTGCAGAGAAATCGGGGCCGCAAGAACACGTTCCTGCATTCTCTGTGGATGCGGTGGATACAACCGCCGCGGGCGACGGCTTCAACGCCGGTTTCGCGGTTGCTCTTATGCGCGGTCACTCCGCCGTGCGCAGCGCCGTGTTTGCGTCGGCGGTCGCCGCCATTTCAGTCACTCGACCCGGGGCGCAACCGTCTATGCCATCGATCGAGGAAGTCGAAGAATTCCTGCATCAGCGGCAGCCGGTGGAAATCGTGTAGTGCGCCCAGGCTTCGGGCTTCACCATAGAAAGTTGCTTTCTTCCTTTTTCGTGTGCCGGCGCGGCAATTCCAACCTGCGAATGTCCCTCAAAAAGGTAAGTCGGTTGTGGGTTCGCGGGCCTACAATGTCCGGTTGCTAAGGAGACGAACCCATGTCGGATTTGGCATTGCTCGGAGGCAAGAAGGCGAAGAACAAGCCTTTTCCAGTCTGGCCGTATTACGACGGTAAAGAAGAGCAGGCGCTGAAAGAAGTACTGGAGAGTCGTATCTGGTGGCGGACTCCCGGTACGAAGACGCTGGAGTTCGAGCAAGCGTTTGCGAAGTTTCACGGTGCGCGCCATGGGGTTGCGGTTACGAACGGAACAGCGGCGCTCGAGGTCACGATGGCGGCACTTGGCGTCGGTCCGGGTGACGAGGTCATTGTTCCGAACTTCACGTTTGTGGCGACCGCGAGCGCAGTGTTGTTTGCCAATGCGTTGCCTGTGCTGGTGGATGTTGATCCAGAGACCTATTGTATCGATCCGGACCTAGCCGAACAGGCGATTACTCCGCGGACGAAAGCCATTGTCGCAGTGCACATGGGCGGGCATCCTGCCGATCTGGATCGTCTGAAAACGATTTGCAGGCGCCACAAGATTGCTCTGGTGGAAGACTCATCTCATGCGCATGCGAGCGAGTGGCGGGGCAAGCGGATCGGCACATTCGGTGTGGCGGGAACGTTCAGTTTTCAATCGAGCAAGCTGATTACTGCGGGGGAGGGAGGCATGATCATCTCGAACGACAACAAGTTCGAGGTGCAGGCACGATCGGTCCATGACTGCGGGCGCATGCCGGGGAAATGGTTTTATAGCCATTACATTTACGGGTCGAATTATCGGTTGAGCGAATGGCAGGGAGCGATTTTGAACGTGCAATTGGGGCGGTTGGACGAGCAGACCGCAGTGCGGCATAGGAATTGCCGGCTGCTGGACCGTTTGCTGCGTGAGATCCCCGGCATCACGCCGCAGAAACTCGACGAGCGCTGTACGCGCAATGGGCAGTACGCCTACATCTTCCACTTCAATACAAAGGAGTTCGCGGGCGTATCCACGGAGCGGTTCATTGAGGCGATGAATGCCGAAGGCATTCCGAACCAGGCAAGCTACCCGCCTCTGCATGAGCTGCACATGTTTCGCAACGGTCAGTACCGCAAACGGCTCAGCGGGAAGCAGGCGACCGGCAAACACGCTTTTCTCAAGCAGAAATTTCCGGTTACGGACAAGGCTGCGTGGGAGACTGTCTGGATTCCGCAGCCGACGTTGCTCGGCGATGAAGAAGACATGCATGAGATCGCAGGAGCGCTGAGCAAGATACAAAAAAATGCCAAAGAGCTTCGCTGAAGATTTTAGGGGCGAGAACGAGAGGGGAATATGGCGCTTTCGAAACAGTCTTCGAGTCATGGCTGGGTTCTTGTGAAATGCGTTCTTTTGTTTCTGATTTCAGTTGGGGCGATGGCCCAGACTTCGCGGCCGCTTCCGGATCGTGTGCCTCCCAAGCGTACATCCCAGATTCATGATGGTTTCGGCATCAACTCCGATTTACCGCGCGATCCTTACTTGCCGTGGAATCGGTGGTGGTGGACGCGGATGTTTGACGCCGGCTTCAAGTGGATTCGAATCGGACAGTATGAGAACAGTTCCGACTACACAAGCTGGGACTGGATCGAACAGAAGCGCGGAGTCTATGCGGCGTCGCCGTTGTTGGAGGATTCTGTAGATTCTCTCGTTGATAACGGCATGGACGTGCAGGTGCAGTTGCTGTACGGCAACCAGATGTACACCGCGCATAGCGGCAAATTGCCGGACGTCAGCGTGCCGGAACCGGGATCATTTCATAACGATGACCGCAGCATGTACTCGGTGTATTGGCCTCCGGTGACTCCGGAACAGACGGCGGCTTTCAACAAATATGTTGCGTGGATGGTCGATCACTTCAAGGACCGGATCCATTATTGGGCACTGTGGAACGAGCAGGACATCGGCTACTGGAATCCTTGGGGGAACGCGGAGCAGTATGGGAGGTTGCTCGGTTCCTTTGTCGATACCGTTCATAAGGCTGATTCCGGCGCCAAGGTGATCTACGGTGCGCAGGCGGATCCATCGCGGGAGTTCACGAAGACAGCTTTGGATACGTGCAAGTGTGCGGCAGGCATTGATGTGTACGCGTATCACACGTATCCGGGGTACGGGCAGAATATGAATCCGGAGACGATGGATCATGGGGCTTATCTCAACGAGTCTCCTCGAGCTTTGCGAGATCTGGTCAAGAACTACCCGGAAGTCAAGGCGGGCATTCCGTTCTTCGACGATGAATTCAATTCGATTCCGTCGTGGATCGGGTCGGATGAGTCGGTGCAGTCGAAGTATGTGACGCGCGGGCTGATCTATAACCATGCGGCTGGAGTGAAAACGTTTGTGTGGTTATTGGCGGCCGGGACCGACGGGAATGAATATGATGATTTTGGAATCCTTCACGGACTGACGAATCACGAGTACGATTTCGCACCGCGGCCAGTCTTTCATGCCCTCCAGAACACGAACGCTCTATTCGCGGATACAAAGTTTGATCCGGCAATTGAGATTGCTGGGCAGGATGTGTCGGCGCTGCGGCGAAGAAGCGAGTTTCCGTTTATGAGCTTCGGATTCAGGTCCGCCAGTGGGAAGGCCATCGTGCCATACTGGCTGGCGGCGCACAGCCTGCCGGGGGCAAATAGCTTTCCCGTGCTCTATTTGACGCTTACTTTGAAAGGAACGGGCATTCAGCATCCGGTGCTGGTTGACGTCGTTTCAGGAGCGATTCGGCCGCTGCAGTGGAAGAAAGATACGAGCGACACATTGGAATCGCTTCCGGTAAGCGACAGTATGATGGCGATCACGGATGCCGATTACTTCGACTGGCCGGTTTTGCCGGAAGCGCCTAGTTCTCTGGAGGCGACACTTAGGGGCAATACAGTGCAGCTTTCGTGGCAAATACATGCCGGTGAGCCACAGCGCGTTGTGATCGAGCGACGTGAGGACACGGGAACGGGCCGTGGCCCGTGGCAGCGGATTGGAACAGTCGCCGCTTCGACAACTGGATACGCCGATTCCGCGGTGAAGAAAGGGCAATCGGTGTCGTATAGGGTGCGCGCGACGAACGGCAACGGCGAGTCCGCGAGTTCCAATATCGTGCGGATCAAATGTTCAGAATGAGCGATTCGAGTCGGTGAACTTGATGACGCTGGGGCGAGCTAGGAACCGGTGTAGAGCTGAAACGGCGCCCAGTAGAAGGGCTTTCGGTAATCGCTAGAGTGAAGCAGCTTCAGTTTGGCTTGTCGCAAGGCACTGGCGGGACTGTTCGATTTCTCCAGGCCGCGGTAGAGCTCGTCCATGAGCAGCGGGGTAGAGACATCGCTGACTTCCCAGAGGGCGCCGATCACGTTATGCGCGCCGGCGCGGAGAAATGCCCACGAAAGCCCTACCAGACCTTCGCCGGAATACGCGCGGGCGCCTGCTCCGTAACAGGTGGAGATCGTCACCAACTGGGCGTGCACGGGGTGATGGATGATGTCGCGGGCGTAGAGCTTAAACGAGTCTTCCTGGGCGCTGGAGCGCGACAGCACGATGGCGGAATCGAGCGGGCTCATGCGGCTGGCGGTGCCATGCGCGACGAAGTGGATATAAGAATATTGCTCGGGCTTGCTGGCCAGATAGGCGGACGGGGTGGCTTGCTCGCGCGCGAAGATGTGCTGCTGCGCGGGAGGGAAGTGCTGGCGGACGATTTCCATTTCTGCGGCTGCTTTTCGCAGCTCAGGGTAGTCACTGTTTGGAGCTACGGCGTTTCCCAAAAGCAGGACGTTCTCTACGCGCTTGGGGTTTGTATGTACGGCGGCCAGGAGGCGAAGCGAACTCGCGTCGGTGAGGGTGACGTCTTCTATCCAGTAATGGGGAGAGGGCTCTGGACTCAACAATGTTTCGAAATTCAGGGTATTCAGGCTGCCATCGGGGATGATGAAGACAGTTGCGTTCTTCGAGATGACTGCCGCGGCTGGTTGGACGAGGATGCGGTAGAGGGCGAGGCCGTCTTCGGTCGTTTGGAATAGGAATTCCTGCTGTTCCGCGAGGGCTTTGCGATAGCGCTGGACGACGGGTTCGATTTGCGATTTCGCTGGCAGGGTGAACATTGCCGTTTTCTGCGGCGTGATCGCCCAGAGATAGGACTGCTTCTCGCCAAGCCAGTAGAAGAGGATTGTTCCATTGACCTTCTTCGCGGTCGCTTGTGCATTCAGGGCATCTGGTTTGAAAGTCGCTTCCTTCTGGAGGACTCCGAGGCCTTCGGCAAGCGTGCGGCCACGCTGGTATTCGGCGATCTCGAGGGCCTCCCTGGTTTTCTTTTTGTTAATCAGGAAACGGATGTAGTCGTCGTAGATGCCCGCTGCGTTGGCAGGAAAGGGTAAAGACGTGTCTTCGTGAAGGGCAGCGCGGGCTCCCTCGAAGGTATTGAGTGCGGCGCGATATTCGCGTTCAGCGGCATCAGGCTTGTTCTCGTCTTCGTAGAGTTGGGCGAGGGAGTGCTCGGACTCCCACTTCAGAAACACGTGGCTCTTGGGGTCCTGCTCGATCTCACGGTAGATCTTTTCTGCTTGTTGGGTGTCGTGCTGGCGGGCGGCAACGTGTCCTTTGACCAGCAGGGGGTAGAGAACGTCGAGGCGGTTGCCGTCTTTGGGAACGAGAGCGATGGTTTGATCGGCGTAGTCGCGCGCTTGGTCGAGCTTGCCGGAGCGCTCGGAGACGAGGGCCAACGAAACTAGGGCATCGATGACATCCTGTCTGTTAGTTCGTTGCGCCATCTCAAGGGATTGCTTGTAGTACTGCTCAGCCTTCGCGAAGTCCCCGGAATCGAGGTAGACGTAACCTATATTTGTGAGCCATGTTACCTCGAAACTGGTTGCACCGATCTTGCGAGCGCGATCTCGCGCTTCCAGAAACAAGGCAAGTGCCTTTTCGTAGTCGCCCAACTTGTAGAATGCCCATCCTTCGTTGCCTAATGCATTTTGAGCTATGTGTCCGGCATCAATCATTGCGGCATGCTTGTAGGCGGCATCGGACCAGTCCATAGTTTCATCGTAATGTTCCTGTTGCAGCGCCGACCACCCAAGGTCCATCAGAGCGTTTGCCTCTTTGAAGGAGTTGCCATTTTCGCGCGCGAGGGTCAGAGCTTGTCCGAAACAATTCTTTGCGGCTATGAAATCGCCACGATTCATTTCCATCAAGCCGCGTTCCAGCAGAACGTCGGTACAATCAGCGGAAATCGAATTTCGGCATAGCTTTTCAGCGTCCCCGAATTTTAGTTCTGCCTCGCCGAAGCGGTGAATCGCTGCATAAGCAGCGCCTTCAACTCTCGTTTTCCTTATTGTGAGATCGTTAGGTGGCTGAGTCTTCTCCGACGCCAGAAGAACAAGCACTTGCTCGTTCATTCCACGCCATGCGAGAGCGTCTGCGCGCAGGAGGAGAAATTTCCAAGCCCAATCGGCTCCCCGGCTATGGAATTGGCTGTAGCCCGCTTCTGCTTCTTTTTCAGCCTCGGCTACGTCGCCATTCCGGAAGGCTCGCATTGCGTGATCGAAAACAGACTGCGGATCATTCTCTCGAACGCAGGCGGACGGAAAAAGAAGAGTGAGCAACAGCAGCATCGAGGCGGCACGTTTCGCACGGCTTGCGTACCACCTCGTTTCCTCGGTGAAGGGTAAGGGTAGAGCGCGGACTAAGGCGTGCCGCCGCCGCCCGTGCCCCTTCCGTTCACGTTGCAGGTCACGATTGAGGCGGTTCCATCGGCTATGCAGCCTAGCTCCAGGCGGATCATCGTCAGGTCGAAGGAGTTGTGATTGACCGTCAGTTCCGCCAGAAAGATCGTGCCGAAGTCCGGGATGTGGATTACGTGGCCGAAGGATCGGGCTGGAGGAGGAATCACGATCGGTCTCTGATCCCTTCTCTGGATCTCGATGTCCTCGATCTCCACG
>Ga0335070_10007656_pt1 | contig 12652 bp, 12 predicted proteins | sample Lox_Sample_13_FD_206722 | JGI IMG/M metagenome (GOLD analysis project Ga0335070, IMG submission 206722) | Soil microbial communities from Loxahatchee National Wildlife Refuge, Florida, United States - Lox_Sample_1.3 | ecosystem: Environmental > Terrestrial > Soil > Wetlands | place: USA...
GGGGACGCGGCGTCGTTTGCACGGGCGATCCCCCGCACCTCTCCGACGAAGCGGTAGCCACGGCGCGGGAGGCTCCGGATCACCTCCCCCTGATGGGTGTCGCCGATGGCGCGACGCGCGTGGGAGACGGCGCGGGTCAGCGAGCTCGGGGTGACGATCACGCCGGGCCAGAGCGCCTCGAAGAGCTCGTCCGTCGGCACGACGCGCTCGCGCTCCCGGACGAGCAGCGCGAGCAGCGCGAAGGGCTTCGGCTGGATCGCCACGCCCTCGCCGTCGCGCCGAAGCTCGCCCGCCTCTTCGTCGAGCTCGAAGCGGCCGAAGCGGAAGATCACCCTCGCGTCCTCCGGGGAGGGAGCGAGCGTACGCAAGGCGGGCGCTGCAGCCAAGCTCAGGGGGTGCGGCCCGCGACGTAGTAGCGGTGCACGGCGTCGCGCGGGAGCGAGTGGACCTCGACGGCGTCGAAGCCCGCGGCCCCGAGCATCCGCCGGGCGACCTCCTCGCCCCACATCGCGCCCAGGGCGGCGCCGTCGGCCGCGAGCGACACCGTCACGCAGTGTAGGCAGGAGATGGTGTAGAGCAGCGGAGCGAGGGCGAGGCCCGAGTCTCGCTCGAGATGGCTCGTGCCCGCGAGCTCCTGCATCAGGAAGACCCCGTCGGGCCGCAGGGCCCGGGCGATCGCCTCGAGGGCCGCCGCGGGTCGCGCCTGCTCGTGGATCGCGCCGAAGGCGAGCACGAGGTCGAAGGCGTCGGTGAGCGACAGGTCCGCCACGTCGCGGACCTCGAGCCGCAGGTTCGGGAGGCGATGGGCCGCGGCGTCCTGCCGGGCCCGACCGATCGCCTCGACCGACAGGTCGATGCCCGTGAAGCGGCTGTTCGGGAAGCTGTGGGCGAGCATGTGGAGCGCCCGACCGCTGCCGCAGCCGACGTCGAGCACGTCGATCCCCGTCACGAGGCCGGAGCGCGCTCCCGGGACGAGCGGAAGCACCTCCTCGACGAGCCTCGGCGCGACGGTCCGGTCGCGCTCCTCGGCCATCGCGCATTGGAAGCGCTCGAAGGACGTGTGCGGGATGCCGTCGCCGCGCTCGAAGCAGCCGACCACCTCGTCCTCGACGGCACCGAGGAGGGAGATGCACTGGGCCGTGCCGGCGAGGTTGGCGCCGCGGGCGTCGCGGGCGAGGGCCGCCGCGTGCTCGGGCGGAAGACGGTAGACGCGCGCGGCGGGCTCGTACTCGACGATGCCCCCCGTCACGAGCGCGCCGAGCCACTCGCGCACGTAGCGCTCCGAGAGGCCGGCGCGAGCCGCGATCGTGTCGCTCGACGACGGCGCGAGCCTCGCCATCACGTCGAACAAGCCCGTTCGATGCCCGATCGAGATCATGAGCGAGAGGGCGCCGCCGTTCAGCACGTCGACGAGCCGCGCCATGAACGCGGCCGTCTTCGCCTCGTCGAGCATCGCCTTCGGCATGGCTGCTTCCCCGTGTCGGCGCGGGCCTCGCGCGGCGCTCAGCGCGTGGCCCGGGTGAAGGCGAGCAGCGGGCCCGCCTCGATCGTGCGCTCCGTGCGCACGTCGCGGAAGCCGCCCTCCACGAGCAGGGCCTCGAGCCTCGCCGCCGGGAAGGCGGCGCCGCGCGAGGACGACTCCCCGGCCGGGCGGTAGCCGAGCAGGAGCCGTCCGCCGGGTCGCAGCACGCGGCGGATCTCGGCGAGCTCGTGTCGGGGCTCGCGCAGGAGAGGCGCCAGATGGATCCCGAACGCCTTGTCGAAGCGGGCCTCCGCGAGGGCCGAGAGATCGGCCGTCGACCCGTGGACCAGGCGGAGGCGGCCGCTTCGCTCGAGGCCGCGCGCGCGCAGCCGTGCGTGCCGGAGCATCAGCTCCGACGGCTCGACCGCCGCCACGAAGCCCCGCGGCACGCGCGAGGCGACACGCATGAGCGTTCGACCGCTCCCGCATCCCAGCTCGAGGACGGCGTCCGCGGGCGCGAGGTCGAGGCGCCAGATCACCGTGTCGGCGACGCGCTGGGCGTCGAACGCCTGGGCGGCGGCGACGACCTCGTGCAGTCGTCGCTCGCGCGCCCCGGCGTCCTCCGAGCTCGAGCCCCCTCCCATGACCGCCTCCGCCCGGTGCATCGATCCCTAGCCCGCCTGCGGCTCGCGCTCGCCGGCGCGCGAGGGCTGCGGGCCGAAGCGCGGCACGAAGCGCGGCGTCCGCTCGCGCCAGCGCAGGTACGGCTCGCCCAGCGTGCCCGCGAGATCCCGCTCCTCGAGCGGGATGGCGCCGAGGATGTAGGCCGTCATCCCCGCCGCGAAGAGCACGCGCCCCACCGTGAGGTCGGGGGTGAGCCAGAAGGCGATGAGCCAGCCGACGTAGAGCGGGTGACGCACGAGGCGGTAGAGCCACGGCGTCGCGAAGCGCTTCTCCTCGTAGCGGCGCCCCTGGAAGTGCAGCGCCACCTGGCGCAGGCCGAAGAGATCGAAGTGGTCGATCAGGAACGTCGAGAGGAGGACGATCCCGTAGCCGCCGAGGTAGAGCCCCGTGAGCAGCGTGCGCGCGACGGAGCCCTCCACACGGACGACGGCCTCGGGAATGGGCCGCCAGGCCCAGTAGAGAAGGATCAGCACGAGGCTCGAGACGAGCACGTAGGTGCTGCGCTCGATCGGCTGGGGCACGATTCGGGTCCACCAGGCCTTGAAGCCCTGCCGCGCCATGCCGCTGTGCTGGATCCCGAAGAGCGCAAGCAGCGCGCCGTCGACGAGGAGCGCCACCGCCAGGGGGCCGGGCACGCCCGAGTCGATGGACTTGGGCACGCCGAAGTTTCCGAGAAAGCCGACCAGGTAGAGGAACGTGCCGAAGAAGATCGCGTAGCAGACCGCGCCGTATGCGACGGAGAACGTGCGTGACATCGGTTCGTTGGCTCCTTCCGTCCCGGGGTGGGACGGAGCCGAGGCTACGCGGTGGGGTGGGGGCAGCCTTTACCGCCGCCCTACCGTTTCCTGACCGCTGCCTGCTTCCGGGCCGGGGCCGGGCGGGCGTGACCCGATCGGTCACGCGGCCGGGCTAGAGTCGGGCCGTGCGCCACAGAGAGCCCGTCCCCCCGAAGGCCCGCGGGCGCGGCGCCGCCGGGAACCCGACGGCCCGCTTCGAGCGTCTCGCCTACGAGCCCGACGGCGACTGGCTCGACGCCCGGGCGGCCGGCGTCGACCCCGACGACGAGCCGAGCGCCCTCGCCACCGAGCTCTATCGCGATCCCACGCGGCAGGTGCTGGCCCACAACGACAGCCCCGACGTGGGCTTCGATACGAGCGTGAACCCGTACCGCGGCTGCGAGCACGGCTGCAGCTACTGCTACGCGAGGCCCACCCACGAGTACCTGGGGCTCTCCGCGGGCCTCGACTTCGAGACCCGCATCTTCGTGAAGGAGCAGGCGCCGGAGCTCCTTCGGCGAGAGCTCGAGAAGCCGTCGTGGCGCCCCCGGGTGATCGCGCTCTCGGGCGTGACCGATCCCTACCAGCCCGCGGAGCGGAAGCTCGGCCTCACGCGGCGCTGCCTCGAGGTCCTCGCCGCGTTCCGGAATCCCGTCGCGATCGTGACGAAGAGCGGGCTCGTCGCGCGCGACCGCGACCTCCTGGCCGAGCTCGCGCGCCACGAGGCGGCGTCGGTCGCGATCTCCGTCACGACGCTCGACGGCGAGCTGCAGCGCCGCATGGAGCCCCGGGCCTCTCGTCCCGATCGTCGCCTCGCGGCCATGCGCGTTCTCTCCGACGCCGGGATCCCGGTCACGGTGATGGCGGCGCCGATCGTGCCGGGGCTGAACGACAGCGAGATCCCCCGCATCCTGCGCGCGGCGGCGGAGCACGGCGCGACCAGCGCCGGCTACGTGATGCTGCGTCTCCCCCATGGCGTGAAGGAGCTCTTCGCCGACTGGCTCGAGCGGCACTACCCGGACCGTCGCGAGAAGGTGCTGCACCGCGTGGCCGAGGTTCGTGGCGGTCGCCTCAACGACCCACGGTTCGGGTCGCGGCTCCGGGGCGAAGGGATCTACGCCGAGCAGCTTCGCGCCCTCTTCCGCCTCGAGAGCCGGCGCGTCGGGCTCGATCGCGGCTGGCCGACGCTCTCGACGGCCGCGTTCCGGGTGCCCGGCCGCCCGGGCCAGCTCGGGCTCTTCGCGAGCGACGGGCGCTAGCGGGCCCGGGCCGCGGCCGCCGCGCGGGCGGCCTCGTACTCGGCCACGGACGCCGGGTGGGGCGGAGCCGGCGAGTGCGCGGTCGCGGCCGCGGGGGCCGGCCGGATCGCGGCGGCGCCCGCCACGCCGCCGTGTCCGACGAGATCGGCGACGAGCGCGAGACCGACGAGCAGCGCGAGCAGCGCCGCTGCGGAGAGCCCCGCGCGCGAGACGGGATCGAGCCGTCGCGCGGCAAGCGCGGCGCGGAGGCGCGCAGGCGAGGCCAGGGGTCGTTCGGGCGCGGTGATGGCGAGGTCGAAGTCCATGTCCCCGCATCGGTCGGGCCGCGCCAGCGGACGGTGACCGGGCGCACGGTGCGCGCGTACCCGCCGCAGCCCGGCGGGGTGGGAATCTCGCGCCCTATCGACCCCTCTAGAGGCCCGCGTAGGCCGTCGCGACGACGGCCGCCTGCTGCTGCCTGTGGACGCGCATCGAGCCGGTGGCCGTGCTCGCGCTCTCGGGCCGACCGGCGTAGGCGAGCTTCTGGTGCGGCCGGAGGGCGTCCTGCAGGCGCTCCCGCACGAAGGTCCAGGCCCCCATGTTCGCAGGCTCCTCCTGGGCCCAGACGAGACGCTCGGCGTGGGCGTAGCGCGCCACGGTGGCGAGCACGAGGTCGTCGGGCCACGGGTAGAGCTGCTCGATCCGGATCAGCGCCACGTCGCGCCCGCCGCCCGCGCTCGCCCGCTTGTCGGCCGCCTCGAGCAGGTCGTAGTAGACCTTGCCGCAGCAGAAGATCACGCGGCGCACCTTCTCGGCGAAGGGCGACGCCGTCGCGTCGTCCATCACGCGCTGGAAGTGGCCGGTCGCGAGCTCCGCCGGCAGCGACACCGCCTGGGGCGCCCGCAGCAGGCTCTTCGGCGTGAAGATCACGAGGGGCGAGCGGTAGCTCCGACGCATCTGGCGGCGCAGCACGTGGAAGTACTGCGCCGGGGTCGTGCAGTTCACCACCTGGAGGTTGTTCTCGGCGCAGAGCTGCAGGTAGCGCTCGATGCGCGCGCTCGAGTGCTCCGGCCCCTGCCCCTCGTAGCCGTGGGGCAGCAGCATCACGAGCCCGCTCATGCGTCCCCACTTCTGGTGCGCGCTCGAGATGAACTGGTCGATCACGACCTGGGCGCCGTTCGCGAAGTCGCCGAACTGCGCCTCCCACATCGTCAGCGTCAGCGGATCCGCGACGCTGTAGCCGTACTCGAAGCCGAGGACCGCCGCCTCCGAGAGCAGGCTGTCGTAGACCTCGAACCGTGCCTGTGTCGCGGACAGGTGGTCGAGCGGGACGTACTCCTCGCCGGTCTTCTGGTCGACCAGGGCGGCGTGGCGCTGGCTGAAGGTCCCGCGGGAGCTGTCCTGGCCCGAGAGCCTGACCGGCGTGCCCTCGACCACGAGCGAGCCGAAGGCCAGCGCCTCGCCCAGGGCCCAGTCGATCGGTCCGTTCTCGGCGATCACCTTGCGCCGGCGCTCGAGCAGCGTGGCGAGCTTGGGATGCACCGCGAAGCCGCTCGGCACGGAGCCCAGGCCCTCGGCGATCTGGGCGAGCCGCTCGACCGGGACGCCCGTCTCCGTCTCTCCCGGCGCGAGCGTTCGCGAGAAGCCCGTCCAGGGTCCGTGCGGCTCGAGCGGCTCGTCGGCGGTGGGCGGCTTCGTCTTGATCGCCTCGAGCGCCCTCGCGAGCTGGTCGTTCAGGTCGGCCTCGATGCGCGACACGTCCTCGGATCGGAGCAGTCCGGTCTGGAGCAGCCGCTCGGTGTAGAGCCGTCGCACGCCGGGGAGCTGGCGGATCTTCTCGTACAGCAGGGGCTGCGTGAAGCTCGGCTCGTCGCCCTCGTTGTGGCCGTGGCGCCGGTAGCACACGAGGTCGATCACCACGTCCTCACCGAAGCGCTGGCGATAGGCCAGCGCGACCTTCGCGCAGTGCACGACCGCCTCGGGATCGTCGCCGTTCACGTGGAAGATCGGCACCTGGATCATCTTCGCGACGTCGGTGCAGTAGAGCGTCGAGCGGGCCTCGGCCGGCGTGGTGGTGAAGCCGATCTGATTGTTCACGACCACGTGGATCGTGCCGCCCGTCGAGTAGCCCGCGAGGTGAGACAGGTTCAGCGTCTCGGCCACGATGCCCTGGCCGGCGAAGGCGGCGTCGCCGTGGATCAGCACCGGCGCGATCGTGCGGCCCTGGGGATCGCCGGCGCGCACCTGCTTCGCGCGGGTGCGCCCCTCGACGACCGGATCGACCACCTCGAGGTGGGACGGGTTCGAGGTGAGCGAGAGATGGACCTTGGCGCCGCTCGAGGTCGTCCGCTCGCTCGTGAAGCCCTTGTGGTACTTCACGTCGCCCGAGCCGAAGGGGCTCTCGAGCACCGGGATGTCCTCGAACTCGCCGAACAGCGCTGAGAGCGAGCGACCCACGATGTTCGAGAGCACGTTCAGGCGCCCGCGATGCGCCATGCCGAACACGAGCTCCCCGAGGCCGTGGGCGGGCGAGTCCTCGACCATGCAGTCGAGCAGCGGGATCAGCGACTCCGCGCCCTCGAGGGAGAAGCGCTTCTGGCCCACGAACTTCGTGTGGAGGAAGCGCTCGAACAGCTCGGCGGCCGAGAGCTTCTGCAGGATGCGCAGGCGCTCCTTCGCCGAGAGCGGCGTCGTGTTGCCGGACTCCTCGAGGCGCCGCTGCAGCCAGGCCTTGCGCCCGGGATCCTGGATGTGCGTGAACTCGACGCCGACGTTCCTGCAGTACGTCGCCCGCAGCCGGTCGAGGATCTGGCGGAGCGTCTGCACCGGTCCGCCCGGGAGATCGCCGGCGACGAAGGGTCGATCGAGATCGTCGTTGCCGAAGCCGTAGTGCGCCGGGTCGAGCTCGGGGAAGTAGGAGGGCGACGCACCGAGCGGATCGGTCGTCGCGACGCGGTGTCCTCGGGCGCGGTAGGAGTGGATCAGGCGGAGCACGCGGGCGAGCTTCTCGGCCTCGTCGCGCGCGAGGCCCGCGAGGGGGGCGGGCTCGGCGGGTGCCGCCCCCCGGGCGCTCGGCGCCTCGGCCGACGGCTCGAAGACCTGGCCCCAGCTCGGGTCGACGGACGTGGGGTCGACCTCGTAGCGCTGGCGGATCTCGTCCACGAGCGCCGCGTTCACGCCGAAGCCCGTCAAGAGCTCGGAGAGGCGCTCCTCCTCGCTGGTCCAGCCTTCCTCTTCCTGCCCTGGCCGTCCTTCGCGATCCATTCCTCGTCCCTGCCTCCCCGCGTGCCGAGTGTGCCGTCGTGCCTGCCGAGTCGCGCGAGCCCTGGGGTCGGACCCCGGTCGGGGCCCGTTTTTTCAGGATAAGGGAATCGGCAGATCGCCGCCCGACCTGATCCGGAACCGGCACAGGCGCAGGGGCGCGCCGGGGGCACGCCGATCGGGCGCTCCGTCAGACCTTTGGAATCGCCATCCCGCGCTGCACCGCGGGGCGGCTCCCGATGCGGTCGAGCCACGCGCAGACCTTCGGCCGGTCCGCGAGCTCTCGCGCCCCGAGCGAGCGCATCGGTGCGAGCCACGGGTAGTGCATGATGTCCCCGATCGAGTAGTCGCCCGCGAGGTAGGGGCGTCCGTCGTCGAGGACGCGCTCGAGCACGCCGAGCAGACGCGCCACCTCCTCCCGGAAGATCGTCACCATCTCCGCGTTGCGCTCCGCCTCGGGCTTGCGGATCTGCCCGAACAGGCGCCCCAGATTCGGGCCGATCCCCCCGGCCTGGAAGAAGGCGTACTGGATCGCTGCGATGCGGCCCTTCGGGTCGGCCGGAAGGATCTTCCCCACGCCGTACTTCTCTCCGAGATGCAGCAGGATCGCGCCCGATTCCCAGATCACGAGCCCGTCGTCCTCGAGCACGGGGATCTTGTGGTTGGGATTCAGCGCGAGGAACGCGGGCGTCATCTGCTCGTTCGCGCCGAGGTTCACGGGGTGCACCTCGTAGGGGAGGCCTAGCTCTTCGAGGGCGACCGAGATCTTGCGGCCGTTGGGCGTGGTCCAGGTGTGCAGGCGGATCACTTCGCCTCCTTCGCGCGCCTGGGATCCAGCGTCAGCCGCTCGATCTCGGCTTCGTCGATGCCCACCTCGCGCAGCAGCGTCTTCGCGTCGGCGCCGAGCTCGGACGGCGGACGCGCGGCGACCGCGGGCGCCCCGTCGATCCGGAAGGGTGCGGTCATCGTCCGATAGCTCCCCGCCTTCGGATGCTCGACGGGCTGGAAGCAGCCGAGCGCCTCCGCCTGCGGATCGCGGATCGCCTCGTCGAGACGCTGCACCGGCGACCAGATCAGGCCGGCCGCGTCGAGGATCGGACGCCAGACCTCGAGCGGTCGCGCCGCGAACGCCTGCTCGAGGATGCGCGTCAGCTCGGCGCCGTGCCTCGCGCGCGTGAAGGGCTCGGCGAAGCGCGGATCGTCGAGCAGGTCCTTGCGGTCGATCGCGCGGCAGAGGCCCGGCCAGTAGCGCTCGGGCTCGACCATCACGAGCAGGATCCAGCGACCGTCGGCCACCGGGTAGCTGTTCCAGAGCGGGTTCGGAGGAGCGCGCCGGTCGTGGCGCTTCGGCGGCTCGCCCGTCACGAGCGCCGTCGCGAGATCGTTGCCGAGGGCGTGGAAGCCCGTCTCGAGGAGCGACACGTCGACGAAGCGGCCGCGCCCGTCGGCGTCGCGCAGCCGCAGCGCCGAGAGGATCCCGCACACGAGGTTCGTCGCCGCGGCATGGTCGCCGATGCCGGGGCGCAGGAGCGACGGCGGCACGCCTTCGTCGCGCATCGCGTCCATCATGCCGGTCCGCGCCCAGTAGGCCGCGTAGTCGAAGGCCGGGCGATCCGCCTCGTCGCCCGCGAGCCCGTAGCCGCTGATCGCGCCCACGATGAGGCGCGGGTAGCGCGCGAGGAGCGTCTCGTGGTCGAGGCCGTACTTGCGGCGCCGGCCCGGGAGCAGGTTCGTGACGAAGATGTCGGCGGTGCCGACGAGGCGCACGAGCGCGTCGCAGGCCGCCGGATCGGTGAGATCGAGCGGGAGCGAGCGCTTCCCGCGATTGTCCATGAGGAACGCCGGCCACTCGGAGAACTCGCTCGAGTAGCCCGCGTACTTGAGCCGCGAGCGGCGGAACACCTCGCCGCGCGGCACCTCGACCTTGATGACCTCCGCGCCGAGATCGCCGAGCAGCGCGCCTGCCGCCGGCACGGCCACGAAGCTCGCGGCCTCGATCACGCGCATGCCCTCGAGCGGTGCCTTCATCGCGGCTCCTCCCGTCCTGGCGGACGTCCCGGCCGCACCGGCCGGGTCGCGTCCGCAAGGGTGGAGGCTATCACGCGGACCCCTGGGCACGGGTGGCGCCGCGGGCCCTCCTACTTCGGCGTCGGACCGGGCGCAAGCACCGCGAGCACGAGGAGACGCCCGGGGCCGGGATTCCGCAGGCCGTGAGGCGCACCGGCCGGCGCGACCACGAGCTCGCCCGCGCGCAGGGGCCGCTCCGCGTCGTCGAGGAGCAGCACGCCTTCGCCCTCGAGCACGTGGTAGAGCTTGTCCATGCCCTCGTGGGCGTGGAGCGCGTGCTCCTGGCCGGGCAGGAACGCGTTCAGGCCGACGAGCACGCGCTCGGACTCGAACAGCGTCGCCTTCCCCATCTTCTCCGCGTTCCAGGGAGCGTGCTCCGCCGGCCGGAGCGGCACGAGCGGCTTCGCGCCGTGCTTCATTGGGAACCTCCGCGCGCGGCGAGGAGCTCCCGCGCGAGCGCCACCACGTCCGGCGCGCGCGCGCAATCGACGTCGCGCCAGTCGTCGAAGGGATCGAGCAGCGCGGCGTGAAGCCCCGCGGCGCGCGCTCCGGCAACGTCGACGTGGTAGAGGTCGCCCACGTGGAGCGTGCGCTCCCGCGCCGCGCCGGAGCGTGCGAGCGCGTGCTCGAAGATCCGCACGTCGGGCTTCTCGGCGCCGACGAGGTGGGAATCGACGATCGCGTCGAAGTGCCGCGCGATGCCCGCGCGCGCGAGCTTCGCCTCGACGGTGCCGTCGGAGTTCGACACCACGACGAGACGGAGCCCCGCCGCGCGCAGGCGCTCGAGCATCGCGGGGAGACCCGACGGCACGACGGACCAGAGACGGTCCTGCGCCTCGGGAGTCCGCAAGGCGCGCAGGAGGGCGCTCACGACCCGCGCCTGCTCTGCAGCCGGGCGCTGCTCGAAGTCGTCCGCCGCCGCGGCGACGAGTCGCGTCACGTAGGCCGCGCGGCCGGCGGTGCTCTCGCTCGAGGTGCCTCCCGCGAGGAAGCGCGACCACTCCGGTCGCGCCGCCGCCTCGGCGCGCACCAGCCGCTCGGCTCGCGCCGAGAGCCCGACGTCCCCCAGGAGCTCCGCGGCGAAGGCGTAGTCCCAGCACAGGATGGTGTGCCCTGCGTCGAGGAACACCGCATCGATCGCTCCCCAGGGCACGTCGGCTCGCCTCATTGGGGGCGAGGCTAGCGGAGGCTAGCCTCGCGCGGCGCGCGGGCCCGAGCCCGGCGGGAGGAGGCGGCGTGTTCTGGATCCTGTGCGCGGCGATCGGGCTCGTGGCGGGGACGCTCGGCGGGCTCCTCGGAGTGGGCGGCGGCGTCGTCATGGTGCCCGCCTTCATGGCGCTGCTCGGGATGCCCGCGCGGCACGCGATCGGCACCTCCATGGGCGTGATCCTCTTCACCGCGATCTCCGCCGCCATCCGTCATCACCAGCTCGGCAATCTCGAGCCCCGCGTCGTCGTGCCGGTCGCGCTGCTCTCGATCGTCGGCGCGTACCTCGGTGCCACCCTGACTACGCGCGTCCCGGAGCGCACGCTGCGCATGCTCTTCGCCGCGTTTCTCGCGCTCACGGCGGTCGACATGTTCCAGAAGGCCTGGCGGATGCCGGACGCGTCCCCCGTCGTCGAGCCGGAACGGCGGCCCTGAGGCGCGCGGCCGCCTCGTCCCGCTCCGAGGCGAAGCCTTCGAGTAAGATCCGGCCGGGCCTGGCCGAAGAAGGAGACGGGCGCGGCGAGACCGGCCCCGGAGGCAGCGTGGGAGAGAAGACCGCGTCCATGGCCGGTCGGGCGGGAGTCGCCCTGCCGCGCGCCGTGCTGCGTCTGGCCCGCCCGCGCCAGTGGCTGAAGAACCTCCTCGTCTTCGCGGCGCTCCTCTTCGCCCGGAAGCTCGGCGACCCCGCGGCCGTGCGCGCCGCCGTCGTCGGCTTCGTCGCGTTCTGCCTCCTCGCCTCCGCGACCTACGCCATGAACGACGTCCTCGACGTCGAGCGCGACCGGGCCCATCCGCGAAAGCGCCGCCGTCCGATCGCGTCCGGCGCCCTGAGCGTCACCGGGGGCGCCGCGGCGAGCGTGGCCTTCGCCGCGGCGGGCGTCGCGATCGCGTCGACGCTCCCGGTCGGCTTCCTCGTCGCGGCCCTCGTCTACGTCGCGCTCACGCTCTTCTACTCGCTCCAGGGCAAGAACCTGCCGATCCTCGACATCCTGCTGATCGCGGCGGGCTTCGTGGTGCGCGCGGTGGCCGGCGCTCTCGCGATCGACGTCCCGTCCTCGAACTGGTTCGTGACCTGCACGCTCTTCGCCGCGATCTTCCTCGCGCTCTGCAAGCGGCGCGCGGAGATCGGGGCGCTCGAGGCCGACGCCGGCCGACACCGCCCGGTGCTGGCCGTCTACCCGATTCCCTTCCTGCAGGGCCTCACGTCGGCGTCGATGGCCGCCATGATGATCAGCTACGCCCTCTACGTGTTCGACGTGCGGGCCCGCGCCGGCGTCGCCTTCCACGGCATCGAGCTCACGCTGCCCTGCGTGGTCTACGGGCTCTTCCGCTACGTCTGGCTCGTGGAGACCAAGGGCTACGGCGGCAGCCCGGAAGAGGTGCTCCTGCGCGACCGCGGCATCCAGGTGGCGTCGCTCCTGTTCGTGGCGATCGCCGCGATCGCGCTCCGGCACTCCGGGTGAGGACGGACGGGATGGGGCGACACGCGTTCGTCACGGGCGGCACGGGCTTCACCGGAGGACGGCTGTGCGAGGTCCTGGCCGCGCGCGGCTGGCGGGTGTCGGCGCTGGTGCGGCCGACCAGCCGACCCGACGCGCGGGCACGGCTCGAGTCGGCGGGCGCGACGCTCGTCACGGGGGACGTGCGCGAGCGCGCGTCCTTCGAGCGCTCCCTGGCGGGGGTCGACGTCGTGTTCCACGTCGCAGCGGCGTTCCGGGAGGCGAAGCTCAGCGACGCCGAGTACGCCGCGGTGAACGTCGACGGCGTGCGGAACCTGGTCGAGGCGGCAGCGGACGCCGGCGTCGGCCGCTTCGTCCACTGCAGCACGGTCGGCGTGCACGGCGACACCGGACGCGCACCGGCCCGCGAGGACACGCCCTTCGCGCCGCCGGACTTCTACTGCGAGAGCAAGCTCGCGGGCGAGACGCTGGCGCGCGAGCTCTTCGCGAAGCGCGGGC
>Ga0335070_10007657_pt1 | contig 12652 bp, 10 predicted proteins | sample Lox_Sample_13_FD_206722 | JGI IMG/M metagenome (GOLD analysis project Ga0335070, IMG submission 206722) | Soil microbial communities from Loxahatchee National Wildlife Refuge, Florida, United States - Lox_Sample_1.3 | ecosystem: Environmental > Terrestrial > Soil > Wetlands | place: USA...
CGTGTTCTTGGAGTTCAGCGGCTCGTTCTGAATGGTGATGGCGTCGATTTCGACCCCCTCTTTCTTCATTTCCTGGACATACTTCACCAGGTAGAGCGCGTATGCCGGGTAACATTCCTCCTTCAGGGCGCCGCCGCGAACATCGTTGTTGGTCTTCATCCAGGCCGGCGCGGACCATGGGGAGCCGAGGATCCGGATTCCCGGCGCGATGGCGAGGATCTCTTTCAAGACCGGGAGCACATCTTCACGGTCGTGGCCCAGGTCGAATTTCTTCAGGTCGAAATCGGTTTCGCCGGGCGCGAGGTCGTCATACGAATAGACGAAGCGGTTCATGTCCGACGCCCCAATGGTGACCCGCAGGTAGCTGACACCCAGGTGATCCTGGTCCGTCGCAAAAATCTGCCGCAGCGTGTTCGCGCGCGCCTCGCGCGACATCTTCATCAACAGTTCGGCGCTCCCGCCGGTCAACGCGAAGCCGAAGCCGTCGATCGATTGCATCTGCAGGCCCGGGTCGATCACGATCGCGGGTCCTCGCGCGGCACTGTTGCGAAAAGCAATCCGATCGGGCGACGGTTGAAGCAGGGCGGAGCGGTCGGCGTTGGTAATCCAAGCCTCGATCTGGTTTGGCGGAGCAGTCTGCGCGGGCACGAGGCTGGCGCCGGCGGCCAGGAAGGCCATACAAGTTGTCTTGAAGGCGATAGGTGGCACGGAATCACCGAGCGCCATGGTACCGCCTGGCTGCCTTGATCTTCACGAGGCTAACGGATCTGGATGCGCGTCCAGCCGCGAGCGGGGATCTGGACAGGCACTTCGATGCGGTAGTCGCGATCGACAACGTAGCGCACCGGCGCGCCGTCATCGATGCGCACCGTGGCTGCAGCGGTGAGCCCGGTGTAGTAGAGGGGAAGCGAGATGCGCCGCTGGATGGCCCGGTCGAGCGGGTTGAAGAGGACGGCCATTCCCTTTTCGGTGAGCTGCGGGTTGACGTGGAGCAGTCCGTCCCAGTCGCGGCCGTCGGGGCGGCGCAGATGGATCACGTCGGAGTCGAGGATGGCGCGGTGGGATTTGTAGAAGTCCACCCAGCGGCGGACGACGGCCTGGGTTTCCGGCGAATCGTAGAGCCGCGGTCCGCGGTAGCAGGCCTGGACGCCGGAGGCGAAGTTCTGTGCCAGGTGCTGCTCGTAGGCATCGAGGTGGTCCTTGAGCGGCTCGAGGGTGGCGGCATCGCCGCCGCCGTGATATTGCACCAGGGGCACGAACATCCATCCCATGCTGGACAGTTTGTCCCAGGTGCCGTCGAAGATGTTCTGCCGGCCCAGCAGGAACTGCCGCTCGCGGGGCAGGCTCCAGTTGGTTTCGCGGTAGCCCATGGCGGTCTTGGTGGAGCCGTTGAGGAAGTACCAGTCGGGCACGTTGAGGTAGATTCCCTGTCCCCGGCACCAGCGGTAGAAGTCGCGGATCGTCTCGTACTGCCGCCACTGGGAATCCTCCAATCCCTCGTGGCCGGGATGCTTCGTCGAAGCGCAGACGTCCCCGGGATACGAGCCATCGTGCTCGAGCACGGCGAATCCCGTGGCCGTGAAAAGGGCGCGCAGTTTGTGGAAATAGTCGGCTGCCCAGCGGCTGCCCAGGCATGGTGAATTTTCGAAGATGGCGCCGCCGGGCTTGCCGGTATTGGGATTGATGGCGTCGTCGTCTTCACTGACCTTGCGGCTGGCGAGCAGGGAGTAGCCTCCGAGCTCGACGTGCTTCGAGCGGGCGTATTCGGCCAGCGAGCGAAGCTGAGCGAGGTAGGCGGGATCTTCGTTTTCGGCGTCGAAGCCGCTCCCGAAGCTGAGGATCACCATCTCGAAGCCGGCGGCGGCGCTCTGATCGATAGCGAGCTTCACGGCATCGGGGTCGCTGCGGCGGGCGTGCATGAGGATCGGATTTTCGGTGGTCCAGGGAGCGATGACGCGGTACATGCGGCGCCGGGCGAGCGAGGCGCGCTCGCGGTCCGTCGAATCGAGCGCGAGCAGGAAGGTGCGGAAGGTCTCGAAGCTGCCGCCAGCGGGAATCGCGACGTTGGGACCCATCGGCGGCCGGCTTTCGAGCAACAGCGGCGAGGTGAGGCGGTAGTTGACCTGCGAGGTGTATTGCGGGTCGGGAGACCAGACCGTGCCGCGGCTTGCGCCCCCGAAAGCGTAATCGGTTTCGGCATACAGCAGTCGCGGCGCGGACGGCGTGGCCTCCACGTTGGACTCCTCTTCGACTACCGCCAGCAGCTCGCTCACGAAGCGATTGAGGCGCACGGCGCGAGCGCCCTGATTGCGGACCGTTACCCACTTGGCGAGCACGGGGATGCCGTCGTACATCTCGTAGTGGACGTCCACCAGGAGTCCCGCGGGAGAACCATAGTGGAAGACCAGACCGGCACCTGCGGGAGGCCACCGGGTGGCGGCGGCGTAGCGGACGCGTTTCCAGGCGAAGCGCGGCTCGACCGGCGCGCGCTCCCATCCGGTACAGTGCAGCGCCTTGGGATCCGCGGTCATCGTGTCGAGCCACTGCGGGAGCAGGTACGCGTAGTCGGGTTGGCCGAGGAGGCCACCGATCGGGATCTCCGCGCCGTCGAGGGTAAGAATGGCTTCCGGCTTCACGCCGCGGATGATGGAAGCGCCGGTGGTCAGATCGTCGAACGCAGCGGTGGCGCAATCGGGCTTGAGCCGCCAGGCGCGGCGGATCAGGCCATTGGCCAGAGAGACATCACGGCCGTCGGGGGAAGGCTCTATCGCGGCGTGTGTGGCCGGAGGGTGCACCAGCCAGTCGGAGCGGGGCGCGGCGGGAGCGGCGGCGAGCGCGACCCACACCCAGGAGAGGCGCAGCATAGATTCTCATTGTAGGCGGCTTGCGCCCGGCGGCCGGCGGGCACAGATGGTTCGCGGCCTTCCGAGCACCTCCCGAGGGGTGGTCGTACTCTTTTCACCCCTGCGTATTCGCTGGGTGTGATGGTGAACGCTTATGGCATCCGCCAACCATAGCGACGAACTGGACCGCATCTTTCCCGGAAGCAGCGTGATGGCGCGCCGGATGAGCTCGTTCGACTGGTCGCAGACTGTCCTGGGGCCTCCCTGGACGTGGCCGCTGAATCTCAAGACCAGTGTCCGAATCATGCTGACGTCGCGTCAACCGATGTTTGTCTGGTGGGGCGAGCAGCTCATCAATCTCTACAACGACAGCTACGCGTCCTTCCTGTGGGCAAGACACCCGTCCGCGCTGGCGCAACCGGCGGCGCGAGTGTGGCCCGAGAGCTGGCACGAAGTTGGCCCTCGTGCCGAGTTCGCCATGCATCGCGACGAGGGGAACCTACAATGAAGCGCTTCCATTCATCATGCTGCCGAATAGGCGTGTCGATCACATGGTCGCCGATTCACGATGCGAGCGGGCGCATTGTCGTCAAGACCGAGGAAATCGATGGCGAGGCCGCCTACCATGGTGAGGGCGAGAATGGAATAGAATTGCCGCGCGGCGCGAGGCTTGAACCCGTAATCAGTCCCGGGCCGAGGCTCTGAAAAAACAAATCAAGGCGACCGAGCGCCGCTGGTTTCGGGCTATTTCCGGTCCGTGGCGGCATGTTCATGGTCCTGAGACGATATGAAACACCTCTTTGGAACCGAACTCACAAACAAACGAGCGGGCAATTCAGGTTCCGGATTCGTCAACCTGAGCAATCTCGAGGAACGGTTCTATCTGGCGGAGCCATTCCCCAGACGTTCGAACGCCCGTCGGCGGTGAAGAATCGAATCGCGGAGTACAGCGGGCGCGATACCGAACACAACAACGCGGTCGCGTTGAAGGAATATCTCGAAGCTCACATGAGCCACAAAAAGCGGCAGCCCACTGATGTGACCTCAGGGAGGGCAGGCTGACGGGCTGCTCAGTTGCCTCGCCCGCCCGGGAGCTTCTCTGACGAAGCGGTTGAGTAGTCAGAATAGGTTTCGTCGTCGGGTGGTACTCGTACCACCGGCACAGGGGCGGAGAGGGCTGGAAAAAGACTTCTTTCAGCTCCGACCAGAAGCTGTCAGGAGATTGGGGAGCCGGGTCTTCGGCGGCTTGGATATCGGCAAAACGTGCAAAGGCGATGGTCGTGCATCGGAAGCGGTAGCAAACCAAGTCGTCGTCCTGTTCCGCGAGACGACTGGAGATCGACTTCAAGGCAGGGTCGCTCATAACCATCCTTTGTGGGCGAAGTCGCCGGAGGCTGGCTGCTGAAACGCAGAACTTCTCCCTCCGCTGTAAGTATGAGAATTGCGCCATAAAGATCGGATAAGCCCGCTATTCCAGTTTTCTTTATCGCTGCACTAGCTTGGTGTCACTCACCGCTTTCACGAGTTCGCCGATCCTGGCTTCTTCAGCCGCGGTCACTAGTGCGGCCCTATTTCGCCGACAGGCTCAGCCCCCAGTCGTCGGCGCCAGTCGGGCAGGCGGGCAGAGCGATCCGGCCCAGCGCATCGGACGCCAGCGTGCCGCCTGCGGCCTTGCTCCACTCGCCCGTGCGGGGATCAAACCATTTGGCCTCGTAGCTGGTATCGGGAAGCGCTCCTGAAAGGTCGGGCCGAGCCGCGTGGCGCTCGAAGTAAAGTTTGAAGTGTCTCTTGTCGTCTGTCCGCATACAGTAGGCCCATCCCTCCTGGAGAATCTTCGAAGTATCCGAGTAATGGACGAACTTCGCGTCGGCGCCAGTCTTCGAAACGGAAAGCAACTCGCGACGTGGCACCAGATCCTGCACACGAACTCCATCGGCCTCCAAAAACCGCCCGGCCAGCGGTGCCTCGTTGGCCGCCTGCCACTTGATCGACACCCACATATTGACGAATTGGCTGCTGTTCTCACGATTGCCGCGTGTGAGTCCCATCGCCTGATAGGCGACGCCGGATAAGGCGCCGTTCAGCAATTGCGAATACAACGTCGATCGGCTCTTCCGCCGCTCCTCGGCCGAATCATTCGGCAGGTACCAGGGTTCCTGCCCGTATATCGGAAGCGGATTCGGGAGTTGGTACATTTCGAGCACGTAGTCGCCGATGGAATGATCGCGCGGATTGTTTCCCGTCTGATGCAGCGTCAGCCAGGGAGCTTTATCCGTATGGCCCCAGGCGCGGTAAGTGGAGCCGCTGACGTTTGTCGAGACTAACTGGCCGAAGGGCGGATGGCCGTACCTCCGGTAATACCCATCGAGCGGGATGCGCAGTTCCGCCGGCTCCAATCCGTAAGGCGCGCACACGCAGTCGTAGTGGTAAATGCTCCAAATCACCGGATGGGCCTGATACCGGGCGAATAGCCAGCGGATATAGTGGAACACTGCATTCTTCGACATGTCCGGATCGGTTCCGCCATAGTACGCCTTCATGTAGGGCGCAATATCGCGCCTCAGGGTCTCCAGCAAGACCACGACCCCGTGTGCCGCGGCGTAATCGATCTTATGGTCCAGGTACCGGAAATACGACGGATTGATTCGGAAGTAATCGGCTCCGACTTCCGGGTATCCATCGCCCTTGCCCGGGAACAGGAACGGACGCTCGTTCTCTTCGTTGACCATGTCCTCCGCGCGGTCTTCATTGCCGCTCGGCCAGGCGTCGCGCATCGGCACTCCGGAGCGGTCCTCGAACCTTGCCGGGTAGCCATCATAGGCCCAGGAAGGAAAGCTCGAAATGATAAAGATCATGTTGAAGCCCTGCCGGATGCGGTACTGCAACAGGTCTTTGTAGCCGGCGTTCGGATCGCCGACATCATAACTCTCGTCACTGTCGCGCCACCGGTAGCGCCGGGTCGAAGCCGGATAGAAGAAATCCCCGACGGCGAAGTACGGCGTCCCATCGGCATATTCGAGCGCGTGACCGTTCCGGGTCGCGCGCGGGAACCCGCGGCGGTTCGGATTCGCCTTCTTCTCAGCCTCCGTCCACGCGATGCTGCTAAAACTGCCACGTTTGCCGGCGAGTCCCGGGTCCGCGGGATTCGATCCGCTCACCCAACTCCACTCCCCGGGCGCGGTCGCGGTGATGCGCACGCGAAACGTCTGGCCGCCGTCCCAGAATCCGTAGCAGCGCGAGCTGAAGTTCGGGCCCTTGAGGTCCACCCACACTTCGACGTCCGTATACGGATTGCGATACGTGCCACTGGCCTCGAACGAGAGTTCCACCCGGTCATACACGTGAACCGGTGTAGCAGCGTACAGGGCCGGCAACCACGCGATGCCGGCGAGCAAAGCGGATTTCATGCAATCTTCCTTTCCGTGACCTTAGTGCGATCCCGAGCGGACCGGGTCTGTCTGGGGGGCACCGGCAGCGCTTTCGGCCGGCACGGTCTCGCGCACCAGCAATCCGAAACTCGACGCCCCGAGCAGGCAGGCGAGACTGGCGGTGACGAAGGCGAGCGAAAAGTGGCCGGTCGCGCTCACGATCCATCCCGTCAGCGCGGGACTGATGATACCGGCGACGTTGCCACAGGCGTTTTGCAGGCCTGTCCAGCGGCCGGCTGCGGCGGGGCCGGCTAGAGTCTGCGTCAGCGAAAACAGGTTGGAAACGTAGATGCCAAAAGTCAGGCAACTGAGGAAGAGACCGGCGATGGCCCATTCCAGGCGCGGCAACAGCACCGAAGGCAGCAAGGCCGCGGTCAGGGTGAGGCCGGTGACGAGAAAGCGGCGGCGCACCTGCACCGGCGCGGCGCCGCGGGCAATCCAATGGTCCGCCAGGACGCCGCAGGTCAGGGAGGAGACGGCCATGCAGAGATATGGCATGGCGCCCCAGAAGGCTACCGAGTTGAGCGAGAAGTGGCGTTCGCGCACCAGGTAGGAGGGGAGCCAGCTCAACAGAAAATACCAGGCGTAGTTTGCGCCGCAGAGCCCCCCGCAGGTTCCCCACATCGCCTTCCGGCGCAGCAGCGTGGACCAGCGTGTCTTCTCCGCCTCCCTGGCGGACGCCGGCGCCAGCCGGCGCGGGGCATAGATCAGCCATGGCACCAGCCAGACCAACGCCCCCAGGCCGGTGACCACGAATAAACCGCGCCAGCCCAGCCGGACGACCAGCAGCGCGCCGCAGGCCGTCCCGGCCGCGGGGCCGAGGCGCGCACCGAGGTCCACGACCGAGTTTGCCAGTCCGCGGCGCCGCTCGGGAATGACCGCGGCCAGGATGCGCGAGGTGGCCGGATAGGTTATGGATTCGCCGACTCCAAGCAGCATGCGCATGCACAGAATACCGGTGAAGGTGGCCATGGCCGCGGTGGAAAGAGTGGCGAGCGACCAGAGCAGAAAACCCCCGGCGTAGATCCAGCGCACCTCCACGCGATCCGCCAGCCAGCCGGCCAGGATCTGGCAGGCAGCATAGGTCCAGAAAAACGAGGAGAGCAGCAGACCCAGCTGCCACGAGGACAGGCCGAGGTCCGGCGCGAGCACCGGCGCTGCGATGGCCAGGTTGCCGCGATCGAAGAAGCTCACCACCATCGCTCCGAGCAGGAGCGCCAGCAGAACCCAACGCCGCGAGTCGTCTTGCGTTTTCATTTGGCCTCCCGTCCCGTGTGTTCCTGGCCTGCACCGCGCTCCATTTCGGCCAGCTTGGCGACGCGACGCCGAAACTCTTCGGCGGTGCTGAAACGGGCGGCCAGGAACGCCCTCAGGCAGTCCTCCGCAGCTTTCAGACCGATCACTTGGGCGCCGATGCAGGCGACGTTCACGTCGTCGTGTTCCACCGATTGGTGGGCGGAATAGATGTCGTGGCAGACGGTGGCCCGGATACCGGCCATTTTGTTGGCGGCAATGCACGCGCCCACGCCGGTGCCGCAGACCAGGATGCCGCGGGCGGCGCGGCCATCGCGCACGCGCTCACACACCGCCCGCGTGATGTCCGGGAAATCCACCGGGGCGGGATCGTACGAGCCGCAGTCTTCCACCGAGTGTCCCTCGCGGCGGAGGAACTCGATAATCGGCGCCTTCAGCGGAAAGCCCGCATGGTCGCCGCCAATGGCAAGCGCGAGTGGCTCCATAGGGCTATTCAATCACCTGCGCGCCCGCCGCGTACGTTGGCGGGCGCAGGTCCGGTGTAAGTGAGGCGCAGACCCCAATCCACATCGGCGGGGAACTCGGGCAACATGATGATGCCGATAACGCTGGAGCGCACGGTGCCATCGCCTGCGTCCTGCCACGTGCCCTTGCGGGGGTCAAACCACTGCGCGCGGTAGAGACTGGACAGGCGCGCTCCGCGGATCTGGCTCCGAGGGCAGCCTTTTTCGAAATAGGCGAGGAAGTTTTCTTTATCCGGGGTGCGGGCGCAGTACGCCCAGCCTTCGTAGGAGCGGATGTTGTCGTTCTTATTGGGCGACACCAGATCGGCGATGGGAACCAGGTCCTGGTAGCGCCTGCCGATGGAAAGAGCGAAGGTCCGGAGATGCTTCATCTGCGCGGCGGAGTTCCATTGGAACGCGTCCCACATCTTGATCGGCGCTGCCGGCTCGATGTCCGCACCCCAGATTCCCTCCGCGCCGTAGACGTGGCCGGCGAGGCCACCGGAGAGAAAGTTGCCGTACATGGCGGAGCGCACGAACTGATCGTCCCTATCCGTGCCGCCCGGCGCGCCGTAACGGTAGCCCCCGTTCAGGCCGCGGGCGTCCACGTAGCCGGAATAATATGGTTCCCCGTTCAGAGCGGGCGTGGGATGGGGAAGGTTGAAGATCTCGGTGAGATACCAATAGTTGTTGTGCTCTCGCATGTTGCCGGTCTGGTGCAGCGTCACCCAGGAGTTCTCGCCCCAGTTTTCCAGCGTGGAAGGGTTGGCATTGGCGGAAAGCAGTGTGCCGAAGGGCGGCAGGCCGTACTTCTCCGTCACCATCCGGATAGCATTGAGATAATCCTCGGGACCGACGGACTCGCTGATGATGTCCAGGTGGATCGGGCTGAGCACGGTGTTATTCGCCTGATAGCGCGACCAGATGTACTGGATGAAGCGAGCGTACGAATCCGGCCACTTGTAGTACTTCTTCCAGCACAGGCTGGCATCGCGCCGGGAGACCTCGATAAAGGGCACGAAGCCGTGCTCGTTGAGGTAGTCGATCTTGCGGTCCACGTAATGAAAGTAGGCCGGGTTGATGCGATCCATGTCGGGGAAGTAGTCCTCGTAGCCGGGGATCTTTCCGGGAAAGACGAAGGGGCGTCCGCCTTCGTTGTCCATATTCTTGGCGCTGCCCGCAGTCGGGCCGGCGCCGGTGCCGAACTCGAGCCAGGCGGAGCGGATGGTGGTGCGCTCCGCGTCGTTCATGACGAGGTGCCAGGGCTGGTCGTCCGTCTTCCAGTTGGGGAAAGCGGCAATGATGTTGACCCAGTTGAACCCCTGCTGCTGGCGGTAGCGGACGTAGTCCTTGAAGCCGGCCTCGGGGCCGAGGGGGCGCTCCCGATCGTCGTCATACCAGCGGAAGCGGTTGGCCCCGGCCGCATACCAGGTGTCGCCGAGCACGAAAAAGGGGGTGCCGTCGGCCTGTTCCAGGGCGTGGTGGTTGGGGGTCGCGCGGAGGAAGCCGCGGCGGAGGGGGTTGGCCTGCTTCTCGGCTTCCGTCCAGTCCACGGCGGTGAATGACCCGCTCTTCCCGGCGAGGCCGGCGTCGGCGGGTGCGGAATTGGAGCGCCAGGTCCATGTCCCTGGGGCGGTGGCCAGCACACGCACATGGAAGGTGCGATCGCCGTCCCAGAACCCGTAAACTCGCTTCTGGAAACCGGGACCTTTTAAGTCCACCCAGATCACGACGTCGGTATAGGGGTTCGAAAAGGAAGCCGCGGAAGTAAAGGTCAGCTCCTGCTTTTCCCACACGTGTACCGGCGCCGCCGCCGAGATCCCCGTCCAGGTCCAAGCCAGACAAGCACTTAGAAATAAGTTCCCGCGATTCATCGTCTCGCCTCCGTGTTGTTCACCGACTCACTCAGGCGCCTATCTTCTCACGATCGCCGATTTCAAGCCACTAAGGCTTGACACGATGCTGGATATCGGATATATGATATTCGAACCCGAAAGTTGCTGCAAGGTAAATCGAGCGCCGGCAGCGGTACCGATTTGGATCACGCGGGAACGCCTGCGCGCTGCCTCCGAGCGGCCGGCACGCGGGCTGGCGCAAGACAGGCTGCCGCTAACAAAAGGAAGGACTTGTCTATGAAGGAAGCAGCATTGTTCGTTTTGGCTGGCGTTCTGGCCTGGGGGCAGGCGAACCAGGGCTCGCGGCCCCCGTCTCCGCCTTCCCATCAGTTTCTGAAGGTCCAGCAATACTCCGCTGAGGAAGACGCGAAGATGCTGCAGCTCTATGATGGGCTGCGCGTGGCCGACGTGATCGACGCCCTGGACGCTGTGGGACTGGCGGAAGTGACTATGATGGACAAGCACATCCGGCCGCTGTGGCGCGACGAAGAAAAGATCACGCACCGGATTCACGGCATCGCCTTGACGGTGCGGCTGGTGCCGGCGCAGGCGACGGCGCGCCAATTCAAGTCTCACGCCGATGAGCGCGTCTGGGAAGAGACGGAATGGGGACCGCCGGATGAGATGCGGACGCCTGGAGATAAGGGTGGAGATCCCGGGGCAGGCTACGCCTTCATCTCGCTGGTCCGCCCGGGGACGATTCTCGTGGTGGACGGTTCCGCGAAGGACAACGGCTTCTGCGGCTCGAACGTGGGCCTGCTCCTGTTCGGCAGGGGCCTGCGCGGGCTCGTGGGCGACGCGGTGTGCCGCGATACCGACGAGATGGCTCTCACGCGGATTCCGGTTTATCAGAATCCCATGACTGCGCCGCGCGGCATCAACCAGGGCCGCATGTGGGTGGAGTCCTACAACCAGCCGATCGTGAGCGGCGGCGTGCTGGTGATGCCGGGCGACGTCATCGTGGCGGACAACGACGGCGTGGCGGTGGTGCCGCGGCGGGTGGCCGACCATGTGGCCGAGATCGCCGGCTGGATCTTCCACGACGACGAGATCAAGCGCGGCAAGATCTACGACAACATCGGGCGGCCGCGCGACTGGACCGTGCTCGGGCACAAGGAACCGCCGCCGCCCAGCGACAGACCGATCAAGAAATAGAAACGTTTTTCAGCGAAAGGAACATTAGTCCATGAAGACGACAACCCTCGTGATGTTCTTCGGTGCGATGGCCTGGGGCCAGCCAAGCAATACACCGCCGCCACCCTCACACCAATTTCTCAAAGTTCAGCAATACAGCGCGGAAGAGGACTCCAATCTTCTGAAGCTGTATGACGGCCTGCGTGTGGCCGATGTGATCGACGCGCTGGACGCCGTCGGGTTGCCGGAAGTGACCATGATGGACAAACGCATCCGGCCACTCTGGCGCGACGAGCAGAAGATCACACACCGGATCCACGGCATCGCGTTGACAGTGCGCCTGGTGCCGGCGCAAGCCACCGCCCGCGAATTCAAATCTCACGCCGACGAACGGGTCTGGGAAACCAGGGAGTGGGGGCCGCCGGCCGAGATGCGCACCGAAGGCCGGGCATCCTACACGGGACTGATCCGGCCCGGAACGATCCTGGTAGTGGACGGCCAGGCCAAGGACAACGGCTTCTGCGGCTCCAATAATGCGCTCACCATGACCGGGTTGGGGCTGCGCGGCCTGGTAGGCAATGCGGTGTGCCGCGATACCGATGAGCTGACCCTCACCCGCATTCCGGTTTACCAGGATCCCATGGAAGCGCCGCGCGGCATCAACCAGGGGCGGATGTGGATGGAGTCCTACAACCAGCCCGTCGTCGTCGGCGGCGTGCTGGTCATGCCGGGCGACGTCATCGTGGCCGACAACGACGGCGTAGCGGTGGTGCCGCGCCGGGTGGCCGGCCAGGTGGCCGAGATCGCCGGCTGGATCTTCCACGACGACGAGATCAAGCGCGGCAAGATCTACGACAGTATCGGCCGGCCGCGTGACTGGACGGTGCTCGGGCACAAGGAGCCGCCCCCGCCGACCACCACGCCCATCAAGCGTTAGTTTTTACGGTGCCGAGAGAAAGGAGCGTACCGATGCGAACTCGAAATCTTACTGGGCTAATCATGTCGTGTCTGTTGGCTGGCGCGCTGCCGTTGGCCGCTCAGGAGGCGCGGGGCACGCTCCTGGGACACGTGACCGATCCAAGCGGCGCGGTGATCGTCGGCGTCAAAGTCGACGCCCTCAACGTCGCCACCGGCGTGCACTACCCCGGCACCACCAATGGAGCCGGCGACTATCTGCTGCCGTTCCTGATTCCCGGAGCGTATAGCCTGACGGCCGAAATGGCGGGATTCAAGAGCTACTCCCGCACCGGCCTGACGGTCCGGCAAAGCGAACGCATCACCATGGATATCGTGATGGAGTTGGGCGCCGCCAGCGAGAAGGTCACCATCACCGCCGAGGCCCCTCTGGTGGACACGTCCACCGCATCCATGGGGCAGGTGGTGGACTCCCGCACCATTATGGATCTGCCCACCAAGGACAGCATGGTGCTGGTGATGGCGACCATGGTTCCGGGCGTGACGTTTACGCCCCAGACCACGGCGTATATCCGGCCGTTCGATACCGGCTCGCCATCCTCGATTTCCGTCAACGGCGTTCGCCAGCTCAACAACGAGTTCATGCTGGATGGCTCCAACAACACTCAGGGCGGGCAGAT
>Ga0335070_10007659_pt1 | contig 12652 bp, 11 predicted proteins | sample Lox_Sample_13_FD_206722 | JGI IMG/M metagenome (GOLD analysis project Ga0335070, IMG submission 206722) | Soil microbial communities from Loxahatchee National Wildlife Refuge, Florida, United States - Lox_Sample_1.3 | ecosystem: Environmental > Terrestrial > Soil > Wetlands | place: USA...
ATGGACGACACCCTCGTGGCTCGGGAGGGGTTTCACCAGGGAGAGGAGGGGCACAGGGCCGTCTCCTCGTGAAGCCCAGGCAGTGTCGCGGCCGGTCGTGCCGACAGGGACAAAGTGACTCTTCCCCGCGCCTGCCCGCTTCAGGTGCTCCACGGCTGTGCAAGCGTCGGCCAAAGAATCGACCAGGAGAGCCTGGAGACGCTCGCCCAGAGCGGCTTCCACCGCCTGGAGATAAGGGGAATCTGCCTCGAGGAATTCGGCCACCACCCCGTGGAGAGGGCAGCGAAGCTCCCCCCGCTCTCTTGCCTGTACGAGGTTTTTCACGCCCTCGCTGAACCAGGCGTAGGAGCGCTCCATCTCTTCGAGGACCTCGAGCTGGGAGCGTTGCTGATGATACCGGCTCTCGAGGGCCCCGAGGCCGGCGGCGCGCTGACCCCGCTCCGTCTCCAGGTCCTGCCGCTCGCCGCGGAGCCTCTCCGCCTCCGCCCCACCCCGCGCCACCGCACCCCGGGTCGCATCCGCCCGCTTCGCCAAGGCCGCCTCTTGGGGCCGAAGCCGGGAGAGCTGGCCCCGAGACTCTTTCATGGTCTGCTGCCGCCTGCCGTCGCGGTGGCGGAGCTCCTCCAGGCGTTTTCGGATTCCCGACTGCTGGTTTCGCACCCGAGCCATGTCGCCGAGAAGGTCAACGAGGTCCGCCTTGTCGGCGTCCACCTGATCCTCGAGACGGGTCAGACGGGCCTTCTCTCGGCTCAGCTCGGTCGTCCCTTCGGCAGCACGGGCCTCCGCCTCCAGGGTCGCCGCGGCAAGCTGGCGCTGCTCCTCGGCGAGTCGCTCCAGATCCTGGGCGAGCCCGGCCCGGCGTCTCTCCTGCTCGTCTTTTTCCCGGACGAGTCCATCCTGGCGCAGACGAAGATCCTGAAGGCGACGCTTCAGGTGTGTCAGCCCGTTTTCGTCATTGCCCATCGCCCCCTTGAGCTGAAGCAACCCTTGTCGCTCGGCCTGGAGCGCCTCTTCTGCCTCGTGTGACTGAGCGCTCCACTCGGTCAGCGCCAGCTCGATCCGGGCTAGTTCGGCGGCACGGGCCGCCTGGGCATCCTCGAGCCGGCGACGCTCTTTTTCGAGCCCCGCCAAGTCTTGTTGCCACCCCTGGTAGTGATGGAACGCGCGGGCGATCTCCAGCTGCTTGATCTCTCGCTTGAGGGAGCGATACCGGTCGGCGCGCTGCGCTTGGCGCTGGAGGCTCGTGAGTTGGCGTGAGATCTCGCTGATAATGTCGCCAAGGCGGAGAAGGTTCTGCTGGGTGAGCTCGATTTTTCGGAGGGCGGCCTTCTTCTTGAGCTTGAACTTGGTGATGCCTGCTGCATCTTCGATGAGCGCACGGATGTCCTCCGGTTTGGACTCGATGACCGTGCTGATCTTGCCTTGCTCGATGATGGCGTAGTGCCGGTGGCCGATCCCCGTCTCCAGAAAGAACCTCGTAACGTCCATGCGTCGGCAGGGGAGCTTGTTGATGAGGTATTCACTCTCCCCGGAGCGAAAGAGCCGCCGGGCGATCATGATCTCACTGCAGTCTTGATACGGGGGGGGCGCTTTGCCGTCCTCGTTGGAGAGTACCAGGGAGACCTCGGTGAAGTTCACCGGCGGCCGGCCGTTGGCGCCGCTGAAGATCACCTCCTCCATGACCTTTCCCCGGAGCTGCTTGGCGCTCTGCTCGCCGAGGACCCAGCGGATGGCATCGACAATGTTGCTCTTGCCGCAGCCGTTGGGGCCTACCACCGCGCAGATCCCGCTTGCGAGAGCGATCACGGTGCGGTCCACGAAAGACTTGAAGCCGTAGAGTTCAAGCTGTTTGATTTGCATGAGGCTTCAGGGGAAACGAGCGGTAGTCCGCCTTGGGACGGAGCGTTAAGGTCTCGCGCATAATGCGGCCTAGATCTGCAGGTCGTGGTTGGATGGGGCCGGGCCGTTCCTCCTTAAAATCAGGCGCATGCTAGCAAAAAGGGCGCGCCTTGTAAAGGGAACACGGCATAGCCGGCGCTGGACCTGCGGTCTGCTAGATGTTCGAGGAGTGAGGTTAGAGGCACCAACTGCATAGTTTCATTGGTTGAGTCGGTTTCGTTGGCTGATTACAGAACGAATTCCGTGTCGCGAGGCTATTGGCTGACTCGAAGGCCGGCAGGCAGCAGGGAGCGCAGTTTGCTGGGTCTCACCAAAAAAAGGCTTGACGCTCCGCCGTCGGCCCGCTAATATACGAATTTAAGTAGAGAAATAGAACAGTTATACTTTAGTCTTAGATCCGCGCCCATCTCCACCGTCACCCTTTCTTGCCCAGGGGAGAAACACCTCGTTGCACCCAAGAGGTTCTCATTGCGTCCTCACCCTCCCTGGTGCACGGGAGATGGCATGAGGGCCCGAGTGTTCCAGAACACTGACAGATACCACTGGTTTCAAGAAGGGGGGTGACAAGAACCGACCTAGGTAAGGACTCAGATGTTCAAGCATAGAGAAGGAGAGAGCCATGAGAAAGTTTCTCGTCGTTACCCTGATGCTTCTGGGTATGCTGGCGGTCTTGGCGGCCCCGCTTCTTGCCGATGAGACCATGGACAGAATTGAGAAGACCGGCAAGCTTCGGGTCGGCTTTCGGGAGGATTCCATCCCCTTTGCCTTCATCGATCCCAAGGTGGGAAAACAGGTGGGCTTCTCGGTGGACATGACCTACGAGCTCGTCGCCAAGCTTTCGGAAAGGTTCGGCAAGCAGATCGAGATCGAGCCCTACACCGTGACCACCAAGACTCGGATTCCCCTAGTGGCAAACGGGACCATTGATGTGGAGATGGGCTCCACCACATACACTCAGGCCCGGGAGGAAGAGGTGGACTTCAGCCTCCCCTTCTTCTTCTCCGAGACTACCTTCCTTGTTCCGAAGAACAGCCCGATTAAGACCATGAAGGACCTGAACGGCAAGCGGCTCGGTGGGGCGCGAGGCACCACCAACCTGAAGGCCATGGAGGATCAGGCGGCCAAGGGGCTCTACAAGCCCAAGGAGATCCAGGTGTTTGAGGGCCATGCCCAAGGCTTCCTCGCCCTGCAGACGGGCAAGATCGACGCCTACGCCACCGACCGGAGCCTCCTCGAAGGGCTGCGGATGAAGGACGCCAAGCCCGAAAACTGGCGGACCTGCGATTTCGCCATCGCCTACGAGCCTTATGGCTACATGATGCGGGAGTGCACCTCGGACTTCCGGGACTTCCTGAACAACACCATCCTCTGGTCGATCAAGACCGGGAAGTTCTACGAGCTCTACGACAAGTGGATGGGCCCCAAGGGCCCGGTTCCCATTCCCATGTCTGCGACCTACAAGGCATACCTGGAGATGATCGTCTATCCCATGGAAGACAACTGGTGGAAGAAGAAGTAAGTGGGGTGGCGACGAGGGGGGCCCGTCCCCCCTCGACAACACTCATGGGAGAGGTGTGATGCGTCTCGCCTACAACTTCGACTGGGGGGTGCTCTGGCGGGCCCCCTACGGTGTCTGGCTGCTCCAGGGGATCTGGCTCACAATACAGCTGGGGCTGATTGCCTGGATCATCGCCTTGGTTCTGGGTGTCATCCTCGGCACCATGCGGATCGCGCCCTGGCCATGGGTCCGGCGGCTCGCCACGGCGTACGTCGAGGTTTTCCGGAACGTTCCCTTTCTGGTCCAGCTTTTCTTCTGGTACTTCGCCGGGCCCATGCTCTTCGGCCAGACCCTGATGTTCAAGATCAACGCGATCTCGGGCCTCAACTACTACGTGGCTATCGTCGGCCTCGGTCTCTACACCGCCTCGCGCGTAGCGGAGCACGTTCGGGCCGGCTTCGCTTCCATTGCCCGGGATCAGTTCCAGGCGGCACTCTCGACGGGTCTCACCGAGATCCAGATGTACCGCTTCGTCATCATCCCCTATGCACTCCGGATCATCATCCCGCCTCTCACCACGGAGTTCCTCACCATCTTCAAGAATTCCTCGGTCGCCATGACTATCGGCGTCGCCGAGACCACCTTCATGACCTACAAGATCGACTCTGAAACCTTCCACGGCTTGGAGGCGACCACGGGGGCCATGGTGGTCTACCTCCTCATCGGGCTGGGCGTGGTGAAACTGATGGGCATGATCGAGTCGCGCTTCAGAATAGCCGGCTTGGTGGGGAGGAAATGACCATGTTCGATGCGGTCTGGAGAAATCTCCCCTATCTCCTCGCCGGGTACTGGGTGACGGTGAAACTCACCTTCTTCGCCCTGATCGGGGGGATAACGCTCGGCATCCTTGTGGGGCTGGGCCGAATCTCGAAGAGAAAGTGGATCTACTACACGGTAACGTTTTACGTCAATCTCATCCGGAACATTCCCCTGATCCTGGTGATCTTCTGGTTCTACTTCGTCATGCCCATCATTGTCGGGCGGCCCATGGACCCCTTCCCGTCGGCGGTGATCTCCTTCATCATCTTCGAGGCGACCTACTTCGGCGAAATCCTTCGGGCCGGGTACCAGTCGGTGAGCCGGGACCTCATCCAGGCCGCCTACTCCACCGGCATGACCTACTGGCAGACGACCCGCTACATCCTGGTTCCCATCGCCTTTCGCCGCATGTTGCCGAGCATGATCACCCAGAGCATCGTGACCTACCAGGATACGAGTCTCGCCTTTGTCATCGGGCTGCCCGAGCTGGTTCGGAGAACCTCCATCGTGGATGGCTTGGAAGTGCGGTCCATCCAGCTTTTCGGCTTCGTGGCCGTTGTTTTCTTCATCACCTGCTACCTTGGCTCCATCGTCAGTCGGCGCTTCGAGGTGCAGAAGGAACGAGGATTCTAGGCCTATGATCGAGATTAGGGAGATGAGCAAGTGGTACGGCGACTTCCAGGTCCTGAGCCGCATCGACGAGGTGATTCATCGGGGCCAAACCGTGGTGGTGTGCGGTCCCAGCGGCTCGGGGAAGAGCACCCTCCTCCGCTGCATCAACGGCCTGGAACCCTTTCAGGAAGGCGAAGTGCTCGTGGACGGAGTCTCGGTGAGCGATCCCTCGACCAACCTCTACCAGCTGCGGCAGAAGATCGGCATGGTCTTCCAGAGATTCGAGCTCTATCCCCACATGACCGCGCTCCAGAACATCACCCTCGCCCCGATCAAGGTGAAGAAGAAGTCTCGCGAAGAGGCGGGGAAAAAGGCTATGGAGCTTCTTGCCCGGGTTGGGATTCCCGACAAGGCCAGCTCCTTTCCGGCGAACCTGTCGGGTGGTCAGCAGCAGCGGGTCGCCATCGCCCGCGCCCTCGCCATGGAGCCGGAGGTCATGATGTTCGATGAGCCCACCTCGGCCTTGGACCCGGAGATGATCAAGGAGGTGCTCGACGTCATGATCGACTTGGCGAAGGGCGGCATGACCATGGTGGTCGTCAGCCACGAGATGGGGTTCGCCAGGGAGGTTGCGGACGAGATTATCTTCATGGACGAGGGAAAGATCATCGAGCGAGGCACGGGTGAGGAGTTCTTCAAGAACCCGAAGAGCGAGAGGACCAAGGACTTCCTGAGCAAGATCCTCATATGAGGCGTAAGGCATGGGGCCTATCGGCCGCTTGAGGTTCGAGGCTGGAGGCTAGAGGCAAGAGATCAAGTTTACCGAGATGTAGGGTGGGCACCGCCCACCGAAAACGGACTACCGTACCATGGCGGAGCAAGTAATCGGCATTCTCGGGGGAATGGGACCGGAGGCGACGCTGAGCCTGTTCGAGAAAATCATCGCCAACACTCCCGCCACGAGAGACCAGGACCACCTCCGGGTCGTGATCGACAGCAATGCGAAAATCCCGGACCGGACTCCGGCGATTCTCGGTCAGGGGAATAGCCCGGTTCCGGCCATGGTCGAGAGCGGCCGCGCCCTTGAGCGGGCGGGAGCGGATTTCATCGTCATCCCCTGCGTCTCCGCGCACTTCTTCCTGGATGAGCTGCAGGCGCAGCTCGCGCTCCCGATCCTCTCTCTCTTTGACGCGGTGGCGGAAGAGGTGGAGCGACAGCAGCCGGTTCCGGCTACGGTGGGGCTCCTCGCCACAACCGGCACCATCCACGGGGCAAAATTTCAGGAACGACTCCAGAAGAGCGGGATGGATACGTTGGTCCCCGGGCTCGACGATCAGAAACGCGTCATGAGCGTTATCTATCGGATCAAGGCCACATCCGCCGGAGCCGGTCGTGACGACATGAGATCCGAGCTCCGGTCGGTGGTCGCTGCCCTTGTCGACCGGGGAGCGCAGGCGATCGTGGCGGGATGTACGGAGATTCCTCTCGTGTTGCGTTCCCAGGATGTGCTGGTTCCCTTTCTCGATTCCCTCGTTGTCCTCGCTCGGGCCGCTATTGTCAGGGCAGGGCGACGGCCCTTTGCGAGAGCCTGAGTCTCAAAGGGACCTCGTTGGCTCCCACAATACCTGCCAGTGGTACTCCGGCTGAACTGTCGTGGGTGTCCACGCCCAAGTTGGCCAAGTTCAAATGCCAAATGACAAGAAGTCTCGATCATCAGGCCTTCGCTTCGCTGTTTCGTGCCTTCTGGCGCGGGGGTGCGGCATGGCGTGCATAACGGGGCCTAGTCTTCCAGTCAAGAGCCGGCCTGCACTGAGGGAAAGTGAGAAGGGCCGGTGCGGAGACCGGCCCTACAAGTATCATTCCCGAGCAGTATTAGGGTGGGTTAAGGTCGAAGACCGACCCTATCGAGGCGATTAACGTTCAATAGCGGGCGGCGGCTCTCAGGCCGTGAGCCTGGAGAAGTCCGCCAGATGGCGGAACAGTCCGGCCGCCCGGGAGAGCAAGGCGAGCCGGTTCTGGCGGATGGCCATATCCTTGTCCAAGACTAGGACGTCGTCGAAGAAGCGATCGATCGGTGCCTTGAGTCGGACCAGGTACTGCAGGGCGGCGCTGTAGTTTCGTCCTGCCAGAAGCTTCCGCAGCTCCTCTTCCGAGGAGATGAGATCCCGGCAGAGATCCTTCTCGGCCGGCGTTGTGAACTTGAGGGGATCGACGGCGGCGCTCACCTCCTCCTTGAGGATGTTCGCCACCCGCTTCACCGTCGCCACAAGGGGATCGAAATCATCGCGGGACCTGAATGCCTTGAGGGCCTCGATCTTCATCATGGTCTCCACGAGGGGATCGAGGTGATAGGCGAGAACCGCGTCCACCACATCCTGCGGGTACCCCTGGCCGGTGAGAAGGTTCTCGAACCTCACCCGGAAGAAGTCGAGCACACCCTTACGAGTCTCCGCCGCCGGCTCCGTGAGCTTGCCGTCGAGGCCGATGATGGCGCGGTCGACGAGATCGGCAACGGATAGGGGGAGCTTCTTCTCGAGGATGATGCGAATCACCCCCAAGGTCTGCCGCCGGAGGGCGAAGGGGTCGGCGGTGCCGGAGGGGATCTGGCCGATACCAAAGCAGCCCACCAGGGTGTCCATCTTGTCCGCGATGGAGATGAGGGCTCCGGGCACGCCGGAGGGTAGGTCGCCGCCGGCGTGGGTGGGTAGGTAGTGCTCGTAGATGGCCAGGGCGACCGCTTCTTTTTCCCCGGCGCTGCGGGCATAGGCGCGGCCGATGGCGCCCTGGAGCTCAGGGAACTCACCAACCGTTCCGGTAACGAGGTCCGCCTTGCACAGGTAGGCAGCCCGGCTGATCAACTCTTTGTCCCCGGGAGCCACCTTGCCGGCCATGTACTCGGCGAGGGCCTTGAAACGCTCCATCTTCTCGTACGAAGTCCCAAGCTTGGAGTGGAAGACAACGCTCTTGAGCTGTTCCGCCCGGGCAGCGAAGGGCACCTTCTGGTCCTCCACAAAGTAAAAGCGGGCATCTTCCAGCCGCGCCCGCAGCACGCGCTCGTTGCCCTTGGCCACGACGTCGGGATTCCGGGTGAGGGTATTATTGACGGTGACGAAGTGGGGCATGAGCTTGCCGGCGCTGTCCACCACGGCGAAGTAGCGCTGGTGCTGGCGCATGGCGGTGATCGGGACCTCCTGCGGGAGCTCGAGGTAGGGCCGATCGAACCCGCCGCACACGGCGCTCGGGTACTCGACCAGCTGAGTGACCTGGTCGAGGAGGGCCTCATCCGGCACGATCTTCCCGCCCTTTTCCTCGGCCGCAGCAGCAATGGCCTGGCGGATACGGGTCTTGCGCTCGTCTATGTCCACGACGACAAACCGGTCCCGGAGGAGATCGACGTAGCGGTCAAGATCTTTGATCTCGAAGGATCCCGGACTCATGAAGCGATGTCCCCGTGACATCCTCCCGCTCGAGATGTTCCCGAACGTGAAGGGGACCACATCCGTGCCGAGGAGAGCGACGATCCAGTGGATGGGGCGGGCAAAGTGCACCTTGAGAGCCCCCCAGCGCATGGACTTGGGGAAGGGAATGTTCTGGATGAGCTCCGGCAGCATGCCGGAGAGGAGTTCGCCTGTGGCCACACCCGCCTGGTGCCGAGAGAGCACCAGGTACTCGCCCCGGGGCGTCTGCTTAACCTGGAGCTCCTCCACGCTCACGCCCTGGGCCCTGGCAAAGCCCAGGGCCGCCTTGGTGGGCTTTCCCGTTGCGTCGAAGGCCGCCTGTTTCGGGGGTCCGATGATCTCTACCCTCTGAGACTCCTGCTGGTCGGCCACGTTCTTGATTCGCCAGGTGAGGCGCCTCGGCGTTCCCATGATCTGGATGGGCCCGTGACTCACCCTCTGGTCGGTGAGGCTCTTGTCGAACATGGTGGCCGTGGCCTCCAAGGCCGGCAGAATGTAACCGGCGGGGATCTCCTCTGTTCCTATCTCGAGCAAGAAATCGTTCGCCATAACGTCCCTCGTGTCTTGTCCGCCTGCGACGGGTGGGAATGGTGGCAAAAAGCTGCTGCTCACCAGCGGTTCAGAAGGGGATAACCCATCTCCTGACGCTGCTCCAGGTAGAGCTGGGCGGCGAGGCGGGCAAGGTTTCGAACCCGGGCGATATAGTTCGTCCGTTCCGCCGTGCTGATGGCGCCGCGAGCGTTCAACAGGTTGAAGGTGTGCGAGCACTTGAGGCAGAAATCGTAGGTCGGGAGCACGCGCTTCTGCTCAGACATGCGGAGGGACTCGGCCTCGTACATGTTAAAGAGCTTGAAGAGCATGTCCACGTCCGCCTCTTCGAAGTTGTAGTGGGACCACTCCACTTCACCCTGATGGTGGACGTGCCCGTAAGTGATCTTGTCGTTCCAACGGAGGTCGTAGACGTTGTCCACGCCCTGGAGGTACATGGTGATCCGCTCTAGGCCGTAAGTGAGCTCACCGGAGACGAGGTCGAGAGGGATACCGCCGGCCACCTGGAAGTACGTGAATTGGGTAATCTCCATGCCGTCAAGCCAGACCTCCCACCCGAGCCCCGAGGCGCCGAGGGTGGGAGACTCCCAGTCATCCTCGACGAAGCGGATGTCATGGTCGAGAGGGTCGATCCCCAGGGCCTTGATGCTGTTGAGATAGAGCTCCTGGATATCCATGGGTGACGGCTTCAGGATCACCTGGTACTGATAGTAGTGCTGGAGTCGGTTTGGGTTTTCGCCATAGCGACCGTCGGTCGGGCGCCGTGACGGCTCCACGTAGGCCACGTTGTAGGGCTCAGGGCCAAGGCACCTAAGGAGGGTCGCCGGGTTGAAGGTTCCGGCCCCCACCTCGAGGTCGTAGGGCTGCTGGATAACACAGCCGTAGTCGGCCCAGTACCGGTCAAGGGTAAGGATCACTTCCTGGAATGTCATACGCGTGCTCCTCGGCTCACATGGGGAGGGATAACTCTTTGAATTGAGCGATTAAACTACCGTGCCAGGGTCTCGCTGTCAAGACGATAATTCTACTCCTCCAGGTCGACCGGTTGCTGAGTACTCACGCACTTCTTTCTGCAATCGGTCGGCCAGCCGGTCTTCCTCGACATCAAGGTCATAGTCCATCTGCAGGCCGAGCCAGAAGGGCGCGGACATGCCGAAGTAACGTGCTAGGCGGAGAGCCGTGTCAGCGGTGATTCTCCGTTTGCCATGAACGATTTCGTTGATGCGCCGCGGCGGCACGCCGAGGTCGAGGGCCAGCCGATTCTGACTGATACCCATCGGCTTGAGAAACTCCTCGACGAGTATTTCCCCGGGATGAACAGGCCGGATTCTATCCTTTCTCATAAGCCCAATCTCCTAATGATAGTCGACTATTTCGACGTTATACGCGTCACCGTCTCGCCATTCGAAGCAAATTCGCCACTGTTCATTGATGCGAATGCTGTACTGATCCTCCCGATCGCCTCGCAGCATCTCGAGGCGATTCCCCGGCGGCACGCGTAAGTCTGCAAGAGTCAGGGCGCGATTCAGCATGCGCAGCTTACGGAACGCCATCTGCTGGAGATCCCGTGGTAGCTTCCGCGAGAAGATCCGTCGAAATATCCTCTCCGTCTCCTTGCACCTGAACGTTCTGATCATGACGCGTAGGGTATAACGCGAGGCGTTATAAGTCAAGTCCGCCCAGCCTGGACCACGTGAGTTACGTGGGGGTTAGGGGATGTGAGTTGGGGGACATCCTGTGGCTGAGGGGAAGATGGGGAGCGGCTGTGGCGGACTCCTTCCGCAAGAATGCTCGCAGGTGAGTCGAGCGAGTAGGATCGCGCGTCAACAGTGATCCAAAATTTCGATCCGAAGCGCAGAGGTTCTTCGTGGAAGCCCGAACGCGCGGGAGGAAGCTCGTCACCTCTGCGGAGGTGCTGCAGGAACTGCTGCATGCTTATCGCTCCGTGGGTCGTCTCGAGACCCTCGATGCCGCCTTGGAACTTGCAGTGCGAGGTGTTGACCAACTCCTGCCCGTGGAAGCGGAAGACGTCATCCATGCCCGGGGTCTGGCGGACCAGTATGCCGGGTTAACGGCAAGAGACCTGCTGCGTCTCTCAATGTGTCAGTTGAGGAAGATCAGAGAGCTCAAGACCTTTGACAGAAAGCTGCTGGCAGCGTTTCGCCGCCGGGCGAGGAAAAGGTGAGCCCCTTGGAAGACAAGGACCGGCCTTTTCGCGGTTTGAGTCCAGTTCTCTACCCTTCTTACCCCGACCACATGCAGTACTTTCTCAGCCACCGATAAAGCTGTCGGAGAGACGATAGTTACAGTTCCCTACCCGTTCTCTGGGAGTTTACGTTGCATGATGCTGAAGGGTCAGGAAGGGGACCGCCTTGTTTACAGCCTCACAAGTTTTCTCGAGACTCGTGGGTGCTTAGTGACGAAGAGAGCAACGCGCAGAACCGTTGGATGTCCACATTGCCGCCACTGACCAACACGCCAACACGCTTGCCCTGCAAAGACGATTTCATCTGGCGGGCCGCAGCTAGCCCGAGACACCCCGTGGGCTCGACCACCAGCTTCATGCGAGAGGCGAAAAAACCCATGCTCTCCACCAGTTGCGCGTCGGTGGCGGTGAGCACGTCCTCGACCTCGCGCCGAATGATCGGAAAGGTGTAGCGACCCAAGTGCTGAGTCTGTGCGCCGTCGGCGATCGTCTGCGGCGTGGCGATGTGGACAATGGAGCCTGAGCGGAAAGAGCGCTGCCCGTCGTTGCCGGCCTCGGGTTCGACACCGTAGACCTTGCAGTTCGGCGCCAGCGCCCGTGTCGACAACGCGGAGCCGGCCAGCAGACCGCCTCCGCCGAGAGGCACGAAGAGGGCATCGAGCGCGCCCACCTCCTCGAACAGTTCCTTGGCTGCCGTGCCCTGGCCTGCGATCACGTCAGGATGATCGTACGGCGGGATCAGCGTCAAGCCGTGACTGTCGGCCAGGTCTCGCCCGATCCGCTCACGGTCTTCCTTGTAACGGTCATAGATGATGATGTTGCCGCCGTAGCCCTTTGTGGCCGCCACTTTCGCAGCCGGAGCATCGTGCGGCATTACGATCGTGGCGGGGATGCCTAGCAGCCTCGCGGAAAGCGCGATAGCCTGCGCGTGGTTGCCCGACGAGAACGTCACCACGCCGGCGCGCCGTTGCCCGTCGTCGAACTTCGCTAGCGCGTTGAAGCCGCCGCGGAACTTGAAGGCGCCCATGCGCTGCAGGTTCTCGCACTTGAAGAAGACTTGAGCGCCCAGTTCTTCGCCGACCGTGCGCGAGGTCATGACAGGAGTCCGGTGGGCATAGCCCTCTATGCGCTTCGCGGCTGCTTTAATGTCGTCGAAAGTTGGAAGGTTCAGAGTGTCCATGGGTGTGAGCCGGAATAAGGCATCAAGTCGTGTGCCATGGATCCGAACCGCATGTTCCAGCCGGATTCTGCCCGACAAGACTTCTGGAACAAACGCAAAGCCCACAAGACCACAGAATTCGCCAATCCAGCACGCAACTATGGTCACGAGCTCTGGTTTCGGTGCTTTCAGGCTACCACGAAATCCGGGGATGGGTCAAAATGGGTGCCCCGACCGCAACATCTTGGGGATCGGGCAAGGTCTACCGAATCGCAGAAAAGACCATATGCAAACTGTCCTACCAGTTCTGTGGGAGTTTAGTAAATAACGATGATACGTAACGCCCGCGGTAACCTGCGGCGGCTGAGCATCGTGAAGCCGGCGTCACGTTCCTCGCGAAGTTAGATCATGGGGCGCGTGCCGACGAGGACGGGCTGGAAGAATCGGTTGTC
>Ga0335070_10007660_pt1 | contig 12651 bp, 10 predicted proteins | sample Lox_Sample_13_FD_206722 | JGI IMG/M metagenome (GOLD analysis project Ga0335070, IMG submission 206722) | Soil microbial communities from Loxahatchee National Wildlife Refuge, Florida, United States - Lox_Sample_1.3 | ecosystem: Environmental > Terrestrial > Soil > Wetlands | place: USA...
TGGTGATCACCCACGTGGCGCCCGTCACCTGGGCCTCGCGGATCCGCGGGAAGTCCACCTGGGAGAAGAAGCGACCGCCGAACGGCCCGCGCCCGTGTCGCTTGCGCAGGTCGTAGCGGAAGATCCGGTTCCAGAGAAACGTGTCGAGATGGAGGTCGATCACGTCGCTCGCGAGGTAGAGATCGACCGCGTGGCGCGAGATGCCGAGCTCCGCGGCCCAGCCGGCCGGGTCACGGCGCCAGTCGTGGTACGCGAGCTCCGTCACCGCTTCGCAGCATAGCCCCGTGCTCGCGCCCGACGCCGCGCCTATGCTGGCCGCGCACGTGACCGCGTCCGCGCCGCAAGCGCTCCGCCCGCGCGACCGGGCCCTGTACGGGCTCGGTGACCTCACCGTGAACACGGTCCTCTCGGCGATGGTGCTCGTCTACACCACGCACTTCCTGACGCAGGTGGCCGATCTCCGCCCCGCGCTCGCCGGGCTCGTGCCGCTCGTCGGCCGCGTGGTCGACGCCTTCTTCGACCCGCTCATGGGCAGGATCTCCGATGCCACGCGCTGGCAGGCGGGTCGTCGCCGCCCGTATCTCCTGATCGGCGCACTGCCGTTCGGCGCGAGCTTCGCCCTCATGTGGCTCGTCCCGGCATGCCTCGTCGGGCCGGAGCACCAGACGGCCCGCTTCATGTACTACGTCGTGGCCTACGGCTCCGCGGCGATCTGGATGACCGTGCTCTCGGTCCCGTACCTCGCGCTGCTGCCCGAGATGGCCCTCGACTACGACGAGCGCACGACGCTCTCGAGCTGGCGCAATCTCGGCTCGACGCTCGGCATCTTCGCCGCGCTCGGCGTGAAGCCCCTGGCCGAGCGGCTCGGCGGCGGGCCCCCGGGCTTCGCCGCGGCCGGAGCGATCGTCGGCGCCCTTCTCGTCCCGCCGTGGCTCGTGGTGCACCGCGTGACCTTCGAGCGCCCGGGCTTCCGGGCGCAGGCGGCCGCGCTGTCGCTGCGCGAGGCCTCGCGGGCGGTCGCCAGGAATCGCCCCTTTCGTCGGCTCGTCGCCCTCTTCCTCGCCGGACGCTTCGCCATGGACGTGACCGGCGCCTTGATGATCCTCTTCGTGAGCTACTGGCTCGGAAGGCCCGAGGCCTTCGAGCCCGTGATGCTCTCGTTCCTCGCCACGGTCGTGCTCTCCCTGCCGCTCTGGCTCGGCCTCGCCCGAGGCCGGGAGAAGAGCCGGATCTTCATCGTCGCCACGCTCTGGTGGGCCGCGGCGGGCCTCCTCTTCCTCCTGGTGCGGCCGGACTGGCCGACGGCGTGGGTCGCGGCGCTGGCGTGCCTCGCGGGCCTGGGGTTCTCCGCCGTCGACCTCATGCCGTGGGCGATGCTCGGCGAGGTGATCGACGCCGACGAGCTCGAGAGCGGTGAGCGCCGCGACGGCTTGTACAACGGATTCTTCACCTTCCTGCGGAAGATCGCCGGCGCAATCGGCGTATTCCTGGTGATGGCGATCCTCGACCGGGCCGGCTTCGCGAAGGGCGAGAGCCAGAGCGAGACCGTCCGCCAGGCGATCCGCTGGCTCACCACCGCGGCGCCGAGCCTCTGCCTCCTCGTCGCAGCCGCCTGGGCCCGCGGCTATCCCCTGACGCGGGCGGAGCACGCGCGGATCCGGACGGCGCTCGAGGCGCGCCGGGGTCGGGGCGAGGGCTAGGGCCGGGGCGCTTCGCCGACTTCAGCGTCTCGGCGGCGTCGCGCGGAGCGGGTCCACCGGCCAGGCGTGGCGCGGATAGCGCCGCTCGAGCTGCCGGCGCAGCGCCGGATAGTGTCGCTCCCAGAAGCCGGCGAGGTCGGTCGTGACCTGTACCGCGCGTCCGTTGGGTGCGAGGAGATGGAGGACGAGCGGCACGCGCCCGCCTCCGACGCGAGGGCCCTCTTCGAGCCCGAAGAAGTCCTGGAGGCGCGACTCGATCCAAGGCGGCTTTCCGGCCTCGTAGCGCACGCGCACGCGCCGCCTTCCCGGGAGCGCGACCTCCCGGGGCGCGAGGCGCTCGAGGCGCGCCCGTCCGTCACCGCCGAGCGTCGCCTCGAGGGTCGCGCCGAGGTCGGCCTCGCGCAGCTCCGCGAAGCTCGTGCGACCCTCGCAGAGCCGCGCGAGCGCCTCCCGCGCCGCGGCTGCGTCGAGCCGCGGCTGCGTGGGATCGAGCGTGCTCGCGAGCTCCGTGCGCGCGAAGAGCTCGGCGAGCGCGCCGGGCGCCGAGGAGAGCGCCTCGGGCCCGGCCGCGAGGGCGGCCTCGCGCAGCAGCGCGCTCGCCTCGGACGGGAGCGGCCGAAGGGGCGATTCGGCGAGCATGAGGCCGTCGAAGCGAAGCGCGCTCCGCCCCTCGACACGTTCCCGCACGGGATCGAACGCGAGCTCGCGCGTCTCCTCGACGCGCTCCGGGAAGGCCTCGAGCAGCCACTCCGGCGCGATCGCTGCGGCGCTCCGCACGAAGGTACGCGTGCCCGGCCCGCTCGGGCGCTCCTCGGCGTCGAGACAGAGGAGCCACTCGGCGTCGCGCACGGCCGACTCCCGCGCGAGCACCGCCGCGCCACCGCCCGCGAGCGCGAGCGCGCGCTCCCCGCTCGCCGCGCTGCGCGCCTTCGCCACGCGGTCCGGGAACGCGACGAGGAGCGCCCGGCAGAGCGTCTCCTCCTCTGCGGGAAGAGCCGGCTCCGCGGGGCGCGAGGCATGAGGAGCAACGCGGCGAAGCAGGCCCTCGAGCTGCCGCCGGCCCTGGGCGACGCGCCGACACGCCGCCGGGTCGAGGCCGAGGGACGCGGCCGTGGCCGCGTGTCGCGCGACCGCGTCGAGATCCTCGAGGTCGAGCAGGAGGTCGGCGCTCGCGCGCCGCTCCGCGCCGGCCGGGCCGCGGATCCGGCGCTCGCCGAGGAGCGCTGCTGCCGCCACCCCGAGCGCTCCGATGCCCAGGCGCTCGGCCTCGACGACGAGCCGCGCGAGCCGCGGGTGGAGTGGGAAGCGCAGCATCTCCCGCCCCGTTTCGGAGAGACGCCCGCTCGCGCCGTCGACGGCACCGAGGCGGCGCAGCAGGGCCTCCGCCGCCTCGAGGGCGGCGGCGGGCGGGGGGTCGAGCCAGGGGAAGGCGCCGGCGTCCGCGACGCCGGCGCCGTGCAGCTCGAGCAGGGCCTCCGAGAGCTCGAGGCGCAGCGCCTCGGGCGCGTCGCGCTCGGGCCGGGCGTCATGATCCTCGCGCGTGTAGAGGCGCAGGCAGCGGCCCGGCCGCGTGCGCCCGGCGCGCCCCGCGCGCTGGGCGGCGGAGGCGCGGCTCACCTTGGCCACGACGAGACGCGGCAGGCCCGAGAAGGGATCGTGGCTCGGCGTCCGGGCGAGGCCCGAGTCGATGACCGCGACGACGCCGTCGATCGTGAGCGACGTCTCGGCGACGTTCGTCGCGAGCAGGAGCTTGCGGCCCGTGCTCGGCGCGAGCGCGCGGTCCTGCTCCGCGGGCGGGAGCGCGCCGTGAAGCGGCAGCACCAGGAGGCCGGCCTCGCGCGCGAGCTCGGCGCATGCGTCGGCCGCGCGCCCGATCTCACGGAGCCCGGGAACGAACACGAGGATGTGTCCGTCGACGCCCTCGCGCAGCAGCCGGCGCACGGCGCGTGCGACGAGCGTCTCGAGGCGGGGCGCCTCGCGCTCGCCGCGCCGCGGGAGGAGCTCCTCGGGGCCCAGGTGCTCGACCGAGACCGGGTGGCTCCGGCCGGGCACGCGCACGTGGCGCGCGTCGAGGCGCGCCGCGAGGCCTGCGCCGTCGAAGGTCGCCGAGAGCAGCGCGAGACGGAGCGGGACGCCGCCCTCGCGCCGCCTCGCCTGCGCGAGCCGGAGGAGGCCGAGAGCGAGATCCGTCGCGACGTGCCGCTCGTGGAACTCGTCGAGCAGGACGGCGCCGACACCGACGAGATCGGGATCGTCGCGCAGGCGCCGCGCCAGGAGGCCCTCGGTCTGGAAGCAGAGGCGCGTCTCGGAGGAGACCGCCGCGTCGAACCGCACCCGGTAGCCGCAGCGACGGCCGAGGGGCTCTCCGAGCCGTCGGGCCACGTAGGCCGCGGCGCTCCGGGCCGCGAGTCGTCGCGGCTCGAGCACGAGGATCTCGCCGCCGACGGTCCCGCTCTCGAGGAGCGCGTGGGGCAGGCGTGTCGTCTTCCCCGCCCCGGGCTCCGCTTCGATCACGAGCCGCTCGTGCTCGTGGAACGCGGCGAGGAGCTCCGGCAGCACCGCGTCGATCGGAAGCGGCGCCTCGACCGTCAGACGTCGCTCCCGAGCGGTCCCCCGTGGAGTGCCCGGCCGGTTCCCCGCTCGCGCCGCGTCCCTCGCCTCATCGGAGGAACGATAGTGCGTATCGGACGAGGTCGAGGACGAGATCGGAGGCGTTGCTGCGCGCGCGGCGCTAGGCGTGGGGCGCGGCGGGCCGCTTGCGCAGGATCCTCGCGATCAGGAGCGAGCCCACGCCGAAGACCACGAAGCCCGTCGGCTCGGGCACGGCCGGCGTGAAGATCTGCGCCTGGCGCACGCTCCCGGCGGCGTCCTTCAGGCGGATCAGCACGCTCCCGCCCGTGCCGGTCCAGTAGGAGCTGTCGTTCGCGCGCGCGAAGGCGAGCTTCTCGCCCGCCGTCAGGGCGCGGCCGAACGAGATCGTGCCGAGGGCATTCGGGTCGTCGTACACGCTCGACCAGACCGCGAGCTGTACGCCCGACGCAGCGTCGGCGAGGGAGATGCCGAGGCTCGACGCCATCGAGCCGAGGTCGTTCGCCCAGCGGTGCGCGATGTTCGCGGCATCGAGGTAGGGCCCGCTCAGGCTCTCCGCGGTCGCCTGGTACGTGCCGCCGAGGCTGAGCGAGTGGAGCACGTCGACGCAGAAGCTCGTGCCGGCGACACCGTCGAGCTTCGATTGGAAGCCCACGACGTAGACGTTCTGGCTCGCGTCCGGCAATGCGCCGGGCTGGTCGAGCGTGAACCGGATCGTGCGGGCGCTCGCCAGGCCGGGCACCGTCCCAAGGACGCTGAACGTCGACGCCGGAGCGCTCGACGCCACCAGCAAGCCGACGACGGCGACGCCCCACGCCAGCCAGGAACCACGCTCCACCTTCCGCACCATCTTCCACTCCTCGTGCAGCTTCAGCGCGGCGGCCCCCCGGACGGGAGCGAGACGCGTCGCTTCGCGCGTGGGTGGCCGCCGCGCGGAGCGAGGTGTCGACGTGCCTGCGCACGCGCGCGCAGGACGGGTCGCACGGGCGGGCCGCAGCTCGGCGACCGCGGCTCGGCGAGGAGCCGGTGCCGGGGGGCGGTGCGCGGCGTTGCCTGCGCGCGTAACGTCCGCGGGACCAACCTCAAGGAGGACACCGAGATGGCGATCCAGCCCGGACAGCGCATTCCGAGCGTGACCCTGAAGGTCGCGGGTCCCGACGGGATCCAGGACGTGAAGACCGACGACCTCTTCGCGGGCAAGAAGGTGGTGCTATTCGCCGTGCCCGGCGCCTTCACGCCGACCTGCTCCGCCAAGCACCTGCCCGGCTTCGTCGAGCGCGCGGACGAGATCCGGAAGAAGGGCGCCGACGCGATCGTCTGTCTCTCGGTGAACGACGCCTTCGTGATGGGCGCGTGGGGCAAGGACCAGAAGGTCGGCGGCAAGGTGACGATGGTCGCCGACGGCAGCGCCGAGCTGACCCGTGCGCTGGGCCTCGAGCTCGACGGCACGAAGTTCGGGATGGGCCTGCGCTCGCAGCGCTATGCGGCGATCGTCGAGGACGGCGTCGTGAAGCAGCTCTTCGTCGAGCAGCCGATGAAGTTCGAGGTCTCGAGCGCGGAGAACGTGCTGAAGCATCTCTAGTCAGCCGGCGAACGTCTCCTCGTGCTCGCGCCAGCCGGTGCTGAGGAGCAGGGTGGCGCCGCGACGCGGGAGCTCGTCGACGGAGCACTCGCGCAGGGCCTCGCTGAACCAGAGCGGCTCGTCGCGCTCGTCGCGCCAGCCGGCGTCGAGCAGCAGGAGGAGGCACGCCGGGATTCCGGGGACGCCCGATCGGCGGAAGCTCTGGGCGACCACGAGCTCGAAGCTCCAGCCCGCCCGCACCTCGGGGCACGGCATGCCGGAGCGCACCTCCTCGTGCAGCAGCTGCGCCGCGACGCGCGCCGTGGCCGCGAGGCAGGGCTCGTCGATCGGCTCTCCGCCGAGCTCGAGCAGGGGCGCGAACGGCGTGCCCGCCTCTCCGAGCATCCCGCTCCAGAGCTCGTTCCAGCGCGCGGCCGCCTTGCCGTCGCGCAGGCGCCAGCGGCGGCGCCACTGGCTCCGCGAGATCCCCCACGCCTGGTCGTGGAACGCGAGCGGCGCCAGCCCCGCGCCCTCGGCGACGGGCGCCTTCGCCGCGCGCCGGCAATAGACCTCGAGGTCGCGCATGAGATCGCGGTCGAGCTGGAGCGTAGCGGGCGACATGGGACCTTCCGGAGCTCCTGTCTTCGCATCGGCGCGCGGGCGGGATTCTGGAGCTTCGAACTCGCGCGCGACGCGCGATAGGCTCCGCGAAAACCCGGAGGCCCGATGTCCGTTCTCCCTCTCGATCCCGACACTCTGCTCACGACGACGCGCGCCGTCCGGCGACGCCTGGACTTCGAGCGGCCCCTCGACCTCGGGCTCGTGCGCGAGTGCCTCGAGATCGCCCTCCAGGCGCCGAGCGGATCGAACTCCCAGGGCTGGCACTTCGTGCTCGTGACCGAGCCCGCGAAGCGCCGCCGGATCGGCGAGATCTATCGCGAGTGCTTCGCGATCTACCGCGAGCAATCCCACTCGGCGCACGCGCTCGCGGCGCGCGCGGAGGGCGCGGAGCGCGTCGTGATGGAGGAGGTCGTGCGCTCGGCCGAGCATCTCGCGGAGCACATGGGCCGCGCGCCGGCGCTCCTCATCCCCTGCATCCGCGGACGCCTCGAAGGGGTCCCGCCCGAGAACGTCTCGCGCGCGGCAGCCGGGCTCATGGGCTCGATCCTTCCCGCGGTCTGGAGCTTCATGCTCGCGGCCCGCGCACGCGGTCTCGGTACCGCCTGGACCTCGCTCCACCTGATGCGCGAGAAGGAGGTCGGGGCGCTGCTCGGCATCCCGGTCGACGAGATCATGCAGGTGATGCTCACGCCGATCGCCTACACGCTCGGCACCGAGTTCAAGCCTGCGAAGCGCCGCCCGCTCGACACCGTGCTGCACGTGAACGCCTGGTGAGCGCGGCCGCCCGCGGCGACGCGCCGCGCGCACGCCGCCGTCGGGCTGCAGCCCGGCCGAGCGGTCAGGCGAGGCGCGTGGCGAGCGCCGCGTGGGCCACGAAGTCGGGCGCCCGCGCGCCGGCCCTTCGGCCGCCCGCGAAGCGCGCCTTGAAGGCGGCGAGCCGCGCGAGCGGGCCGGCCAGCGTGGCCGGGGGAAGCGCCTCGAGCGCCGCGAGCGCGCCTTCCTGCCGCGCGACGTCGCGGCACGCGAGCAGCACGTCGACGCCCGCGGCGAGGGCGAGCCGGGCGAGCTCGCCGGGAGCGTGGCGCGCGGCGACCGCCTGCATGTCGAGATCGTCGCTGAACACGAGGCCCGCGTAGCCGAGCTCGCCGCGCAGGAGCCCGAGCGCCGCCGCCGAGAGCGTCGCGGGCTCGCGGGGATCGAGCGCCGGCAGCAGCACGTGGGCCGTCATCACGCTCGCGACGCCCGCCGCGATCGCCGCGCGGAACGGGGGAAGCTCGACGGCCCGCAGGCGTGGGAGGTCGTGGGGCAGGACGGGCAGCGCGAGATGGCTGTCGACGCTCGCGTCGCCGTGGCCGGGGAAGTGCTTCGCGCAGGCGCCGACGCCTTCGGCCTGGAGCGCCGTCAGGAACGCGCACGCATGTCGCGCCACGGTGTCGGGGTCGCGGGCGAAGCTGCGGTCGCCGATCACGGGGTTTGCGGGATTGGTATCGACGTCGACCACGGGGGCGAAGTCGAGGTCGATCCCGAGGTCGGCGAGCTCCCGCCCGAGGGCGCGGCCCAGCTCGGCCGTGAGCGCAGGGTCGCCGTGCGCGGCCACCCTGCGCATGGGAGGCCAGCGCGTGAGCCACTCGCGCAGCCGCTGCACGCGGCCGCCCTCTTCGTCCACGGCGACCACGAGCGGCGCCTCGGGCGGCGCGAGGCCGTGGAGCTCGGCCACGAGGCGCCGCGCCTGCTCGGCCGACTCGAGGTTCCGCCGGAAGAGCACGACGCCGCCCACCCGGCCGCTTCGGATCCAGGATCGGAGCTGCGGCGGGACCTCGGTCGACTCGAAGCCGGCGAACAGGAGCTGGCCCGGGGCCTCGCGTGCGGACATCGCGCCGCAACGTACCATGCCCGGACCCGCCGCCAGGCCCGGTTGCCAGCGGTCGCGGAAGATCAGAGAAGAGGACGGATGCAGCGCGAGGCGATGCTCGGCCGGCTGGCCGGGGGCTCTTTCGACGTGATCGTGATCGGAGGCGGGGCCTCGGGCCTGGGTGTGGCCGTCGACGCCGCGACGCGCGGCTACCGCACGCTGCTCCTCGAGCAGTGCGACTTCGCGAAGGGCACCTCGAGCCGGAGCACGAAGCTCGTGCACGGCGGCGTCCGCTACCTCCAGCAGGGAAACATCGCCCTCGTGCTCGAGGCCTTGCGCGAGCGCGGGCTCATGCGCCGCAATGCGCCCCATCTCGTACGCGACCTCGCCTTCGTGGTGCCGAGCTATCGCTGGTGGGAAGGCCCGTTCTACGGCATCGGCCTCAAGGTCTACGACGCGCTCGCCCGCAAGCTCAACCTGGGCCCCTCGCGCCACCTCGGTCGCGACGAGACGCTCGCGCGGATCCCGAACGCCCAGCCCGAAGGGCTCCTCGGCGGCACGCTCTACTACGACGGCCAGTTCGACGACGCCCGCATGGCGATCACGCTGGCGCGCACCGCGGCGGAGCACGGGGCGGTGCTCCTGAACTACGTGCGGGTCGTGGGGCTTCTCAAGGCCCGCGGCTTCGTGGCAGGCGTGCGGGCGCGCGACGAGGAGACGGGAGAGGAGCTCGAGATCCCCGCGAAGGTCGTGGTGAACGCGACGGGGGTCTTCGCGGATGCCGTGCGGCGCATGGACGACACGGACGCACCGGCCGCGCTCGAGCCGTCCCAGGGCGTGCACCTCGTGCTCCCGCGCGACTTCCAGCCGAGCGACACGGCCCTCATGGTGCCCCACACCGACGACGGACGGGTGCTGTTCGTGATCCCCTGGCACGGCCGCTGCGTGCTCGGCACCACCGACACCCCGACGGCCGGTCCCGTGCTCGAGCCCCGGGCGCGCGAGGACGAGATCGACTTCATCCTGCGCAATGCGGCCCGCTACCTCGCGCGCGACCCTCGCCGCAGCGACGTGCTCTCGATCTTCGCGGGACTTCGCCCCCTCGCGCGCGCATCGGTGAGCGAGAAGACGAAGAGCCTCTCGCGGGACCACTCCGTCCTGGTCTCGGCCACGGGCCTCGTGACGCTGATCGGCGGCAAGTGGACGACCTACCGCAAGATGGCCCAGGACACGGTCGACGACGCGGCCTCGATCGCGGGCCTCGACGACGTCCCGTGCCGCACCGAGCGGCTCGACCTCCACGGCTTCATGGCGCGCGACGATCCGGACTTCCCTGCGGAAGATCACTGGCAGGCGTACGGAAGCGAGGCCAGGGCGGTGTGCGCCCTCTCGAGCCGCGAGCCTGCGCTCGCCGCGCCCCTTCACCCGCGCCTGCCCTACCAGGGCGTGCACGTCGCGTGGGCCGTACGCCACGAGATGGCCCGCACCGTCGAGGACGTGCTCTCGCGCCGCACGCGCTCGTTGCTGCTCGACGCGCGCGCCGCGCTCGAGGCCGCGCCGGCGGTGGCGAAGCTCGTCGCGCGCGAGCTCGGCCGCGACGCGCTCTGGGAGAAGGAGCAGCTCGAGAGCTTCGCCGCGCTCGTGAAGACCTACCTGCCGGAGTGACGCCGCGGCCCGCGCCGCGGCCGCGTGGCGGCGAGCGCTCCGACACCGGCCAGCACGAGCAGGGGCACGCGCGGCTCCGGCACGGTGTGGAGCGGGCCTTCGAGGGGGATGCCTGGGGTGAGGACGACCGCCCCCTACCCCTGCTGCGCGCGCCCCCGCTCCTGGATTCCCTTGCGCCGCTCCGCGATCGCCGCGGAGGACACGGTCTTCACGTGGTCGAGGCTCGCCTGGATCTCCCGTCGCAGGCCGTCGCCGAACGTCTCGGCGAAGCCCTGGTCGATGAGCCTCTTGTAGGCGCGCATGGTCGCGGGCTCGCAGCTCAACATGTCCTTGGCGAGCCGGCGGCAGGTCGGGAGCAGCGCCTCCGGAGCGACCACGCGGCTCACGAGGCCCCAACGCTCGGCGTCCTCCGCGGAGAGGAAGTTGCCCGTGAGCGAGAGCTCCTTCGCCCGGTAGATGCCGACGAGGCGCGGAAGCTTCTGGCTGAGACCCCAGCCCGGCAGGATGCCGACGCGCGCGTGCGTATCCGCGAAGCGCGCGCCCGTCGAGGCGACGAGCACGTCGCAGGCGAGCGCGAGCTCGAAGCCTCCGGTGATGGCCACCCCGTTCACGGCTCCGATCACGGGCAGCGGGCACTGGGACATCGCGCGGATCAGGTTGTCCCCGCCCGTGAGCGCCTGCTGTGCGCTCTCGCCCGACTGCACCTCCCCACCGAGCTCCTTCAGGTCGAGGCCGGCGCAGAAGGCACGATCCCCGGCGCCGGTCAGGATCACCGCGCCGATCGCGGGGTCCTTCGGGATCTCCTCGAAGGCCTCGCGGATCGCGCGACGCAGCGCGAGGGAGAGGGCGTTCATGGCACGCGGCCGGTTCAGGGTGAGGGTCGCGATGCCTTCGCTCTTCTCGACGCGGAGGACGGGCTCGTCGGACACGGGGGCCTCCTTGCACTCGGTGGTGTGGAGCGCCGAAGATGCGCGACCGCCCCGGGATGTGCGAGCCCCGCGGCCGTGCGCGACGCGCCCCGGGCCGAGCGTGATAGGCTCGCGAGATGAGCGCTGCGAGCTCGACCCCGGCCCCCGTCGCGTCTTCTCCCCTCGGCGGCCCCGGCGCGCCCTTCGACGTCGCGCCCTGGGCCGGCGGCCCGGATCCGCTTCCGCTCGTGGTCCACGCCCGGGGCGAGCGGTCCGTCGAAGGCCTCGTCGCGTGGATCCGTGCGCACCACGGGGCGCTCCGCTCGGAGCTCGCCCGCAGCGGAGCGCTCCTCCTTCGCGGCTTCGAGGTCGGCGACGCCCCCGCCTTCGAGCGCGTCGCCCGCGCGATCGATCCCGACCTCGGGAACGAGTACCTCGGCACCTCTCCGCGCAACGCGCTCACGAGCCACGTCTTCACGGCGAGCGAGCTCCCGCCCTTCTATCCGATCCCGCAGCACTGCGAGATGAGCTTCACCGCACGGCCGCCGCGACGCCTCTTCTTCGCCTGCCTCGTCGAGCCGGCCGCCGGGAGCGGCGAGACGCCGCTCTGCGACTTCCGCAAGGTGCTGCGCGACGTCGATCCCGCCGTGCGCCGCCGCTTCGAGGAGCGGGGGATCCGGATCGTCCGCAACTACGGCCCGCCCGGCGCGAGGAGCGCGCTCAATCCCTTCCAGCTCAAGGGCTGGGACGAGACGTTCGGCACGACGGAGCGCGCCGTCGTCGAGGCGACGTGCGCGCGCGAAGGGTTCGAGCCGACCTTCGCGGCGGACGGCGGCCTCCGCCTGGTCTCGAGCCAGCCGGTCTCGCGCAGGCATCCGGAGACCGGCGAAGAGGCCTGGCACAATCACGTGACGACGTTCCATGCGTCGGCGCCGAGCGAGGAGTACCGGCACATCTGGCGCCTGCGCCCGACCTTGCGCCACCTCGCCCTCTGGCAGGTCTCCCGCGCGCTCGCGGCCGTGCAGCGACGCACGAAGGCGAGCGACTCCCTCGCGATGCACTGCACGCACCGGGACGGCGGTGAGATCGCCGACGCGGACGTGGCCCACGTCCTCGACGTGATCTGGCGACACCTCGTGATCGTCCCCTGGCGGAGGGGCGACGTCGTCGCGATCGACAACTACGCCGTGTCGCACGGGCGCCTGCCCTACGCGGGGCCGCGACGCATCGCCGTATGCTGGGCGTGAGAGCGCGCCGCGCCGGGCGCGCGCGGTCCTAGCCCGGGCTCCGCCCGGCGAGGCGCCGGCCGAGGCCGCGCAGCTGGCGCGTCGCGCCGCCGAGCGAGAGCTCGATCTGCTTCGCGAGCAGGAAGTAGCGGTGCAGCGGGTAGTCGCGGTCGACCCCGATGCCCCCGTGGAGATGCTGGGCGGTGTGCACGACGCGCTGCCCGCCCTCCGCCGCCCAGAACTTCGCCACGGCCACGGCCTCCTCCGCCGGGAGGCCCGCCGCGATCCGCCAGGCCGCCTGCCACGAGGTGAGCCGGATCGCCTCGGTGTCGACGTACGCGTCCGCAGCGCGCTGGCCCACGGCCTGGAACGTGCCGATCGCCTGGTCGAACTGCTTCCGGCTCTTCACGTACTCCGCCGTGAGCCGGAGCGCCTCCGCGCAGACGCCGAGCGCCTGGGAGCAGAGCGCGGCCGTTCCGCGAAGCCGCGTCCACGCCTCGATCTCGGCGCCCTGACCGGGACGGCCCAG
>Ga0335070_10007661_pt1 | contig 12649 bp, 9 predicted proteins | sample Lox_Sample_13_FD_206722 | JGI IMG/M metagenome (GOLD analysis project Ga0335070, IMG submission 206722) | Soil microbial communities from Loxahatchee National Wildlife Refuge, Florida, United States - Lox_Sample_1.3 | ecosystem: Environmental > Terrestrial > Soil > Wetlands | place: USA: Florida...
TTTAGCCAAAGTCGGGCTTTTTGATGCTGACATATATGGTCCGACAATTCCCCAGATGCTTGGTGTTAAAAAAGAGGTCTACGCTAAAGCAGGCAAGATAGTGCCGGTTGAAAATCACAATTTGAAAATCATATCGATCGACTTTTTCCTGGAGGAAAGTTCTCCTGTGATCTGGAGAGGACCTTTGGTAGCTGGAGCCATCCAGCAGTTTTTAAGGGACGTTGACTGGGGAGAGCTTGATTATATGGTTATAGACCTGCCTCCGGGAACAGGAGATGCGCAATTGACTTTAGCCCAGACTATTCCTTTGACCGGGGCAGTAATCGTAACCACTCCTCAGGATGTAGCCAAGAAAATCGCAATCAAAGCTCTGAAACTGTTTCAGCAGTTGAACGTTCCGATACTAGGAATAATCGAGAATATGAGTTATTTTGTCTGTCCTCATTGCGGACAGAGAAGCGATATCTTCAGCACTGGCGGAGGAAGAAAAGCAGGCCAGGACCTGGGAGTTCCCTTCCTTGGAGAGATTCCTTTAGATATGAATCTAAGGGTTTCAGGTGATGAAGGCGCACCATTTCTTCTAAAACATCCTGACTCGGAGATTTCCCAGATATTCGCTCGGATAGCTGGCAATTTAGCCAGACAGATAAGCATCCTTAGCCATAAATAATTTGTAAAGGTGCAAAACTTTGAACTCCCAATTCTTCAGTTTTTCAGATCAGAATTGTATGATTGTTATAGAACTAAGAGCATCCTTCACGTCCCAAAAACCGTTGACAAGATTAATAAAATCGTTAGATTAGAATTGGAATAAATAATAAATCAGATAAATCGAGGAGATAGCCATAGAGAGCTTTTAAACTATTGAAAATACCGGGGTTCTCGCTCTTGAGAGCAGGAGGTGATATGTAATATGAGAAAGCAGACTAGTAAAATTTTAATCCTGGTTGTGATTTTGAATTTGCTCTTTTCTCTAAACTGGCTAATGACAGTTCAAGCGCGGCAGGATAGAGCCTCTTTACCCAGAGCTCAGACCCATGCGGTACTGGTCGAAAACGCCTCCCCCACCTGGTGAGGATATTGTCCCAGTGCAGGTGCTGCACTGAAAAATCTGTTCCTCAGCGGTTCCTATCAATTCTATTATGTCTCTTTAGTCCAGGACATGAACGTTAACGCTGAGAAAAGAATATTTAAGGATTTCAATATCAGCGCTTTCCCCACAGTTATGTTTGACGGGGGGCAGTCGGTCGAGGTCGGTGCTGGCTCTGTGCCTGAAGCTCAAGCTCAATACGCATCCAGCATCAGCACCTGCAGCGAAAGGACTGTCCCGAATATAGATCTGCTCCTCTCCTTTGACTGGCTGGGTGACTCCCGGATAAAGGTTAATGTCACCATTCGGAATAATGACCCGACCGATTACTCCGGTTATCTGAAAGTGTATGTGACCGAGACTGTCTCCTCCATGGGATGGAGGTATGCCGACAATACGCCTTATACCTTTCCGTTCTTGGACTATGCCTTTAATGAGAGCGTTTATGTGTCTGCAGGAACTGCCTTGCAGGATTCGACTATCTGGGATGGGAACGAGCACTCAGACGGATATGGCAACTACTTCAATAAGCTGACCCGCGGCAATATTTCCCTGATCGGGGCAGTTTTCAATCCCCAGGTTCATCCAGCCTTTTCTTATCCACCTGCTGACAATCCTTTTAAAGCTTTCTATGTGGATGAAGCAGCAGCAGTCTGGACTAATCTCCCTCCAGATGTTCCTTGTAATCCGGTGCCGGAGGACAAAGCAGTGGTTCTCGATTTATATTCCGATCTTAACTGGTCTGGCGGGGATTCCAACTATTTTGATAAAGTAACCTATGATGTTTACTTTGGAAGGACTAATCCTCCACCTTTTGTTGTCACCCAGACTTCCACTACCTATGACCCGGATTTGATAGAAACTGGCAGAACTTATTACTGGCGAATTGTCTCCAGGAATAACCAGGGTGATTCGACTGCTGGTCCTGTATGGAGCTTTTTCTTCATAGCGCGGGGTGACTGCGATGGAAATGGAAATATAAATGTGGCGGACTTGCTGTATCTGATAAATTATCTGTTCCGCTCCGGGCCAGCGCCCCATCCAATTAAGGTTGCAGATGTTGATTGTGACGATTACGAGACGGTAAATGATGTAGTTTACCTGATTAATTACCTGTTCAAATCTGGCATACCCCCGGCATGCGGATTTTGAACTCGCCCAACTGAATTCGTTCTCTGTAGCGGAAACCTTCAGGTTTCAATCTCATCATAAGATAAAAATGGAAGATTGAATCCTTCCGCTACATTCTTTCGCGTATAATTGTAGGGGCGTAGTGCAATACGCCCCTACCTCGCTCGACCCCTTGAATCCTTGACTCCTAGACCCCTCCCATCATTCGTCATCAAGCAAAAAACGCTTGATTCATCCACCTCTATTATCTTCGCATCGACATTAAATTCTGAAGTTAATTTTTTGAACTGATCTGGGCTCACAGTTGTAGCTGTAAAACCGTGTTTGCATACAATCACACCATCGCCTGTCTTTTCGAAGTCGATTTTCCCAACCAGTCCTGCTTCAGATTGTAATTGAAACCACTCCAGCCGGTGCTTCCAGAATTTATCTGAGTAACTCGAAAAGAGAATCTTCCCTCCGTGTTTTGTGACCCGGATACTTTCCCGAATCAAATCTTTTTGATTAACGTGAAAGGCAGAAATTCCGTTCTGGATGCAGATAACCCGGTCAAAAGTCCGATCCGGAAAACCAAGCTGAATTGCATCCATTTTCAGCAGAATACAATTGTCGACATCCTTCAAAATCGTTCTTCCAAGAAGCAGACTATCGATCGAGGTATCAACCCCTATTGCCAGTTTTGCCTTTTTGGCAATCTCTCCAAGCTCACGACCGTAACCGCATCCCAATTCTAGAACCATATCAGATGAACGGATGTTCTGAAGAACAAATTTCATCTCAGCTTTTAGATATTGTTTTATTCTCGGCGGGGCAATCTTATAGCAGAGCTTCAGCCGCTCAGCGTTAAGTTTATTGAGATAGTATCCGCTATTTTTTTCCATTTAAAACAGAGTGGTAGGTGCACGGCGCGCCGTGCACCTACACATTCTAAAAAATCACCTCATCTAAATTCAATTCCATTCCATCTGAGGCGGCAAAGACCTCGATTTTCAACTCTTTCTTCAACTGAAGAGACAATTCCCAGGGTTTGGCTTTGATCATAGTCATTCCGAAATGAGTCAGAACGGCGATTTGTGGTTTACAACCTTTTATTATGGCTTTGGCGTCCTCCAGATTCAGATGATCCAACCTGAGTTTCTTTGCACCTTCAGGCTCATATCTCACGACATTTATAATAATCATTTCGCTCCCGGAATGGACTTTTATCAATTCCGGGAAAAACCTGGTGTCGACTATAAAGGAAATTCTATACTTCGGGGATTTAAAAATCAGTCCGTAAGCCTCCACCCCATGTATGTGCCTTAAAGGTGTGGACAAAGTGATGTTATCAATTGTATACTCTCCCCCGGCTTTTAAAATATGAATTTTCTCCACAAAACTCCTGATATATTTCAGAACCACCGGGTCATCTGTCAGAGCGTCTGCTGGACAAAAAAGTATCCCCTTCTTTTTGAACCCGCCTTCTGTCATCGCTTCAATCATAATGTTGACGTCATTGGAATGATCAAGATGACGGTGGCTCAGAACAATTGCATCCAATTTGGATGGATCTAACTTCGGTTTGCTGGTGAAACACTTGACCAGAGCACCAGGGCCAGGATCGATGAAAAAGTTTTTATTGTCCAGAGTAAGCCAGGCTCCGCCCGAAGCTCTCAACTGCTTGGCAACCACAATCCTCGCCCCTGCAGTGCCGAGGAATTTGATGCGGTTGGGTGATTCTAACTTTTTCATTTTTATATTTGGAGTGCATCATCCTTGATGATGCCCCTCTTGTGTTTATCATCAAGATAATGGTAGAACAGACATTCCTGTCTGTTCCATGCCGTCAGACAAGAATGTCTAACATTCCTACCAGTTAAACTTTTATCCCGTACTCTTTCATTTTCAATCTCAGCGTATTTCTATGAATCCCTAAAAGCTCAGCCGCCTGAGACAAGTTACCGTTGGTTTTTTCCAGAACTTTCAGTATCTGATTTTTCTCCAGCTCCCTCAGGGAGAAATCCGAAGGAAACTGCTCAGCTTTCAGAAAACACAAATAAGCTAAGTCAGGTTTATCTATTGCTTCTCCCCGGCTCAGCACGATTGCTCTTTCGATTACGTTCTCCAACTCCCTTATATTCCCGGGCCAGGGATAGGAAAACAAGATATCTTTAGCCTCCCTGGTGATCCCCTGAATTTTCTTTCCGGTTTTCTGATTATATTTTTGGATGAAATGTTCCACCAGGGGCAGGATGTCTTCCTTCCTCTCCCTTAACGGAGGTATGAAAATAGAAACCACGTTCAATCTATAATACAGGTCTTCCCTAAAGCTTTTCTCTTTGATTTTTCTCTCCAGATCCTGATTGGTAGCCGAGATTATCCTGACGTTCACCTTGATAGTCTCTTTTCCTCCCAATCTCTCGAACTCCTGAGTCTCGATCACCCGCAGAAGTTTCACCTGGGTTTCCAACGAGAGGTCTCCTATCTCATCTAAAAACAAAGTACCTGAATCCGCCAGTTCAAACCTTCCCTCCTTCCTTCGAGTCGCTCCGGTAAAAGCACCCTTCTCGTAACCGAAAAGCTCAGACTCTAACAAGCTCTCAGGAATAGCCGCACAAGATAAGGAGATGAATTTCTGAGAAGCCCTCTGGCTCAGCGAATGAACCGCTCTGGCAACTAATTCCTTGCCGGTCCCGCTTTCTCCCCGGATTAAAACCGTGGAATCGGCTTTCGCTACCCTGGCAACCGTGCTTAACACCTCTCGGATAGCTTTGCTTTCCCCGATTATTTTCAGGTCTTTATATTTCTCTTCCAACTGTTCTTTCAGGTATTTATTTTCCGTTAACACTTTTTGATTTTCCAGAGCTTTTTTAAGATTAACCTTGAGTTCCTCCAAATCCATCGGCTTGTTCACGTAATGAAAGGCCCCTTTTCTCATTGCTTCAACTGCGGTCTCGATCGAGCCGTGAGCAGTTATAACTATCACCTGAATCTCAGGATTTATTTCTTTCAATCTCGACAATAACTCAATCCCATCCATTCCGGGCATCTTCAAATCTAATAAAGCAACTTCAAAAAACTCATCCTCAGAAAGTTTCAATGCGGTTTCCCCTGAATCAGCCAGAGATACCGAGAAACCTTCTTTGCGGAGAAATCCGCCTAACATTTCTCTTTGCAATTCCTCATCATCCACTACTAGGATTCTGTATAGACTCATGAAATCTCCTTACCCATTTCTGTCATTGCGAGGAGGTCATTTGACCGACGAAGCCCAAGTGGGCTTCGTCTTGCCACCTTCGAGGGTGGACTCACAATGACAAGCATAAATGATTTTTCAGCTTCCTTAACCCATCTTGCGGGTAAGATGGGTTTACTCGTTTCCCTGCCTACTCACCTGTTTAACCAACAGTGAATTCATACCGGCAGCCTGATAGTAAAAGTTGCACCCTTTCCTGCTTGGCTTTCGACCTCGATTTTCCCTTTGTGGTCGTTTATGATCCGGTAAGCAATTGCCAACCCCAGCCCCGTGCCTTTTTCCTTGGTGGTGAAATAAGGCTGAAATATTCTGGAAAGATTCTCTTCCTGAATTCCGGGTCCGGTATCTTTCATTTTTATTACATATTCAGTTTTGGAATTGTTCAGCCCACCTGAGATATTTATTCTCCCGCCAGGAGACATCGCCTGAATTCCGTTTAAAATGATATTTACCAGAGCCTTCTTCATCTCCTCCCTGTCGATTTTTAGCTCAGATAGACCGGTCAGCTCCCTTTCCATCGTTATCCCCTTTTCTTTTGCCTCGATCTCCATCAGGCGGATAACCTCTGAGAGAAATGAATTCATCTCAGTCTTCACCAGATTCAGTTTCTGAGCTTTGGCAAGACTCAGGAACTGGTTTATTGTCTGATCCAATCTCTTAATCTCCTTCAGGATCGTTTGGGTGAAATTTTGATATTCTTGTTGATCTTTTTCCGGTACGAACTCGTTCTTCAATCTCTGAGCGGCAATCGAAATCGCATTCAGGGGATTCCTGATCTCGTGAGCTACACCTGCGGCTAAGTTACCCAAAGTGGAAAGTCTTTCAGCTCTTTTTGCTTCCTCTTCAAATTTTTTAAGCTCGGTTATATCGTGAATAACTGCTACAGCCCCTTGAAGCTCTCCTTTTTCATCTAAGAGTATGGATGCTCCAAAAACCAAATTTTTTTCCTCTCCTGTGATAAGCTTGAACTTTTTTTCCATCTCTCTGATGCTTTTCCTTGAACTGAGTACTTCATCTATCAGGCATTCATCCCTGGGAAATACTGAAGAATAGTTTTTACTGACTACCTCTTCACTCTTAAGAGAAAAAATATCCTCTGCCACCCGGTTGAAAGTGATAATTTTCTTATCTCTATCAACGGCGATGACTGCGCTGTTCATCCCCTCCAGGAAATTCCCGGTTAAGGTCCTTATTTCTTTATAAGATTTGTCCAGCACAAAATAGCTCTGGTTCACCATCACGATTCCTACCAGGAGTAACCCCAGGGAAAAAAGTATTAAACTGAAAAGAATCATCTGGCGCTGATAGCTTTTGGAAACCTGATTATATCCTGCCAGTGATAGCCCTATCCTGAAAACCCCGGGCGGAAGCTGGGTAGAGATAAAAGGCTTCACCACTTCCAGGACTTTTCCTTCCTCAAAAGGCGTCACCCTGCTTCTGGTCTCGCTTTTATTAAGAGCATCCAGGAGGAACGGATCATTTTCCAGCTTCAGCATCTTTTCTACTTTTCTGGAAGCAAAGACAATACCTTCTTTCGATTGGAGCAAAATATACTCTATTCCGCTCTGCTGGCTGATGTTCTGGATTAAATAGCCGATTCCGATTTCTTTCTGAAAACTCTCCAGATATGAGGCTGGCGTTATCACCGCAATCCCGCCCGAGTCATTGAATCTCCTGAGAACTACGGCATATTTGCTCTCCGGATGAAACTCCTCCCCTTTTATCTCGAAACCCTCCTCCTGGCTTTCGCCCTTTAGGACCCTGTCTAATTCCTCCAATGGAAACTTAGTCGTATCGTCAAAAATCGTTTTTTCTTCGGGCAGGCTGCTTTTCAAAATCTTTTTCTCTTTGTCCAGAAGATCGATCCGGTAAAGTGAATTTTTCGTGACCAGGTCGGCCAGCCTGGAATCAGTCAAAATTCCGCTTCTATCCATCTGGTCAACCAATTTAGCGATATCCAAAAGCCTTTCCTCTAAAAGTTCTTGAATAAGATCATTGGCTTTGACAGTATTCTGGCTGGCCAAGACCAGGCTCTCCAGCAAAGCTTCCCCTTCTTTTCCCATAACCTTCAGCATATTCGATTTGCTCTTCTCGATGCTGAAAAAAGCCACCAGAAATAGAATTATACCAAAAAGAAAAGTGAGCAGAACCACGTATCTCAATCTCAATTCCGACAAAAATCTGAGACTTTTCAGCTCAGCCAATTTCTTTCTCCTTTTAACGAGGTCAATTTAAATAAAATAAATCAGGTGTCAAGCAATATGAATTCAGATGTAGCGGAAGGCCATCAAGGTCTTGAGACTTCAGCCTTCCAGAAGTAGACAATAGGTAGCATACAGTATACGGGGAAAAAACCAATCATCACTGTAGCCCCACCTTGCCCGCAAGGTGGGACTACTGCATGACCCAGGTTGAGTGTAATCTGGTTCAACCTGGTCTAATTTTGTTCTATCAGGTCCTTATAAACGGTAGGTCAGACATTCCTGTCTGTCCCCTTTCCTGTTCTGTCAGGTCCTAGACCTGACAGAAAGTTCCTTGTGTCAGGAGTGGCTCCTGACGAAATAGGAAAGAACTTGACTTTTGGAAAAGGTCTGACTAAAATAAACCAGAGATTAATGACACGTCTGCTTCGTATTATCAATGTATACTGTTCTGAATTAGAGTTCGAATAAGATGACCAGAAGGGAAGCCTGATTTTTATGAAATCACGGCCTATCTCAGTAAGACTGGTTACCCTGATTACTTTAGGCAGCGGTATATTGAATGTCGTCTCAGTGGTGAATCGTACCCTACCGCATCGCTGGGCGATATTGACTGATTTATTTTCGCTTGAATTCATTCATCTTACCAGGTCTCTTACCCTGCTCAGCGGATTCGTTCTTATAATTTCCTCCTTTAATATTTACAAGCGAAAAAAAAGGGCTTTTCAGCTCGTATTCCTTTTATCGACCCTCTCGATCTTTTTCCATCTGACTAAAGGACTCAACTATGAGGAGGCAATAGTTTCCTTGGCAGTAGCCATCATATTATTCTTCAGCCGCAAATATTTCACGGTAAAAAGCAGCATCCTCACCCTTCGCTGGGGATTGATCAATCTGGTAACCGCTTTTATCTTAACCTTGGCTTACGGAATAGCCGGATTCTGGCTTCTTGACACCCGGGATTTCGGCATCCAGTTCCACGTTGACGACGCTATCCGGGAGACCCTGAAATTCATGACCTTTGTTGACGATCCTTCACTCGTTCCCCACACACGGTATGCTATCTGGTTCCTTCACTCTCTCGATTTAATTACGACACTCCTGGTAATCTATGCGCTCTATTCTATTTTCCGCCCGATGATTTATAAATTTAGATCACAACGCAGAGAACGCATGCTGGTCAGAGAATATATAGAAAAACATGGCCGCTCGGCCCTTGATTTCTTCAAATCCTGGCCTGACAAATCCTACTTCTTCTCTCCTTCTCAGAACAGCTTCATAGCTTACCGGGTAGGAAACAATTTTGCACTGGCTTTGGGTGATCCGGTGGGACCTGAAGAAGAGATAGAGGATATAATCAAAAGATTTGTTGATTTCTGTGATGAGAACGATTGGGGAATCGGATTTCATCAAACCCTGCCGGACTTCCTGCCGGCTTATGAACAACTGGGCTTTCGGAAATTAAAGATCGGCGAAGATGCTATCGTGAACCTGATGAATTTCAACCTAGCTGGAAACGAGAGAAAAGCGCTTCGTCAGGGCGTTCACAGGATTGAATCTCATGGAGTTCATATCCTTCATTTTGAACCGCCTATCTCCGATGATGTCCTGTCAAAGGCAAAAGAAGTATCGGACGCCTGGCTCAGGCTTCCGGGCAGAAAGGAGAGACAGTTCACTCTTGGAACTTTTGATCCGGAATATGTTCGTTCTACTCCCTTATTCGTGGCAGCGGACAGCGCTGGTAAATTTATGGCTTTCATGAATGAAATCCCATCTTATCACAAGGACGAAGCAACCATAGACCTGATGAGGTTCCGGTCGGATGCTCCGGGAGGGGTTATGGACTTTTTGTTCGTGAAATTATTTTTTCATCTGAAGGAAAGAGGGTTCCACCGCTTTAATCTCGGTATGTCGCCCATGTCCGGATTTCGTGAACATGAAACTCCATCCGCCGAGGAGAAGCTTATACATTTCTTTTTTCAGCAGCTTGGTTTCATCTTTCGCTATAAGGGTCTGAAACAGTATAAGGCGAAATTTGCTTCTTTTTGGGAGCCTCGCTATGCCATCTACCAGAGCCCGCTGGATCTGCCCAGAATGGCACTGGCATTGAGGAAGGTTTCAGCCGTAAAGTGGCAGAAGGAAGAAGATACAGATGTCTTCGAACCAGATTCCGACGTCGGCATCCCGGAAAACTAAGCAGATCGTCCGGCAGATTCCGGGCTATCTGATTGCTATTGCCTGCCTGGTCTGGGTTTTTCACGGGATTCATGCTGAAAGACTTTTCCAGCAGGTGAAAAGTATCCGCTGGGGGTGGATAGTTTTGGCAGTTTTTTTCGATACTTTCAGCTACTATGCCCAGGGACTTCGCTGGGAGCTTCTGCTAAGGCCCAGGGGGAAGATTTCCAGCTTAAAGACCACACAGGCGATTTACATAGGACTCTTTACCAATGAGATCGTGCCCCTGAGGGCAGGAGAGCTGGTCCGGGCTTATCTTGTCTCCCGCTGGATCCCGACTGGCTTTTTCACGGTGGTTCCTTCGATGATAATCGAAAGGTTATCCGACGGCATATGGCTGGCAATTGGCATAGGGGTTACGGCTATTCTGGTCCAGCTGCCAAGTAATTTAGTCAAAGCAGCAGATATCCTGGGAATTCTGGTTTTGGCTGGAGCCGGTCTTTTCGTTTATCTGGTGGTTCGGGAGGAAAAAATTATGGCTGAAGGTCATCCAAAAGAGCATACCGGATTCAAGCCATTTCTCTTTTTTATCAGGCTGATCGAGCGCCTGGCAGAGGGAATCAGGGAGATCGGGATCTCCCGCTACCTTTTTCTGTCATTTTTTGCCTCTTCCCTGGTTCTGATATCCCAGATTTTGTCTTTCTGGCTGGTGATGTTAGGTTACGGGATAATGGTTCCTGTTTGGATCGGAGCAGCAGTCCTTCTGATCGAGCATCTGGGGACTACCATTCCCAATGCACCGTCCAACCTGGGAACTTATCAGTTCTTTACCGTGGTTGGACTTTCGCTTTTTGGAGTTGACAAAACCACCGCCACCGGTTTCTCAGTAGTGGTTTTTATTGTGCTGACCATTCCCTTATGGCTGATAGGTTTGTTTGCAATCAGCCGGAGCGGGATGACCCTCAAAGAAATCAGAGCCGAGATAACAAAAATAGTTAAGCATTAATCTTGGGGGGCGGGGGAACCCCGCCCGAATAGTTCTATGAACTGTAATATTGTTCTATAAATGGAGTCAAGAATATGAAAAAGTTTGTTTGTTCACTCCTGTTATTGATATTCTTATTCTGTAACCAGACCTTTGCCACTGAGGAGACACAGAGATTCGGCGTTTTTGGAGATGTCTGGCTTTATTATCAGTCTGCTCATCCATCTGAGGTAGTTCTTTTTGTCTCCGGGGATGGAGGGTGGAACAAAGGTGTGGTCGATATGGCAAGGGCACTCTCAACGAAGGATGCTTTGGTAGTTGGAATCGATATTTTACATTTCATCCGAGAGTTGGAGAATTCAGGAGAGAATTGCCTGTATCCGGCAGGCGATTTCGAATTGCTAAGTAAATTTGTCCAGCAGCATCTGAATTACCCTGAGTATATAACTCCGATCCTGGTAGGGTATTCGTCCGGAGCTACTTTGATCTATGCCGCTCTGGTTCAGGCACCTTCGAACACTTTTAAAGGAGGCATAAGCCTGGGATTCTGTCCTGACCTGGAAACTACCAAATCCTTTTGCCCGGGAAACGGTCTGGAGTGGACAGCCGGCCCAAAAGGGAAAGGCTATAGTTTTCTTCCAGCCAAGACTCTGGAGGTCCCCTGGATCGCTTTACAGGGGGAAGCGGACCAGGTTTGTAATCCGGAACAGACAGAGAAATATGTTAGTCAGGTGACAAATGGGGAAATAATTATGCTTCCTAAAGTCGGTCACGGTTTTGCGGTGCAGAAAAACTGGATGTCTCAATTCAAAGAAGCTTTTATGCGTTTGACCTCTGTCCAATCCACCACTCCTTCTCCCCAACCTCAAGCTGTAGAGGTCAAAAATTTGCCTTTGGTGGAATTTCCCGCCAGTGCTACTTCTCAGGATTTTCTGGCAATCCATATCAGCGGAGACGGCGGTTACGGGGTTACGGACAAGGGGATTTCGAACGGGTTAGCTTCCAAAGGCATTCCTGTGGTCGGCCTGAATTCATTGAAATATTTCTGGAAAAGACGCACTCCTGACGAAGCTTCCAAAGATTTAGGGCGAATCTTGAATTATTACCTTTCTGCTTGGAAGAAGAACAAGCTAATCCTGATCGGTTATTCCATGGGCGCGGACGTGCTGGGGTTTATGGTGAACCGTCTGCCTGAAAACCTACGCTCGAAGATCCAAATGATAGTCCTTTTGGGCCCCAGCCACGATGTCGATTTCAAGTTTCACCTGACCAACTGGCTGGGAGGTTCTCAGGGGAAAAACGCATTACCGGTAAAACCGGAAGTTGAAAAGCTCAAAGGAATTAAAATCCTCTGCTTTTATGGAGAAGGAGATAATGATACTATCTGCCCTGAACTTGACACAAGTCTGGCTATAATTATTCCCGAAAAAGGTGGCCACCGGGTGCGAAGCAATTACGACCCGATTGTGCAGAAAATTTTTGAGGAGTTGAAATAAGTAGGTCGGGCTGTTCGCCGAAGGCGGGACTACCCGACAAAATTGACAGATTTTCGTAGCGTCGGGGCTTGTCCCCGACGTGATTGCTGGTAGGTCAGACATTCTTGTCTGACCACTCCCTTGTTCTGTCAGGTCCTAGACCTGACAGAAAGTTACTTTGGTCAGAAGTAGCTCCTGACACAACCTGAAGGAAGTTTCGTAGCGTCGGGGTTTGTCCCCGACGCTCTTCTTGGAAGAAGAGAGGAGAAAGATGGAAAAATCAAGAATCAAGCAGGAAGTATGGAAGATCATTCAAGAACTAAATCGGGCCTGGGCTAAAGACGGGAATCCTGATGA
>Ga0335070_10007662_pt1 | contig 12647 bp, 9 predicted proteins | sample Lox_Sample_13_FD_206722 | JGI IMG/M metagenome (GOLD analysis project Ga0335070, IMG submission 206722) | Soil microbial communities from Loxahatchee National Wildlife Refuge, Florida, United States - Lox_Sample_1.3 | ecosystem: Environmental > Terrestrial > Soil > Wetlands | place: USA: Florida...
CGTGGCCAGGCTCAGGGTCACACCGAGGCGCAAGATCTCACTGATGACCAGTTCAAAACGACCCACCGGCTCGTCGGACGTCTTGGCTTTCTTCTCACGCGCGCTCATCGAAGTCCCTTCCACACCATCTGCACCGAGATCACGAGCAGCACCAACACGAACACGAGGCGCAGCAGATGGCTGTCGGTCCTGGGTAGGACCCGCGATCCGGCGAGGGCGCCAATGACCACCCCGGTTGCCACCGGCGCCGCGATGAATGGGTCGATGTCACCCCGCACGAAGTAAACGCCCGCACTGGCCGCTGCGGTCACGCCGATCATGAAGTTGCTCGTGGCGCTGGAGACCTTGATGGGGATGCGCATGCCCAGGTCCATGGCCGGCACCTTGAACACCCCTGACCCAATCCCGAGGAGGCCGCTGATCAGTCCGGCAACGTACATGAGAAAGAGTCCCAGGCGGGTGCGGGTCACGCGATAGGCGACCTCTTGCCCTCGCGCTTCGTCGAAGTAACTGCCGTGGAGGCGCAACCGATCGGCCCAGCCGTCACTCGGCACCGCCTCGCCTCGCCTCTGGCTCCGGCGCAACATGGCCACCCCGGAGTAGGCGAGCGCCAAGCCGAAGATGATGAAAAGCCAGCGGCCATGAATAATCCCGGCGATGAACGCGCCCGTTATCGCTCCGGTAGTCGTCCCCAACTCGAGCAGCATCGCCACGCGCAGGTTGGTCAGCCGCTCCTTCACGTAGGCGGCCGCCGCACCGCTCGAGGTGGCGATCACTGATACGATCGAGGCGCCGATGGCATAACGAATGTCTATGCCGTAGAGGAGCGTGAGCGCCGGCACCACCACGACGCCGCCGCCCAGGCCGACGAGGGAGCCCAGAAAACCCGCTCCGATGGAGATGCCGAGCAAACTCAGCGCGAATTCCAGCGGCGACATCCCCTCACCTCGTGGCTCCCTCCCGCCTCAACGTGAGCCCCGTGGAACGCGGGCTAGAGGCTCCCGGCCGACCAACACCCGCTTTGCTCATACACCGAAAGCACCTCAAGGCTCGCAGTCGCTTTACCCCGAGTGGGAAAGATTGACCTTGACCCTCTCGGCGCCCCCGATGTTGATCGCGATGCTTTCCACTTTGCGGATGATCTTCTCCTCCTCGGCCAGAGCGGCGGTGAAGGTCAAACCGGTGACAATCGTGATGGAGGCCTCTCCTGCCTTGGCCGTCACCTTCACCCTGGGGAATTCTTCGATCAGCGCACTTTCAACCTGGGCCGCCAGAGTGAGATCATTCAAGATGTCCTGAGCCTCCTGCGTGGTCGCAAAGGCGGGCAGCTTGACCGTCTCCAGAATTATCTTTACCAGATCATTAACTCTTAACGTCCTGGCGTGCAAGACCATGTCGTAAAGGCTCGGATCCCACGTATCGATCCCGTACAGGCCGAGGCTCCATTTGCGGCGTTCGTCATCGTCTTTCTTCAAGATCTCGCGAGCCTTTTCGGCGGAGATGCCTTCACGTTTCATCTCTTCCCGTATCCGGTCCTCCATGTCTGCAATGATCCTGACCTTCAAGACATGGGGGATTCCCTGAAGAAAGAAATGGCCAGCCAACCCGTGATAGACGACATTGTCTCTCTGAACCTGCCTGAGGAGCGCGGCGCGAATATATGCCACATATCGCTCTTTGCCATAACTGAAGCGCTCAAGAATAGAGGGAGCATCACGAATGGCGCGGACGAGCTTGATTTCCGGTACATTGAAGACTGCTGAGGCCTCGAGAAGCACGTCACGGGAAATACATCGATAGCCCAGCGCCGCAGCCACCTCTTCAGCGACCTCCTTGCCGCGGCTGTAGGATCCCCGGGAAATCGTAATGATCGACATGCAAAACTCCTTGAGTGCGGATGATCAACAAGTGTCGGCAATCTCCCCCCAGGTCCTGACGGCCCGCAGCCATCCGCGACCCTGTTGCCTGCCCTGCCCCCCAAACAGCCCATGGAGGGATACTACTTCAGAAAGCCCTCTGCTGCATAGCGCCAAGTGCGCGCCGAGAGGTGCGGGCCAGATATGGGCGTGGTGCAGGGAGCCGGTCGCCCTGCGGCAGCCGGCGCGGTCCTTGACAGCCTCTTACCCTTTGTGCCAGATTTCGTGGGGCTTGTGGCGGCTTCGCGGCGATAGCAACGCCGCCAAAGGGAAGGTGAGTATCACCATGGCCAACACCGGCGACAAGGAACCGAGAGGGCGAGCTCCGGGGGAGCCCGTCGGCGCTGCCCTGCACCTTCCGGGCACCATTCGCTGCCCCGGCCTGAGCTCGGGTGCGGGCCACATCCCCGAACTCGCGGCGGATGTCGCTAAAAGGCTCGCCGTCTACGGCTACAAGCAAGGGAGTCCCCTTCTCTGGGTGGTCTTCCTCGGGGGGACGGGGACCGGGAAGTCTACGCTCTTTAACGCCCTTCTCGGAAGCGAGCTGAGCCAAACCGGCGTCGAGCGGCCCAAGACCCGCGGCCCCGTCGCCTATGCCCATCGCCGGGCCGCAATCGAGGCGGGCTTCCCATTCCCCGCGTTCCCGGTGGAGCGGAGTGCCGGCGACGGTGGTCCGTCCGTCCCGGCGGCGGGGTTTCCGGGCCGCCTGCTGGTCGTCGAGCACGACCGGGAGGAGTATGCCCACCTCGTCTTCGTTGACACCCCGGACCTGGACAGTGTCGAAGCGGAGAACCGGCGGCTCGCCGAGCTCCTCTACCTCCTTGCCGACACGGTCCTCTTCGTCACCAGCCAGGAAAAGTACGCCGACGAGGTTCCCTACCAGTTCCTGCTCCAGGTCGTTCGGGACCGGCGGCCCTACGCCGTCCTCCTCAACAAGGTGGGGGAGGATCTGACCCCCGGGGAGGTGATCGAATCCTTCACCGCCCACGGCGTCTCCATCCCCAAGCGCGGCCTCTGGCTTCTCCCCCAGGCTTCGGTTCCTCCCTCGCAAACCGTCGCCGCGACGGGCGCATTCAGCGCCTTCCGCGGCGAGCTTTTGGGAAAGGTGGCGCCGGCGGGGCTTGCAGCCTTCAGGCACCGCCAGGGCGCGGATCGGGTCCATGATCTCCGCAGTCGGATCGGGAAGCTTCAGGCGCTTCTGGGCCAAGAGGCCGACGTGGCGGCACAGTGGCTGCAGCGGCTCGATGACCTCGCCCGGCGGGCGTCCGAGGATCTCCTCGGCCAGTACCGGGAGCGGTTCGCCGCCGTGACCAAGGAGCACCTCCAGCGCGAGATCCGGAAGCTCTATGCCAAGTACGATGTGCTCGCCGGGCCGCGCCGCTTCGTGCGGGAGCTTCTCCTCACTCCTTTTCGCCTTCTCGGCCTGAGGCAGGATGAGTCCAAGGCCGCCCACGACCAGGCCCTCAGCCGGCTCCGGCGGAAGATGGACCCTGCCGCGGTCGAGACGACCATCGAGCGGCTCAACCGTGCGGTTGTGGAAGAGCTCTCGCCCGCCGAGCCGACGGCGCCGCTCTTCGGAGCTCTCCGGGAGCCGGGGCTTGCTCTCACGCGGGGCGAGATCGAGCAGCGTCTGGACGCAGAGCAGGACCGGCTCACCTCCTGGCTCGAGGAGACCTTCGACAAATTAGAGCGCGGCATTCCCCCTGAGAAGCGCCTGGGCATCTATTCCACCTCGGTGCTCTGGGGCGTTCTGATCCTCGCCTTCGAAAGCGCCGTAGGAGGCGGGCTTACGCTCCTCGATGCAGCGCTCGACACGGTCCTCGCGCCCCTGGTGACGAAGGGCGCGGTTGAGCTCTTCGCCTACTACGAGATTGAGAAGACGGGAAAGCAGCTTGCGGCGCGATACCGAGAGGCCCTGACCGCCGTGGTCTCCGAGCAGCGCCACCGTTACCAGCGCTGCCTCGACCGGCTCATGACCCCGCCGGAAGCCAGGGAGGCCTTGGCCGCCGTCGCCGCCAGCCTGGCGGCGGGCAAGGGATGAACGCATCGGGGCCTAGGGAGTTCGCCATGAAACCGGGGACCAGGGAACTTCATCAGGATGTGGAGAGGATCGTCTCGGTCCTCGACCGGGGCTCCTTTCTTTGTTTCGCCGCCGCGGAGCGGCAGGCGCTCCGGCTCCAGGCGGACGAGCTCTCCCGCAGGCTCACCGCCCTCGAAGGGAGATCCCTTACCGTGGGGCTCCTGGGCGGGACCGGAGTGGGGAAATCCACCGTCATGAATGCCCTGGCCGGGAACCTCATCGCCTCCACCAGCCACCGCCGCCCCCACACGGACAGGGTGCTCATCTACCGGCACACATCCGTCCAAGTCCCTCCGACCCTCCTCGCCGCCGAGGTGCCTTGGGAGGAGATCACCCACGGGACCGAGACGGTCAAGCAGGTGATCCTGTGCGATCTCCCTGACTTCGACAGCCTCCTGGGAGAGCATCGCGAACGGGTGCTCGCCTTCCTCGAGCACCTGGATCTCCTGGTCTGGGTCGCCTCCCCGGAGAAGTATGCCGACGGAAGGTTTTACGAGTTTCTCCGGGTCGTCGCCAAGGCGCCGCAGAACTTCTCCTTTGTTCTCAATAAGGCCGACCTCTTCTTCCAGGGGGAGACCCAGGAGACCGGCTACGAGCGGCTCGCCGGGGTGAGCCGGACGTTCCGCCAGCACATCGACAACGAGGGGATCACGGATCCCCTCCTCTTCGTCCTCTCGTCACAGGAGGCGCTGCCCTCGGGGGAACTCTCCCCGTGGAATCAGTTTCCCGCCTTCCGCCAGTACGTGTTCCAGCAACGGGAGATCAAGGAGATCACCGCCATCAAAGGGGCGAACCTGGACGTGGAGGTACAGAACCTGAGCGCCGTGCTCGAGGGAACGGCAGTCCATCTCGAACGGGCCGAGGGGCTCATCGGGCGCCTGGACGAGGAACTCGCCGCCCACCGCACCGAGTGGCGTCTCGCCGCGGAAGAGGTCTTCGCCCTCTGGCTGGGAACCCATCTTCGGCACAAAATCCAGCTCCGCCACGCCGATCCCTCACTCCTCGTGGGCCCGGGGCGGGCCCTCGGCCTCGTCTCAAGGGAATGGGAGCGGCGCTTCGGTGACGAAGGCAAAAGTGCGGCCGACCATACCCGCTTCGCCCTGCCTCCGGAGCTCGCATCCTCCCTGCGCCGACGCGTCGAGTGGCTGCAAGAGCGCCTTCTCCACACCATGCATCGCGAGGCTCTGCCCGCAGCTCTTCAAAGTCGCCTCGAGACCGCCCTCGATCTCCCGAAGCGCGTCGGGGACCTCGAAGAACGCCTGTCGCAAACCGTCATGCTGCGGCTCACCACCTCGTCCTCCCTTTCCGCGTGGGGGTTCAAGGCGCGCCAGTACGTGGCCTACCTCCTTCTCCTCGCTGCTCTTTTCGTCGCCATCGGCGCCGAGACAAGCTGGCGTGAAACTCTCGCCGATCCCGGCCCGCAGAGCGCCCTCGGTCTCTTTCTCTCCGCCGTCCGCACGGTGTTCAGCGGCCAAGGGATTGCAGCCCTCGCGAGTTATGCCCTCCTCAATCTCTTCGTCGCCTTCCGCTTCCATGCGCGTTATCGGCGACTCCTCCACAAGCGGGTCGAGAAGACGATCGAAGCCCTGGCCACGACCCTTCTCCAGATCTGGTCCGAAACCCTGGATGAGATCGATGCCACGGTGAAAGAGCTGAGATCGGAAATCCACGCCGAGATCGCCGCGGTGCGCCCACGGACCTTCCCCTCTCCGACCGACGCGCCTTGAAGATTCCTGAGAGAAGTGAAAGGCACGGTCATCTCTGTGGCGTCGGTACGGGTGCAAGGGTTGTTGCACTGTAAGCATCGCGTACTCTCCTTTAAGCTAGCGAGCCAAATAAGCTTTCATAACCGTGCCACGAATCACGTCAACCAATGTTTCATCCTCGGCAGGTGGCCGACGTGAGCCGCAACAGCCCCCCACGGGAAGACCCCGGAAATATCAGATACATCAACTGCTGTTAGCAACAACGCGTAACCTCCCGTTTCGCCGCAGATATAACGAGAGTCTCCAAGCCGTAACAGGCCCTTCGTGAGCCGCCACCGTCGTGGTAGCCAACGAGCGAGACGTTTTTGGAAAGAAAATTGCTCTAGTCGAATAGCAAAGAGGGTGTGGTGGTCACCTGGTTTGGACAAAGAACATGCTGATCGGGAGCAAGGCAAGCGGAAACCTTAGCGATTGTACCTGATCAATATCCAGAAGGGAGGCACGACCATGACACTAATCGGCCCATACGTTCATAAGATAGATCCAATCATATTCACTGTTGCCGGCGTGCATCTGTGGTGGTACGGGCTCAGCTATTCCCTCGGTTTTCTCGATGTCTTCTGGTTTTCCCGGCGCGTGCGAGACGACCTGGGTTTATCCACCCCCCTGGTCTATTATTTGGCCATTCTGGTGTCTGCCGGGGTTCTCGTAGGCGGGCGACTGATCGAGGTCGTTTTCTATGAATGGCCCTTTTACCGGGAGCACCCTTACTACATCCCGGCTTACTGGCTCGGCGGCATGGCGACCCACGGGCTCTTGATCGGAGGCATAACCGGAATTCTGCTCTTCTGTTGGATCTACCGAAAGCCCTTTCTGAGCGTCGCCGACATCTTGGTCGTGGCGGGAGCCTTCACACTGGGAGCCGGGCGAATCGGCAATTTCATCGACGGCCAAATCGTCGGCCCTCCGACTGACGTGTGGTGGGCGGTCAAGTTCCCGGACGCCGAGGGATTTCGTCATCCTGTTGTCCTCTATGACGGAATCAAGAACCTTCTCCTGATTCCCCTGTTGCTTTGGGTGCGAAGGAAACGGCCGCCGGCTGGTGTGGTCACCGGTGTGTTCTTGTTTTCCTATGCTTTCTTCAGGATATTCATCGATCTCTTCCGAGAGTACCCGACGTCACTGCTCGGCCTCGCGACCGGACAGGCCCTTAACATCGTTCTCTCAGTGGTCGGCCTCGCCCTGCTCGTCTGGCGCCTGCGGCGGGGCGCCCGCGTTGCCACACCATCCTCCCACGGCAAGTCACGTCCCCAGGTCGAACCCGTCCCTCATGGTCGCCTTTTCTGGCCTAGGATTCTTTTTGCGGCGCTGGTCCTGTTCTCGCTGACAATGCCGAGCGATTGGACGCAAGACGTCCCCTCTCGCTATGGAAAGCGTCATCCCGGTTTGCATCATTCATTCCTCTACCCGAGGATCGACGCCAGGCCGGAAAAGGAGCAGCACACCAGCGGCGTAAATGTACCCAGGGCGGATCAACCCAAGGCTATAAGCTTGCGGGGTTGCATCGTGGATCAATCCTGCTCTCCATTACTCCACGACCCTTAACTCATCGACCAGAGACGGCACAAGCCCCAGCGCCGTGCGGGACTCGCGCGCCGCGCGGAAACCGGTCTTAGCTCGCCGGGGCTTCCCGGGGTGCGGCCGCGACGCGCCACTGCCTTTACCGCTCGCTCGGGCGGGGGATCGCCGCCGCAGCCGTCACCTCTGACGATCGCCGCGCCGCTGGTGCCCAGGGTATCCTGAACGCCCTCCCCTCGTTGACCCATCCCAAAATTTCGTAGTACCCTGGAAACAGTGAAGCCGGAGCGGATGACCATGGGTGAACATCCCCTACGCGCTCTTTCGGCTTTCACATATCTCATCAAATGTGAAAGTTGCCATCGCCGTAGCGCCCGTTGCGCCACCCTGGTCCGGAACAAAGGAGGCCAAGGCCGTTAGCGAGAACTGGCGGCAGGAGTACAATACGATCCGGCCCCATAGCAGCCCTAATTACCGACTCCCGGGCGCCGGAGGCTGTCTCGCCGTGGGGCCTTCAACCGCGTCGGTTGCTACGAAACGGTTTGGAAGGGGGTTTGACTCCAACCGAAAACCTGCTACAAGAATCGGGGGCAGGTCGGCTCGAGAGGATGACTGTGGTCAGCTTGAAACCCTCGCCGATGTTCATCTGCTTGAATGGAATGTCTTTGCTGCTAGGATCGAACTTGCTGAGATAATGTAGATAGGTCGGGTTGATTGCTAGCACCTGCACTCGTCTGACAAAGGAGCCTTCGCCGCACCGTGGTCAGCGGAAGTTTTGTCGCAACCGTGGTGGAAAGATGTGGCACATGTCGACAGCTCCTCGCAATCACCCCTCTCTGTCAGTTGCCGCCCGTAGAGGCTGGCTGAGCGCTTTTGTCGCCAGCATCAGACCTCGGCGCATCGCCGCCTTGGGCAGCGTTGTCGGTCAAATCGCCTATTACTTGGACTTCCGTGACCGGCCGGTCGTGTGGCGCAATGTGCAGTTCTGCTTTCCGGAGTGGACGTTTCGCAAGGTCGTCCAGTTCTCCAAGCGGGTTTATCAGCACCTCGGCGTTGTTGCCTTAGAGACGCTCCAGACGATCGCTTTGCGCCCGGACGAGTTAATCAAACGCGTCGAGGTCATCGGCTCAGATCATCTCTTGGGAGCGCTCGAGGAGAAGAGAGGGGTTCTGGTGCTTGCTGCTCATACGGGTAACTGGGAAGTGGCAATGCTGGCAGTGGCGGCCAGCTTTCACGTCCCGGCCTCCGTTGTCTCCAAGGTCGATCCGCTCAACCGATTCAGGGACGGCATACGCAGAGAGCTGGGGATTCACACCATCGACAAGAGGGGCGCCTTTCCGGGGATGTTGCAGGCCCTGCGCCAGGGGCACATCGTGGTCATAGCTGTGGACAGAAGTGATAATAAAGATGTGGTGGAGGTCCAATTTTTCGGCAGACGCACTGCCATGACGATGTCGGCGGCGCTGCTCGCGCTGCGGTGCAGGTGTCCGGTTGTGCCGGCATTCTGCCATCGGAAACCTGACGGCGGGTTGATTCTTCGGCTCCACCCCGCCTTCAAGGTGGAGAGAAGCGGCGATCTGCGCGCCGACTTGCAGGTGGGCTCGCAGCGGATGAGCGATGCAGTCGAGGCCGCTATCCGCCGGTGCCCAGAGCAGTGGTTGTGGCCGCAAAAGCGGTGGAAAGTTTTCTATCCCCATCTCTATCCCGAGTACCTTTCCCAGCGCAAGCGCCGCCAGGCAAAGAAAATGCGACAGAGAAGGCACACCGCTGAGACTTCCTCGCCGAGCTGACTCGTCGTGCTGCCTCCGGTCGTTCACGAGGACAGGGAAGGGAGATGAGTGATCATGGTCTGGAGTCGCGGGCTTTCTCGTACTCTGTTGTAGAGAGATCCTTCCAACCTAAACTCCTACCGGACCGATTCGGCGCCTCACATATGGTGACTTCCACCATTTCGTAGGCTCCGCCCCGGCTCCGAGATGCTGGGGTCGGGGCAATCCCTTTCACCGTTGCCACGAGATCATGGCAGCGTGGAAGCACCGAAACCCGAGTCGGTTATGGCTGGTGCATGGTGCGTTCCCCGTACCAGTGTCTCTTCCCCTCAATCATAGAGCCGGTCGATCCACTTCATCGCCTCAGCGTCGGTTACCGTCCCAAGATATCTCTGTGTGGTCGATAGGTTCTTAGGCCGCAGAATCGCCTTCGAGACGACTTCCAAGGGTACGCCGGACCTCGAAGCAAAGGTCGCCGCGTAGCGCCGAGCTCGTGAGGTCTCAACGTGATCCCAAGCCGCCTCCCGCCCCCTCTTACCACCAACCTGGCGCCATCTCAGAGGTGATGTCAGCGATTTTCCTCTTGCCGGACCTTTCAACGAACCGTGCGAGGACGAACCGATACGGAGCCAGCATATTTTTCCCCCAATTTGCCCGGTGCTACTCCAGGCATGCGTCCACAGCCTTCGAGACCTTCGTGGGGCACCTCCTCCGAGAATTTTCTCTCGTGAAAGGAACTGATTATGCTCGGCCCAGGGCAGCCGTTCAGGGGATTATGTCCCCTCCGGGGTGAAGCCCACGAGCTCGTGTGGTTCTCTCGCCGGATTCCAGTGACGCTGCGAGATCCTGGCTGAACATCCCTGGCGGCCTGATGGGATTCAAGCGATCCTATCACGGAGCAAACTGGAGTCACCCTCCCCTTCTCCTGTTTCCGACGTTCAGAACCCCGAGGGCGCCAACCGCCCGATGGCCACCCCTTGCCCGTTTTGCAAAGGGCCACAATCAGGGCCCTGGCCTCAACGACGGGTGCAAGGTTTGTTGCCCGGTAAGCGACATTTGCTACCGTAAAACTCCTGCGCGCATCAAGCTCCGACGAGATTACTGCGAAGAGTGTCAACCATAGTTTCACCCCTGCGTAACCTCACAATGGGAGCTGCAAGTGCCTGTATGGCGAGACCCTGAAAATTTGACCCGGGACAGCTGACCGCAACTGTGTTGCATAACCACGTATGTTTCCAGGGATATAACGACAGTCCATGAGCCATAACGGATTCTTCGCGACCCATGAATATCGTGGTGGTCAGAGATGGGGCCGTTCTTGGAAAGAAATTTGCTTTATTCGCGTAGCAGGCTGAGTGTGACTGTTACCTGGGTTCGATAAAGAAAATTTATGTCGAGGACAGGGCAAGCGGAAACCTAAAAGACCATACCCGATGAATATATACACCGGCGGTACTCCGATGACATTAATTAGTCCATGCGCTCACAAGGCGAAAACTTTCTGGGGCAGATCATTTCTCATGATCCTATCGTTACTTTTCATGAATGTTTCCTGTGCCTCTTACCAGTTACGTGACACAGGAGGCGTAGGTATAGAGTCCCTCCCGGCCGATCACTCCAAGATTATAGTCCTGCACCAGGGAAATCGTTTTGTTCAGCTCAAGTCCTTCGAATTGCTCCAGTCAGAAGTAGTGGGATTCCCTGCTGGGCAACTCCAATCCGACGGCGAACCCGCGAGGGAAACAACCAGCGGCCAAGTTGCTCGGGAGATTCACCTTTACTTGGCCGAGACCCCCCCGCTTGTCGTTGAACCGGGAAATCTGATAATCGTGCCCCTTTCCAGCATAAAGAAGGTAATGGTCTACGATGAAGACCTGGAGAAGGGGGGAATAGCAGTTTTGAAAAAAGTTGGGCTAGTTGCTCTGATAGTTCTTGGGTGCGCGCTTTATGTTGCTCTGATAGTTCTATCAGCGGGAGGGGGAGGCGGAAGGTAAAACAGGTCGTTGAAATGGCGTGCGTCAACTCGGTATGGATTGGTCTTTTTTCTGCTGCCGGTTAAGACGCCGCCTTTCACCGATGCTGCCTTGCTCTCGTCCCTAAGTGACGAGTGTCGACGGAACGCGATCGAAGTCGCAGTCCCCATCAGCGTTCCGCAGTTCCCGACATTCTCCCTCGAAATCACTGAAATGTTAACGTTGCCGTCGTAGGGGCACCCGGTACCCTACTCAGGCTCTCAATTGAGGAGGCAAGGCGCACGCAGCCCTCTTGACAGGCCGTGAGTCGTCTTCTACAGTTCGTCTTCAAGCTCGGTGCACCACGACCGCGCGAGGATTCCGAAGTCAAGCTCTAAGGACTGGGCAGCCATGACCGGTCAGACCAAACAAACTCACGGAGGGCGAATCATGTTGATGAATAGGCACCTGCACGCGCACGGCTCGGCTCGTTCCTCAATCCGCGCTCGGCTGGCCATCGTCGCCGGTGCGGCCCTCGCGTGCACCCTTTTCGCCGGCCCGATCTATGCCGCAGCCGCAGCAAAGCCGTCCCCCCAGACGCCGCGGCGTGAGCGACTCACCATCTCGCCCGAAGAGGTGATGAAGCCGTGGACCGGCGATCTCGACGGGATGATCACGCGGCGGGTCATTCGAGTACTGACGGTCTACAGCAAAACCTTTTATTTTGTAGACAAAGGGATCCAGCGCGGCGTGACCTACGACTTCTTTCGCCTGTTCGAGGAGGACCTGAACAAGAAACTGGCCAAGGACAAGAAGCTGGCGCAAAAGCATGTCAAGGTGCGGGTGATGCTCATTCCGGTCGCTCGGGGCGACTTGCTGCAGGCGTTGGTTGCCGGCAAGGGCGATATCGCGGCGTCCAACCTTACTATTACCGAAGAGCGCCAGAAGCTGGTTGACTTTTCCTTACCGGTGGTTCGCAATGTCAGCGAGCTGATCGTGTCCGGTCCCGCCTCACCGGCGGTGTCCAGCGTGGACGAACTGGCGGGGAAAGAGGTCTTCGTTCGCAAGTCCTCCAGTTATTACGAGAGCCTGGTGGCCCTCAACCGGCGTTTCGCCACCGAGAAAAAGCCTGCAGTGATCATCAAAGAGGCGCCGGAGGAGCTGGAGGACGAGGATCTGATCGAGATGGTGAACGCCGGACTGTTTCCGCTCATCGTCGTGGACAAGCCCAAGGCAGACTTCTGGAAGCAGATCTTCCCCAAGATCACGGTGCATGACGGGGTCGCTGTGCGCACCGGCGGCGACATTGCCGCGGCGATCCGCAAGGGGAGCCCGCAGCTCAAGGCCGCTCTCGACGATTTCGTGGCTCGCCACGCCAAAGGGACCACGGCGGGAAACGTGATCCTGGCGCGTTACTTAAAGAGCGCAAAGTACGTGAAGGACGCTGCCTCCGAGTCCGAGCGCAAGAAATTCCTCGCCCTGGTTCAGTATTTCCAGAAGTACGGGGACAAGTACGACGTGGACTGGTTGCTGATGGCGGCCCAGGGATACCAGGAATCCCAGCTCAATCAGGCCGTTCGCAGCCCGGTAGGTGCCATCGGCGTGATGCAGGTCATGCCCGCCACCGGGAAGGAACTCGGCGTGGG
>Ga0335070_10007663_pt1 | contig 12647 bp, 13 predicted proteins | sample Lox_Sample_13_FD_206722 | JGI IMG/M metagenome (GOLD analysis project Ga0335070, IMG submission 206722) | Soil microbial communities from Loxahatchee National Wildlife Refuge, Florida, United States - Lox_Sample_1.3 | ecosystem: Environmental > Terrestrial > Soil > Wetlands | place: USA...
TACCGCACTCTCGGTTGCCTGGAACGGACAGCCTGTGCCTGGACTGGCGCCGGCTGCCAAGCAAGCGGGTGCGTACGTCGCGAAGCTGATCCAGGCTCGGGTGGAAGGCCGTTCTGCGCCGGCGCCATTCGTCTACCGCCATCTGGGAAGCCTTGCTACCATAGGTCGCAAGGCGGCGGTCGCCGACTTCGGACGGCTGAGAGTCTGGGGCACGCCGGCCTGGTGGTTCTGGGGCCTGGTGCACGTGGGTTTCCTGGTCGGGGTACGCAACCGCGTCTCGGTCATGCTCGACTGGTTCTGGACTTATCTGACGCTTCGCGGCGGCACCCGTCTGATCACAGGTTCGCCGGGTCGCGTCCTGGACGCGGCCCCCAGGTTGACGGCGCCCGCTCCCGTCTCCAAGGCCGCGTAAGGTTCCCGCCCCGCGCGCGACGAACCGCGCAACGACACCCGACGCAGTGGAAGCAGATCATGCCGCAGAAAGTCCTGGTCATCGAAGACGAGCCGGACATCTCCGCGCTGGTCAAGCTGCACCTGGAAGATATCGGCTGCGACGTAACCCAGGCCTTCGACGGCATCGTCGGGCTGGCCGAGGGCGAGGCCAAACCCTACGACCTGATCATCCTGGATCTGAAGCTGCCCGGCCTGGACGGGCTCGAGGTGTGCAAGCGCCTGCGCGCGAAGGGGCGCTACACGCCGATCCTGATGCTCACCTCCAAGTCGAGCGAGCTGGACCGGGTGCTCGGTCTGGAGATGGGCGCCGACGACTACCTCACCAAGCCCTTCAGCGTGATGGAGTTGACGGCGCGCGCCAAGGCGATCTTCCGCCGGGTGGGCATGCTGGGCGTACCGGGCAAGGCCGAGCAGACCAAGACGCTCACGGCACGCGAGCTGACCATCGACGTGGATCGCCACAACGTGGTGGTGCGCGGCCAGCCGGTGGATCTCACCGCCAAGGAGTTCGATCTGCTCGCATGGTTCGCGAGCCATCCCGGCCGCGTCTACACTCGCGACCAGCTGCTCGACCATGTGTGGGGCTACCAGCACAGCGGCTACGATCACACGGTCAACTCCCACATCAACCGCCTGCGAGCCAAGATCGAGCGCGACCCGCAGAACCCCGAGTACATCCTGACGGTGTGGGGCGTGGGGTACAAGTTCGCCGACTCGTCACGCCCTTAGCACGGGTGGACAAGGGATGGACCGTGGGCGGTGAAACCCGCGGACCGTGGCGAGTCGAGACGCGACGTGCTCGGCCGTAACCGATCGCTCACGCCGACCCACGGCTCGCGCGAGCTGATGATGTTTCGCACCCTCTACAGCAAGCTGGCCGCGGTCCTGCTCGGACTGTTCGTGCTGGTCGGCGCTGCTTCGATCTTCGGGACGCTGCGCCTGTTTTCCATGTACAACCTGGAGGCCAACCAGAAGCTCAATCGCACGCTTGCCGCGCATCTGGCGGAGCAGAACCAGCTGTCTCGGCTCGAAGGCGCCGACCCCGATCGGCTGCGTACCCTGTTCGACATGCAGATGGCGGTAAATCCCGCGATCCAGATCTATCTGGTCGGGGCCGACGGGCGGATTCTGGCTTTTTCCGCCGCGCCGGGTGAGGTGCAGGCCAAGCGCGTGTCGTTGACGCCGATCCAGGCGTTCCTGTCCGGGGAATCGAAGTTCCCGATCCTAGGGGACGATCCCCGCCATCCCGGGATGCCGACCATCTTCTCGGCAGCGGCCATCGCTTCGCCGAGCGCGCCGCAAGGTTATCTCTACGTCGTGCTTCAGAACGCCAAGCAGGGCAGCCTGGGTCACTTGCTGTCGCAGAGCTATGCGCTGCAAGTTGCGGCCAGTGTCGCCGGGATGAGCCTGCTCTTCGCGTTGCTGGCTGGCCTGCTGATCTTCAGTGTCATCACACGCAAGCTCGAGCGCCTGGCGGACGGGATGGAGCGATTTCAGGCCACCGACTTCAGCAAACGCCCGGACCTGCCTCCGCCGCCGCAGGGGCGGCACGGCGATGAGATCGACCGTCTGGGGCTTACCTTTCGCGAGCTGGCCAATCGCATTGTCACGCAAGTCCAGAAGCTCAAGCAGACCGACGTCTTGCGCCGCGAGCTCGTAGCCAACGTCTCGCACGACCTCAAGACGCCGCTGGCAACCTTGCAGGGATATGTCGATACGCTGCTGCTCAAGGACGACTCACTGTCCGCCGAGGAGCGGCGGAACTACCTCGGCGTGGTTTCCCGCAGCTGCGAGCGGCTGGGCAAACTGGTCGCCGACTTAATCGAGCTGGCCAAGCTCGACGCCCACGAGGTTGTCCCGCAGCGGGAAGCGTTCTCGGCCGCCGAGCTGTTGCAGGACGTGGCGCAGAAGTTCGAGATGAAAGCGCGACAGCGCGAGGTGCGTTTGGAGCTCCGAGTTCCCGAGCGCGCTCCGCATGTGCTCGCCGACATCGGGCTGATCGAGCGCGTGCTCGACAACCTGATCGGCAACGCCCTCGCTCATACCGAGCCCGGCGGTCAGGTATGCATCGGCCTGCGACCCGACGGGGACAAGATGGTGCTCGAGGTGAGCGACAGCGGGCATGGCATCCCGGAGCAGGACCTGCCGCATATCTTCGAGCGCTTCTATCGAGCCAACGCCGGCAGCTGGGAGGAGGGCGGGCATGCCGGGTTGGGGCTGGCGATCACCAAGAGCATTCTGGACCTGCATGGCAGCCGCATGCAGGTGCACAGCCAGGTCGGCGTCGGGACCTCGTTCGCCTTTGCCCTGCCGGTCAGCGCATGACGCGCGCACCGGCCGCAGCGCGGTGGCATGTTCGCCCGCCAGCGGCCCGCGGGCGTGTAAGGGCCCACGCTGGACCGCGACAAAGATGCCACAAGCCGGGTGACACGTGGGCGTGCGCCCCCACAACCCTACGGCGGACACATGAGGAGGAGGTCGGGATGACGCGAAGGCTTCGGGCACTGGCCGCGGCGACGGCGGGAACACTTGCTTCGGCCGCCGGGTTGCTTCCGCGCCGGCGTTCATCGACCAACGACCTCGCTGCCGTTGAGCGCCGGCTGACGCAGGCGCTGAACCATGCAGACACGGCCATCGACGTGCCGGCCGCTGAGCCCGCGTCACAGCGGCTGCTGGGGTTGGCGGACGCGCTGGTTCAGGTCCTGCACGCCGAACGCCGGCGGGCAGACGACGAGGCGGCGCGGCGACGAATGGCCGAAGAGCGCTGGCGCGAAAGCGAACAGCGCTACGCGCTGGCGATCCGCGGGGCGAACGACGGCCTGTGGGAATGGGACTTGAGGACGGGCAGCGCGTACTTCTCGCCGCGCTGGAGGAGCATGCTTGGTTTCGCCGAGCAGCATCTGGCCGCCGACATCGAGGAATGGACCAAACGCATCCACCCCGACGATCGCCAACGCACCCTCGCGGAGCTGAATCGGCACCTCGAGGGCGGCAGCGAGCGCTTCGAGAGCGAGCACCGTCTTCAGCACCAGGACGGCACCTGGAGGTGGGTGCTCGCGCGGGCCTGCGCGGTGCGCCACGCGAACGGCAAGCCGATCCGGCTGGTGGGGCTGTGTACCGACATCTCGGCGCGCAAGCACAGCGAGCAGACGCTGCTGGACCTGGCCGACGGGCTTTCCCAGGTACAGGGCGAGGACTGCCTGCGTCGTCTGGTGCGCGGCTTCGCTCTAGCGCTGACGGTGTCGGAGGCCTTCGTCTGCGAGTGCTGCGACAGCCCGCCGACACGGGTGCGCATGGTGGCGCGCTGGAAGCGTGGCGACTATGCCCGTTGCGTGGAGTTCGATCTGCGGGGCACGGCGTGCGAGGAAGTCATCGTCTCGGGCACCACGCTGTACTGTCCGCAGGGTCTCGGCGAGCGCTGGCCGTTGGAGCGCCAGTTCGAGCGCGACTCCTATCTCGGCCTTCCCTGCCTGGACAGCGAGGGTCGGGTGATCGGCCACGTGGCCTGCGCCGATCCCGGGCCGATGGCGGCCGGGCTTCCGCAGCAGGCGATCCTCAAGCTGTTCGCAGTGCGCGCCTCGATGGAACTGGAGCGCCGCCGGCTGGAGCGAGAACGCGGGGCGCTCGGCATGCGCAACTTCGGGCCATCGATGCGGATGCACTGAACGCCCAGCGGGGAGCGATCGGGGGACCGTGCCTCGCGGTTCGCCCGTCGCGGTGCCAGGGTAAGCTCCTCCTGCCGGCCTACGACGAGCGTAGGGTCCCCAGGATCGCCTCTTCCGCGCGCAGGTTCTCGAGTATTTGCCGGCCGCCCGCGAGCACTGCCTGCGGGTCCGGATGGTGCAACTCCGTGACGATCGTGTCGATCGCCTCGCGTCCGGTGAACTTGCCCGCCTGAAGCAGCGTAAAGAGCCGCGCGCTGACCGGGTTGAGCACGATGAAGCGCACGCGATCGCTCAAACTGCGGAACACGAGGATATGCGTGGGTTGGCTGTCGGGTGCTGCCGGCCGGAAGCGCGTGCCAATACGATGCACGGGATACGGGTAAGCCAGCAGCCATGCCACCGGGTTGAGCGCCGGGCGGCCAGCGAGCAGATCGCCCGCCCGGTCCACCGCGTCTAGGTCCGGCTCGCTGGGCGAGACGTCGAGCGCGAGTTCCACCCACTCGTAGTGCGTCAAGTGGGGCAAGAAGGGCGGATCGTCCGGATGGCCGTTGCGAGTGTCCTGCAGCCAGCGCACGAACTCCTCCGGAATCTGGCGAAAGAACGGGGTGCGGCAGCGGTGCTGCGCGAAGAAGCTGCGCACCAGCTTCGCCCATCTGCGTGCGCCGAGCACTTCGCGACTCACCGGAAAGCAGGCGAGCAGGAAGCTTTCCAGGTTGTTGTACAGGAGCTGGTTGTAGACGCGCATGCGGCGAGCGGGCACGCCGGCCGGCCGCGGGTTGCGGCGCGGGTCGCGGATGTGCGCGGCGAACGCGTACTGGTACTGCTGGAAAGCCGGCAGCTTGCTCATCCTCAAGAGACGTGGCGTGCGGCCGGCGCGGGCTCGAAGCGCGCCTGGGTGCGTGCGATGCGCTGCACCTCGCGGGCGAGCGTCGCCAGCGGCGGGATGTTGTAGTCGCGCTCGAGCAGAGTGGGGTGTACGCCAAGCGCTTCGTAGGCCGTGCCGAGCAGCTTCCACACCGGATCGATGACCGCCTCGCCGTGGGTATCGATCACCAGGTCCTCCGTCTCGCGCAAGTGGCCGGCGATGTGCATGTACACGACGCGCTCCGGCGGGAGCGCGCCCAGGAAGGCCGCCGGGTCGTAGCAAAAGTTGACGCTGTTCACGTAGACGTTGTTGACGTCCAGGTGCAGCCAGCAGTCGGCTTCCTCCAGCACCGCGCGGATGAACTCGATCTCGCTCAGCTCGCTTATCGGCGAGGCGACGTAGAAGGAAGCGTTCTCCACCGCGATGCGCGTTTCCAGGATCTCCTGCGTGCGCCGGATGCGCGCCGCGACGTGCTTAACTGCCTCTGCGGTGAAGGGGATCGGCAGCAGGTCGTACAGGTGCCCGTCGTCGGTAGTGTAGGACAGGTGCTCGGTGTAGAGCTGGATGCCATGCTGGCGCATGAAGCGCTTGAGCCGGTGCAGGAACAATTCATCCAGCGCAGACGGCCCGCCGAGCGAGAGCGACAACCCGTGGCAGACGAACGGATAGCGCTCGCTGAAGCTGCGCAGGAGCTTGGCGCTGGCGCCGCCCATGTCCATCCAGTTCTCCGGAGCAAGCTCGAAGAACTGGATCGCCGGGGGGACGCGGGCCTGCAACGCGGGGATCAGCTCCCGGCGCAGGCCCAGCCCGGCGCCCTGAATGCCGAAGCGGCTCACGGGCGACGCCGCGCCTCAGCGGGTCACTTCTTGTCGCCCCCGCAGGCGCCTTCTTTCTTCTTGTCCCCGCCGCACTTGCCGTCCTTCTTCTTGTCTCCGCCGCACTTGCCTTCCTTCTGCTTGTCCCCGCCGCACTTACCCTCCTTTTGCTTGTCCGCCTGCGCGACCTGGTAACCGTTCTTCAGCGAGTCCATCTGGAACGGATTGTCGGCAGCCTGCAACAGCGGGGAGGCGGCGAGCGAAACGGCAAACGCGCTGCCCAGCGCGAGAGTCAAGGTGGTTTTCCTGTGGGCCATGTCAAGTGTCTCCTAGAAGTATACGAGCGTGAGAAATCGCCCGGCCGCGAGCCAGGCCTTGCTTCGCCCGCGGGAACTCGCGGGCGGCGCAACTGCTATACGGAGCGCGCGCCTCGGCGGACGCAACGCCGCGCAAAAAGATAGTCTAATGGGCCAATCTTGTCACTTTCGTGTCGCCGGTGAGACCGCGGGAGCCGACGGCCGTCTGTCGCCGATCTCCATGCCGCGGGGTGCGCCGCTATTCATCCCGCTTCTCGGCTTGCTGCAGCGCCGGGTGCCGACGGATCGCCCGACGCAGGAACCCCAGGTGGCTCTGGAACTGGCGGCAGCCTTCGCACAGTTTCAGATGCGCCTCCAGGCGCAACCGTTCCGTCGCGCCGATTTCCCGGTCTTCGGCTTGGGACAACAGGACGGACACTTCCTTGCAAGTCAGCATCGATGCAGACTGGTCAGCCCAGTTTTCCGAACCATCGCAGCTCGAGGCATTGCCGCAGGCTCATCCGCGCGCGATAAAGCATTACCCAGCAGTTATTCGCGGTGATTCCCAATTCCTTACAAATCGCGTCGGTTTCCAGCCCCATCAGCTCGCGCATGACGAACACCCGCGCGATCTGGGGTGGCATGACTTGGCTGCAGGCGTCGAACATCTCCCAGAAGCGCTTGGATTCCAGAGACTTTTCCGGATCTCCCCAGCTTTGCGGGAAGCTGCGCCAATGGTCCCGGTCCTGGGCGTCGAAGTACAGCTCGCCGAACTCCTCGTCGCTCTCCAGGCCGTGCTGCTCAGGCGGGAGCGCCACCTCCCGCGACTGCCGCCGGAAGGCGTCGACGATCTTGTGCTTTAGGATGCCGGTCAGCCAAGTGCGCAGCTGCGCGCGGCCCGCGAATCCGGCCTTGTTCTCCATCGCCGCGAGCAAGGTTTCCTGCACTGCGTCCTCCGCGCGCGAAGGGTCGCGCAGATGCAGCAGGGCATAGCGATACAAATACTCCCTGTGCGCACCGAGTTCGGCGTCGGTGCTCGTTCCGGGGCGGTTGTTTCCCTGCAGCGGCTGATCCAAGTTTCGTTCCTCCGGGTTGCGATGCAGGCTGCGCACAGCGACGTTGGGAGTTGACGCGGATCATTATCTCCCATCGCGCCTCGGATAGCGTAGACCCCGGCGCGAACCGTGCTGTGCCAGGGCCTTGAAAGCCGCATCGGCGCTACTACATATGCGTCGTGGGCCGGCCGGCCGGCCGATTGCCAACTAAGCAACCGACAGGAGACGACTATGGCAAATATTTCCCGCTGGGACCCGTTCGACGATCTGGATGACATGTTCAAGGGCTTCTTCCTGCGGCCAATGCGGCTGGAAACGCAAGGCGAACAAGCCATGCGCATCAAGATGGACGTCAAGGAAGACGACAAGAGCTATACCGTTCACGCCGAGATTCCGGGTGTGAAGAAGGAAGACATCAGCATCTCGATCGACGGCAATCAGGTTTCCATCTCCGCCGAGGTGCGCAAGGAGAAGGAGGAGAAGCAAGGCGAAAAAGTGCTGCGCACCGAGCGCTACTATGGCCGCGTGTACCGCGCCTTCTCGCTGGGGCAGGATGTCGACCAGGAGCGCGCCCAGGCGAAGTACGACAACGGCGTGCTCGAGCTGACGCTGCCGAAGAAGGCCGCCACCGCGACGCGGCGCCTGACCGTGCAGTAAGCTCCCACTCTCCTCGAAAGGCGGCTCACGGGCCGCCTTTTTCTTTTTCGGTGTGGGAGTCAGGTAGAATCCTGCGCCAATATGGCTCCGGCCTGACCCGCATGGCCCTGACCGAATCTACCGCCGCCCAGCGCGCCAAGATCCTCGCCGAGGCGCTGCCCTATATTCGCCGCTTTTACGGCAAGACCATCGTGGTGAAGTACGGCGGCAATGCCATGACCGACGAGCGGCTCAAGCATTCGTTCGCCCGCGACGTTGTACTGCTCAAGCTGGTGGGTATGAACCCGGTGGTGGTACACGGGGGCGGACCGCAGATCGACGAGATGCTCAAGCGGGTGGGCAAGAAGGGCGAGTTCGTGCAGGGCATGCGGGTCACCGATGCCGAGACCATGGACGTGGTGGAAATGGTGCTGGGCGGCCTGGTCAACAAGGAGATCGTCACCCTGCTCAACCAGCACGGCGGCCGCGCTATCGGCCTCACCGGCAAGGATGGCTCCTTCATCCGCGCCCGCAAGCTGATGCTGCCGAGCAAGGACGCGCAGGCGCAGATGCTCGATATCGGCCAGGTCGGCGAAGTGGACAGCATCGACCCGGAGATCATCGGGCTGCTCGACAGCCGGGAGTTCATCCCGGTGGTCGCGCCGATCGGCATAGGGTCGGACGGCCGCAGCTACAACATCAACGCCGATCTGGTCGCCGGCAAGCTGGCCGAGGTGCTCAAAGCCGAGAAGCTGATTCTGCTGACCAACACGCCGGGAGTGTTGGACAAGGACGGCAAGCTGCTCACCGGGCTCACCCCCAAGCAGATCGACGCGCTGGTCGAGGACGGCACCTTGTCCGGCGGCATGCTGCCCAAGATCGGTTCGGCGCTGGACGCCGCGCGCGGCGGCGTGAAGAGTGTGCACATCATCGACGGTCGGGTGGAGCATGCCCTGCTGCTCGAGGTGCTGACCGACGAGGGAGTCGGCACGCTGATCAAGAGCCGCTGATGCCTTATGCGCCGCATGGTCGCCGAACCGGCCCGACCTGGATCTTCGATCTCGACAACACCCTGCACGACGCCGGCCCGCACATCTTCCCGCACCTGAACCGCTCCATGACGCAGTACCTGGTGCAGCATCTTGGCATCGAGGCCGAGGCGGCGACTACGCTGCGGGTGGGCTACTGGCGTCGCTACGGGGCAACGCTGCTAGGGCTGATGCGCCACCACGATGTCGACCCGCACCACTTCCTGTGGGAGACGCACCAGTTCCCGGAGCTGCATCGCATGGTGCTGCGGCACCCGCTGCTGCGCTCGGTGCTCACCCGCCTGCCCGGCCGCAAGCTGGTGTTTTCCAATGCGCCGGTGCATTATTCCCGGGCGGTTCTGGCGCTCCTGCGCGTGGATGACCTGTTCGACGACGTGTTCACCATCGAGCACACGCGCTTCCGCCCCAAGCCCGACCCCGCCGGCTTTCAACGGCTGCTGGGCAAGCACCGCCTGCATCCGCGCCGCTGCGTGATGGTGGAGGACAACCTGGACAACCTCAGAACCGCCAAGCGCCTGGGGATGAAGACGGTATGGGTTGGCCCCCGGGCGAGCAGCCCCGCGGGCGTGGACGTGTCGATCCGCGCGCTGCCCGATCTGCCCCGCATGCTCTCGCATTTGGCAGTGAGCTGACCAAGGTGCCGCCCTCCAAGCCCGGGGAGCGCAAGCTCCAGATCCTGCAGACCCTGGCCCAGATGCTTGAGACGCCCTCGGCCGAGCGCATCACCACGGCCGCGCTGGCCGCCAAGCTCGACGTCTCGGAGGCCGCGCTCTACCGCCACTTTGCCAGCAAGGCGCAGATGTTCGAGGGCCTGATCGGCTTCATCGAGGAGACTGTCTTCGGTCTGATCAACAAGATCACCGCCGAGCAGGCCAGCGGCCTGGCGCAGATCGAGGCCATGCTGTCGATGCTGCTCGGGTTCGCGCGCAAGAACCGCGGCATGACTCGTGTGCTGATCGGTGACGCATTAGTGACCGAGAACGAGCGCCTGCAGGTGAGGATCAACCAGCTGCAGGACCGGCTGGAAGCCAGCCTCAAGCAATCGTTGCGCTTCGCGATCACCCAGCACGAGTTGCCCGATTCGGTCGATCCTGCGGCGCACGCCAACATCCTGTTGTGCTACGTCATCGGCCGCTGGCACCAGTACGCCAAGAGCGGGTTCCGGCGCGATCCGCTCGAGCAGTGGCCGCAGCAATGGAAGCTGCTGATCCCCGCCTAGCGCGTTGGGCGATTGCGCCGGGATGCTCCGGGCGCCCCTCGCGCGCGAGACCCATCCAACTCGCCTGACAGTGCCGCGTGTCGGGTCTGGACGAACGCCGCGACATCAGGCGTGCCGCCTCGGCGCTGGCGCTGATGTCGCTCGTGTGGGGCTACAACTGGCTCGCCATGAAGGTCAGCTTGACGTACGCTTCACCGGCGGATTCGTGCGCGGCACGCTTCGCGCTCGGTGCGCTCGCTTTGCTGCCGGCGGTGCGCTACTACGGCCACAGCCTGCTGGTTCCGCGCCGGGAGTGGGGTTTCCTTGCCTTCCTCGCAGCGTCGCTGGCAGTCAATTTCTTCCTGACGCTGACCGCGCTCGAACTGGGCGCCGTGGGCAAGACCGCGGTGCTGACCTACACCATGCCGTTCTGGGTGATCCTCATCGCGCGGGTGCGACTCAAGGAGCGCATGCGGCCGGCGCAATCGGTCGCTGTCGCGCTGGCGTTCTGCGGGCTGCTCGTGCTGGTGGATGCAGTGCACCTGCGCGACTGGAAGGCGAGCGTGCTGGCAGTAATCGCAGGCTTGATCTGGGCGGCGACGGTGGTGGCGATCAAGACCGCCCAGGGCAGGACGCGCACCCATCTGATGACCTTCACCGTGTGGCAGATGGCGTTGTGCGCGGTGCTGCTGTTTGCATTCTCCAGCGTGGTCGGTACGCCACCGATCCGCTGGACCTGGCAGTTCGGCGCCGCCATCGCGTTCAGCGCCATTCTTGGCTCCGCGTTCGCGTGGATGCTGTTCTACTACGCGCTCGCGCGCCTGCCTGCCAGCCTGGCGGGGCTGGGCACGCTGGCCACGCCGGCGCTCGGCGTACTTGCCGCGTGGGTGCATCTCGGTGAGCGTCCGAGCGGCGAGGATCTGGTCGGCATGGCGTGCATCGCGCTTGGGCTGCTGCTATTGGCGCTTCCCGGCGCCAGCCCGCAGCGGAAACGCTGAAGCTCAGCCCTGCAGCATCCGCTGCAGCTCTTCCGCCTGCCGTGAGAGGGTTTGATCCAGACTCGGGTCGTCGCGCGATGGATCGAAGCGCCAGCGGTAGTAGTCGCGCACGAAGCGGCGTAGCGCATCGCGCAGCTCGGGCTCCTCGAGCGGCAAGCGGGTCACCCAGGACTGGAGCGCTGCGGCCGCGGGCCGCGCGTAGCCGCGCCGCGCGAGACCCGCGAGGACCGCCAGCACGCGCGGGTCGCTGACCGGGCCACGGTCGCGCCGCGTGCCCGCATGGCCCCGCACGCGCCGCCTCCGATACAGGCGCCAGCCAAGGATCAGCGCGAGCGGCAACGTCATCCAGAGCCACACTCCGGGAGCCTGCTTCGGGTCCTGCGGCGCGATGCGCCAGCGTGCAACGAGATAGTTGAGCAGCGACGCGAGGTCGTACAAGGGTTGGAGCGGTGATGCGCGCTTCGATTCCTCGTCCGCCCACCGCGCGGGGGTGGTGTCCAGCTCCTGCCAGTTCCCGTCGATCCACGCGAGCGCCCAGGCGTGCGCGTGACGAGCGCGCACTACGTACTGCCGCTCGAGCGCGCTGTATTCCTGCACCGCGTAGCCGGTCGCGTAGCGGGCCGGCACGCCAGCCTGGCGCAGTAGAAGTACGGTAGCGGTGGCGAAATACTCGCAGTGGCCGCGGCGGTCGGTGAGCAGGAAATCGCCGAGTCCTCTGGCGTATCCGCCCTCGCGGGTGAGCGCCAACGAGTATCCGAAGCGCTCGGTGAAGAAGCGTTCCAGGCGCTGTGCCACCATCTGCGGTGCTTGGCCGTGCAGACCGGCTTCGTCGGCGACCCGATCCAGGAGTGGGGCGAGGTTCGGGGGGACCGCGAGATCGTTGGGGCCGGGCGCGGATTCGACCGGAGCGCGCGGGTCCGACCATGCATCGAATTGCAGCATGTCCGGGCCCTCCATCACGCGGATCGCCGACAAGCCGTTGCGTTCCGCGTGACCCACGTTCAGCGCGCTCAAGCGGTAGGTGCCGCGAGGCAGTGCGAGCAGCGCGCGGCCACTGTCGAGCCAAGCGGAGATCCGCACCGCAGTGCCTTGGCCAGCGGCGATCGGCCAGAGATCGCCGTCCGACACGAGCGGCTGGAAGTTGCGTGCCGACGCGGTCCAGGTGCCGCTGTTGTAGAGGTCGTACGCGGCCTGCTGCAACCGCGCCGGTGTGGCGCGCCGTTGTACGTCGATGCGCAGCACGATGCGGTCGGACGCTTTGAGCGACCCGATGTCGCCGATGGCTGTGCGCGCGCGATAGGGGTCGGCGTCATTCCAGCGCGCGGACAGATAGTCCATCGCCCATTCCTCGATCCTGGCCTGCGTGCCAGCCAACCCCAGGTGCAGGCCCCAGCCGGCCACGATCGCCCCGCCGAGCATCAGCCCCCAACGCCACCGAGCGCGGCCGCGCGGCGCCGCCGGCCATAACGCATACGCCGCGAGCATGCACACCGCCGCATAGAACCAGGGCGTGCGCGGATTGGCGGCGCTGGCCGCCAGCGCGCAGAGAAACAGGTACGCATAGTCGAGGCAGAGCGCCGGTCCACTCGCGCCGCCGCGGCGCCTGAGCGACCAGAA
>Ga0335070_10007664_pt1 | contig 12646 bp, 13 predicted proteins | sample Lox_Sample_13_FD_206722 | JGI IMG/M metagenome (GOLD analysis project Ga0335070, IMG submission 206722) | Soil microbial communities from Loxahatchee National Wildlife Refuge, Florida, United States - Lox_Sample_1.3 | ecosystem: Environmental > Terrestrial > Soil > Wetlands | place: USA...
GGGCAATCAGTACGGATAGCTCTTCCCACAGGCTTCCGCAGAAGACAGTGCTGCAATCGCGCCTTCCGCAACCGCGGTGACCACCTGACGCACCCCACCGGTGATGTCACCGGCGGCGTACACGCCTTCGACATTGGTCCGCTGCTGACGGTCCACCTTCACATAACCTTGGTCGTCAAGAGCCACCCCAAGCGTCTTGGCAAGATGATTCTGCGGGCTGTCACCTACCGAGATGAACACGCCGTCGACCGCGAACACAGAATCCTTGCCAGATTTGACGTCGTGCAGATGGATTCCCTGTACCGCATCATCACCGACGATCTTGGTCGCCTCTTGATTCAACACGATATGGACGCCCTTCTCCAAAGCTTCCTTCTGATAGATCTTCTCAGCGCGCAGCAGATCCCGCCGATGAATCAGCGAAACATCCCGACATCCGAGCTGCTTTAAGAACAACGCCTCCATAATCGCGGTGCTGCCGCCGCCAAGGACTGCGACTCTTTTTCCTTTGAAAAAAAACCCGTCGCACGTGGCACAGTACGAAACCCCGCGACCGAGGAACTCTTTTTCCCCAGGGATCTCCAAGGTCTTATGCTCCGTCCCAGTACACAAGATAAGAGCATGTATCTTGTACGACTGCTTCGCAGTACGAACAGAAAACGAACCTTCAGACGAAACGACCGAACGAACCTCCTCAAACTGATGCAGCGTGACGTACCTGCTCGCATGCTGCTTCATCTTCTCCATCAGCTCAACCCCAGGGATGAGCTCGAACCCAGCATAATTCTCGATCCTCGGAGAAAGCACCGCACGTCCTCCGCCTTCACCACGGTCGAACAAAATCGACGTCAGACCGGATCGCGCTGCGTAAATACCAGCGGAAAAACCAGCAGGCCCTGCACCAATGATCGCCACATCATAGTCCATAATCATCCCTTATTCTCAAAGTACTATTTAGGTTTTAAATCCCTCTGATATGACATTGCTTGAAAAACGGCTGGATCGCTGCGAGCGTCTCTTGGAAATACTCCCGAGGATATGGCACCACCTTATCAAGATACCTGGAGAGCACCGGGGTCATCGTCTTGAACTGCTGCAAATAAAAAAGGTCCGCACCCTTGAGCCATTGTGCGATCTCGACAACATCTTCTTTTTTTAGGAGTGTAGGCACAAACGTGGTGCGAAACTCATACTGCGGAGCAGCTTTTTTGAGAAGATCAATCGAGGCGTTCACCTGTGATACATCAAGAGCAGTCCCGGAAAGCTGGGCGTACTTCTCCTTTGGTGCTTTCACATCCATCGCCACATAATCAATCAAACCATCATTAAGAAGTCCCTTAAGCTTTTCAGGATGACTGCCGTTCGTATCAAGCTTCACGAGAAATCCAAGGTCTTTTATTTTTCTGAGGAACACGGCAAGATCGTCTTGGAGCAGCGGCTCTCCGCCAGAGACCACCACGCCTTCCACTAACCCTTTCCGCTTGGACAAGAACGAGAGAACCGCGTCCTCAGGGAAGAGATCGGCTTTTCCGAGTGCAAGAGAGGGATTATAGCAGAACGGGCAGCGGAAATCACAGCCGCTGACCCAGATAATCGCGCTGATACGGTCAGGAAAATCAAGCAACGATGTTTTCTGAAACCCACCTATCTTCATTGCGAAACAAGGACCTTCTCCTTCAAATCAAACGTTGTTCGATCACGGAACTCCTGCTGTTTACCCTTGTTCCACTGGTTCACCGGACGGATGTACCCTACGACACGTGAATAGATTTCGCATTCCGTCGTCTTCTGAGCAGCCTGACAGGTGGGACAGAACTGATGCTCCCCAGCGATGTACCCATGGTCAGGACAGACGCTGAACGTCGGCGTGATCGTATAGTACGGTAGCGCGTAATTCTCCGCAACCTTCCGGACAAGGTTTTTCGTCGCAGTCGGCGACGGTTCCTCTTCACCAAGGAAGATATGCAAAACAGTTCCACCAGTGTACTTCGTCTGCAAGGAATCCTGCAGATCAAGAGCTTCAAACACATCCGTGGTAAAACCAACAGGCAGCTGCGTCGAGTTTGTGTAGTACGGCTCGACGTCCCGTCCACGGTTCTGGGAGTATACCTCCTGATTGAACGTCCGAAGGTCTGGATAATGCTTCTTGTCAAGACGAGCGAGCCGATAACTTGTTCCTTCCCCAGGCGTTGCCTCCAGGTTGAAGATATTCCCGGTTTCCTCTTGGAAATCTGCAATCCGCGTCCGCATGTAGTCAAGGACTTTCTCTGCGAACGCTTTTCCTTCCTTATCCCCGATGCTTTTGTTCATGAAGTTGAGCAAGGCATCGTTCATACCGATGAGGCCAATCGTCGAGAAATGGTTCTTCCAGTACTCCCCAAAAGTTTGTTTCACATCAGAGAGATAGAATCGTGAGTACGGATGCAGACCGCTCGCAGTGAGATTCTCAATGAGGTCACGCTTGATCTCCAAGCTCTGACGAGCCAGCATCATCATCTTGTCGAGTCGATCGAAGAAATCAGTATCGTTCTTTGCAAGATACCCAATCCGCGGCATGTTCAGGGTGACGACACCAATGGAACCGGTTTTCGGATTAGCGCCAAACAATCCTCCACCGCGTTTCTGAAGCTCCCGATTGTCCAAACGTAAGCGACAGCACATACTCCTGGCATCCTCCGGCTTCATGTCGCTGTTGATGAAGTTCGAGAAATAGGGGATCCCGTACTTTGCAGTCATCTCCCAGAGCGGCCCAAGTCCATCATTATTCCAGTTGAAATCCTTGGTGATGTTATAGGTTGGGATCGGAAAAGTAAAGGGCCGGCCTTTCGCATCTCCATCGTGCATGATCTCAGCAAACGCATGATTAATCATGTCCATCTCCATGGAGTACTCACTGTAGTTGTTATCTGTGGGATTCCCTCCGATGATGGCTGGTTCATCGTTCAGATAGCTAGGTACGGTCAGATCCATAGTGATGTTGGTGAACGGGCTTTGGAACCCGACCCGCGTGGGGACGTTCATGTTAAAGAGGAATTTCTGCATCTCCTGTTTGACACTATCATATTGCAAGCCGTCTTTTGCGATGAACGGTGCAAGGAGGGAGTCGAAATTTGAGAGTGCTTGTGCTCCAGCTGCCTCACCTTGTAACGTGTATAAGTAATTCACAATTTGCATGAGCGCGGTGCTGAAATGTTTGGCTGGTTTGCTTTCGATTTTCCCAGAGACTCCTTTGAACCCAAGGAGTAATAAATCTTGCAAATCCCACCCCACGCAATATGCTCCGAGGGTACCCAGGTCGTGAATATGATAATCCCCTCGAGTGTGTGCCTCTCCGATCTCCGGTGGGTAAATCTTGTTGAGCCAGTAATGGGAGATGATGCTTTCTGTTGCGTACACGTTGAGGCCTTGGAGAGAGTAGCTCATGTTGCTGTTCTCGTTGACCTTCCAGTCCAGCATGCTGAGGTAGTCGTCCACCACATCGATGTCCTTGAGCAGCCCTCCGATCTCACGCATGTCCTGATGTTGTTTCCGGTAGAGGATGTACGCCTTTGCGGTCTTGGCATGTCCGTCTTCGATGAGGACTTTTTCGACGACGTCCTGGACGTGTTCGACGGTGGGGATTTCGCTGCGTTTCAACTGTTTTTCGAGTAGGACAATGACTTTTTCGGTGAGTTCCGCTGCTCTTTTGTAGTCTTTCCCGCCGACTGCTTGTGCTGCTTTCCAGATGGCTTCCGTGATTTTCACAGGGTTGAAGTCAACGATTTTTCCGTCTCGTTTTTTTATCTTTCGTATCATAGGGTTCTCTCCTCTTATTTTTCTGTGAGGTTTTTGACCTCTTTTTCAAAACTGGTGACATCGGTGAATTGTCGGTAGACCGATGCGAACCTGATGTAGGCGACATGGTCGACGTCTTTGAGTGCTTCCATGACGTATTCGCCGATGAGTTTGGTTTCGATTTCTTCTTTTCCTTCTCGTCTGATTTTTTCTTCGATGCCGTCGATCATTGCTTCGATTTTTTCGTGGGTGATGGGTCGTTTTTCGAGTGCTTTTTCCATGCCGTTTCTGATTTTTGTGCGGTCGAATCGTTCTCGTCTGCCGTCTTTTTTGATGACGAACATGGGTGCCATTTCGATGTATTCGTAGGTCGTGAATCGTTTGTTGCAGCTGAGGCATTCGCGTCGTCTGCGGATGGATCCTCCTGTGTCGCGCGAGTCAGTGACTTTGGTGTCAACGTGGTCGCAATAGGGGCAGTTCATCTCCCATCTCCTTATACTATATATGGTAGAATAAAAAATTTTTTCTACAAAATGTTGTATATTTGGATGGTTTTTAAGTCTTTTGATTTAGCAAGAAAAATGCTGTTTCCCACCGTCTGATTTATTAAGTATTGTGGCTGAGAAATGTTAGAGTGTGACGCTTTGCGCGTGCGCTATGACGTACGAAACAAGCTCGTTAACGTCGATTTTTTGTTCCTCGGCAAGGATCTGCTCAAGACGCGCCTGGGTGGATGGTTTGACTGGCACTGCGCTACATCCTTCCGCTGGTGCGATGGATAAGTCATACGTGCCTATCTGCTTGGCAATTGCAATCGTGTCTTCCTTATCAAACCCAATCAAGGGCCGCAGGATCGGGATGCTGACCGCCTGTTCGACGACTCTGAGGTTCTGCAGGGTCTGCGAGGCGACCTGTCCGAGGGAATCACCCATGACGACGGCATCCGCAGATTCTTTCAGTGCGATCACCTCGGCGTAGCGAAGCATCATCCGTTTGCAGACCACGCAGGTGAACTTAGTGTTACATTCGGTTCTGTAGCGTTCCAACGTCCGTCCATGAGGCAGAAGCAGTGCCTTGAGCGTCGAGGGAAGGATTTTCTTGAGGTGTTGGGCTAACACGATGAATTTTTTTACCTCACGGTCGTCGGTGAACGGCCGGTTATCCATATGCAAAAGGATGATTTCCTCTGCTTTCTTGGAAAGCAGGTACGTCGCAACCGGAGAGTCGATGCCGCTGGACATCAGGGCGACGAACCTCATGCGGTTTCCTCTTCGATGTAGTCGAGGTATTCCTTCAGTCCGCCGACAGGTGGAAACACCAGGATTTCAGGGACTTCATATGGATGGAGTGAGCGGATCTTCTGAATCGTTTTTTGGATGTTACGCTCCGAAGTCTTCGCGAGCAGGACGCATTCGTTTGCCTCCTCGATTTTCCCTTGCCAGCGATAGATAGACTCGATCTCTGGGATGATATGGACGCATGCAACGAGTTTTTCTTTGACCAACACACGGGCGATGGATCGCGCTGTGTCTATGGTGTCGGTGGTTGAGTAAATAACAGAGGCCATGTGGGACGATAGAAAAAGGAGGATTTTAAGGGTTTTGTCTCGATGGTTAGTTTTTATAAGATGATCATTGGTTACCGTTGGTGAAATGCTCAAAGAAAGTTATATTTCACAGTGGAACAAACTGCCCAACGATGCAGTGAAGGTTCGGGTGGCACGACCAAGCATCCTGTCAGCCTCCAAAGGGTTGTATGACGAGTACAAAAAAGGGGCGATCGATTGGAAAGAGTTCGAAGAACGATTCAGAAAAGAGATGCTCGGCAACCCGAAAGCCGTGGCTGAATTGAAGCGGCTACAAAAGCTATCGAAAGAAAAAGACGTGTACCTAATCTGCTATGAAAAGAACCCTCCCTGTCATCGGTTTCTCCTTATGGATTTGATTCGAAAGTTAAAATAGGTTTTGAGCGAATATTATTTTGTTTGCAGGACCTCAAGCTTCGGGAGAAGAAACGATTCCATCCCAAGAGAGGAAGCAATTTGTCTGGCCGTATCTCTGGACCCATAGAATAAATGACTCTCGCAGGAACAATCACTGCAGCCGAACCCAGGGATGCTTCTGAGGCGAGATGCAAGAATTCGAGCTATGGTACATTCTTCTCTTTGAATTTTTTCCGTGTAGAATATTTCGACGATCGTCGCTGATTGTAAAAAGTAGTCGATATGCCAGTGGATTTTCTTGCTGCTCCTGAGATGACGCAAAATCCTCTGCTCAAGGCCGTTTAATGCAGAGCCGACATACGTATAGTATCCTTTTTGAAAATCAATCATTCCTTGTTTTCCTATCAAGATGGACGTATCGTGCGTCAGTTCCATCACCAAAAGATAGGTTCCTTTCATCAAAGTGATATGGGCAGAGGTTCTTATAAGTCAGATGCTGTTTCCTCTCTCAATGACTTCACACAACCCACGGGTCATCACTATCGATTCCCTTGCAGCAGCTCAAAAGGAAATCCAAACCATAGGAAGCGACCCGGGAAGCATTGACATCATGGCTCCGAAAGCTGTTTTTAAGGTAGTCAAACTGGAAGCCGTGGTTCTCCAAGACGCCATCATCATCAAACAGGATATGCTGTCATTGGGAGGAGAGGTCGCAATCCCTAGGGAGGCGTTCGAGCTGAAGAAAAACCCTGCAGCAATTCTTATCATGGGGACGGTCACACAACTCCGGGGGCTTGTGGAAAAACTGCAACGTCATTATCCACGCATCCAGACGATCGCTGCTGAGCTTGCCAGCATCGTCGAAAAAATCTCCTAAAGAGACGTGCCCCAAAAAAGACATTAACTCATAGTTGATTCTAGGTGGGAAGCCCTATGGAGAACCCTGTCTGTCCCCTTGATTTCCGCTATGGGAGAAAAGAAATAAAAGACGTTTTTGGCGAGACAAGCAAACTGCAGTACCTCTTAGATGTCGAAGCCGCCCTTGCTAGAGCGCATGCGGCAGTCGGGGATGTCTCAAAGAAAGCCGCTGACGAGATCTCTAAGAAAGCATCAGTGAGATACGTCACCGTCAAGCGGGTCAATGACATCGAAAAGGAGACCAGGCATGATATCATGGCGGTCACCAGAGCGCTCAGCGAGGTGTGCAGCGGAGATGCCGGGAAGTACGTTCATCTCGGTGCGACAAGTTATGACATCGTCGACACCGCAAATGCGTTGCAGTTCGCTGCCGCGACCGATCTTCTGAAATCTCAAGTACGGGAGCTTCGGGTTTCTCTTGTCGGTCTTGCCAAGGAGTATAAGAACACGATCATGGCAGGTCGTACCCACGGGCAGTTCTCGATTCCGATTACCTTTGGTTTGAAGATGGCGGTCTATGCCATGGAAATCGACCGTCATATGGAACGGCTCCATGAGTGCAAATCACGCTTGCTCGTCGGCAAGATGTCCGGCGCGGTCGGCACTGGGGCTGCGATGGGGAAGCATGCGCTGAAAATCCAGGAGCTGGTCATGACAGACCTGAGGCTTGGCGTCGAGGAGGCTGCGACCCAGATCGTGGGACGCGACCGGTACATCGAATTGCTTTCTGTTCTCGGTAACATCGCGAGCAGCATGGAGAAGTTCGCCACCGAGATCCGGAACCTCCAGCGTAGCGAGATTGGAGAGGTCTCCGAGGCGTTCGAGGCGAAAAAACAGGTGGGCTCCTCAACGATGCCGCAGAAACGCAACCCTATTCTTTGCGAACAGATCTGCGGGTTGGCTCGTGTCGTACGAAGCTTCATCATCCCTGCCTATGAGAACGCGATCCAGTGGCATGAGCGAGACTTAGCGAACTCCGCTTCAGAACGGTTCATCCTTCCGCATTCCTTGATTCTGACAGACTGGATCGTGTTTCAGATGAACAAGGTGTTCAGGAACCTTCAGGTGTACCCGGAGCGGATGCGGCAGAACCTGGAGCGATCCAAAGGACTTCCGATGGCAGAGGCGGTCATGACGAAGCTGGTGGAGAAAGGCATGGGTCGCGGGGACGCCCACGAGCTCGTCAGGGTCTGCTCTATGCGGGCGATCAGCGATGATGAGCATTTGTTAACTGTGCTTTTTGAGGAACCAAAGATCATGAAAGTGGTAAAGAAGAAAGAGCTGGAAGAAACCATGAACCCGAGGAACTACCTCGGAGTCTCAGATAAGATCGTCGAATCCGTCGTAAAAAAACTGACACGATAGAAAAGGTGCAGAAGACATGGACAAACTGGAGCGGTTGACCGCGAACGCTGAAGAAATCGTCACCGTCGAGGAACTAAAGAACGTTCTCCAGAAATCAAAGCCGAAGGCGTACATCGGATTTGAGCCGTCCGGTGTGGTGCATATCGGCTGGAAGATTTGTACGAACAAGATAAAGGATTTCCTTGACTGCGGGTTTGATTTCACGGTGTTGCTGGCGGACTGGCACGCGTTCATCAACGACAAGCTTGGAGGGGACATCGAAAAGATCAAGCTGTGCGGGAAGTACATGGAGGACTGCTTTGCTGCGATGGGGGTGGATATTAGTAAGGTCAGGTTTGTGTACGCAAGCGACTACGTCAACGACGCGAAGTACTGGGAGCTGGTGCTCAGGACCGCGAAGGCGGCATCGGTTGCCAGGGTGAAACGCGCGATGGATATAATGGGACGCGAAGAAGAGGAAGCAGAGAAGGATCTCTCGAAATTATTCTACCCGGCGATGCAGGTGTCCGATATCTTTTATCTTGACTTGGATGTCGCGTACGGGGGGACCGACCAGCGTCACGCGCACATGCTCGCCAGGGATGTCGCAAAGAAACTAGGGCGGATTCCTCCCGTTGCGATTCATACGCCGCTGCTCACTGGGCTTCAAGCGGGTGGCAGGATGAACCCGATTGAAGCGAAAATGAGCAAAAGCAAACCTGAAACGATGATCTCAATCCACGACACGCCTGAGGAGGTCAACCGGAAGTTGAGCAAGGCGTTCTGCCCGGAGAAACAGATTCAGGGGAACCCTGTATTGGAGATGTGCAAGTACGTGATTTTCCCGGACCTTGACGGAAAGGAATTTGTCATCGAACGGCCAGAGAAATTCGGTGGAAATCTTTCGTTTCCGACCTATCAAGGATTGGAGGATGCGTTTGCCGCCGGGCTTCATCCGCTAGACCTAAAGAACGCCACCGCTCATCATATCAACCGGATTCTTAGTCCGATTCATCGGTATTTCCAGGGTCATCCTGAGAACTATCAGAAGATGAAGGCTGCAGGCATCATCCAGTAGATATCGTTTTCAAATGACAAAATTTTAAATCGGACCTGGCGATTAATCTCATCGATGGTTACTCCGAATGATGTTCTCAGAATCGCTGGTCTCATAGCATTCGTCGGCGGTATTGTTCTGTTCGTCATCGGGTTTTATTATTATAAAAAAAAGCGACTGATCCAGGATACTCCGACTTCGAAGATACGTTCACTGGCCATGGGCCTGGTCGAGATACATGGGTACGTAGTACCCGTTGAAGGACGCTTGTTCCAAAGTCCGTTCACCGAATCACCCTGTGTGTACTATCGAGACACCATCGAGGAATTTCGGAGTACAGGGAAAAGCGCGCAGTGGGTCACGATTCATAAACAGGAACAATGGGAGTTGTTTTATCTAAAGGACGACACAGGAATGGTCCTGATCAATCCGATGGACGCATCCTTTGACATAGAAAAAACTTACGAGAGTGCCACGGCGTTAAGGGAGGAGCCCTCAGATGCAGTGAAACGATACCTTGCCGCAAACAACATTGCGTATAGAGGCTTGCTTGGTTTTAATAAGGCGCTTCGATTCCGAGAACACACCGTCGTGCCGAAGGAGGAAATCTATATTATCGGAACAGCTGAGGAAAACCCGTTTCATGATGATCCGACGTTAAATCTCGGAAGAGAGCAGACCGTCATTCGAAAGGGAAACATGGAGAAAATGTTCTTCATCTCAGATAAGAGAGAATGGGAGATTGCCCGGGAGTTCGGCTGGAAAGCTGCAGGTGGTATTGGAGGTGGGTTTCTCTGTCTGGTTTTCGGCATCATCATGATTATTGTCTAGGAAGGAAAAGAGAATGGAGTGGCATATATGATTGATATTGGAGGAACATTCATCATCACCCTTGTCGGCGTCATCCTTATTGTTTTGTTCATCTACTTTATTTTCATTTTCAATAGCATCATTCGCCTGAAGAACAATATCCGGAAATCCTGGGCGAACATCGACGTGCTCCTCAAACAACGGTCAGATGAGGTGCCGAACCTCATCGCAAGCGTGAAGGGATATATGATCCATGAGCGCACTACCCTTGAGGCACTCACCAAGGCACGCACCGAGGTCTTACAGGCACCTTCTCCTTCCACAAAAGCAGTCGCCCATGATGTGATTTCTGAGTCTCTGAAGAGCATCTTCGCGGTCGCGGAGCAGTACCCCAATCTCAAGGCGAATACGAACTTTCTGAAACTACAGACCCGTATCACCGGCATCGAAAACGAGCTAGCGGATCGTCGGGAGTTCTATAACGACAGTGTCAATATGTACAACATCCGCATCCAATCGTTCCCAGATCTGATCGTCGCCCGTGTGTTGAAGTACGCACCTGAGGAACTCTTCAAGGCAAAAGAAGAAGAAAAAAAGGTTGTCCCGGTCCGCATCAAATGAAAGAAAAAAACAAGAGAGGAAACCGTGACAATACTTTCTTTTCTCACCGTTAAATTCCCGGGAAATACGGCATGAACGCAGGGTCACCGTAGATATGGTACTCCCAGAACGACTGGAACTTGTTGTCCAAACGCGGGTCCAACCCTGATTCCACTGCGGTCCGCTTCGCCAAATCCTTTTGGTACTGCGCATCAAGCGCGGGAATACCGGTATAAACCAATGGAGGTGACCACCAGACTTCCCAGCTGGCATCCTCAGGCAGGTACGCGTTTCGCGCGTTCCTGAACGCTTTTCCGATGGTCATGTTCCCTTGTTTCAATTGCGAAAGCGTATCAGTGTAAATCTTATCCCCGAAGTGAAAATCAGGGTAAATCCCTTGTCGGACCTTATTCGCCCACTGCAGATACCGGGCGAGTGCCTGGCCTGGGAAATCATACATGGTTTTCTTGGGCTCAAGGTATCCCCCTGCGATATTCGACGTCGTCGTCGAGGCGATAATCGCGTTCACACCAGAATGGAGGTACGCCTGGGTGATGCTCTGCGTCGGGTAGATCCCGTCGAGCTTCCCGCAGATGCAGCTCTCAATCCAGAGGAACGACGGTCCCATGTTCATCTGCTCTACGTTCCGCGGGTTGTAATACATCTGATCGGTCAGCGACAACCCCGGTCCCTGGCCGATGATGGAGGAGACCTGGACGAAGACCGCATGAAGGAGCCCGTGCGGAAGCCCAAGACCAAGGCTCGTGACGCCGACGTCACTCATCGTAAACAGATGCTGGTTCCCATGGGCGTTTGCAAAAATGAAATTCGAGTTCTCCTGAAGACTTTTCCCTTTGACGTTTTCCGTGCCGATCACATTTCGCAGCTGCCGCTGTGACAGAAGGAGTCGATTCAGAGGGTTCGCACTCTTCATTTTCTGGATTGCCTCATTGCTGAACCCTTGGAAATCAGCAGCGCTCTCACGGATGTAGGTGGTGTTGAATCCCAGTCCTTCGACACGGTTTTGGATTCCAAGACCATTGAAATACGATGCTCCATCATTCAACTTCATCGGCTCTCCATAGGCGATGACTCCGAGGATCTCCCCGAAGAGCTTGTAGCGGAGGAACGGTTTTTGGAAATCGTTTCCCCCACCGCACTGAACGACTGCGTTTCCCTTCCAGTTTCCCATGTCGTTGACGATGTTCGAATAGTAAATGGTCCGAGCAATCAACGCTGAGACATCCTGGACGTCCCATCCGGTGATCCTTCCGATGATGTTTTCTTGATACGGGTACCGATCAGCGGTGTCGCTGTAGAGGTCCGGTGCACGTCCGGTCCAGTCCCCAGGATTCGGATCGATGTTCGCATAGATGAAGTCGCTAGGAACTCCGCAGCCCCAGAAGTAATTCGCGGTATCAACCGCGGTCGGCTCAATGGTCGTGTTATAAATGAGCTGAGGCAGCATGGTCGCATCACCAACCAACGCGATGTAGAGCGGATTATCCTTGTAGTAATTACGGAGTGTTTGTAAGTCACGTTCTTTTTCGACTTTGATATTCGCAAGTTTTGCGAGCAAGGCATTGATCTGATCGTGAATCCAGAAGACATGTGCGTTTGATGCAGGAACCAACCGAGGATTCGCCCGCGGTAAGGCATCCCCAGGACACTGCTGCCCGAGGAACAACGTATCATCGTTTGCGGCGAACGCAAACTCTGGTTTTCCGTAAATAAGACCCTTGTGGTACGCGGTAAGATACGGAGCCATGGAGGAAAGACTTTTCATGAGAGGATAGACAGAGTCGTTGAGTTTCTCAATCGTGATTTCCACCTGAACCGACCCATCCTTTGTCGCAAGCCAAAACGGGGTCGCACTGACTTGATAGGTGACTCCGTTTCTGTCGTACAGGACCATTTCATTGTACGTTGAATCTTCAATGACATTCCCGGTCGAATCCCTGACCGGGACGCCACCCATGCTGGTTCCTCCGAGATACATCTCGAATGCTTGCATTCCCGGGGGTGCGGTATCTAACATCGGACCGGAGGTGAAAATAACCGAGTCCCCGAGCTCATTGACGTTCTCAGTGTTCAAATTGATTCCTTTGAATTTTACTAGTGCGTATTTGTAATCGTCCGGAATCGTAAACGTCCCGATCTGCGTGTTCTGACCTGAGAAGAGCGCTGGGATGAGATAGGTA
>Ga0335070_10007665_pt1 | contig 12646 bp, 9 predicted proteins | sample Lox_Sample_13_FD_206722 | JGI IMG/M metagenome (GOLD analysis project Ga0335070, IMG submission 206722) | Soil microbial communities from Loxahatchee National Wildlife Refuge, Florida, United States - Lox_Sample_1.3 | ecosystem: Environmental > Terrestrial > Soil > Wetlands | place: USA: Florida...
GAAGTTCAAGGCGCAGGCGTACATCCTGACGAAGGAGGAGGGAGGGCGGCACACGCCGTTCTTCAACGGGTATCGGCCGCAGTTCTACTTCCGGACGACGGACGTGACGGGGGTGGCGGAACTGGCGGCGGGGACGGAGATGGTGATGCCCGGGGACAACGTGGAGATGACGGTCTCCTTGATCACGCCGATCGCGATGGACAAGGAGCTGCGCTTCGCCATCCGCGAGGGCGGACGCACCGTCGGCGCCGGCGTCGTCGCCGAGATCATCGAGTAGGAATCGCCGCGCAGCAGATTCATCGAGGCGCGTAGCACAACTGGTAGTGCACCGGTCTCCAAAACCGGGGGTTGGGGGTTCGAGTCCCTCCGCGCCTGCCACGCAGAGTGGAGTTCCGAAGCGCGAATGAACTGGAATCCGGTGAGCTGGTACTCGGTGTCGGTGCAGTTCCTCTCGGACGTGCGGGCCGAGTACCGCAAGGTGACGTGGCCCTCTCGGAAGGAGGCGATCGCCGGGACGATCGGCGTCGTGGTGCTGGTCGCGATCATGACAGGGGTGTTGTCGCTGGTGGACCTGGTCCTCAGCAGTGTGATCCAGCTGATCCTGCCCTGACGGGCGGGGGCGGCGTCTGGAGCGTGATGTCGAAGCAGTGGTACATCGTCCATACCTACTCGGGGCACGAGCAGCGGGCCATGCAGGCGCTGCTCGAGCGCGCGAAGGCGATGGGCAAGGCGGATCTCTTCGACGAGGTGCTGATCCCGGAGGAGACCGTCGTCGAGATGGTGAAGGGGAGCAAGCGCACGTCGAAGCGCAAGTACTTCCCCGGCTACATCCTCGTGCACATGGAGCTCACCGACGAGACGTGGCATATCGTCAAGGGCACGCCGAAGATCACGGGCTTCGTCGGCGGGGACAAGACGCCGCCGCCGATCTCCGACGACGAAGTCGCGCGCATGACGCAGCAGATCAAGGAGGGCGCGGCCAAGCCCAAGCCCAAGATCATGTTCGACGCCGGCGACAGCGTGCGCGTGATCAGCGGGCCCTTCGCCAACTTCTCCGGCTACATCGACGAGGTCATGGAGGAGAAGGAGAAGCTGAAGGTGATGGTGCACGTCTTCGGTCGAGCGACCCCGGTGGTGCTCGACTACACGAACGTCGAGAAGGCGTAGGAGCAGCGCGTGGCAAAGAAGGTCGTCGCCGTGGTGAAGCTGCAGTGCCCGGCCGGGCAGGCGAATCCGTCGCCGCCGGTGGGGCCTGCGCTCGGCCAGCACGGCGTGAACATCATGGAGTTCTGCAAGGCGTTCAACGCGCGCACGCAGGACAAGCAGGGGCTGATCATCCCCGCGCTGATCACCGTCTACGCGGACCGCAGCTTCACGTTCGAGCTGAAGACGCCGCCGGCGTCCGTGCTGCTCAAGCGCGCCGCGAAGATCGCCAAGGGCTCGGGCGAGCCGAACCGCTCGAAGGTCGGCACCGTCACGAAGACCCAGCTTCGCGAGATTGCCGAGATGAAGGCGCCCGATCTGAACGCGCTCGACGTGGACGCCGCAGCGCGCAGCATCGCCGGAACGGCCCGCTCGATGGGCCTCGACGTGGTGGAGGGCTGAAGCCGTGCCGACACCCGGCAAGCGTTACCGCAAGGCCGCCGAGGCCGTCGATCCGAGCCGGCTCTATACGCTGGCGGACGCGATGTCGCTGCTCAAGTCCGGCGGCGCGACGAAGTTCGACGAGAGCGTCGACATCGCCATCGTCCTCGGCGTCGACCCGCGTCACGCGGATCAGATGGTGCGCGGCGCGATCGTGCTGCCGCACGGTATCGGGAAGTCCGCTCGCATCCTCGTCTTCGCGAAGGGCGCGAAGGAGAAGGAGGCGAAGGACGCCGGAGCGGATTTCGTGGGCGGCGAGGACCTCGCCAAGAAGATCCAGGACGAGGGCTGGCTCGACTTCGAGCGCGTGATCGCGACGCCCGACATGATGGGCGTGGTGGGGCGCCTCGGAAAGGTGCTCGGCCCGCGCGGCCTGATGCCCAACCCGAAGCTCGGCACGGTCACCATGGACGTCGCCAACGCGGTGCGGGAGCAGAAGGCCGGCAAGGTCGAGTATCGCGTCGACAAGGCCGGCATCATCCATGCCGTGATCGGCAAGCGCTCCTTCGACGCGCAGAAGCTCGTCGAGAATGCGGGCGCGCTGCTCGGCGCCGTGCTGCGCGCCCGGCCGGCCTCGGCCAAGGGTGTCTACATGAAGAAGATCTCGGTCTCGACCACGATGGGTCCGGGGATCCGGATCGATCCGGGCAGCCTGCCCGAAGCCCAGGCGGCATAGGAGAAGCCCCGTGCTATCGCGCGCGCAGAAGATCGAGCAGGTCGCCGAGCTCCAGGAGAAGTTCGGCAGGGCGACCTGCGTGTACGTGGCGGACTACCGCGGCATCGCCGTCGGCTCCGTCGACCAGCTCCGGCGGCGCGTCCACCGCGAGGGCGGCGGCGCCTACGAGTACCGGGTCACGAAGAACCGCATGCTGAAGCTCGCGGCCGACGGCGCTGGCGTCGCGTCCCTCGCGAAGCACTTCCGCGGCCCCACGGCGATCGCCATCTCCTACGGCGACCCGGTCGGGCTCGCGAAGATCCTCTGCGACTTCGCGAAGGATCACGAAAGCTTCGCGCTCCGCGGCGGCCTCCTGGAGGGGACGCCGATCGAGCCCGAGGACATCGCGAAGCTCGCGACCCTGCCCGGGATCGATCAGCTGAGAGGAAAGCTGGTGGGCCTCCTGCTCGCGCCTGCCACGAAGCTGGCGCGACTGCTGCTCGAACCCGGTGCGCAGCTCGCGCGCCTGGCCGAAGCGAGGTCCAGACAGGAAGCAGCGGGCTAGTGCCCGTGATCCGGCGGCCCCCGCCGCACACTTCGCCGCGGATCTGCTGCGGCACCCGACACAACCCAGTGCATCCATCCGGCGCCGCGGCGCCGGCCGGAGCCAATTTCGACGCGAGGTGAAACGACATGGCTGATCTCAATGCGATTGCCGACCAGCTCTCCGGTCTCACGGTGATCGAGGCCGCCGAGCTGGCGAAGCTCCTCGAGCAGAAGTGGGGCGTGTCCGCGGCGGCTCCCGTCGTCGCGGCGGGCGGCGTGGCCGTCGCGGCGGAAGCCGGCGCGAAGGAGGAGAAGACCGACTTCGACGTGGTCCTGCTCTCCTCCGGCGACAAGAAGATCCAGGTGATCAAGGAGGTGCGCGCGATCACGGGCCTCGGCCTGAAGGAGGCCAAGGACCTGGTCGAGGGCGCGCCCAAGACCGTCAAGGAAGGCGTGAACAAGGAGGAGGCCGAGAAGATCAAGGCGCAGATCGAGAGCGCCGGCGGCCAGATCCAGATCAAGTAAGGCGAGCGCGCCGCGCGTCGCGGCGCCCGCATGCCATCCGAACGACCACAGCCCGGAGGCCGAAGGGGACCCGTGAACGAGATCCTCACCGAGACCGAGCTCAGCGTGCGCAAGGACTTCTCGAAGATTCCCTCGATCCTCGAGATCCCGGACCTGATCGAGATCCAGAAGCAGACCTTCGAGCGCTTCCTCCAGACCGACATCGAGCCGGAGAAGCGCGAGAACACGGGGCTGCAGGCCGTCTTCAGCTCCGTGTTCCCGATCAAGGACTTCAACGACTCCGCCTCGCTCGAGTTCGTGGGCTACACGCTCGAGGAGCCGAAGTACGACGTCCAGGAGTGTCTGCAGCGGGGGATGACCTACGCGGCCCCGTTCAAGGTGACGATCCGCCTGGTGGCCTGGGACCAGAGCGAGGGCTCGCAGGCGATCCGCGATGTGAAGGAGCAGGAGGTCTACTTCGGGGAGATCCCGATCATGACCGAGCACGGCACCTTCATCATCAACGGGACGGAGCGGGTGATCGTCTCGCAGCTCCATCGCTCGCCCGGGATCTTCTTCGACACCACGACCTCGTCGACGGTGTCGGCGTCGGGCAAGAAGCTCTACTCCTGCCGCGTCATCCCGTACCGGGGCTCCTGGCTCGACCTCGAGTTCGACCACAAGGACCTGATCTACGCGCGCATCGACCGGCGCCGGAAGATCTTCGTCACCGTGCTGCTGAAGGCGCTCGGCTACACGCCGGAGGCGCTGCTCGCCTACTTCTACACGCCGGAGCGGATCCGCTTCGACGGCAAGAAGTACGAGAAGTCGGTGGTGCCCGACCTCCTCGTCGGACAGCGCTGCCTGCGCGAGGTGCGCGACGAGGCCGGCGAGGTGCTGGTGCGCAAGGACCGCAAGTTCACCGCGGCCGCCGTGCGCAAGCTGCGCGAGGCGGGCGTCGAGTGGATCCAGATCCCGGTGGAGGACCTGGTCCGTACGGATGCGGTGAAGCGCGTGGCGCCGGTGGACATCGTCGACGAGACCACCGGCGAGGTCGTGCTCGAGTGCAACGAGGAGCTGACCCTCGAGAAGCTCGAGGACCTGAAGGCGCGCGGGATCCACGAGTTCCCGCTGCTGTACCTCGATCCGCTGGTGAGCGGCACCGCGCTGCGCGACACCCTGCTGGCGGACAAGACGCTCTCCTCGGAAGAGGCGATCATCGAGATCTACCGGCGCCTGCGGCCGGGGGATCCGCCCACGCCGGAGACGGCAACCAACCTGTTCCGCAACCTCTTCTTCAACCCCGAGCGCTACGACCTCTCCCGCGTCGGGCGGCTCAAGGTCGACCACAAGCTCGGCTTCGATCCCGAGCAGCGCGTCGAGTGGCAGCCGCAGGGACCCTCGGGACCGAAGGAGGAGATCGCGCTGCGCGAGCTCCCGACCCTGCGGCCCGACGACATCATCGCCGCGGTCAAGTACCTCGTCGATCTGAAGACGGGTACCGATCCCGACCGCCGCATCGACGACATCGACCACCTCGGCAACCGGCGCGTGCGCGTGGTCGGCGAGCTGCTCGAGAACCAGTACCGCATCGGCCTGGTGCGCATGGAGCGCGCGATCAAGGAGCGTATGTCGCTCCAGGAGATCGAGACGCTGATGCCCCACGACCTGATCAACTCCAAGCCCGTCTCGGCGGTCGTGAAGGAGTTCTTCGGGTCGAGTCAGCTCTCGCAATTCATGGACCAGACGAATCCGCTCTCGGCCGTCACGCACAAGCGACGCCTCTCGGCGCTCGGGCCGGGCGGCCTCACGCGCGAGCGGGCGGGCTTCGAGGTGCGCGACGTGCATCCCACGCACTACGGCCGCATCTGCCCGATCGAGACGCCGGAAGGCCCGAACATCGGGCTGATCGCCTCGCTCTCCACCTACGCACGCGTGAACGACCTGGGCTTCATCGAGACGCCCTATCGCGTGGTGAAGGACGGCCGGGTCACCGACCAGGTGAAGTATCTGTCGGCCCTCGACGAGGAGCGCCTCGCCATCGCGCAGGCCAACGCGGCGGTGGACGAGAGCGGGCGCTACACGCGCGACCTCGTGCAGTCGCGCAAGGCGGGCGAGTTCGTGGTCGTGCCGCCGAGCGAAGTCGAGATGATGGACGTCTCGCCGAACCAGCTCGTCTCGGTGGCGGCCTCGCTGATCCCGTTCCTCGAGAACGACGACGCGAACCGGGCGCTGATGGGCTCGAACATGCAGCGCCAGGCGGTGCCGCTGCTGCGCACCGAGGCGCCGCTGGTGGGGACCGGCATGGAGGCCGTGGTGGCCCGCGACTCGGGCGTCACCGTGGTCGCGAAGCGCGACGGCACGGTCGAATCCGTGGACGCGTCGCGCATCGTCGTCAAGCCCGACGAGGACGAGGGCGTCGGCTCCAACGTCGACATCATCAACCTGATCAAGTACCAGCGCTCGAACCAGAGCACCTGCATCAACCAGAAGCCGATCGTGCGGCCGGGCTCGCGCGTGCGGAAGGGGCAGGTGATCGCGGACGGACCGGCCACGGAGCACGGCGAGCTCGCGCTCGGGCGCAACGTGCTCGTCGCCTTCATGCCCTGGGGCGGGTACAACTTCGAGGACTCGATCCTGATCTCCGAGCGCGTGGTGAAGGACGACTCCTACACCTCGATCCACATCGAGGAGTTCGAGTGCGTCGCGCGCGACACCAAGCTCGGCAAGGAGGACATCACCCGCGACATCCCGAACGTCGGCGAGGAGGCGCTGAAGGACCTCGACGAGGCGGGCATCGTGCGCATCGGCGCCGAGGTCAAGCAGGACGACGTGCTCGTCGGCAAGATCACGCCGAAGGGCGAGACTCAGCTCTCGCCGGAGGAGCGCCTGCTGCGCGCCATCTTCGGGGAGAAGGCCGGCGACGTGCGCGACACGTCGCTGCGCGTGCCGCCGGGAGTCTCCGGCACCGTGATCGGGGCGCAGGTGTTCTCGCGCCGGGGCGTCGAGAAGGACGAGCGGGCTCGCGCCATCGAGGAGGAGGAGATCGACCGCCTGCGCAAGGACCAGGAGGACGAGATCCGCATCATCCGCCAGAGCGCGATGAACAAGGTCCGCCAGCTCCTGGTCGGCAAGCGCGCGGCGAACCGGGTCGGCGACGAGCGCAAGAAGGTGACCTGGCTCGAGCCGCGCACCGAGATCAGCGTCGAGCTGCTGGCGCAGGTCCCGGAGCGGCGCTGGAACGAGATCCAGATCGAGGATGCGCCGGTCCAGGAGCAGATCGACCGCATCTTCGCGTCCGTCGAGGAGCAGGCCAACGTGATCAAGGCCGTCTTCGACGAGAAGATCGCGCGGCTCAAGAAGGGCGACGAGCTGCCGCCGGGCGTGTTCAAGATGGTCAAGGTGTACCTGGCCATCAAGCGCAAGCTCTCCGTCGGCGACAAGATGGCGGGGCGTCACGGCAACAAGGGCGTGATCTCGCGCATCCTGCCCGAGGAGGACATGCCCTACATGTCCGACGGCGCGCCCGTCGACATCGTGCTGAATCCGCTCGGCGTGCCCTCGCGCATGAACATCGGCCAGATCCTCGAGACGCACCTCGGCTGGGCCGCGCGCGGCCTCGGGGACCAGGTCGACGCACTGCTGCGGACTCAGCGTCGAGCCGCCGTGGACGAGCTGCGCGCGAAGCTCGCCGAGGCCTACGGCGGCGGGCGGATCGGGCGCCAGCTCGCGTCGGCCAGCGACGACACGATCCTCGCGCTGGCTCAGCGCGTGCGCCGCGGCATCCACATGGCGACCGCCGTGTTCGACGGCGCGAAGGAGGAGGAGATCCGCGCGGAGCTCGATCGCGCGGGCCTGTCGCTCACCGGCCAGACGCCGCTCTTCGACGGGCGGACCGGCGAGCCCTTCGACCACGAGGTCACCGTCGGCGTGCTCTACATGATGAAGCTGCACCACCTGGCCGACGACAAGATCCACGCGCGCAGCATCGGGCCCTACAGCCTGGTGACCCAGCAGCCGCTCGGCGGCAAGGCGCAGTTCGGCGGACAGCGCCTCGGCGAGATGGAGGTCTGGGCGCTCGAGGCCTACGGCGCCGCCTTCGCCCTCCAGGAATTCCTGACGGTGAAGTCGGACGACGTGCTCGGCCGCACGCGGATCTACGAGTCGATCGTCAAGGGCGACAACGCGCTCGAGCCCGGGCTGCCGGAGAGCTTCAACGTGCTCGTGAAGGAGCTCCAGGCGCTCGGCCTCGACGTGGACCTGATCGAGGACAAGACCTGACGCCGCGCCGGGCGGGCGACGTCACGCCCGTCCGGCCGGCGCTTCGACCGATCGCATCGCACCCACAACATCGAACCCACAGGGGGAGAGTTCTTGCGCGACCTCTACAACCTGTTCGAGAAGCCCAAGGATCCGCTCGCGTTCAACGCGCTGCGCATCTCCATCGCGTCTCCCGACAAGATCCGGGAATGGTCGTTCGGCGAGGTGAAGAAGCCGGAGACGATCAACTACCGCACCTTCAAGCCGGAACGCGACGGGCTCTTCTGCGCGAAGATCTTCGGCCCGGTCAAGGACTACGAGTGCAACTGCGGCAAGTACAAGCGCATGAAGCACCGCGGCGTCGTGTGCGAGAAGTGCGGCGTCGAGGTGATCCAGTCGAAGGTGCGCCGCGAGCGGATGGGCCACATCACGCTGGCCACCCCCGTGGCCCACATCTGGTTCCTCAAGTCCCTGCCGTCGCGCATCGGCAACATCCTGGAGATCTCGCTGCGCGATCTCGAGAAGGTGCTCTACTTCGAGTCGCACATCGTGGTCGACCCCGGCGAGACGGGGCTGCGCTTCGGGGAGCTCCTGAACGAGGAGCAGCTCGCCGAGGCCCGCGAGAAGAACGGACGCGAGGGCTTCACCGTCGGGATCGGCGCCGAGGCGATCCGCGACATGCTCGCGTCGCTCGACGTCGAGGCCGAGTGCAAGCGGCTCCGCTACGAGATGCGCGACGCGACCAGCGAGGCCAAGCGCAAGAAGATCGCCAAGCGGCTCAAGGTGCTCGACGCGTTCCGCGAGTCGGGCAACAAGCCGGAGCACATGATCCTCGAGGTCATCCCGGTGATCCCGCCGGATCTGCGCCCGCTCGTGCCGCTCGACGGCGGCCGCTTCGCCACCAGCGACCTCAACGACCTCTACCGGCGCGTGATCAACCGCAACAACCGGCTCAAGCGCCTGCAAGAGCTCAACGCGCCCGAGGTGATCATCCGCAACGAGAAGCGGATGCTGCAGGAGGCCGTCGACGCCCTGTTCGACAACGGGCGGCGCGGCCGGGTGATCACGGGTCCGTCCAAGCGGCCGCTGAAGTCGCTCTCGGACATGCTGAAGGGCAAGACGGGCCGCTTCCGGCAGAACCTGCTCGGCAAGCGCGTCGACTACTCCGGCCGCTCGGTGATCGTGATCGGTCCGGAGCTGCGCCTGCACCAGTGCGGCCTGCCGAGCCGCATGGCGCTCGAGCTCTTCAAGCCGTTCATCTACAGCAAGCTCGAGCAGCGCGGCTACGTCACCACCATCAAGGCGGCCAAGAAGATGGTGGAGAAGGAGCGCCCCGAGGTCTGGGACATCCTGGCAGAGGTGATCCAGGAGCACCCGGTGATGCTGAACCGGGCGCCCACGCTGCACCGCCTCGGCGTGCAGGCCTTCGAGCCCCTGCTGATCGACGGCAAGGCGATCCAGCTGCATCCGCTGGTGTGCGCGGCCTTCAACGCCGACTTCGACGGCGACCAGATGGCCGTGCACGTGCCGCTCTCCGTCGAGGCCCAGATGGAAGCGCGCGTGCTGATGATGTCGACCAACAACATCCTGTCGCCCGCGACGGGACGGCCGATCATCGGTCCCTCCCAGGACATCGTGCTCGGCTGCTACTACATGACGCGCGAACGCAAGGGCGTGCGCGGCGAGGGCATGCGCTTCGCGAGCCCCGCCGAGGTGCGCTGCGCCTACGACGCCGGCGAGGTCGACCTGCACGCGGCGATCAAGGTGCGCATGAACGGCGCCGTGGTCGACACGACCGTGGGTCGCGTCCTGGTGCGCGAGATCGTCGACGAGCAGATCCCGTTCGACTTCCTGAACCAGGTGATGGACAAGAAGGCGCTCGGCGAGCTGATCGACCAGGCGTACCGGCGCCTCGGCAACAAGGCCACGGTCATCCTGGCGGATCGCCTGCGCTCGCTCGGCTACCAGCACGCGACGCGCGCGGGGGTCTCGATCTGCATCGACGACATGAAGATCCCCTCCGACAAGGAGCGCTACATCGCGGCGGCCAGCGACGAGGTCCGCGAGATCGAGCAGCAGTACCAGGAGGGCCTGATCACCGACGGCGAGCGTTACAACAAGGTGATCGACATCTGGGCGCACGCGACGGAGCAGGTCGCGGCACAGATGCTCGAGCGGCTCGGCACCGACGTCGTGAGGAACGAGCAGGGCGAGGAGTTGTACGTCCCGAGCTTCAACCCCATCTACATGATGGCCGACTCGGGGGCCCGCGGCTCCGCGCAGCAGATGCGCCAGCTCGCCGGCATGCGCGGCCTGATGGCGAAGCCATCGGGCGAGATCATCGAGACGCCGATCACCGCGAACTTCCGCGAAGGCCTCACCGTGCTCCAGTACTTCATCTCGACGCACGGCGCGCGCAAGGGCCTCGCGGACACCGCGCTCAAGACCGCCAACTCGGGCTACCTGACGCGCCGCCTCGTCGACGTGTCGCAGGACATGGTGATCCGGGCAGACGACTGCGGGACCACCGACGGCATCGAGATCGGGCCGCTCGTCGAGGGCGGCGAGATCATCGAGCCGCTGGGCGAGCGCATTCTCGGGCGCGTCGCGCTCGACGACATCCGCGACCCGCTCACCGACGAGGTGCTGGTGCCCGCCGGTCAGGAGGTCGACGAGGACCGCGTGAAGGTGATCGAGAACGCGGGCCTCGAGCGGGTGATGATCCGCTCGGTGCTGACCTGCGAGATCGACTTCGGCGTGTGCGCGCGCTGCTACGGACGCGATCTCGCCCGGGGCGAGATGGTGAACATGGGCGAGGCGGTGGGCGTCATCGCCGCGCAATCGATCGGCGAGCCCGGAACGCAGCTCACGATGCGGACCTTCCACATCGGCGGCACGGCGACCCGGCGCGTCGAGGCGTCCCACGTCGAGGCCACCGCCGAGGGCGAGGTGCGCTTCAACAACCTGCGCACGGTGACGGACCGCGAGGGGCGCCAGATCGCGATGAGCCGCAACGGCGAGATCGGCGTGTTCGACGCCAGCGGCCGCGAGAAGGAGCGCTACCCGATCGTGTACGGCGCGCAGGTGCGCGTCGCGGACGGCGGACGCGTGAAGCCCGGCGACGTGCTCGTCGAGTGGGATCCGTTTGCGAACCCGATCCTCGCGGACGTGGGTGGCCTGGCGAAGTTCGGCGACATCGTCGAGGGCAGCACGATGCGCGAGCAGGTCGACGAGTTCACCGGGCTCTCGTCCAAGGTGATCATCGAGTCGAAGGACCCCGAGCTGCGGCCGCGCATCTCGATCAAGGGGCCCGAGGGGACCACGATTGCGCGCGCGCTGCTTCCGGTGGGCGCCAACCTCGCGGTGATCGAGGGCCAGGAGGTCGCCGCGGGCGACGTGCTCGCGAAGATGCCGCGCGAGACCGCCAAGACCAAGGACATCACCGGCGGCCTGCCGCGGGTCGCGGAGCTCTTCGAGGCTCGCAAGCCGAAGGACTTCGCGATCGTGTCGGAGATCGACGGCTCGATCTCCTTCGGTCCGGACTCGCGCGGCAAGCGGCGCGTGATCGTGACGCCGGACCTCGAGAACGCGGAGCCGAAGGAGTACCTGATCCCCAAGGGCAAGCACATCAGCGTCCACGAAGGGGACCGCGTGCGCGCGGGCGAGGCGCTGATGGACGGCTCGTCCAATCCGCACGACATCCTGCGCATCAAGGGCGAGAAGGATCTCGCGAAGTACCTCGTCGACGAGGTGCAGGAGGTCTATCGGCTCCAGGGCGTGCGCATCAACGACAAGCACATCGAGGTGATCGTTCGCCAGATGCTGCGCCGCGTGCGCGTGAAGGAGGTGGGCGACTCCGACTTCCTGGTGGGCGAGCAGGTGGAGAAGTCGCTCTTCGAGCGGGTCAACGAGCAGCTGCTGGCCGAGGGCAAGCATCCGGCGATCGCCGAGCCGCTGCTGCTCGGGATCACCAAGGCGTCGCTCTCGACGGAGTCCTTCATCTCGGCCGCCTCGTTCCAGGAGACCACCAAGGTCCTCACGGAGGCGGCGATGTGGGGCAAGGTCGACTACCTGCGCGGCCTGAAGGAGAACGTGATCATGGGCCGCCTGATTCCGGCCGGGACCGGGATGGCCCGCTACCAGAACATCGGGGTACAGATCGAGGCGCCGGAAGGGCTGGTGGAAGGTCCCGACGAGGACATCACTCCGGCCCCGCCGCCTCCGAGCGACGACCTCGGGGCGCTCGACGCCTACCCCGGGGCGGGGGGCGAGGGCCCCGGAGACGCATTGGAGGTCTGAGTCGACCCCCGACGCGCGAGGCGTCCCGGGCGCTTCATTTTCGCGTTGACAGGGGGTCGAAGCTCGCTAGACTGCGGCGGTTTTTCCGACCGGGGCCGCTCCACTGCGGTCCGCCGGCGCGAGCCGGAGGGAGCTCCTGAAGCCAGGCGGTGTCCTGGCAACCGGTCCCTTCGTACGCGCCGGCCGGGCAGTGGGTATTGGTGTCTGCGCGCGCGACGGTCGCAGAAGCGAGAAGCGGAGAGCGGATCGTCATGCCTACCATGCAACAGCTCGTGCGCAACGGTCGGACCCGTGAGCGCTCGCGCTCGAAGTCACCCGACCTGCTGAGCTGTCCTCAGCGTCGCGGCGTGTGCCTGCGCGTGTTCACGCAGACGCCGAAGAAGCCGAACTCCGCGCTGCGCAAGGTCGCGCGCGTCCGGCTGACCAACGGGCGCGAGGTCAACGCCTACATCCCGGGCGTCGGCCACAACCTCCAGGAGCACTCGGTCGTGCTGATCCGCGGCGGTCGCGTGAAGGACCTGCCGGGCGTCCGCTACCACATCGTGCGCGGGACGCTGGACACGACCGGCGTCGCCGACCGCCACCGCAGCCGTTCGAAGTACGGCGCGAAGCGACCCAAGTAGGAGATCTCGCGGCCGGGGGGGGGCCCCCGGGGGGGGGCGCGCGGCGGGGGGGGGGGGGGGGGGCGCCGCCGCCGGGGCCCCGGGCCCGCCCGCGCCCCCCGGCGCCCCGCGGGGC
>Ga0335070_10007666_pt1 | contig 12645 bp, 13 predicted proteins | sample Lox_Sample_13_FD_206722 | JGI IMG/M metagenome (GOLD analysis project Ga0335070, IMG submission 206722) | Soil microbial communities from Loxahatchee National Wildlife Refuge, Florida, United States - Lox_Sample_1.3 | ecosystem: Environmental > Terrestrial > Soil > Wetlands | place: USA...
CCATGCTCCGGGTGGACTACCGCGTGCATTCCCAAAGCCACATCGACGTGCAGGTAGACGGCACGGCACACCGCGCAGGGATACACGCATGGGACGAGGGGCACATTCGCTTTGCACTCGATGATGTCCAACGCACCTGTGCGCTGGTCGCGCAGCACGGCACGTACTACGTCCACAGCGTGCTGGGCAGCTCTGAATTGTGCGAGGTGCCGCGTTTCCCACCGCCGGCACGCGAGGAAATTCGCGGCGGCTGCCGCGCTCCGATGCCGGGGAAGATCCTGGCCGTTCGCGTCACGCCCGGCCAAGCCGTGAACACGGGCGACACGCTGGTCATCCTCGAAGCCATGAAGATGGAGCATGAAGTGGTGGCACCGCACCGCGCCACCGTCCAGCAGGTGTGCGTAGAGGACGGCCAGCAGGTGGACGCGGACGCCGTGCTGGTGATCCTGGAGGAGATCAAGGATGAGTGAAGCCACTCTCTACGAGCTGCGACGCGATGTCGCCTGGATCACTCTCAATCAGCCGGAAAAGCGCAATGCGCTATCCGACGACATCGTCGGCGGCTTGCTCTGCCATCTCAAGACGGCCACCGACGATGCCCGCGTGCGGGCAATTGTCATCACCGGCGCCGGGACCGCCTTTTGCGCCGGCGCGGACTTGAAGAGCGGCGGTGTAGCCGCCGGGACCGGCGAAAATCCGTTCGTCACCGTGCTGAAGACCATTTGGGAGGCGCCAAAGCCGGTCATCGGACGCATCAACGGCCACGCCTTTGGCGGCGGCGTGGGTTTGGCTGCTGCCTGCGACCTCACCGTCGCTGCGGAGACGGCAATGTTCAGCTTCAGCGAAGTACGCGTGGGCGTCATCCCCGCCATGATTTCTGTGGTGGTGATTCCCAAGCTGGGCATCCAGGACACAATGTGGCTTTTCCTCACCGGTGAGCGCTTCGCGGCGCCACGCGCCGTCCAGCTCGGGCTCATTCACAAGGCTGTGCCGGCCGCCGACTTGGACGCTGCCGTGGAAGAGATCATTGGCATGGTCCGCCTCGGCGGTCCGCACGCCATCGGCGAAGCCAAGCAGTTGGTGCGGCGCATCCCAAGCCTGTCGATGGACGACGGCTTTCGCTACACGACGAGGAAGATCGCCGAGCTGTTCGCGTCAGAAGAGGCGGCTGAGGGCATGCACGCGTTTCTCGAGAAGCGCAAACCGCGGTGGGCGGGGGGCGGTTCTGAGTCCTGAGTAAGAGAGGAACGAACGATGAGCGACGACGTTCTTCGGATTGCCAACTGCAGCGGCTTCTATGGTGATCGCCTGAGCGCGGCGCGCGAGATGGTCGAAGGCGGGCCGATCGACGTGCTCACCGGCGACTACCTTGCCGAACTGACGATGATGATCCTGTTCAAGGATCGGATGAAGAATCCCACGGCCGGCTTTGCACGGACGTTTCTACGACAAATGGAGGAAGTGCTGGGGACATGTATCCAGCGTGGTATCAAAGTGGTGGTGAACGCCGGCGGCTTGAATCCGGCAGCGCTGGCGGCCGAGATGCAGCAACTGGCGTCGCGCCTCGGTGTGAAGGCAACGATCGCGCACATCGAGGGTGACGATCTGCTTTCCAAGTTGCCGGATCTGCAGCGTCAGGGAGTCGAGCTGCGGCATCTGGACAAGGACATCCCGCTGTCCTCCCTGACGGCACAGGTGGTCACTGCCAACGCGTATCTCGGTGCGTGGGGTATCGTCGAAGCGTTGCGGCGCGACGCTGATGTCGTCATCTGCCCCCGGGTCACCGACGCCGCGCTCGCGCTCGGTCCGGCGGCGTGGAAGTTCGGCTGGGCACGCGACGATTGGGATCGCCTCGCGGCCGGCATCGTGGCGGGGCACATCATCGAATGCGGTGCGCAGTGCACCGGAGGCAACTACTCCTTCTTCCAGGAGGTGCCCGAGATTGACCGCATCGGTTTTCCTATCGCTGAGATGCATGGCGATGGCAGCTTCGTCATCACCAAGCACCCCGGGACGGGCGGGTTGGTGTCGGTGGGCACGGTTACAGCGCAGTTGTTGTACGAAATCCAGGGACCACGCTACCTGAACCCCGACGCGACGGCGCGCTTTGACTCGATCCGCCTGACGCAGGACGGTGCCGACCGGGTGCGGGTGTCCGGGATCGTAGGTGAGCCGCCGCCACCCACCACCAAGGTCTGCATCAACTACCTCGGTGGTCACAAGAATGCGATGACATTTGTCCTCGCCGGCCTCGACATAGAGGAGAAGGCTCGCCTCGCTGAAGAAACGCTGTGGAAGCTGGTCGGCGGCACGGAACGCTTCGCGGAGGTGAGCGTCCGTCTCGTCCGGTCGGACCGCAATGATCCACAATCCAACGATGATGCATTCGCGTACCTGCAGGTCATCGTAAAGGACGCGGATGCGACAAAAGTGGGGCGTGCGTTCAGCAACAAGGCGGTCGAGATGGCGCTCGCCAACTATCCCGGGTTCTTCATCACCACTCCGCCGGGGGACGCTGTCCCGTACGGTGTCTACTGGCCCGCGCTCGTACCCTCCGAATTCGTCGACCATCGCGTGGTGATCGGCGACGAGACCATCACGGTCCCACCGCAGGCCGGTCCGGCGGCGCACGATGCGGTTGTGCCGGTCGCGCCGGTGCCCGCCCCTCCCTCTGGACCCACGGAACGGCTGCCGCTCGGAACCATTTGCGGTGCGCGATCTGGAGACAAAGGCGGGAACGCCAACGTTGGCGTCTGGACGAAGAACGGCGCGGCATACGCCTGGTTGCAGAACTACTTGACCGTCGAGCGCTTTCGGCAGCTGATCCCGGAAGCTGCGTCGCTCCGCGTCGAGCGTCATCCCCTGCCGAACCTGCTGAGCCTCAACTTCGTGATTGCGGGGTTACTTGGCGACGGCGTGGCCGCATCGACACGGAGCGATCCACAGGCAAAGAGCCTGGGAGAATACCTGCGCGCGAAGGTCGTCGACATCCCGCGTGCGCTCCTGGCAGCGTAAGCAACGACGCTTGAAAGGCGCACAGTCCACGGTGGTACCGTGGTGCGGCATGAAGAACAGATCGCAGGCTGTTGGCGCTCTCGCGCTCGGGTGTTGGGTGTGGTCAGCTACGGCGTGCACGCGTGTGCCGCACGTCATCACACCCGCAACACGCGGTGTCGACGCCGTCCGTCTGACGGCGCTGCTCGCCGCGCATGCCTTGCCCCCCGGGCAGAATATCAGCGCCCTGCTCATTGGGCGTACAGATGCCCTGAGCTACTACCTGGTGCAGATCCGCGACCGTGAACAGCCGCACGTCCACGCCACACACGATCTAGCGGTCACCTTGCTGAAGGGAAAAGGGCAATTGTACGTGGATGGGGAATCGCACGAGATGCGCTGCGGGGACGTGGCCGTCGTCCCGCATGGCACGCCGCACTACTTCGTAAACGCCGACAGTGCGCCCGCCGCGGCTTTCGTCACCTTCGCACCGCCGTATGATGGAACCGACCAGGTGCCCACGACAGCCGCGCCGTGACCCGCGGGCAGTTCCTCGGAATCTGGAACGCTGCTACAGTTGGCGCCTGACATTCGGTTAGGCGGCAGCCCGTAGAGGAGAACACGAATGGCGATACGGCAAGTCACACCAGACGAGGCCCAGAAACTGCTGTTGGATGAAGGATACCGTTACCTCGACGTGCGCACCGAGGGCGAGTTTGCCGCTGGGCACCCGGCGACGGCAGTGAACATACCGGTAGCCTCTCCGAATCGCGTCACGGGGCAGATGGCAATGAACTCCGACTTTCTCGCGGTCGTCGAGGCACACCTCCCGAAGCACACTAAGATCGTGGTCGGGTGCCAGTCGGGCGGACGTTCACAGCGTGCGGCGGAGCTGCTGACCCAGGCGGGCTACTCGCAGGTGGTAAACATGGAAGGCGGGTTCGGCGGCGTGCGCGATCAGACGGGACGGACCGTGGTCGCCGGCTGGGCGGAGCGGGGGTTGCCCATCTGCACGGAGTGCGGCGCCGAGAACTCATACGCCGGCTTGCGGGAAAAGCTGCAATAGCCTCCTGATGGCCATTCGCATCACCCGCGTCTACACGCGCTCCGGCGACAGCGGCGAGACGGCTCTGGTCGGCGGCAAACGCGTGCCCAAGGATGCGCTCCGCATCGCGGCCTACGGGACGCTCGATGAATTGAACTCCATCGTCGGCCTGGCGCGTGCATTCAATTCGGAGACCGCCATTCCTGGCGCACGCGACCGCTTGGAAGAGATCCTCAAGCGCGTCCAGAACGAACTATTTGATCTCGGCAGCGAGCTGGCCACACCTGCGGAAGCAGCGTACGAGGGAATGTTCCGTGTCGGCGAGGACCAGGTGACGGCGCTCGAGAGCATAATGGACGACTGCCAGAGGGAGCTGGAACCGCTCAACTCGTTCATCTTGCCGGGGGGTGGCCGCGTGAGTGCGTTCCTACACCAATGTCGCACCGTCTGCCGCCGCGCCGAGCGCATCGTCTTGCGGCTGAGCCGCGAGGAAGACATTGGGGCGTGGCCGCTGCGCTATCTCAACCGTCTCAGCGATCTGTTCTTCGTTTTGGCGCGCTGGGTCTGCAAGCGATCCGGTGAGGCCGAGTCCCTGTGGGAACGCGGCCTGCGGGCGCATGAGCGCCGTGGGGCAAAGAAAGGATGAACGCATGCAACCGCTGTATCTGAAACAGCTCGAGCTCGGACCGATGCAGAACTTCGTCTACATCGTGGCGGATCCGGTCACGCGCGTCGCCGCCGTGATCGATCCGGCCTGGGAGATCGACCGTATCATCGACGTCATTGAGCAGGATGATCTCAAGGTGCAGGCGGCGTTGATCACTCACTTCCATCCCGATCATCTCGGCGGCAACCTCATGGGACACCACATCCAGGGCGCCGCCGAACTGCTCGAACGCAACTTCAAGCTCAAGGTGCACATGCATAAGTCGGAGGTCGAGTTTGCTGGCCGCATCGCCGGCCTCTCTTCGTCGGACGTCGTGGGTACCGACGGTACCGAGGAGCTGCAGCTCGGCAGCATCGGCGTGCGTTTCATCCATACGCCCGGGCATACACCGGGATCGCAGTGCTTCCTGATCGACGGGCGATTGGTCTCGGGCGACACACTGTTCATCGGTTCGTGTGGCCGTGTCGATCTACCCGGCAGCGATGCTGCGCAAATGTATGACAGCCTGGTGAACAAGCTCAAGCGGCTGCCCGATGACACCGTGCTGTACCCGGGCCATAACTATGCGGGCCGTCCCACATCGACCATCGGCGAGGAGAAGCAGCGCAACATGTACATGCGTTTCAGCCGCCTTGAGGATTTCCTCGGCTTGATGGGTTACTGACGCATCGTGTTTGAGGGGGGCCAGCCGTTGGTGGACATCTTCGTCTACGGCACGTTGCTGGACGACGGGCTCGTTGTCCAGCTCACAGGGCGACGCTTTCCGAGATGTGCCGCGCAACTGCGCGGCTATCGCAAGCATACACCGGCAGGCAGCTACCCGTATGTCGTTCCCGACGACAACGGGGTGGTCGAGGGCGTCGTGCTCCGGGAGATCGATAGTGAGGCACTACGAGCCCTCGACGAATACGAGGACGAAGGCCAGCTTTATCGGCGCATCGAGGTGACCATCACCGTTGCTGGTTGGCCGCAGCGAGCTTTCGTCTACGCCTCAGCGAAGTAGTCCTACGGGGCGTGCCAGCAACGCCAATTGGCGGCTGCGCCGTCGCATGACCTGATGCTGCATCACTATGGAAGGAGAGCCATCGCCATACGCGTGGGCTGCAGAGCGCGACGCCCCGGCACAGCAACGCGCTGACTTGGTGCAGACGATCTGGGCCCTCGCCTGGCCGGTCATCATCACCTTCTTGCTCGAGTCGTTGGTTGGGTTGATCGACACGCTCATGGTGGGCCGACTGGGCGCCGCGGCGGTCGCTGCCGTCGGTGTCGGCGCACAGGTTCTGTCTGCCGTCAGCGTGGCAATGACCGCCGTCGGCACGGGGACGCTGGCATTGGTCGCCCGGCACATTGGTGCGCAGCAGCGTAGCGATGCGGAGCAGGTGTTGTGGCAGTCCATTCTTGCTGCCTTCGGCCTGTCGATTGCCTGCATCGCTCCCGTCATTGCGTTCGCGCCAGCAATCGTGCGAGCGTTCGGCGTGACCCCGGAGGTGGTGGGGCTTGGAACCGCCTTCGTGCAGGTCGTGATGTTGTCGATTCCTCAGTCTGCGGTGCTCTTTGTGATCGGCTCGGCGCTGCGGGCCGCCGGTGACACCCGGACTCCGCTACTCATCGGGTTCACGGTGAACGTCATCAACATCGCCGGCAACTACGTGCTGATCTTCGGAAAGCTGGGTTTGCCGGCACTCGGGGTGCGGGGTTCTGCGGCGGCGACCGCCTTGGCCTTCACCTCTGGCGCTGTGCTGGGCCTGATGCTGCTTGCGCGCGGGCGGCTGGTGCTGCAGGTGCGGTTGCGGCGGTTTCGTCCTCAGGGGCGCATCATCCGGCGGGTGCTATCGATCGGATATCCTGCCGCAGGCGAGCAGATCCTGATGCAAATTGGCTTCTTCTTCTACCTGGTATTCGCGGCCCGTTACGGCACGAGCGCTGTGGCCGCGTACTTCATCGGCGTGCGTATCCTCGCGATGTCGTTTCTACCTGGCTATGGGTTTGGGGCCGCCGCATCGGCCTTGGTCGGCCAGAACCTCGGCGCGCGCAACCTTGATCTCGCAGAACGGAGCGGCTGGGAATCGAATCGACTGGCGATTTACCTCATGTCCGCCTGCGGGCTCGCCATTCTTCTGGCTGCACGCCCGATCGCCGCCCTCTTCGTCGACGATGCCGAAGTGGTCGCTGACGCGGTCTCGTTCATCCGCACACTGGCACTCGCGCAGCCCTTCATGGCCATCGATTTCACCATCGGCGGCGCCCTGCGTGGGGCCGGAGATACTCGGTTTCCACTGGTTGCTGTGTTTGTGGGCTTCTATGGCTGCCGCTTGGCGTTCGCCTATACGGCCGCGATGGTTCTGCACCTCAGCCTGGCATGGGTGTGGTTCGCGCTCATCGGCGACTATCTGGCGCGGGCAAGCCTTAAGTCCTGGCGTTTTCGTAGTGGGCATTGGAAGCACATTGCCATCTAGTGGAACAAGTATCCTTTCCACAACCACAAAACGCGCTTGACGAGGTCCCCTTCCTCCCCTACCCTCGCGCTGCCAGTAAGGAGATGGCGATGATGCACAACCGGCTTTTCGCCCTTGCAACCGTGGCTCTGTTGATCGGGACGGCTGGCGGCCCATCTGCCGCCGACGTGCGCCGCGAGCGAACGGATCGTCGGCCTTCGATTATGGAAATCGGCGAGCCGTACTCCATCAGCATGGCAACGCTTCAGCGCGAAGCCGCGAAGATTAGTGAGCTGCGGGACTTCATCCTTCGAAATGGCTATCCCGACTACGCCGAGGTTCAGGAAGTAGCTCCGGCGTGGCCGTGGGAATCCTATGAGGTGCGACTGTACTACCTGCAATGGGATATCGAAGTGGATTTTGGGCACGTACTGTTCTCAGATGCCTTGGCCGACCTCGGGCTCGAAAAGTTCCTCGGCGCTATCACACCGGAGAAGCGACACGAGATTGAAGTAATCCTGCAGGCACGTCAGATCCCGCCCGCACCACCCGTCGTCGAGGCACCGCCCGAGATGCCCTCCGCCCCGGCTCCTGCCGCGCCGGAGGCACAGGCACCACCACCGGCCTCGCAAAGCCTGGAGGCGCTGGTGGAGCGGCTCGAGGCAGCAGCCGAGCGAGCATCAAGAGCTGCGGACAGCGCTGTTGAACAAAGCGAAGCCGCAGTACGCGCCGCCGACCGCACCGTCAGCATTGTCGAAAAGCTCGAAGAAAGCCGCCGCAGCGTGGCCATCGCCACACACTAGGGCTTTGCGCCGCTCCCGTCCCTTGATTCCACAGAAAGATCGATTGAGCGCCCCCCCAGGGTAAACCGGCACGGCACCTGGCCCAATAGAACCGGAGTCGGTTGCTTGGGAACGTTGCTGAATATTGCCTGGTCATTTTCCGTCTCAAGACCGGGACACATTATAAAGGGAAATTTACATTGCTCGTCTCGTGTTGGCTTAACTTTCGTCTAGTAGAACATGGCACAAGCGTTGCTTAATGCTGATGCGGAGGTGCCGATGGACACCCAGAGTGTGAAGCACCGAGATGATGTCGCTCCTGCGTTCCACTGTATGATTTGCGGGGCACATCTCCCATCTGGTGAGTTGTGCAGGTCATGCGAGCTCCGTGGCCTAACCCCGGAACAGTACGCCGAGTTTTTCTGGGAAGAAGTGTAACCTTGGAGCGTCCGAAAATGACGACCGTCACTTGCCGCGAAGCCGAGACAGGAGTACAAGGGATGTTATCGGACTCTGATGTAGCGGTTATGCAACGGCGCGTAAGCAAAGACGAACCTGCCAATATGGCCGCTGGCGACACCACTGCGGCAGCGGCACCCCCTGAGGAGGAGGACGATTCATTCCACAGCCGCTCCGCACGGCGTCCGGGAGCCATGGAGTTGTCGGAGGAAGTCTTGGGGGAGTTGCACTGGATTGCCAGCGAAGGGAGTCCAAGCCTCAGCCGCCACGCGCGTATTATCCTAGCGCGGAATGAGGGCCGCCCACTCAGCGAGATCGCAGCAATTTTAGACGTGGATCGCGCTACAGTCCGCCGCTGGCTCCTTCGATTCGAGAAGGAAGGGCTTCGTGGCCTGATGCACGCCTCGACCGGGAAGACGCGGAAGCGGCGTTTTGATGACACTGTCCGCGATGCCGTAGCTCGCTTGGCAATGCAGTCCCCCGAGGCGGTTGGACTGCCGTTCAGCCACTGGTCGCTACGGCGGTTGCTCGCGCACATCTTGCGTCGAGGAATCGTCCAGCAGATGAGCGTTGAGGGCTTGCGCCAACTGCTGCGCGGACTACCGCTCCCCGAGGCCTATTGGCAACGAAGCGGCGAGCCAGTTGGACCGCTGAGCGATGAAGTACAGCGGGGCCTTGAGGTCTTGGCCCGTGGGACGCGTCCAGAAGTTGCCCGCCGGGCACAAGTGGTGCTGGCGCGTAGTCGGGGTCTGAGCGAGGTCGAAATTGCCAGTGCCTTGAGCATCGGGCGCAGCTGTGTCCGTCGTTGGTTGCAACGCTTCCAGCGTCACGGGATTCTGGGTTTACAGGCGGCTCGGCGCCCGTCACACCCACTGGTATTTACACCCGATGTGCGTGCGGCCATCGTCCGCCACGCGCAGATGGAACCTCGCCAACTCGGCTTCTCGGGCGCACGTTGGTCTTTGCGGGCCCTACGCGCGGCGCTCATCCGGCAGCGCGTGGTGCGCAAGATCAGCATCCAACATCTCGGACGGATCCTCGCTGAAGCCGGGGTTTCGCTGCGCGACCAGCGCCCCGCCGCCGCGTCCCTCTCTCGGGCCCCTGCACGCGCGTAGCCGCGCGGTACGCCCGCCCCCCCCTTCAGCAGCAGAAAAGACAGGCGGCGTGCCGTGTCGGTGGCGCGTATCGAGCACCTTTGAAATGAATCGCACGCCGGACATCACACCTGAGCTGGTACGGAGTGGTTTGCAGAAAGCGTTCTACCTAACGACCCCGCGCGTTGAGACGGTCCTATATCTCGCCTTGGCATTGGAGAAGCCGCTCCTCATTGAAGGGCCGGCTGGTGCAGGCAAGACGGAGATCGGGAAGGTGCTCGCCTGCACGCTGCAGACTGAGTTGGTGCGCCTGCAGTGCTACGAGGGCCTTGACGAAGCGAGGGCGCTGTACGAGTGGAACTACCAGAAGCAGTTGCTGCGGATTCAAGCGGATCGAGCTGGCGACCTAGAATGGAGTGAGGTCACCCAGCATATCTTCTCGCGTGAATACTTGCTCGAGCGCCCGTTGCTGCATGCCATCACGGCACCGCACAAGGTGGTACTGCTGATCGACGAGGTGGATAAAGCGGACGAGGAATTCGAAGCGTTCCTCCTGGAGGTGCTCAGCGACTTTCAGGTCAGCATACCCGAGCTTGGTACTGTCACGGCGCGCCATCGTCCGGTGGTGGTGCTGACCTCGAACCGCACACGCGAGCTGTCCGAAGCCCTGAAACGCCGATGCCTCTACCTCTACTTGGACTTCCCGGGCGTCGAGATCGAGCGCGAGATCATTCGTTTGAAGGTCCCCGATCTCGATGCGGCACTGCGGGAGCAGGTGGCACGCTTTGTCCACGGTCTTCGCAAGCTCGAGCTCCGGAAGGTTCCGAGCATTGCGGAGGCGCTGGACTGGGCGCGCGCACTGCGCACCCTGCACATCCGAGAACTCGACGCCCCTGCGATTCGGCAGACACTCAACCTGCTGCTGAAGCATGAAGACGACCTCCGCCGGGCCGACGGCAAGATTGGCTCACTGCTGGCCACAGCTGCGCGGCGCGCAGTGTGAGCGCTCGTCTTTGCAGCGAAACGCGATGTGAAAACGCGCCTGCTCACGTTCATCAACATGTTGCGCGACGCCGGGTTGCTGGTCACGGTCGCCGAGGCACTCGACGCCGTGCATGCCGTCCGCATTGTCGGCGTGGAACGGAGCGCACTGCAAGACGGGCTCGCTGCAACGCTCCTGAAGGACGAGGCAGACCGCTTAGTCTTCGACGCCACTTTTGAGCGTTGCTTCCCGCTACTCGGAAGGCACCGTGGCAAAGGACAGCGGCCCGAACCAAGCGGTGACGAGAGCAGCAGTGGTGCGGGAAGGTCTGGTGCGCAGGTGCGCTCAGCCCGACCCCAGGAACGGCCTGATCTCCCGGCGTCCGACAAGCCGTCATCGCTCCGAGAGCGAGGGCCGAGAATTCACCGCACGCAGAGCAGTCGCAGTCGTCTTTTGATCGGAAGACGACGCCTGCAAGCCATCCCCTTTGCCGAGATGTCACCGCAGGATATCGAAGGCTGCGACGCCCTCATCGCCGAATTGGCGCAGCGCTTTCGCGCCCACCTGCGTCGCCGGCTGCGCCACGCCCGGCGGGGCCGCCTCGACATCCGCCGCACCATCCGCTGGTCAATCAGCAAAGGCGGCGTGCCCATCCAGACAGCTTTTCGCGGCCGCCGCCCGAGCACACCAGACCTTGTGGCACTGTGCGACTGTTCCCACTCAGTGGCCACGGCAAGCCGCTTCTTGATCGGCCTGCTGCATCCGGCGCACGAGTTCTTCAGGCACGTGCACCTCTTCGCCTTCGTTGATGAGCCAATCGAAATATCCATCGAGGGTGGGGCGCTAGCGCCACACGAGCGGCTCGATCTCTATGCGCGCTCCGATTTCGGCAGGGTGTTGGTCAGGTTCCTCGAGCGGCACGAGAGTCTGCTGAGCCGGAACACCATCCTCCTCATCCTGGGTGACGCGCGTAACAACCGGCGGCCGCCGCGTGCTGATGTTCTCACTCGCCTCGGCAATGCTACTCGCAGGCTCGTGTGGCTCAACCCGGAACCAACCGAGCGGTGGAATACCGGGGACAGCGTGATGAATACGTACGAGCGCGCCTGCGACGAACTACTCGCCGCCTCGACGATTCAAGAACTTCACGCCGCCCTACGCCGCAGCCTCTGTCCAGGATAGGGGAGGAAAAGTCAAGCCGCTGGGGGTAAGACCACTAGCGCGTGCGTCCCGGTGCCAGCCGCAGCCTCACGACCGTTGCCCAGACGAGCGCGCACACCAGTAAGGCCGCACCCCACAGCGACAGGTCAGGTATCTGGCCACCCGATTGCACAGTCACGGCTGGCCCGGTCGGCGCGCCGGGGCTACACGTATCGCGCGGGTAGATCCGTTGGCCGGCTCGCAACGGCGTGACGGTGACCGAGAAGTTGCCGGCACCATCAACGCCTCCCGTACCAATCAACACATCGTTCGCGTTACCGCACTCATCACTACCGCAGTCGAAGATACTGATGCACGTGTTCGGATTCGGGTTCGGATTCGCGGCCCCCGTAACGGTGGTCGAACCGGCCACAGCCCCACCGGTGATCACCGGAGTCTTCAGCGGCGTTGGCGTTAGCGTCGACGTTGCCGTGGCGGTCGGTGTTATGGTCGGCGTGTTGGTTGCGGTCTGCGTCGGCGTGATCGTCGGCGACTGCGTCGCGGTCGTCGTCGGTGTATTGGTGCCCGTCGTCGTTGCCGTGGCCGTTGCCGTCCTGGTCGGCGAAATGGTAGCCGTCAGCGTAGCAGTTCCAGTTGGGGTGATGGTCGAAGTTGGTTGCGGAGTACTGGTGACCGTGGCAGTCGGGGTGGTGGTCGGTGACTGTGTCGCCGTTCCGGTTGGACTTGCGGTTGCTGTCTGCGTGCTTGTGCTCGTCGGTGTCGCTGTCGGCGTGTTCGTCCCCGTTGGGGTCGGCGTCGGCGTGGAACCGACCACAATGTTCCCGCTCCCGGGCGTGCAACCCACCTGCGTTTCCAGGGCCCCAGAGAGAATGGTTAAGGTGCAGCCCGTCAACTGCAAAGGGCTGTTACCATTGGCCTGTCCTTGGAACGTGATGTTGAGCATGTTGATGGGTGGGGTCGGTGTGACAGCCGGAAGGCATGCCCACGAACAACTCACCATCCCGACCGGAGGCGTGGGTGCAGGCG
>Ga0335070_10007667_pt1 | contig 12644 bp, 11 predicted proteins | sample Lox_Sample_13_FD_206722 | JGI IMG/M metagenome (GOLD analysis project Ga0335070, IMG submission 206722) | Soil microbial communities from Loxahatchee National Wildlife Refuge, Florida, United States - Lox_Sample_1.3 | ecosystem: Environmental > Terrestrial > Soil > Wetlands | place: USA...
GGGAACATTGGTAACACCGTAAACCGGCAACATGGATGACAATGGCTTACGCTCGGAAGATGTATTCCCGTTCGCCGATCCGACCGAGCAGAATAGGGGACCCGGCCGTTCTTTCGCTGTCAAGGTAATTGCCTCCTCTCGACGTCTCTGCGTCGCATGGTGCCACGATGACCCCTGCGCGTCGGGGGGCCCCTCCCTGGAGATGCTCCGCCGCCCCATCGTAGTGGTGCTATCCGACCGCGTCGCTGCCCGACGGGTCCAACCGGCCTAGTCCGGACTGACGGAGCGGGAGAGGCGCGCCTCTGTCCCCCGCGAGGTCACCCGGGGGTGCCTCCACGTTGCACGCGCGCTGCCTCCCCCGACGCGAGGGGCAGGAGGTCGAGCCGCCCGCTCTCAGGCGCAGGGGGCCGGCTGCCGGCGCCCCGCGGTCCGCCGCCGCCGAGGCTCCACAGGGGCGGAGACGGGCGTCCCCTCCGCGCGCGTCGGGTCGTAGGGGCGCCCACTGCGCCAGACGCCCCACACGAGCCGCAGGAGCTTCGCCGCGAGTTCCACGGTCGCCTTGAAGAACGCGAACCGATCCCCCTGCCGCTTCGCGATGAGGGCGGCGCGGCGGGTCCGCCAGGCGGGGCACTTGGTGGCCCCGAGGGCCGCCTGGTAGAGCGCCCACCGGAGGAGCGACCGCCCGGCCCGCGAGATGCGCGGCGTCCCGGCCCACTCACCGGACTCCACCCAGATGATATCGAGCCCCGCGAGCTTGCGGAGCTGCGAGAACTTGGTGTACCAGGCGATGTCCCCGATCTCGGCGAGGAGGATCGCCGCGAGGGTGGGGCCGATCCCGGGGAGCGTTAGGAGCAGCCGGTACGCCGGGAGGGGCGCTGCCACCTCGACCAGGGCCGCCTCCAGCGTCGCGATACGGGCCTGGGCCGCGGTGAGCCGGGCCACGAGGTCGGTACACTCCGCGGCGAACCCGGGGGGGAGCGGGACCGGGCGGCCCGCCCGGCCGCGGGCCGCGCTCGCCTCCGTCGCCCGCTCGAAGGCGCGGAGGGCGGCGGGGAGCTGCGCGCACACGGCTGCCGGCAGCGGCTCCCCCGCCGGGCCGAGGGCCGGCCGGAGGGTGTTGCGCCAGCGCACCTGGCAGGCCGCGCGCTCGACCCGGGCCCGCCGGAGGAGGCGGACGAGGCGCCGGAGTTCGGCCAGGGGCCCCTCGGGCAGGGAGTAGAAGCGGACCAGCCCGCGCTCGAGGAGCTCGCAGAGATTGTGGGCATCCTTCGGATCGCTCTTCCCCCAGGTCCCGTCGAGGGTCTTGCGGTTCGCGTGGGCCACCTGGTTCGCGACGAGGACGACATCGGCGCCCTGGCTCTCCAGGAAGCGCCCGAGGGCCTCGTGGTAGGTCCCGGTGGGCTCGAGGGCACAGACGATCTCGGGGCATCCGCTGGTCCGCTGGGCCGCCTGGAGCTGCCGCCAGAAGGCGGTGAAGCCCTCGGTCGTGTTCGGGATGACCAGCCTCGGGACTACGAGGCGGCCGTGCGCCACCCGGAGTTGGGCCACGTGCTGCGCCTTCGCGATGTCGATCCCGACGAGGAGCCGCTCGCGATCTGTTCGCAGCGTCTCCTTCAGCTCCCGAAAGCGCTTGATTCGGATTGCATTTGATCGGAGACTAGGCATGGGGCTTCTCCTTCTACTGGGGTTGTGGTCGATGCCCATCGCACACGACCCCGGTTCTACAGAAGAGAAGCCCCTTTTGGTAGCTGCCATTCTTACCGGAAGGGGATCACACTGTGGGAGTCTATCCGCAGAACCATGCTTCATGCGGGATATACTACGTTGCTTCCTTGTTCGCATTACCCGTGAATTCGGCCTGGAGACCCCTTTGCTTGGCAATATCCCCGGCGACGGCTAGAATGCACACCGACCTCGGCTCCCTCAAGGGTGTGTCCGGTCGGCTCGATGTCGCCGCCGTTCCCGGGGGAGCCGTCTGGAATCGGATGGCCTCGGGCGTCATGGGGGCAACCGACGGCGCACGGCGGCCTGCTCCCTCACGACGGATCGGATGGACGCGATGCCTACTTACCCCCAAACGGACTGCCTCGTCGTGGGGGCGAGCTTCGCGGGCCTGGCCTGCGCGACCGTCTTGGCGCGGGCCGGGATGCGCGTCACGGTGTCGGAGAAGAAGGCCGATCCGGGGGAGCGGCTCCACACCACGGGAATCATCGTCAAGGAGGCCATCGATCAGGTGGCGCTGCTGGACGGGCTGCCGGCCGAGCTGGTCCGGACGGCCGCGGGCATTGTCTTCTTTCATCACAAGGGCGTGTTCGATCCTGCGGGTCAGACTGCTCCCCATCCCGCAGCCGGCCTCGAGACGGAGGACACGACGCTGCGCTGATGCCACGGCACCGGCACGAGCTGCGTACGGAGCGTCTGCGGCCGCGGAATGGGATGCCTCCTTGCCGGAGGAGAGGCCGAGCGGCGGGGGCGTCGGGGCGTGGGCCCTCGAGGGAGAGGACATGGCGAGCCTGAGAGAGGCGCTACGCGGGTTTCTCAAGGGGTGGCGGAACGACCTCGCCTGGTCGTGGCGGCAGGTGCTCCGGGGTGTGGAGCCGGACTTCGAAGCCGTCCGGGCGGACCTCGAGCTTGCGGACGACGAGTTCATCTATCCGGGCCGCAGGGGTCGGCCGATTCCCGGGGCCCCCGGGGGGGCCCACGTCTTCCGGGCGCTGGACGGGGTCCGCCCGAGCGCCGTTCGGGCGGTGATCCTCGGGCAGGACCCGTACCCCAACTACCAATTCGCCACGGGACGGGCCTTCGAGCAGGGCGACCTCGAGAGCTGGCCGCAGGATCCGAAGCGGATCGCGGACAGTCTCGCTCGCATCGTGCAGACGATCGCCGCAGCGGGAACGGGCAAAGCGACTTACACGAAGAATGACGCCGCCTGGCGGAGGGTGTTCGACGATCTCCAGTCCGGCGCGCTGCGGCTGGCGCCGCCCAACCAGCTGTTTGATGTGCTGGACGGCCAGGGTACCCTCTGGCTCAACACGGGGCTGACGATCAGCCGCTTCCAGAAGGGCGGCGCTCCGGAACAACTGGAGGGGCACATCCCCCTCTGGCGACCCATCATCCGGACAATCCTCACGCATCTGGCCACGCGAGGGTCCGGTCGGGTGGTGTTCCTGCTCTGGGGCAGCCCGGCACAACGGGTGTTCCGAGAGGCCGGAGTGCAGCAAGCCGCAGAGGCTGCCGGCACATGGCACACGCGTGCCGCTATGGCGACGCATGCCCATCCGGCGGCGGTGGTCTCGGGCAAGCCGTCGTTCTTCCGGCCACCCAACCCCCTCGTTCAGGCGAATGATTCGCTGGTCCGGATGGGAGGCAAGCCGATCAACTGGAGCGGCGTCGCCGGATGAGGGGCGGAGGACGGACCATCCGTACTCTCCGGTGCACACTCGTCGTGGGCGGCACTCCTGTTCTGTCCTCCGGCGACAGGTCATACCCGCCTCGAAGCTGCTCTGCAGTTCTTGCACCCTGCCGCCTCGCAGTGCTCTCCGCAGTGAAGCCTTTGCACGTCTCGACCACGCGATCGAGCCTCGCGTTCAGTGCGAGCGGGGACTGATCCTGCGGGCAGACCCCTGAAAACTCGCGGTGAGTGTGAAGGTATCGGGATGAACCCCTGTCCGTCAGGAGGCATGGGCATAGGGATTGCTATGACTCCAACCGGGTCAGCCTTCGGACGGCCGCGCCCTGGCCCACAGCCTGCCGGTCAAGGTCGGGGGGAGCAGGATCAGCCGCCAGTGAGATTTTCAGCTTCGTGCCGAAAGGAAACGATCTGGTGCCGCGTCCAGTGGGTACGTGTCGGCCGCGAGCCATGGAGGAGTGGGACGCATGTCACAGGAAGCAATTCACGGCTATGGAGTAAGCGATCACGAGTTGGTGGGGTCGAGCACCTGGTCCCCATCCGGCAAGAACGAGCGGATGTGCGCGAACTGCCGGAGAAACTTCTGGGCCTGGGACACCGGGCGGGACCGATGCTATCTCTGCGAGCCGCTGGATCCGGTCGAGACTCGGCGCGTATTGGTGGCCATCGGCATGGGACATCCGGAACACCTGTCCCTGCGGCTCGCGGCGCCCGCGCCCAGGTAATGCGGGCGCGGGGCGCAGCCCCCTGGGGGTCTCTGTCGCGTGCGAAGCCTGCCCGGTCGATTCGGACACGGACCGTCCGCAGGCCGGCTTCGCGAGAGGTGCAAGGTGAATGAGGTTGCGTTGCTCGGAGGCGTGAAGGCTGTCGTCAGCCAGGCGGGGCCGTTCAAGCTCTTCCTGCTGGGACTCGCCATCGGCATCGGCGTCGGGATCATGGGCGGGCGAGTCGCCGAACGATTCAGGCTTCTCGACTACGTGGCGATCGAGCAGATCATCCTGGAGCGCGAGGCCCCCCCGGCCTCCCGCTTGCGCGGCCCCACGAAGTCTCCGTTCCTAAAGCCGCCCTCCTGGATGTGAGGACCGGTTAGTCCTCCGCGTCGCCCTCCTGCGAGGCGTCGAGCCTCCCCCGCGCGCCCTCCCGCCCCCGGCAGGCGCAGGGAGGGGCCTGGCACCATCGCCGCCGAGTCACATCCCACACACGGAACGCAGCGCCCCCTCCTTCGAGGCTCGTCACGACCATGCCAAGCGGCTGGCGGAGGGTCCGGGAGCGCATTCGGGCCATCGACAGGGTTCGGCAACCCTTGCGGTCAGGAGGGGGGGATGTCTGGAGGAGAGCTGACCTCGTAGGGGTCGGTCACCAGGACGGCCAGGGCGCATGCGTCTGCCCACCCCAGTGCGGTGAAGCGAAACCCGTGGCGGACCGGCTCGCCGGGAGCGTGCCCCTCGGGCGCTTCCACCCAGTCGACTTCCCCGGTGCCGGTGATCGCGCCATGGGGGGAGGGAACGGAGAAGGCAATCGCGGTTCCGAGCGGTAGCGCGAGGGTCATGCGAAGGAGAAGGCCCCCACGACTCACGTTCACGATCTCCCCGTCGACCGCTCCCACCTCTCCCTCCTGGGCCCGGCAAGTGATGGGCCGGCTGACAGGGAACCGGGGTGCGGTGCGCCGACCCGTCTCCTCGGGCGAGGTCAGGCGGCGGAGCTCCTCCACCTGCTCCGGCGTCAGGGAGGTGAAGGCCACGCCGTGCAGGACTCCCCCGGGCGTCTGCGGCGCCGGCACCTCCCAGACGATCTGGCCCTCGACGGGCAGGCTCCCACGCTCGGTGAATAGCCACAGGCGGAGACGCGTCGCGGGAGCAAGGTGCTCGTCCAGCTCGAGCGCCAGCCCCCCCTCGCTGAGATTGCATGTCCAGCCGGTCCGGGGGTGTGACTGGTCCGCCCCTGCAGAAAGGTAGCGGATCGGAAACTGCAGAGCGTGACGCTGGAACTGGCGGGCTGTCTCGGCAGTGGCCATGGTGTCCCTCAAAGCGTGCCTGGCCAGCATCCGCCGGCTGTCGGCGACTCGGCAAGCCGGATGCGGCCCGGTCCTCTGTCCGCGTCAGTGCTGCATTCCGGACCGGGCCGCACCCGGGGTAGCCGCGCCGCTCAGCGAGCGGGTGCGGCGGCCAGGGCGGGGGTCAGGGCGTGGGCGAGGACCTCCTCGGCCGTCTCGACCGGCACGAACTCCAGATCCTTGCGCACGTCCGCCGGCACGTCCTCCAGGTCCCGCTCGTTGCGGCGGGGGAGGATCACCCGCCGGATACCGAGCCGGTGGGCCGCCAGGACCTTCTCCTTGATTCCCCCGACCGGGAGGACCCGCCCCCGCAGGGTGATCTCGCCGGTCATGGCCACGTCGCCCTGCACCGGGCGGCCGCTGGCCAGCGAGGCGATGGCCGTCATCATGGTGACGCCGGCCGACGGGCCGTCCTTGGGGATGGCGCCGGCGGGCACGTGGATGTGGATGCGCTTGCCCTCCAAGGCGGCCGGGTCGACACCCAGGAGCGAGGCGTTGGAGCGGACGAAGGACAGCGCGGCCTGGGCGCTCTCCCGCATGACGTCGCCGAGCATGCCGGTGAGCAGGAGCCCCTCGTCCCGGCTCGGCATCATGGTCGCCTCGACGAAGAGGACGTCGCCCCCGGTGGGGGTCCAGGCGAGGCCGGTCGCCACCCCGGGGCGCGTGGTGCGCTCTGCCACCTCGTCGAAGAAGCGGGGCCGGCCCAAGAGCTCCTCGGCCTGGTCGGCCGTGACCGCCGCCGGCGCGGCGCGCCCCTCGGCCACCTGGCGCGCCACCTTGCGGGCGATCGAGGCGATCTGGCGGTCCAGGCTGCGGACCCCCGCCTCCCGCGTGTAGCCCCGGATGATCCGCCGCAAGGCCTCCGCGTCGATCTGCAGCTCCTCCGGCCTGAGGCCGTGGGCCTGGCGCTGCTTGGGGATGAGGTACTGCTCGGCGATCCGGACCTTCTCCTCGTCGGTGTAGCCGGAAAGCTCAAGGATCTCCATCCGGTCCCGGAGCGGGGCCGGGATGGTGTCCAGGGTGTTGGCGGTGGCGATGAAGAGCACCTGGGAGAGGTCGAAGGTGACGCCCAGATAGTTGTCCATGAAGGTGTAGTTCTGGGCCGGGTCCAGCACCTCGAGGAGCGCCGAGGACGGATCCCCGCGCCAGTCGGCCCCCACCTTGTCGATCTCGTCGAGCATGAAGACGGGATCGCGTGCCCCCGCCCGCCGCAGACTCTGGATGATGCGCCCCGGCAGGGCCCCGATGTAGGTGCGCCGGTGCCCGCGGATCTCGGCCTCGTCGCGGACGCCGCCCAGGGACATCCGGATGAACTTACGGCCGAGGGCCCGCGCGATGCTCTGCCCGAGGCTGGTCTTGCCGACGCCCGGGGGACCCACGAAGCAGAGGATCGGCTCGCGCGGGACCTCCTCGCCCGCCTCCGGCGCGCCTCCCGCGCCCGCCGCAGCCCCGCGGTCCTGGCGCAGCTTCTTGGCCGCCAGGTACTCCAGCAGCCGGTCCTTGATCTTCTCCAGGTCGTAGTGGTCCTGGTCCAGGACCTCCCGGGTCTTGGGGATGTCGATGGCCCCTCCGGTCAGCCGCGTCCAGGGCAGATCCACCATCCACTCGAGGTAGGTGCGGATGATGCCGTGCTCGGGGGAGGCCTCGGGGATGCTCGCCAGCCGGTTCAGCTCGCGCTCGGCCTCGCGCCGCGCCTCCTCGGGGAGCGCGGCCTCCTCGAGGCGCTTGCGAAGCTCCGCTGCCTCGTTGCCCTCCTCCTCGCCCAGCTCGCGCTGGATCGAGCGCATCTGCTCGCGCAGGTAAAACTCGCGCTGGGACTTGGAGAGCCGCTCCTGCGTCTCGGTGGTGATCTTCTGCCCGAGCTCGCGGACGGCCAGGTCGCGCTGGAGCAGGTCCACCAGCCGCCGGAGCTTGGCGTCCACCGGGTCCATCTCCAGGATCTCCTGGCGGGTCGCCACCTCTAGAGGCATGATGCTGGCGATCAGGTAGGCCACCTGGCGCGGATCAGTGAGGTTCTCGGCGGCGGCCCCCACCTCCTCCGGCAGATCCCCCACCAGCCCCACCATGCGCCGGAAGAGATCGACGGCGGCCCGGCGCAGGGCATCGGCCTCGGTGCTCCGGACCGAGTGGTCCGGCAGCAACTCCACACGGGCGACGAGGTAGGGATCGGTGCTGACGAAATCCACCAGCCGGATGCGCTCGACCCCCTGGACCACGAGGCGGAGGCTCCCGCTCGCGCCCCGGACGAGCTGGTGAATGATGCCGAGCGTGCCGATGCGGTAGACGTCCTCCGGCCCCGCGTCCTCGACCGCCTCGGATCGCTGGGGGACCAGGGCCACCATGCGGTTCACCCGCATGACGTCGTCCACCAGGCGGACCGAGCGCGGCCGGCCGACGGCCAGGGGCACGACGGCCAGGGGAAAGATCACCGTCCCGCGCACCGGCAGGACCGGCAGGGTGTCGGGGATCGCGGGGGTCTCCACCGGGGTCTGTTCTCGCTCATCCGCCATGTCGCTCGCCCTCCCCGACCTTGGGCAGCCGGATCCACAGGAGCCCGCGCTCGTAGCGGGCGTGGACCCGGTCGGCATCCACCGGGACCGGCAGCCGCACCTCGAGCCGGAACGGGCCCTGCCGGATGCCGACAGCATGATACACGCCGCCTTCCTCGCACGCCGGGATCTGGCGATGCCCCTCCAGGACCAGGGCGTTCTCGAAGAGCAGCACCTCGAAATCGTCTTCGTCCACGCCGGCCAGCTCCACGACCACCACGATGGCGGCGGGCGTCTCGGAGACGTCCGCCTCGGGCCGCCACCGCGGCTGCGCCAGCACCATGCCCTGGCCACCCCCCCGGAGCAGCTCTGCAAAGGGCGCGAGGTCGCCGGTCGTCATGACCATGCTGTAGCGTACCCCCAGCCGCCGGTAGCGCATGCGTCGCACCCTCCTGAACCCGGATTGTCCGTGAACTGGCTCGCGATCTGTCCGGGTTCAATCGTACGGTCGCCAGACGGGTCCTCGCAGAGGACTCGCCAGGGGCAAGGCCGGTCACGAGTGCCCGACACCGATCATTGGAAAGTCAGCCGCCCTTCGGGCACCCCAGCGCGGCCGCCGCTCTCGGGCCGGCCGGGCCCTCGTCCGCCAGCATCATAGAGGGTCAGGGCGAGTGCGGCAAGACCGACCCGGGGGCCCTCGACCAGTCGGGACACCACCGGGCCGCTTCTGCCGACCACCGATGCCCGAGCAATCGCAGGAGGCACATTACCCAGCGTGCAGTTATCCCGTACCACGGCTGACACCGCTCTCACGACGTGTGCGTCCGGCAGGGCGCGGTGACCACGTGGAGGGACCTCCCCATCTGGAAGAAATCCCGCGGCGGGGGTGGCACCGGGGGAGGGGGGAGCGGGAAGAGGCTGTCACACGCCCGAGAGACTGACGCTGCCCGGCACTCCGACATTCCGTGGGCAGTTGCAGGACGGAGCCACACGGAAGCGCAACTTCTCTGGGCAAGCCAGTAACCGTTCGCAGATCACCGACCGGTCTGCCCTGGCGGGGGCCCCTATCCCTCCAGGACCGGGTACACGATCGCCGTGATGTGCGAGTTGATCCGCTTCAGGTTCGTGAGGACATCCAGGTGGATCTCGCTCGTAGCGATGGCCTCGCGATACCCCTGATGGAGTCGATGGATATGGGCCTCCCGGAACCGCTGCTCCATCTGGCGCACCTCCAGCTTCCGCTCCAGCACCTGCTGCGCGAGCCCGCGATCCTGGCTCCCGAAGGCGGCGATGGCGCGCTCGAGATTCTGGCGAACGGTCTCGTGGAGGCGAGCGATCTCCTGGAGCCCCTCCGGGGAGAAGCGGGTGCGGAGTCGCCGGTGCTTCTTCGCAAGCTCCATCAGGTTCTTGTCCACGATGTCCCCGATGTTCTCCAGGTTGTCGATGAAGAGGAGGAGAGCGAACTCGCGTTGCCGCTGCGCCTCGGTCAGCCGCTCCTGGGTGAGCTGGGTCAGGTACCGCTTGATGCTGCGGTAGAGCACGTCCACCGGGTCGTCCGCCCTCTCCAGCTCGTCCATCAGGTCGAGGTCGTCGCTGGTAAAGGCGGTGAGCGCCTTGGCGAGCATGTCGGACACGAGGCCGGCCATCCGGAGCGCTTCCCGTGTTGCCTGGGCGACGGCCAGGGCGGGGGTCTCCAGCATCTCGGGGTGCAGATACTGGGGGCCCGGGCCCTGCGGGGCTCGCTCGGGGACGAGGCGCATGAGGGCCCGCGCGAGGAGCGTGGTGAAGGGGAGGAGGGCGAGGGCCATGCCGACGTTGAAGAGCGAGTGGGCGTTCGCCACCTGCCGGGGGACCCCGCTCGCCGTGGCCTGCACCAGCCGGGCAAAGGGACTGAGGAGGGGCAGGCAGGCGAGAACGCCGAGGAGCTTGAAGGCGGTGTGGGCGACCGCCACCCGGCGGGCCTCGGTATTGCCCCCGAGCGAGCTGGCGAGGGCCGTGGCGCAGGTGCCGAGATTCGCGCCCAGCATGATCGGTAGGGCGGCCCGGAGGGGGAGGAGCCCCTGACCGGCCAGGGTGATGGCAAGCCCCAGAGTCGCCGCGGAGCTACAGACCAGGGCGGTGAAGGTGGCGGCCGCGAGCAGGCCCAGGAGCGGGTAGTCGCCGAGGGCGACGAGGAGCTCCCCGATCACCGCACTCTGGCGGAGGGGGGCGGTCACGTCGCCCATCACCTGGATGGCGAGGAAGATCAGCCCGAAGCCGAGGATCGCCTCGCCGGCGTAGCGAAATGCGTGTCGCTTCGCCACGAAGAGCAGCGCGAAACCGACGCCCACCAGCACCAGCGCATAGTCGGCGACCTGGAAGGCGATGAGCTGGACGGTGACGGTGGTCCCGATGTCCGCGCCGAGGATCACCCCAAGCGTTTCAGGCAGGCGGATGAGACCGGAACCCGCGAAGCCGACGAGCATCACCGTCGTCGCGCCCGACGACTGGATGATGGCCGTGATGCCCGCCCCCGCCAGCAGCGCTTTCAGCCGGTTGCTCGTGACCGCGCTCAGGGCGGCGCGGAGCTGCCCCCCGGCGGCGAGCTGCAACCCCTCCCCAACCAACCGAATGCCGTAGAGGAGCATCGCCAGGCCTCCGAGGAGGCCAAAGAGCATGAGACTGGTCACAATTTGGGCAGTTTAGGGCCTTACTGCTGCCTCTTCAAGGGAGAACCGGTGACATGCCTCCGGCCAGGACGCTCCCGATCTCCGAGGTGAAGACGCGGCCGCCGGAACTGGTGACCGGCGTGGAAGAGCGGGAAGGCGTGCCCGCCAGAGCCCATCTATCGCGTCGACATCCCGCCCCCGCCACGCCGGACGCGGTTGCTTTCGATTTCTTGAGGCTCGATCCCATTCATCACACTCTGCCCCGCGGCCTCGGGATCGCCCTTCCTACGCCCTGATCGTCAGTCTTTCTCCTTGACAGGCGGGCGCGGCTCGCGGCACCATCGGCGGCGCCGCGTGGCACCCTCCGTGCACGGGGGGCTCTCCAGCGTGCGGCGTGGGACGACGAGATCGGCTCTCCGGGACCTACCGGCTGGCCTGGGAGGAGACAGTCATGGCACGGCTGCGGATGGGACGATGGGCCATCACATGCGGGATCGTCTGGGCGCTCTGGTGGACGGTCATCCCGGCCGGGGCAATGGCCGGGGCGCCGCAATCCGGCGGGACGCTGAAGCTGGGGCAGGTGGGCGGCGTCCTGAACTTCGACGCGCACCGGCTCAGCCGCGGGAACTACCCGATGCTGACCCAGGTGTACAACACCCTGGTGCGCTACGATGACCAGCTGAAGATCCACCCGGACCTGGCCGAGTCCTGGTCCTTCAGCAAGGACGGCCTGACGCTGGAGTTCAAGCTGCGCCCGGGGGTCAAGTTCCACAACGGCCGCGAGCTCGTGGCCGAGGATGTGGTCTGGAACATCCAGCGCGTGCAGGATCCCAAGATCGCCGCGCACGTGCGGCCGCTCAGCCTGGCCATCAAGTCCGCGGAGGCGCCGGACAAGTACCGGGTCGTGATCCGGACGGAGCAGCCGACGCCGGCCATCATGGATCTGTTCGAGACGATGTTCATCATGCCCAAGGAGGCGGCCCCCGACATCCAGAAGCGCGGCATCGGGACCGGCCCCTTCCAGGTCGTGGAGTGGGTGCCGGGGGACAAGGTCGTCCTGAAGAAATTCCCGGACTACTTCCAGCAGGGGCTGCCCTATCTCGACGGGGTGATCCTCCAGCAGATTCCCGACGCGCCCGCCATGGCGATCAACCTGGAGGCGGGAGCGCTGGACGTGGCCTGGGAGCTTCCCCCCCGCGAGGCGGCGCGGCTGATGAACGCCCGCAAGGCGCTGCTGCTGCAGGGCATGGGCGGGGCCTCGGTGACCGACATCATGATGAATGTCTCCAAGGCCCCCTTCGACAACAAGCTGGTGCGGCAGGCGATCAACCACGCCGTGGACCGGAAGCGGTTCGTGGACACGGTGCTGGCGGGCTTCGGCGAGCCCTGGTGCCAGCCGTTCCCGAGCCAATCTCTGGGCTTCTCGAAGGAGCTGGGGACCAGGCACTGCACCTTCGACCTGGCCCAGGCCAAGCAGCTCCTGGCCCAGGCCGGATACCCCAGCGGGTTCGAGGCGGTCCTCCACATCTCGACCGCCACCTTCCCGAACACGCGGCAGCTCGCCCAGATCCTGCAGGCGGACCTCGCCAAGATCGGCGTGCGCCTGACGATCCGGGACGTGGAGCCGGCGGAGTACCGCGAGGTGACCTGGGGGACGAAGAACAAGTTCGCCATCGTCCTTCACGAGTACGGGCGGGGCAACCGCGACCCGGACACGCTCTTCAAGGCGGCCGGGGCCTGGTACACCCAGGACGGGATGACCACCTTCACCTCGCCCGAGTACGTCCGACTGGTCGAGGAGGCGGGGACCAGCCTCGACGTGGCGAAGCGCCGGCGGCTCTACGATCAGATCGCGCGCTACCTGGCGGACCAAGCCTTCACGATCCCCATCTCGCCGAACTATACCCTGAGCGGCATCCGCCCGGAGGTCCAGGGCATGACCGTGAACACCGACGGCATGCCCATTCTGGAGGGCGCGTGGCTCAACCGCTAGCCCGGATTATTCACGAAAGGACCCGTGAATAATCCGGGCTTACCTGCTAACG
>Ga0335070_10007669_pt1 | contig 12642 bp, 9 predicted proteins | sample Lox_Sample_13_FD_206722 | JGI IMG/M metagenome (GOLD analysis project Ga0335070, IMG submission 206722) | Soil microbial communities from Loxahatchee National Wildlife Refuge, Florida, United States - Lox_Sample_1.3 | ecosystem: Environmental > Terrestrial > Soil > Wetlands | place: USA: Florida...
TTCTTCGCCCCCTTGATCTTGGCGAGCTCCTCCTCCTTCTTCTGCCGCTCGATCTCGAACAGGCGCGCGCGCAGCACCTTCATAGCCTGGGCCAGGTTCTTGATCTGGGAGCGCTCGTTCTGGCACGAGACGACGATCCCGGTCGGAATGTGCGTGAGGCGCACCGCCGAGTACGTCGTGTTGACGCCCTGGCCGCCCGGACCCGACGAGCAGAACCGGTCGATGCGGATGTCCTTCTCGTCGAGGTTGACCTCGACCTCCTCGTCCACCTCGGGGTACGACTGCACCGAGGCGAACGACGTGTGCCGGCGACCCTGCGCGTCGAACGGCGAGATCCGCACCAGGCGGTGGATGCCGCTCTCCGCCTTGAGGTACCCGTACGCGTACTCCCCCTTGACGAGCACCGTGGCCGACTTGATCCCCGCCTCCTCGGCGTCCTGGGTGTCGAGCACCTCCGCCTCGAAACCACGGCGCTCGCACCACTTCAGGTACATGCGCAGGAGCATCTGCGCCCAGTCCGCCGACTCGGTCCCGCCGGCGCCGGGGTGGACCTCGAGGTACGCGTTGTTCCCGTCGTACTCCCCCGTCATCTTCGTCTCGAGCTCGATCCGCTCGAGCTTCGGCTCGACCCGCGCGAGCGTCGCTCTGAGCTCTTCCTCGCCGGCGGGGTCCTCCTTCGCGAGTTCGAGGAGCACCTCGATCTCCTCGACCGCCTCCGCCAGGAAACGGTCGTTGGCGAGCTTGCCCTCGAGGCCGCGCTGGCGGCGCATCACCTCTTTGGCGTGTTCCTGGTTGTTCCAGAAGTCGCTGCGCTGGGTCTCTTCCGAGATCCCGCTCAGCTCGGACTGCAGGCGCGACGCGTCAAAGGTACCCCCGCACGCTCACCAGCGTGTCGCGGACCTGCTGCGCGCGGCTCATCACGTCTTCGAGCACCGTGCCTCCCCGAGGTACCGGCGGGACGCGGACCGGTCAGCCGACCGTCTTCCTGCGCCGGGCCCCGAGAATCATAACACCCGCAGCCACAACGACAACGCCGGTCCGGATCGCGCTCGAGAAGCGCACCGCCGGCGTGACGCCGCCGAGCGCCTGGACGTCGGCCGTGATCAGACCCTCGCGACCGAAACCGAGGTGCGCGACCACCTGTCCGTCGGGGGCGATGATCGCGGAGATGCCGGTGTTCGCGGCCCGCACCAGGAACCTCCGCGTCTCGGCCGCCCGCAGGATCGCGAGCGCGAGGTGCTGCCGCGGCGCCGCCGAGTCGCCGTACCACCCGTCGTTCGTGATCGTGGCGAGCATCTTCGCGCCGCGCTCCACCTCGGCCGCGTAGAGCGAGGGGTACGCCACCTCGTAGCACACCGCCACGCCGGTCGGCCCCGCGGGGCCGGGCAGCGGCATCAGGCTCGTGCCCGGCGTGAACGAGCCCACCTCCCGGACCAGTGCCCTCAGCGCGGCGAACCGTCCCGCGAGCGGGACGTACTCCCCGAACGGAACGAGGTGCACCTTGTCGTACCGCCACGGCTGCACCGCGGCCGGCGATACCGCGTACACAGAGTTGTAGTACTCGTCGTCGCTCGCGCCGAGCCCGATCGAGCCGAGCAGCAGCCAGACGTTGCGCTCGCGCGCGAACTCCTCCAGCCGCCTGCGGAACTCGCCGTCGCGCTCGAGGATCCGCGGCACCGCGCTCTCGGGCCACACGACCCAGCGCGCCCCGGCATCCGCGGCCTCACGCGAGAGGCGCCACACACGCTCCTCGATCGCCTGCTCGTTGGCGGGGTCCCAGCGCGTCTCGAGCGGCACGTCGGGCTGGATCGCCGCGACCTTCACATGGACACCGCCACCGCGAACCTGCACGAGCGCAGCCGACGAGGCGAGCAACGCCCAGGGAACGAGGGTGACCGCCAACCAGACGGCGCCGACGCGCCGCAGTCGCCGGTCGAGCAGCGCGTCGAGCGAACTCCCGACCAGGTAGACGCACAGCGAGAGGCCGATCGCTCCGATGAACCGGGCCGGCGCGAGCAGCGGGGGGATCGGCGTCAGCGCCGCCGCGGCCGGGTTCCACGGGAAGATCCACGGCGGGAACCGCTGCAGCTCTTCGAACGCCGCGAGAGCGAGCGGGAGCGCGACGATGCGCCAGCTCTCGGGGACGCGGCTCGCCGCCCACGCCGCGATCGCCCAGGTGAGACCGAGGATTCCGGACATCAGCGCGACCGCGAGCACGGCGAGCGCGGCGTGGAGGTGGCCGTAGCGGTGCAGGACGATGTACACCCACGCCACGGCGACCGCCCACTGCACGAAGCCGGTGAGCCACCCGATGCGGAACGCGCGCCAGCCGCGGGCGCCCGCGAGCGCGCGGCGCAGGAGGCCCGGGACGACGAGGACGAGCGGTACGATGGCCGGACCGGGCAGCGCGAGCGCCATCGCGGCGCCGGCGCCGGCGGCGAGCAGCCACGCGCGCCGCGCCGCGCCGGTGACGGCGCCGCCTCCCCCGCCGCGCCCGGACGGCCGCGTCATGTCAGGTTCGCGACCTCGCGGAGGAACGAGCCGCGCTTGTACTCGCGGGTGACGGCCTTGGCGAGGCGCTCGACCTCGCCGAACTCGTCCCAGTGCACCCGCAGCACCGGGATCAGCTTGCTGATCTCGTGGAGGAATTCCTCGTAGTTGTCCCGGAGGCGCGTGAGGTAGTCGATCGTGATCCCGGACTCGATCCCGCGGTCCCTCTGCCTGATCCGCTGCATCGAGTTCTCCGGGGTCACGTCGAGGTAGATGATCACGTTCGGCCGGCACATGAAGTTCGAGAGGTTGCGGAAGAGGTTCACGTACGTCTCGTAGTCGCGCGGGTCCATCAGCCCCATGTCGCGCAGCGTGCGCGCGAAGATCGCGTCCTCGTAGATCGTGCGGTCCTGGACGCCGCCGCGCCCGCGCCAAATGATCTCCTGGTGCTGCTGGAAGCGCCGGTTCAGCAGGTAGATCTGCATCGCGAACGCGTACCGCGCGGTGTCGCGGTAGAAGTCGGCGAGGTACTCGTTGTCGGCCACCGGCTCGTAGTGCACGTCGAGGCCCAGGTGCTCCCCGAGCGCGGTCGCGAGCGTCGTCTTGCCGGCTCCGATGATCCCCGCGATGCCGATGAACGCCCGCGCGAGCGGGCTGTTCCTGCGCGGCGCCCCCCCGCCTCCCTCCGATCCCTTGGCCTGAGATGTCATCCCGCCTCCCTGCGACACACGCGATCCGCGCCTTGCCAGGACGGAACCCTACCAGACCGGACGCCTTGCCTCCAGGGGGAGGCTCAGCGCGGCGGCGCGAACAGCCGCTCGAACCCCGGGTAGGCGCGCAGCGGGACCAGGTCGAACGCGATCAGGCGCTCGCGCACCAGTGGAAGCGTGGCGAGCGCACGCTCCGCCTCACCGAGCGTCGCGCACTCCAGGACGAGCACGGCGGCGTCCTCGTCGGCGCGGAAGTACAGCTCCCGGACCACCCCCGCCTGGTGCAGCTCCCACGCGCGCCGCGCCTCGGCCGCGAGATGGGGCTCGAAACGGCCGGAGGCCACCCCAGGAACCTCCCTCTCCAACGCGAGGATCTTCATGCCCGGAATCGTAGCAGCGGTTCGACGACGGCCGGTTCGACGCGCCGGCGCCGGTGCCTACCCTCGCACCCGGAGGAACGCCTCTTCGGCGTGGTACGAGGAGCGCACGAACGGCCCCGCGACCACCTCGAGGCCGAGCGCGCGGCCGTGCGCCTCGAGCTCGGCGAACTCCTCCGGCGTCCAGTAGCGCACGACCTCGACCTCGCGACCCGTGGGGCGCAGGTACTGGCCGATCGTCACGACCCTGCAGTTCGCGCCCTTGAGGTCCGCGAGCGTCGCGTGAACCTCGTCCGCCGTCTCGCCGAGACCCACCATCATCCCCGACTTGGTCACGAGGCCCGCGCCCCGCTCGGCGACGTGGCGGATCACCTCGAGCGCCCACAGGTACCGTCCCTGGCGGCGCACGTGCGGGTACAGGCGCTCGACGGTCTCGATGTTGTGGTTGTAGACGTCGGGCCCCGCGTCGAGCACGACGTCCACCGCGGCCATGTCGCCGCGGAAGTCGGGGGTGAGCACCTCGACGGTGGGGCGCGGCTCGAGCGCTTTCAGCTCGGCGATCACCGCGGCGAAGTGGGATGCGCCGCCGTCGGGGAGGTCGTCGCGGTCCACCGAGGTCACGACGACGTGCTTGAGGCCCATGGTGCCGACCGCACGCGCGAGCTCGGCCGGCTCGTTCGCGTCGAGGGCGCGCGGCTTGCCGTGAGCGATCGAGCAGTACCGGCACGCGCGGGTGCAGACGTCGCCCATGATCAGGAACGTCGCGGTGCCGCGCGAGAAGCACTCGCTGCGGTTCGGGCAGCGCGCCTCGTCGCAGACGGTGTGCAGCCCGCCCCGGTTCATCACGCTTCGGACCTCGTGGAGCGCGCCCAGGTTGAGCTTGCGCTGTCGGATCCAGACCGGGAGCGACACGCTGCTCATGCGCGGGTTTCCCTCCGATCACGACGACAGCGCCGCCCGTGGCGGCGCCGGTGCACACTCTGTCGACAAGGACCCTGCGTACGACCCCCTCTCGCCGGCACCGGGGTCACTCGCCCGGCTTGACCACGAACGCGCCGCCGAACCCCTCGGCCCGAAGGCGGGCCATCACCCGGCCGGCGCTTTCCCCATCAGGAAAAGGGCCCACCCGGACGCGGAATTTCCCGCCCCCGGCCGGCTGCACGACGACCTGCCTGGGCGTGTACCCGAGCGCGACGACGCGGTTCCTGACGCCCTCGGCCTGGTCGTGCCGCCCGAACGCGGCGACCTGGACCCATCGCCCCGGCCCCTTCGCGGGGGCCGCCGCCTCCGGGGGTGTCGGCCGCGGCTTCTCGGACGATGGCGGAGGCGGAACCGCGGTGGCCGTCGCCGCCGGAGCCGCCGTCGGAACGGCGGTGGGTGCGGCGGTCGGCGCCGGCGGCGCGGCCGTGGGCTCCGGCGCGACCGCGGTGGCCGGCCCGGTGGCGACGACCTCGTGCGGGGCGGGTCCGGCGGGCTGCAGCCAGCGCACGGCGACCCCGAGCCCGAACGCGACCGCGACCAGCAACACGACGCCGGCCACCAGCGCGGCAAGCTGGCGGCCGGTGATGATGATCTCGAAGTAGCGGCTCATCGCGGCGAGTTCCCCTCCATCGCTGGCCCACCCCCGCGTTTGCTACTTCGCCTCGGGCGTCATCTTCTCGAAGAACGGTCGGATCAGGTCAATCGGGAGCGGGAAGATGATCGTCGAGTTCTTCTCCGTGGCGATCTCGGTGAGCGTCTGAAGGTAGCGGAGCTGCAGCGTGGCGGGCTGCGAGTGGATGATCGCGGCCGCCTCGGAGAGCCGCTGTGCCGCCTGGGCCTCACCGTCGGCGTGGATGATCTTGGCGCGCTTCTCGCGCTCGGCCTCGGCCTGCTTCGCCATCGCGCGCTGCATCGACTCCGGCAGGTCCACCTGCTTGACCTCGACGAGCGACACCTTGACGCCCCACGGGTCGGTGTGCCGGTCGATCACCTCCTGCAGACGCTGGTTGAGCTTCTCGCGCTCGGCGAGGAGGTCGTCGAGCACGACCTCGCCCAGCATGGAGCGCAGCGTGGTCTGCGAGAGCTGCGAGGTGGCGTAGATGTAGTTCTCGACCTCGATGATCGAACGCACGGGGTTGATGACGCGGAAGTACACAACCGCGTTCACCTTCACCGAGACGTTGTCGCGCGTGATCACGTCTTGAGGTGGGATGTCCAGCACCACCGTCCGGAGGCTCACCTTGACGAGGCGCTGGATCGGCCAGAGCACGAAGATGATCCCGGGGCCCTTGGCCTCCTTCTCGACGCGGCCAAGCGTGAAGATCACGGCCCGCTCGTATTCATTCAGAATGTTGATCCACTTGAAGATCAGCACCAGCACGACGAACGCGGCGATGAAGATCCCGATCGGAAATTGCGGCGCCATCTACGCCTCCCCCGTTCCCGGCCCGGGGCCCGACCCCGCGACCGGCTCCACTTCCAGCCTCTTGCCGACGATCCGCACCACGCGCGCCCGCCCGCCCGCGGCCACCGGGGCCGACGAGTGCGCGTCCCAGTACTCGCCGTGGACGAATACCTTGCCGTCCGGCTCAAGCGCGGCCACGACGTCGGCGACCTCGCCCACCAGCCCCTCGGCGCCGGTGACGGCCGGCTTCCCGTGGCTCCTCAGCACCCGCGTGAGCAGGAAGATCACGACGAACGCCACGGCAACCGCCGTCGGCAGCACCACGGCGAGGCCGACCCGGAGCGCCGGGAACGGCGACCGGATCAGCATCATCGAGCCGAGGATGAAGCTCGTGAGCCCAGCGACCGTGAGCAGCCCGTAGCTCGCCACCTTGACCTCCGCGACGAAGAACCCGATGCCCAGGAGTATCAACAGTACGCCGACGTAGTTGACCGGCAGCACCGAGAGCGCGAACAGCGCGAGCAGGATCGAGACGCCGCCGAGCACTCCGGGGAGCACGACCCCGGGGTGCGAGAGCTCGAAGTAGATCCCCACCATCCCGAGCAGCAGCAGCAGGTACGCGATGTTCGGGTGGGCGATCACCGAGAGGAGCCTGTCGGCCGCGCTGGGCCCGACCACGACGATCTCGGGCGCCGAGGTGTCGAGCTTCTCGGTCCTCCCGTCGAACCGTTTGACCACGCGCCCGTCCAGCCACTTGAGAAGCTCGCCCCGGTCGTTCGCCACGACGTCGATGAGCTTGTACTCGAGCGCCTCGCGCTCGGTATAGGAGAGCGATTTCCTCACGGCCTTTTCCGCCCACTCGCTCGGGCGGCCGCGCTGGACGGCGAGCGAGCGCACGAGGGCGGCCGCGTCGTTCGTCACCTTCTCGGCCATCGTCTTGGTGAGCTCGGCGCCCTCTCCCGCCACCGGGTGCGCGGCGCCCGCGTTGGTGCCGGGCGTCATCGCCGCCACGTCGGCCGCCATCAGCAGGAAGAAGCCGGCCGAGGCCGCCTGCGCGCCGCTCGGGGTGACGTACACCACGACGGGTCGGCGGGCGGTCGTGATCGCGGTCGTCATCTGGCGGAGCGAGGTCAGGAGCCCGCCCGGCGTGTTGAGCTCGAGGATCGTCGCGGCGGCGCCGCTCGCGTCTGCCGTGGCGAGGCCGCGCTCGAGGTACCGGAGCGATGCGGGCTGGATCGAGTCGGACAGGGTTAGAATCACGACGCGCTGCGAGGCCCACGCCGACGGTGCGAGCGCAACGGCGAGGAGCCAGGGAGAGAGAATGCGCCGGGACACGGAGACAATCTTAGAGCCGCCCTCCGCGCCCCGCAAGGGAGCCCTGCGCTTCTCGGAGACCGCGCTGCTGGCCGCCCTCGGAGTGCTCACCGGGATCGCGTGGGCGGCGCCGGGCAGGGTGCCGCCCACCGTGCGGACCTCGCTGGTCACGGTGACCATCCTGTTCGGCGTCGCGACGCTGGCGCTCGGCGAGAGCCGGGACGGCTGGCGGTACTGGGCGCGGGAGCTCCTCCCCGTCCCCGTCCTGCCGTACCTCTTCCTGAACCTCGGCCGGCTGATCCCGATCGTGAACCCGCGGATCCAGGACGGGGCGCTCATCGCCATCGACCACGCGCTGCTCGGACGCGAGGCGCAGGCGGCGCTCTACTCGCTGCCGCTCCCGCCGTGGACCACGGACGTGCTCACGATCGCGTACTCGACGTTCTACTTCCTCCCGGTCGCGCTCCTCCTCGTCCTCGCCGCGCGCCGCGACCCGTTCCTCCAGCAGGTCGTCGCGGGCGTCGTCGTCACGTTCCTCGTCTCGTACGCCGGCTACTTCGCCGTCCCGGCGTACGGTCCGCGAACCACGGTGGCGCAGGCGCGCTACCAGACCCTCCCCGCCGGCCTGGTGGGCGACCGCGTCCGCGACCAACTCGACCAGTGGGAGAAGACCAAGACCGACGCGTTCCCGTCCGGTCACACGATGGTGACGCTCGCGGTCCTGTACTGCGCCCGCAGGCGGTACCGGCCGCTCTACAACGCCCTCCTGCCGCTCGGCAGTCTCCTGATCGCGGCGACCGTGCTGCTCACGTACCACTACGTCATCGACGTGCTGGCAGCCGTGCCGCTGACGGTGGGGAGCCTGGCGCTGGCACGGGTCGTCGCCGGCCGGATCCCGAGAGCGGCGCCCCGTCCGATCCGGGCCGGGCCCGGCGGGGACGGGACCTGACGGCAGCGGGCCGCGCGGCAAATTGACACTTCCGGCGGTCGTGTCTAGGCTTGATGCAGCTGCGCACGCGCGAACGGGGGGATGAATCGTGGCCGCCCCCATCAGCCAGCTCGAGGGGAAGTACGAGATCCTCGAGAAAATCAAAGAAGGCGGGATGGGCGCCGTCTACAAGGTCCGCCACCGCCTCCTCGACGAGATCCGTGTCGTCAAGCTGATCAGGCCGCAGCTCGAGAGCGACGAGAACATCCGCGCCCGGTTCCTGGGCGAGGCGCGCAAGGGCGTGCGCCTGCGCCACCGGCACATCGCCCAGTTCTACGACTTCTCCATCGACGCGGACGGTAACGCCTTTATCGTCATGGAGTTCGTCGAGGGGATCACGCTCGAGGACATGCTCCGGAAGGTCGGCCCGGCATCGATCGGGCTGACGCTCGAGGTGGCCGACCAGTCGCTCCAGGCGCTCGGCTACCTCCACAAGCGCGGGATCGTGCACCGGGACATCTCGCCGGACAACCTCATGGTCGGGGTCGACGAGGACGGCAACCCCCTCGTGCGCCTGATCGACCTGGGGATCGCGAAGGTGCTCACGGGGGAGAGCGGCCTCACGCAGGCGGGTACGTTCCTCGGCAAGGTCAGGTACGCGTCGCCGGAGCAGTTCCGCGGCCAGGAGGGCGTCGGGATCGACTTCCGGAGCGACGTCTACTCGTTCGGGATCGTGCTGTACGAGCTCCTCACCGGGATGCACCCGATCCGGGGCTCGAACCTCTCCTCGTTCATCGCCGGCCACCTGTTCAACCCGCCGCTGGACTTCGCGACGAGCGACCCGTCGCAGCGGATCTCGACCGAGCTCAGGGCCGCGGTCCTCAAGGCGCTCGAGAAGCAACCCGAGCGCCGGTACGAGTCGGCCGCCGCGTTCGCGCAGGAGCTCGCCCGCATCCGCGCCCGCGTGACGGTTCCGCCGGAGGAGATCGGTTCGATCCTGACCGCGTGTCACATCCCGGCCGTGAGGCCCGCCGGGGCGCGCCTCTCGACAACCCAGGAGAGGCTGAACCGGGAGTTCGGGCTCTCCGAGACGCCGTCGCGGGGAGGTTCGCTCCCGACTCCGCCTCCCGCGCACGGTCCGGGCACCGTCCCGATGACGCCCGCGCCGGGCGAGAGCGCCGCCGGGGCGGTCGAAGAGACGCGCTCGGACCACGGCGTCGTCCCGCAGCCGGACACCGAGGCCGCGGCGTTCCGCCAGCGGCTCGCAGCGGTGGAGGATGCGCTCCGGGCCGGCGACCTCGACGCGGCCGAGGCGGGAGTCGCCGACGCGTCCGAGAGGTTCGGCGCGGTCGAGGAGATCGAGGACGCGCGCAAGCGCGTGGCCGCCCGCAGGGAGGCCCAACGCAGGGAGGAAGCCGCCGCCCGGCGGCGGCGGGCGCTGGGCGAGGAGCAGCAGCGCATCGGCGGCGCCCTCCGCGCGGGCCGGCTCGACGAGGCGGCGCGCGCGCTCGACGCGGCGTTCGCGAGGCTCGGAGGCGCGCCGGAGCTCGACGCCCTCAGGGCGCAGCTCGCCGACGCCAGGTCGCGCGAGCGCCGCGCGAGGATCGAGGCTCTCCTCGGCGAGGCGAACGACCATCTCGCGAGGGAGCGGTTCGCCCAGGCGCTCGCGTGTCTGAACAAGGCCACCGAGATCGAGCCGGACAACGCCGCGGTCGCCGCGCTCGAGGCCCGCGTCCGCGACGCCCAGCGGGCGTACGAGGAGGAGCGCCGACGGCAGGCATCGCTCGCGAAGGAGGTGCGCCGGCTCGACGGCCTGCTCAACAAGAGCGACCTCAAAGCGGCGGCCTCGGGGCTCGAGGCCGCCGTGGCGGCGTTCGGGCCCGCCGACGAGCTCAAGGTGCTGCGGGCCCGGTTGGATGAGGCGCTGGCGCGCGAGCGACGCGCGCGCGTCGAGGCTCTCCTCGCGGGATCGCGCGAGCATCTCGCCGGGCGGAGGTTCGCCGAGGCGCTCGCGGCGCTGGCCGAGGCCGCGGCCCTGGACCCGAAGAACGCCGCCGTCGCCGCGCTCGACGCCAAGGTCCGCGAGGCGCAGAAGGCGGACGAGGACGCGAGGAGGCGCCAGGAGTCGCTCGCGAGGGAGCGGCAGAGGATCGACGGGCTCATCGCCAAGGGCGACCTGGACGGCGCAGCGAAGGCGCTCGACTCCGCGGGTGCCGCCCTCGGCCGCGCCCCCGAGCTCGATGCCCTCCGCACCCGCCTGGCGGAGGCACGGGAGACGAAGCGCCGCGCCGCAGTCGAAGCGCTCCTCGGGGAAGCCCGAGAGAGGCTCTCGCAGCGCAAGCTCGCGCCGGCCCTGGCCACGCTCGCCAAGGCGGAGGAGCTCGACCACGGCAACGCCGAGGCCGCGCGGATCGGTGCGGCGGTGCGCGAGGCCCAGCATGCGGACGAGGAGGAGAAGCGGCTCAAGGAGGCGATCGCGAAGGAGGTGCGCCGGCTCGACGCCCTCGTCGGCAAGGGCGACCTCGACGCCGCTGCGCGCGGGCTCGAGACGGTCGTGGGAGCGCTCGGGACGTCTCCCGAGTTCGACGCGTTCCGCACCCGCCTCGCCGTTGCCCGGGAGAAGAAGCTCCGCGCCGCCGTGGCGTCGCTCCTCGCCGAGGCCAGGGCACACGCCAAGGCCGGCGAGTTCGACGCCGCGCTCTCCGCGCTCGAGAGCGCGCGGAAGGCGGCCCCGGACGACGCCCGGGTCCGGTCCGCGCTCGCCGAGACGCGCGACGCGCAGGCGCGCGCGTCGGCGTCCGAAGCCCACGCACGGGAGGTCGCGGCCGCGGTCGCCGCGGTCGAGGAGACCTCGCACGGCGGCCCGCTCGCGGTCGCGATCGCGAAGCTCGACTTCGAGGCCGCGCGGCTCGGCGACGACCCCGCGTTCCGCGCCCTGCGACGCTCACTGGTCAAGCGCCAGCAGGCCGAGGCCGAGAAGCCGGTCGCGGCGCCGGCGCCACAGCCGCCGCCGAAGCCGACACCGCCGGCGCGGAAGCCCGCTGCCGACGAGGTGACGGTCCGGTTCACGCCGCCAGGTGTCCCGGCGAGGGAGGCACCGCCGGCTCCGTCACCCGCACCCCTGGCGCCGACGCCCACCGTGCGCCGCGCCCCGGCCCCCACCCCGGCGGCCCGGCCCCGCGTGCCCGTCTGGGCGTGGCCGGCAGGCGGCGCCGCCGTCGTGCTTCTCGTCGTGATCGCGTGGCTCGCAGCGCACCGCGCGCCCGCGCCAGGCCCTTCCGCAGCGGCCGCGCCCACGGCGCCGGCAGCGACGGTCGCGTCCGCGGAGGTGCACGGCGAGCCGCTGCTCGTCGACGCGAGGCCCTGGGGAGAGCTGGTCTCGATCGTGAACGAGCGCGGCGAGGCCCAGCCGCTCCCCGCCGAGCGGTTCACCCCGGTCGTGCTCGAGCTGCCCCCGGGGCGGTACGTGGCGACGCTGCGCAACCCCGGCGTCCCGAAGCCGGTCGCCGTCAGCGTCGAGGTCGGCGCGGGGCGCGACAACCGGTGCAGGGCCGAGCTGGGCCGGGCGACGGCCGACGAGTTCCTCGCCCGCTACGGATGGTGAGGGCATGCCGAGCCGCCGCACCCGCCGCGCCGCCCTCCTGACCTCGTTGCTCGCGCTGGCCCTCGCCGCGGGCGCGTCGGCCGACTACAGGCAGAGCTTCCGCAAGGGGATCGAGGCGCTCGACCTGCAGGACTGGGCGGGAGCCGCCCGTTACATGCAGCAGGCGGTCGCGGAACAGCCGCACGAGGGCGAGCGGGTCAGGATCGTGAACGTGCGCTTCGAGGTCTACCTCCCGACCTACTACCTCGGCCTCGCGCTCTACCACCAGGGCGATTGCGCCGGGGCCCTCCGGGCGTGGGAAGCCTCCGAGGCGCAGGGGGCGGTGCGCAACGCGGCGGACGAGTACGCCGTGATGAAGGGCCTGCGCGAGGAGTGCCGGCGCAAGGCGGGCCCGGAGCGCGCCCCCGCGAGCCCAACCGCCGCACCCCAGCTCCCCGCCGAGGACCTCAGGCGAGCCCAGGCCGGATTGGCACGCGCGGCCGAGGCGGAGGCCGCCGTGGCGAGCCTACGCCGGGATCCGGCGTACGCGGCGATCTGGCTCGAACGGCCGGCGCTGGGCGGCCGGGCGGACGCCGCGATCGGCAAGGTCGCGACGGCGAACGGCTGGATCGAGGCGGCGCGCGCGCAGGGCGACGCCGCGCAGCTCGGCCGTGCCGCGGCGCTCGTCACCGAGGCGAACGGGGAGTTGGAGGCGGTCCGCCACGAGGTGGAGGCGAGGCGCGACGAGCTCAGCCAGGCCCAGGCACGCCCGACCCCGACGATTCCCCTGGCGGTCCCGACGGTCAAGCCGCCCGCAGCGACCGGCGGGGTCCCGACCGCCGCGCCGCCGGCGG
>Ga0335070_10007670_pt1 | contig 12639 bp, 9 predicted proteins | sample Lox_Sample_13_FD_206722 | JGI IMG/M metagenome (GOLD analysis project Ga0335070, IMG submission 206722) | Soil microbial communities from Loxahatchee National Wildlife Refuge, Florida, United States - Lox_Sample_1.3 | ecosystem: Environmental > Terrestrial > Soil > Wetlands | place: USA: Florida...
AGCGCGAGCTGCCCGGGGCGACGAGACAGATGTCGCCGTCCTTCTTCATGCAGAAGTTGACGGCCTTTCGCCATTCATACGACTGGTTGTAGTAGTTGCAGCGCGTGTCGACGCAGACATTGCCGCCCAGCGTGCCCATATTGCGGAGCTGCGGGCTCGACACGAGCCCTGCCGCCGTGGCGAGCCCGGCATAGTTGCTTGCGATCTCGGCATGAGAAGCCACGGCAGTGAGCGTCGTCCCGGCGCCGATGGTCAGGCCCGTCCCTGAGGAGCCCCGCACGCCGATCATGTCGCGGATGCCGCGAAGCCCCACCAGTACCGTCGGCTCGAACTGCCGGCGCTTCATGTTCGGGTAGAGGTCCGTTCCGCCCGCGACGAACATGGCCTTGGGCCCATGGTCGGCCATGAGCTTCACGGCGTCGCCGACGGAAACCGGCGCCAGATACGAAAACTCCGGCAGCCGCATCATCGCCCGAAGGGCCTTTCCGCGATGTGCTCGGCCGGCTGACCGAATGCCGACTCGACCGCCCTCGGCTCCGGAAACTTGAAAAGCGGCAGCTTGTCCGGCCCCACGCGCGGCAGCTTGCCCTGGCGCTTGAGGTCGAGCGCCTTGATCACCTTGTCGGGCGAGATCGGCGTCTCGTCGATGCGCACGCCGACCGCGTCGTGCACGGCATTGGCGACGGCCGGGATCACCGGCAGGAGTGGCCCCTGCCCCGCCTCCTTGGCGCCGAAGGGCCCTTCGGGATCATCGGTCTCGACGAGGATGGTGTGGATCTCCGGCGTCTCGAGCGTGGTCGGGCTCTTGTACTCGAGCATCGAGGGAATCTTGTGCACGCCCTTGCGGAACACCTGCTCCTCCATGAGGACCTCGCCCAGGCCCATGTAGACCGAGCCTTCGACCTGCCCCTCGACCAGCAACGGATTGAGCGAGCGGCCGATGTCGTGCGCGATCCAGACCTCCGTCGGCTTGACCTCCCCCGTCTCCTCGTCCACGCTCACCTCGACCACGCAGGCCGAGTACGAATAGCACGGTGAGGGCCCCACGCCGCCCCCCTTGTACTTTCCGGCACGCTTGGGCGGGGCATAGGAGCCCGGGAAGGCAAGCACGCCGTGCATGCTCTCTCCGAGCGCCACCGCCTCGGCGAACGTCATGCCCTTTTCCGGGTCGTCGGCGACGAACACGCGACGCTCTCGCGCGGCGAGCCGATCCGGCGTGACCTCGAGCTTCTTCGCCGCGGCCTCGAAGATCTTGTCGCGGAGCCGCGTCGTCGCCTGAATGGCCGCATTGCCCGCCATGAGCGTGACGCGAGAGGAGTAGGAGCCGAGATCGACGGGCGTGAGGTCCGTGTCCGCGGGATGGACACGAATGTCCATGGGCTGGATGCCGAGTACCTCGGCCACGAGGTAGGCCAGCACGGAATCCGAGCCCTGCCCGATATCCGTGGCGCCGCAGAGTATGGCGACGAGCCCGCTCCGGTCGGCGCGCACAACCACGCCCGAATGCGGCATGTCGTTCCAGTAGATCGCCGTGCCGGCGCCGGTCAGATACGAGGAGCACGCGATGCCGATACCCCGGCCGGGCGGCAGCTTGCCGCGCTTCTCGCGCCAGCCCGAAGCCTCGACCACGCGATCGATGCACTCGCCGAGCCCTATCGTGCTCACCGTGAGGTGATTGGCCGTCTTGGTGAAGGGCTCGGCGAGGTTACGCCGCCGCATGTCGGCCGGGTCGAGACCGAGCTGCTCGGCGGCCTTGTCGATCTGGCACTCCATGGCAAAGCGCGGCTGCGGCGTGCCGTGGCCGCGTTTGGGCCCGCAGGGCGGCTTGTTCGTGAAGATGCGCGCGCCCTCGAACTTGTACACGGGGATCTTGTAGGTGACGGTCTGGAGCGCCCCCGTGTAGAACGTCGAGGCGACGCCATAGGAGCCGTAGGCGCCTCCGTCGAGCCAGGAGCGGAAGTGCATGCCGGTGATGGCGCCGTCCTTCGTGAAGCCCGTCTTGATCCACATCAGGACGGGGTGGCGCCCACGGTGCACGTAGAAGACTTCCTCGCGCGTGAGGGCGATCTTCACGGGGCGCCCGATGATCTGCGAGAGCTTGCAGGCGGCGATCTCGTGGGCGAACGGGTCGAGCTTGCCGCCGAAGCCGCCGCCCACCGGCGCCGCGACCACGCGGATATGCGCCTGCGGCACGTCGAGGATCTTCCCGAGGAGACGGTGCACGTAGTGCGGCGTCTGGGTCGAGGACCAGAGGGTGAGCTTGCCGTCGGGGCCCCAGTGCGCCACCGCCGCGTGCTGTTCCATGGGGAGGTGCGTGTTGCCCTCGAAGTAGAAGACGTCCTCCCGGATCAGGTGCGAGGCGCCGAAGGCCGCCTCGACGTCCCCGAACTGGAGCGCGACGGCCTTGTGGATGTTGGGGCCGTCGCCGTACTCGTGAATGCGGGCCTCCGGGTTCGCCAGCGACTCCTGGATGGACATGAGCGGCTTGAGCGCCTCGTACTCGACGTCGATCAGCCGGGCGGCGCGCTCGGCCGTCTCTTCGTCCACGGCGGCCACCGCCGCCACGGCGTCACCGACCATCCTGACCTTGTCGACGCAGAGGGCTTCCTCGTCCTGGGACACGGGCAGGATGCCGAACTTCACGCGTGGCAGGTCGTGCCCCGTGATGACGGCGTAGACGCCGGGCAGGGCGCGGGCGCGTGCGGTGTCGATGCGCTTGATGAGCGCGTGAGGATGCGGGCTTCGCAGGAGCTTGGCATAGGCCATCCGGGGCAGGAGGAGATCGTCGGCGAACCTGGTCTCGCCGGTGACCTTGGCCCACGCGTCGATCTTGGGGAGCGACTGGCCGATGACCGAGAACTTGTTCATGACGCTCTCGCCCCCTTCATCCGGAGCGCTGCCAGCTCCACCGCGTCGAGGATCTTCGTGTAGCCGGTGCAGCGACAGAGATTGCCGGCCAGCGCGACACGGACCTCGTCGCGGCTCGGTGTCGGGTTGTCCTCGAGGAGGGCCTCGGCGGTGAGCAGGATGCCAGGAGTGCAGTAGCCGCACTGGGCGGCGCCGAGCTCTGCGAAAGCCTGCTGGAGCGGATGGAGACGGCTGCCGTCGGCCATGCCCTCCACGGTCTTGATGTCCCGCCCCTGCAGCTCCACGGGCAGCGCCAGACACGACAGCACGGGCTCGCCGTCCACCAGCACGGTGCAGGTACCGCATTCGCCCAGCTCGCAGCCGTGCTTGGTGCCCGTGAGCCCGAGATCCTCGCGCAGCACCTCGAGCAAGGTCTTGTGGACGGCAACGACCACGTCGCGCGCTTCGCCGTTGACCGTGAGCGTGAGCTGCGCTTTCACATGCCCTCCAGGCAGGGCTGCGCGTCCGGATTATGGTTCCAGGAAAGTCGACTTAATAGATACTAAAGTCGTACAAGGGCTGTCAAGCGCGAAGACGCCGGGCACGCCCGCTCGTGACTGGCGGTCGAGGAGCCGACGAACACCTGGCTCCGACTACGGCCTGGTCGATTCGGACTTCCTGCCGCGCCGCCGCGCAGCGGCGCGCGGCGCACGCGGTCGAGTCGGCCGCCGGGCTGCGCGGGGAGGCGCCGTCGGCGAACTCAGAAGAGCTTCCTGGATGATGATCCGTGTTCCGCCGATGGTGCCGGCTAGCGTCTTACGCACGGTTCGACCGGCGGCGGAGCCGATCCGATCTGCAGCTTCGATCGCCCCTTCGGCCGCGTTCGTCGCGAGACCGGCCACGTCGGCCCCGATCTCCTTCGCGGCCTCGACTGTTCCCTCTACCGCCTTGCGCGCGACCACCGCGACATCACCCCCAAGTTCGTTGGCGACCTTCACCGCTCCCTTCGTGGCGGAGCGCACGACCCCGCCGAGGTCTCCACCGATCTCCTCCGCGGCGTGCACCGTGCCCTTGATGGCCTGCTTGGCGACACTTCCGAGGTCGCCGCCGATCTCCTCGGCGGCCCTGATGGAGCCGCGAACCACCTTCACGGCGGCATCGCCGATCTCAGCCCCGACATCCTTGGCTCCAGACAGTGCCGTCACCAGCGTGTTCTTCACGAGATTCACCACACCCGTGGCGATGATCTCGGCGCTGTTGATTGTCCGGCCGATTACCACTTCTATCTGGGCGGACGAGACCGTCCGCGGCCTTTCCGCCCTGGCCCTCACTTTGCGCGCCATTGTCACTCCCCCTTCGTCGGTTCAGGTATTGGGTCGGTTGATCCCATCAGCCCCGGCGGCTGGCCGCCGCGGCGAGCGCCTCTGCCGAATCTTCTTGCTCCCACGGCAGGTCAAGATCCTGCCGGCCGAAGTGCCCGTAGGCGGCAAGTCGGCGGTAGAAAATGCCGCCATGGCGGGCGGGGAGGCGCCTGAGCCCGAACCGTTTGAGAACGGCCGATGGTTGCAGGTCGATGACCTCCGCCACGGCCTGCTCCAGCACCTCGTCGGGCGCCGCACCGGTGCCGAAGGTCTCCAGCGAAACTGCCAGCGGGAGCGACTCGCCGATCGCATAGCTCAGATGGACTTCACATCGGCGGGCGAGCCTCGCCGCGATCACGTTGCGGGCGACATAACGGGCCACGTAGGAGCCCAAACGATCGACGTGCGTGGGGCCCTTGCCTGACAGGGCCCCGCCGCCGTGCCGGACGTAGCCCCCATACGTATCCACCATGTTCTTGCGGCCGGTAAGGCCCGCGTCGCGCTGGGGCCCGCCCACGACGAACTCACCGCCTGGGTTGATGAGGATTCGGGTGCGCGCATCGAACTCGACCGGCGAATCCTCGAGAATGGGCATGATGACCGCGTCGTGGATGTCGCCCCCCAGCCGAGCCTGGGTATCCTTCCTGGCGCTGCCTTTGCCGACGACAGCCGCGTGCTGCACGTTGACGATAACCGTGTGGACACGGATCGGCCGATTGTCCTCGAACTCCACCGCCACCAGGATTTTCCCGTCCGGTCCGAGATAAGGGAGCAGCTTTGCCTGGCGCACCTCATCGAGCCGGCGGGCCAGGCGATGCGCCAGCGCGATCGGCGGAGGCAGACGCTCGGCCGTGTCGAGGCACGCGAAGCCGAACACGGACGCCTGGTGGGAAGCGAGCAGCCGCTCCTGGTCGCGGTCGTTCGACTCTTCCGTCCCCGGGCCCTCCATGAGGGGTCGATGTGAGACGCTGGTGATCACGCTGCAGGTATCCGGGTCGAAGCCGTGCGCCTTGGAATAGCCGATATCCGCAATGACCTGCCGAGCCACGCCGGTGACATCGACGCTCAGGGACGAGACCGAGTTGACGGCGAGGAACACCAGTCCCGTCGCCACCGCGCATTCGGCCGCAACCTCGGCCTGCTGGTCCACGTAGAGAAAGGCATCCACGATCGCGTCCGAGATCTGATCACAGATCTTGTCGGGATGACCGCGGGTCACCGATTCCGAGGAAAAGACGGTTCGTCTAGCCACGGCGGCTGGCTCCCCCACCAAGTGGCGGCGCCATGATGGCTTTCGAACCCTCCTTGACGAGGAGAGGCGCCAGAGCGCCTGCCGCCACGATGCCCCAGTCAGCGGGGCGGAGGGGCGTGGTGCCGAGCAGTCGCTGGAGCGGCGGCGCCCAGATCGCGGTCACCTGGAGGGCGAGAGTCCCTCCCAGCGCCGCCAGCAACAGAGGGTTGCGTCCCAGGCCCGAGAATCCCGAGCGGTGCTCGGAGCGACAGGTTAGCGCGTAGCACAGCTGAGCCGATGTAAGTGTGGAGAATGCGACGGTCGACGGCGCCGCACCCACACCGTAACGGGCCATCGCCACGCCGTAAGCGCCGAGCGTGATCGCGGAGATCAGCCCCGCGTCACCGGCCATCCCGATGAGGTCCTGACTCGAGAGAATGGGGTCGGCTGGATTCCGGGGCGGCTGTTGCATCACCTGTGGTTCGGCTGGCTCGAACGACAGGGCCAGAGCCGGAAAGACATCGGTCAAGAGGTTGATCCACAGGAACTGCGTGGCGGACATCGGCCGGGCCACGCCGAGCGCCATGGCACCGATGGTCACCAGTATCTCGCTGAAATTCGTGGCCAGCAGGAACTTGAGCGATTTGCGGATGTTCGCGTAGATCGTTCGGCCTTGCTCCACTGCACCCACGATGGAATCGAAGTTGTCGTCGAGGAGCACGACATCGGCCAAGTCACGCGCCAGTTCGGTCCCCCGCGCGCCCATCGCGACCCCGATGTCGGCCCCCTTGAGCGCCGGAGCATCGTTGACCCCATCCCCGGTCATCGCGACGACCTCGCCGCTCGCCTGCAGCGCCTGCACGATCTGGTACTTGTGCGTCGGGGACACCCGCGCGAACACGTCCACCTCGCGGGCCAAGCCCCTCAGGGTATCCGGGCTGATCTGGAAGAGCTGGGAGGCTTCGAGCACGCGAACCTGGCCGTCCCGTACCAGATCAAGCTCGCGTCCGACGGCCACGGCTGTCCGGCTCTGGTCCCCGGTGATGATGACGATCCGGATTCCCGCCCGCCGACACGCTTCGATCGCTTCGCGGACGCCCGCCCGGACCGGATCGACCAGGGCGACGAGGCCCACCCAGACCAGGCCCTCATACGCCGCCTCGGCGCCCGCTTCGACCTCTCCGAACGCCAGCCCGAGCACCCGCATCCCGCGGTCGGCCATCCTGGCGTTCGCGCTCAGGATCTCGCGTCCCCCGTCGGCCGTCAGGGGTTCGTCGGTGAGGCCGGTCAGGTATCGCGTCGAGCGTCGGAGCACTTCCTCCGGCGCCCCCTTGACCATGACGACCTGCCGGTCGCCGCCGGTCCGGTGGATGGTCGCCATCCAGGTCTCGCCGTCGTTTCGCGAGCGGATCCCTACGAGCGGGAACTCGCGCCGGAGGACGCGATAGTCCACCCCGGCCTCGAGGGCCGCAAGCAGAAGGGCGCTCTCCGTCGGGCTTCCGATGGATTCAACCACCTGGCCTTCACGCCACTCCAGCTCGGCCTCGTTACACAGGACTGCGACGGCCAGAGCGCGCTCGAACGTGGGATCGAGCTCCGCATCCGACATGGTCATCCGGCCACTCTCGGGGCGATGGACTTGCGTGGGCGGACTCCAATCCTGTCCGCCGGCATGCCACACGCCTACGGTCATCCGGTTCTCGGTGATCGTCCCCGTCTTGTCGACGGCAATGACGGTGATGGCCCCCAGGCTCTCGACCGCGGCCAAGCGACGGACGATCATCTGCCGCTCGAACATCCGGCGCATCCCGAGGGCGAGGGTGGTGGTTGCGACGGCGGGAAGTCCCTCCGGGACGGCGGCAACGGCCAGCGAAATGGCCGTCCGGAACATCTCAAGCGACGGCACGCCGCGGAGGAGCCCGAGTCCGAACGCCACTCCGCAGAGCCCCAGTGACACGGTGACGAGCTTGCGGCCCAGCGTATCGAGTTGCCGCTCCAGGGGCGTGGACGGGGCGACGACTTCGGAGACGAGCGCCCGCACCCGGCCAAGCTCGGTCTTCCGGCCAGTCTCGGTGATGACCACGAGGCCGAACCCCTCGCTGACGACGGTTCCCGCATAGACCATGTTCGAGCGGTCGGCGATCGGACTGTCGCCCGCGTGAACCGGCTCCGCCAGTTTGGTCACCGGGCTGCTCTCGCCCGTCAACGCGGACTCGTTCACCGCCAAGCCCTTGGCCTCGAGGATTCGGCCGTCCGCAGGTACGTCGTAGCCGGGCTTGAGGAGGACGACGTCGCCCGGCACGAGGCTCGCGGCCGCGACCAGGGTATCCTTAGCGTCGCGTCGCACGAACGCCATTGGGATGGTCAGATCGTGCAGGGAGCTGATGATGCGCTCCACCTTGCTCTCGGTGAAGTAGCCGACGGCGGCATTGATGGCGACGACGCCCAGGATCACGGCGGCGTCCAATAATCCGCCGCTCAGTATCGACACGACGGCGGCCGCGCCCAGGAGCGCGACCGGCAGGGTGGCGACCTGGTCGCGGAGGATCGCGAGCGCGGCTTTCGGTTCCGGGATGGGGAGGCGGTTGGCGCCGACCACCTCGAGCCGGACGGCCGCTTCGTCGCTTGACAGCCCGGTCTGGGGAGATGTCTCGAGCTGTGCAGTAGCAATGTCGCTCGACAGGGTATGCCAGGTGGGGTGCCCCAGCGCTGGGGCCAAGTGTATCCGCGTTCCGTCGCCCTGCCCATTCCCGGCCCGCGGCGCGCCCTGACGGTACTCGGCGATCGACGCGATGAGGTCCCGCAGGGCGACGGTCCGGACGTCGAACACGACCAGGAGGTTGCCGGTGAGGAGGTTCGCCGTGACCCGGCGCACGGCTGGGTGTCCCGAAAGCCGGTCTTCCAGGTGGAACTTCAGAGCCGGCTGCCCTCGCAATCCTTCGACACGAAGGCGGGCTCGTCCGGGGACGGCAACGGAGAGAGGAACGACGGGGCGACGAGAAAGCGGCCGGGCTGGAGCCGGGGACCTCACAATGCGCCCCCGGTCCTCGAGGACCGACCAGAGAGAATGTCTAGCGAGCGGTCGCCCGCTGCGCCGTGCGGTCCTTCACCAGACCGCGTCTCTCCAAGTATCGGTTCATCTCCGCTGAGTAGGAGCGCCGCAAGGTGGCGACTGATTCGAACACGACATCCGCGAGGAGCCCGAGCAGGAGTTGAGAGATCACCGAGGTCTCGTTCCTTTCCTGGTGGACAGCCCCACTGCTGTGCCTCAGCGTATGCGAATAGTGTGACACCAGGATGACGCTCAGCGAACATCTTTATTACGCCCTTTCGTGGTCTTCCCCGTCCCGGCTCGCCGTCGGCCCGGACCCCTCGCCGCTATGGCGATCGCCGCCGCCACCGTGCTCCCGTGACTCAGCAGGATACTTGTCACAGGGCTCGCCAATCCGAACGAGGCCAGGCCGACCACCGCCAGGTTCGCCTGCGAGGCGATGTGGAGGGTCTGGCGGACTCCATCGATCGCCGCGCGCGCCAGGTCAAGTGCGAGCACCACGCGATCGAGACCGCCCTGCAGGAGCACCACGTCGGCCACCTCGGTCGCGACCGGAGCCCCCCCGGGCACGGCGATGCCCACATCGGCCGTGTCAAGCGCCAGCGCATCGTTGACGCCATCGCCCACCATGGCCACCACCCGTCCCTCGTTCTTGAGCCCCTCGATGAGCCGGGCTTTGTCCTCGGGCAGGAGATCGGCGTAATGATGCCGCAGGCCGAGCGACTCGGCGATGACCCGACTCGGCTCGGCGTGGTCGCCGGACAGCATGATGACGTTTTGCATCCGCCGCGCGCGGAGAGCGCCCACCGCTGACCGTGCTTCGGCCCTCAGCTCGTCTTCGAGAACGAAGATCCCGGCGAGTCGGCCATCGACGGCAACGAATGTGGGCGAGGCGCCAGCGGCATGGGCGGCCGCCTCCTCGCCTCTCGCCGCATCGAGGGCTACGCCACGGGACTCCATGAAGCGATGGCTCCCCAGGAGCAATTGCATGCCCTCGACGTCCACCTCGACACCCAGCCCGACGCTCTCCGTGGTGCTCGACGGAGTCGGAATCCTGGCGCGTTGCTCTGCCGCGAGACGCTGGATCGCCCGGGCTACGGGGTGCTGGAACTCCGACTCGGCGGCGGCCGCGAGACGGACGAGGTCGTGCTCGGTCAACGCGCGAAGATAGGACACCACTCGAGTCACCCGCGGCGTGCCCGACGTCAGGGTTCCGGTCTTGTCGAACACAACCGTATTGACGCGCGCGAGGTTCTCGAGCGCCCGTGGTCCCTTGATCAGGATGCCCATCGCGGACGCGCGCTGAATCGAGGTCATGACGGCGGTCGGGATCCCGACCCGGGCGGCCAGTCCGTAGTCGGCGACGAGAATCGCCGTGCCCGCGTCGAGACTACGCGAGAGAATGGAGCCGAGCGCCGCGAAGACCAGGGTGCGCCCGACCTCGCGGTCGGCGAGCCGCTCGGCGAACAGCTGAATGTCGGACTTCTCCGCCGCAGCCGTCTCGATGGCCCGGACGATTCGCCCCACTGCCGTGTCGAGCCCGATGCTATTGACGCGCACCTCGAGATGCCCGTGCTCGAGGACGGTCGCCGCAAACACCCGGTCGCCGGAACGGCGCTCGACCGGCAAGGCCTCACCGGTCACCGTCTGCTGATTGACAAGCGCCTCACCGCCCACCACCACGCCGTCGACCGGCAGCCGGCAGCCGGTATCGACCGCGATGACGTCACCGATGTTCAGCGCCGTCACGCGCACGAGCTCGCTGGCCCGATCTCTGAGCCGCGCCACGGATTGATCCGGCTCGGCGACGAGGTCGTAGAGGGACTGCCGCGTGGTGACGATCGTCTTCGCCACGATGTACTCGCCCACCGATCGCAGCCAGGTGAGGAGGGCCGAGGCGACGTAGTTGCCCTGGGCGAGGAGCAGCGCGAGCGTCGAGGCCTCGAGAACATCGCCGTCGAGTCGGCGCCGCCCGACGGCCCCGGCGGCGCGGAGCAGCGCCGGGATGTCCGAGGCGAGCACCAGTCCGGCCAGCACCGAGCCAGGGACGGGGAGGCACGCCGCCGCCAGCACCGCACTGGAGCCGATGAGACGGAGAAGCGGTCCCCGCTGCGGGTCCAGCTTGGCGACCGGAGCCCGCTGAGTGCCCGGCTCGGCCCTGGAATCCCCGGTGTCAACAGGATTCGCCGGGGCGCTCGGGATGCCGCCCGTCATGGCCTCGAGCTGGTCGATCAGTCTCCTCTCGGCGATCCGGAAGGGGTCGTACTCGATCCGCAAGCTCCCCGTGACCGGGCTCCCTACGACGGTTCGCACCCCCGGAACGGCGCGGAGGTGGGCCTCGAGCGCGTCGCGTCGGCCTTCGAGCCAGCGTACGGGATAGCGGATCCGGAGCCTGCCCCGAACGGAGTGAGCGACCAGATACCGCATGCGGGCTCAGCTCGCCGGGGGGCTGTTGTAGTCGCGGAACAGACCGTGGGCGTACCAGAGCGCCGTCGACCACGCCAGCGGCGCGGCGCGGCCCATGGCAATCTCCCGAGCCGCCCAGACCGCGAGGACCAGCGGCACGAGCGTACCGAGTCCAACCAGTCCCCGCGTCGAGCGGTGGACCCTGCGATCGAGCTCCGCGACGGTTTCGGCGACGCCCGCTGCGAAGGTCGACTGACCGGGCTCGGTCCCGGCTGGTCGCTCGTAAGCGGAGTCGACCACGAGGCCCTCGTCGATCCCGGCGTGGCGGGCTACCGCCTGGGTGATCACCTCCGCCGCGACCGTCTCTGGCTCGAACAGGACCAAGATGCTTCGTGTGCGGGGGGACCAGCTGCAGCTCCGAACACCCGCGAGGCCGCCGATCGCTTCGGCCAGCTCCGCACTCCCAGCCCGCGCGGGCCCCCGGAAGCGCAGCCGACCTGGGAGAGCGTGAACGATGCGCAGCGCGGAACGCTCGTCTATCGTGGCCCGATGCGGATCCATCCGGCCGTCAGGGCACGTGGGAGCGCACCCGGCCCGCGCTGCGCCGTCGGGCGCGCCTGACCACTGGCTCCTCGGCGGCCTCCTCAGCTCCCGTCTCCGGGTGCACGGCTTCGTCTTCGTCGCCGAGTTCGGCCGCGGTGGCCAGCTGCTCGCGCCGCACCCGTGCCTCCGCGACAATGTCCTCGAGGTTCTCCATCTGTTCGGCCCCGATACGACGGAGCTCTTCGGCCACGGCCATGCCAGCCGCTGTGGCTTCGACGGCGAGTGGGCGGAAAGCCCGCGAGACGATTGGCAGCATGGTGGCCGCACCAAGCCCCAGGAGAAACGAGAGTGGTGAAAACCGCATTCGAGCCCTCCAGCGAGATCAGGATTGCTTCCGGTGATGATAGCCGCAAGGACAGGGTCGTCGATATTACGTTGCAGTTACGCTCGGCTGAGCGTTTCACGCCCGGAAGTGGATAAGCCTCCCTTCCCCGGCGCACACCGCTGCTTCGCCGCAGAGGACCGCAGGGGAGAACCCGCGCTGCCGCGAGCTTCCCGGGAGACTCCTCAGGACGTGCTGCCGGTCCGCACGCGATCCGGCCGGGCCCCCGTCCGTTGCGTACGCGAGGGGCGCGGCGCAAGCGGTTTCCGCTGAGCCAGCGTCTCGCCCTTGGCCTGACCGCCCGCCGTGCGGCGAACCTTCCGGAGTGGTTTGACCGCGGCAGAGCGTCGCGGCACTGGCGTCTGCATGATCTCTCGGACACCCTCGATCGTGCCATTCACGAGGTTTCCGACGGCCTTCCCTGCCGCAGCGGCGATCCGATCTGCCGCCTCTATGGCGCCTTCTGCGACCCCGCCCGCGAGCCGCCCTACATCTGCACCGATCTCGCCCGCCGCCCGCACCGACCCGCGGACTGCCGTGACCGCGACCGCCCCTACTTCAGCTCCGACGTCCCGAACTCCGGAGAGCGCGGTGACCGCCGTCCTCGTGAGCAGGCCGACGACGCCGCTGGCGACTTCCGTCGTCCTGCTCGAGGGTTCGCGCATCGCTTTGGACCTGACGGGCTTTCCCGTCCTCGACGTTCTCCGAGCTTTCGCCATTGTGTCCCCCTGGTGAGCATGGGTCGTCCCGACAAACAGGTGACGAGCGTAACTGACCCGCCCAAACCAGTCAAGGCACCAAGAGCCGTGATAGCTGC
>Ga0335070_10007671_pt1 | contig 12639 bp, 11 predicted proteins | sample Lox_Sample_13_FD_206722 | JGI IMG/M metagenome (GOLD analysis project Ga0335070, IMG submission 206722) | Soil microbial communities from Loxahatchee National Wildlife Refuge, Florida, United States - Lox_Sample_1.3 | ecosystem: Environmental > Terrestrial > Soil > Wetlands | place: USA...
GGCGAACCCAAACTGTGCAACTGGCAAGATAGCGCGGAATCGGAGTCCTTGGGCCATCTGGCGGCTCCCAACTATTAGACACCAAGGAAGTGCCGATGCTCGATTGACTGTCGAAAAATCCCGATTACACTCATTGACCCCGGGGCCGGGTGCCCGAAGACTTCCCGACGCCTTCGGCTCCCCGGATGCCGGTGATTCCCGTGTCTCGAAAGGCGCGAGACACGGGGCACCCACGCTTTGCGAAGATTCGAAGTTCGGAGAGAGGGGCTGAGATCCGGCCAACCCGTCCGGAAAAGACTTCTTTGAATTCAACATCCTGCCAGTTTTGACGGACTGTTTGCTGACCACCCAAGTGTTTGTTTGCCATGTTGGTATACCGGCGATGACTTGCACGGCTGCAAGCTATTAAGAGAAGGTTGCAAATCAGCCAGGCAGTAAGTCGGTACGACCGCAACAGCAGAATGGAGCTAATAAGTTCTATCCAGCCCTACCCGGTGCAGCAGATCTTTAAACCGTGGATCGTCGCGCACAGGATCCATGAAGGGATGCACTTTCATCCATTGCAGGATATTCGAGTGCTCGGCGTAGGCGTCTTCAAGCGCCGCAAATGCCTGATCCCTCTCGTCAAGGCCGAGATATGCGTTGACGAATGCACCTGCAGGTACGTAGCCCTTGCGTTTGCGCTCTTTCAGTTCCGCTACGAGACGAAGTGCGTCGGTGCGGCGTCCGGCATGCGCATACGCCCGAGTCAGCACACCAAGCGTAGCCGGAGTGCGACCCGACATGGTGAGCGCTTTTTCCAAGACTGGGATTGCTTCTTTCGGCTGGTTGTTGGCGATGAGAACAAATCCCAGAGTCGAAAGCGCACCTTCGTCGTCGGAATTCACAGCCAGCGCGCTGCGCACTTCGTGAATCGCTTCGTCGTAGCGATGGGCGTGAAACAGGATCCACGCGATCCAATCTCCGGATACCGCCAGCGGGTCGAGTTCGCGGCCTCGACGGGCCCAGTCCACAGCTTCCTGTGTTCGTCCCTGGCAAACCAGCCAGCTGGCCATATGCTCATGAGCTGATGCACTGTTTGGATTAAGTTCGAGAGCCCATTTATATCCAGCTTCCGCTTCTGCCCATTGCCATAGCTTCTGTTGCACGCTGGCAAGAAGGATGTATGCGTCTGCCGACCGCGGATCAAGTTCCAGCGCCCTGCGGGCTGCAGTGATCAATTTCGCGCGTGACTCTTCCGGATCGCCGCCCACAAAGACGGTGCCCAGTTCGCTATACGCCTGCGCCAATCCAACCCAGGCCGGTGCGAAGGTGGGATCTTTCTTTGTCGTTTCCTCGAAAGCGGCAACCGTTTGCTGTATGTCGGCCTTGGTGTTAGCTTTTTCGAATCGAGACCAGGCCTTCAAATAGCTCTCGTAGACTTCCGGCGAGACCTGGCGCGCCACGGAAAGCCGCTCGCGTTCCTTTTCAGTAACCGTCACCTCGACTTTGTTTGCGATCGATTGCGCCACATCGCTCTGTAACGCCAGCACGTCTGTCAGATCACGGTCGTATTCTTCCGACCAGAAGTGTTCGTCCGTAAAAGCTCGAATCAACTGTGCATGAACACGAATCCGGTCGCCTTCCCGAAGAACGGAGCCTTCGACTACGGCGTCAACGTGCAACACTTTTGCGATCTCTGGTACGGAGAGCTGGGTATCCTTGTATTGCATTGCCGAGGTGCCGGGAGATTACCCGAAGACCGTGGATCATGGACAGGCGTCCGATGAGTTCCTCGGTCATGCCGTCGGCAAGGTATTCCTGTGCGGGATCGCGCGAGAGGTTTTTCAGAGGCAAAACTGCGAGGGATGTAATTCTGGGTTGTGCCGTATGCCTCGCGTGGCCCCGAATTGTGAAGTAAGTGGGGACGAGCACGGCCAGCAGAGTGACTCCGGTGAGCACAAGCCAGCGAGGGATCGGCAGAGTTCCCCTTGGTTGGTGGTCACCTTCCGTATCCACCGGCGTCTCCGCCGTGTGCTCTTTCTCTTGCCGCTCGAAACGCAAGCTGCGGCTCTGCACCCAGGCATCGATTTCCGAGCCAAAGGCATACACCGATCCCAACCGGTCATGCTGATGCCGGTGGACGGGCATCCTTTCCCGCTTCTCCCAGCGCTGGACCGTGGTGACATCGCGTTTCAGGTAGGCCGCGATTTCCTTCCAGGAGTCGAGACGGTCATGGGAAGGTCGTTCGGATCGCGGTGTGCTCAAATCCGGATCGCCCATCGCGCTCTCCTGGTTGGTCCGCGATTGCCACGAACCTGGGGGGCATGATTGTAGCGCGGCTGGCACGGCAAAGCACGGTATTTGACGGCAAGGTGGCAATTCCGTCCTTTGCGCTTTGACGGCAGCACTCAAAAACCCCGATTGTGATCGCGCGTCTCCTTCCCCTGACGTAACTCAAAAAAAGGAGCTTCATATGCGCAGAAAGCTGTCTTGGGCCGTCTTATTCAGTGCCCTGATGGTGGGGATGGCTCTCGATCCAGGGAAAGCGTGGGGGACCCCACCCTCGGGATTCAGTACCACAACGGTCGCTCAGGGCCAATTCGATGAATTCGATGTTTTTAACATTGTCAAAGTGCCGGCCCAAAGTCCGCCGCCGAAGCATACGTTCTGGAAGTCCCGGCAGAAAACACACGGCCTCTCAGACGGCGCTGTGTTCAGCAATGTCTGGGCAGTTGGAGGGACTACAGGGTGGCACACGCATCCTGGTCATACCCTGATCTTTGTCACGGCAGGAGCGGTCACGCAATATCAAGCTGACGATCCGACCTGCACGCCGCATGTCTACACGGCAGGGATGTCGTTTGTCGACCATGGTGGGAGCGCGATCCACATTGTCCGCAACGAAGGAACGGTCGAGGCGGACGCCATCGCCATCCGGCTCGTTCCCGCCGGTCAGCCGGGTCGAATTGATGTCCCAGACCCGGGGAATTGCCATTTCCCAGGTAATTGATTCGACGACGCCTACGGCTCCCCGGATGCCGGTGATTCCCGTGTCTCGAACAACGCGAGACCCGGGGCACCACGCGGGTGAGGGCTCGGTCCTGGGCCACTCACCCGGCGTTTGGCTTCTCTGGTGCTTTTGGAAGTTAGGGCTCGACACAGTTCGTCGTTCCGCCTCCGATATTGGTCAGGGCGCCTCTTGTTGCGGGAAATTGGGGCTGGCAATAAACATCCGTCCCGGTCCAATTTCCCGTCACGGTATTTGGTCCCCGAAACTCCGCATAACTTACATCCTTCACGAGGACCCCGTAAGCGTTGCCCGTAACCACATTGTTCAGCTCGAAGTCGGCGGTCGATTGAGCGACCATTAACACCCCGGTCGCGGAGTTCCCAGTGATAGTCGTGCCCAGCAGAAGCACGGATCCGCGATTGTATGATGCAATTCCGTTGTTGCCATTGTTCTGGATGGTATCTCCGAAGGAGGCGAAGGAACCGTTCGTGTCCACGTTTACGCCGTCGCCCTGATTCGCTTGAATTATCATCCCGCCAAAAGTACGAACCGAACTCGATTCGAGCACCACCAGACCGGTACCATTGTTTTGAATCGTGTTCGCACCGAACGAAGCTCGCGACTGACCAAGCTGAATGCCCGCTACTGATGCCCCCTGCACGGTGTTTCCGTCGAACCGGCAGACACTGAAGTTAGAACACATGACGCCAATCACACCGCCCTTGATCGTGAAGCCCTGTATCTCGATGTCAGTAGAATCCTCGACATCGACCACAAAACCGGTTCCACCAGATGCATCGTTGATCGTAGCTCCCCGTTTTCCTATCAGGGTCAGCCGGTCAAAACCCTGAATCAACACATTTTCATTGCAAGTGCCAAATACACTCAATGTGTTTGGCCCTTGGGGGTTCAGCAGCTTTAGAGCGGCGTTGATTGAGTTTGGGAAAAGTTTTTGACCGCAGTAAATATTGAGGTTCATTGCGTTCGCACCGATTGAGAGAACAAGCGCGGCGATGACGACTAGATAAGCGCGTTTCATAGATACCCCTCCTCGCAGGAAGAACGTAGTTTTTCCTTGATCTAACTCAGCAAAAGCTTGAAGAAATCCCTAAGGCGAAGTCACCCTCGCCGTCTTCTAAGAGACATCACCCAGGTCTCAAAAACCGCGAGACGAGGGGCACCCGGTTTTCAGCCTGAGGCAAAGAAGCCGCCCGGCAATCGGGCGGCTTCACGGACTGGGACCCGGCGTTCTTGGATCGCCACCCCGCTGTGGTGGAGTCAATCCAATCGCAAAATGTCACTTCCCGGAGAGCCGTTAACGGAATTGGACTGCAACCGCCAGCGGGGGGCCGAAAACTGGGTTGCCGTCCTCATCATAAGAAACAATGTTCTGGTAGTAGCCCACCGCAATGCCCTGGTTGTTCACAGCAAAGGCACCGCTGGTGTCTCCGGGAGAGCCGAGGCTCTTCACGGAACCACGATTGTGTGTATTCCAACGCGTGGCCTTGGCGATCCAATTCTCATCGGTGCAATAGCCGACCACGTCTCCGAGATCGTTAATGCCCCATGCCACACTCCAGCCATAATCCAGACCTGAGGTGTCTGGAAGCACCTTCAACGACCAGGTTTTCCCGTTCCGCGTCTCCCAAAGAGCAGGAAGGGCACCCTGAAATTTGTCAGAATCCCATCCCCACACGTCGCCAACAATCTCGCCCAAATCGTTGATGGCGAGCGCTTCGTTATATGCGAGGTCAGCAGACTTGGGAAGGCGTTGGATCTTCCATTTCTTGGTGCCTTCTATTGGTGTCCACACCACGGCGATTTCCCACCACTGGTCCAGGACAGGATCATAGAACCAGCCGTCCCCTGCGATCTGGCCACTATCATTGACGCCCCATCCGCCCCAAGCAATCAACGCGATGCCATCGAAAACCGCGCCGAGTTTTTCCAATCCGCCGGTGGGAAGCGTATGCATCTTCCAGGACAAAGCCGGCTGGCCGTGGTTCCAGATGACTTTGGACGTCCAGACAAGAGGGGTGATACGCATGGTCCCGTCTTCCAGGACCTTGCCGCTGTTGCCTACGATGATCGTGCCCGAGTGATTGATGGCGATGGCAGTGCTGCCATCGTCGCCAGCGTATTTTCCCAAGAGGAATCCACCATGGTTTGGAATCCAGGCATAAGCGACGGGCCAGCCATTGGAGTCCATGATGTTGCCCGCGATAATTCCGTTATTGCTGATTCCGCCGGCTTCACCTGTGTCGTCTTCACCGGCGGCGAGGCCGCTGTCAAACCACTGGCCAGCGTGAAAACCAAAAAGAGAAACGCCGAGCATGCGGGTTTCGGTCCCGCCGTCGATCGGCACGTCGCCCCATCCCATGGCAACTCCAAAGTCGTTGATACCCTGCAAGGCGGACGCGCTTCCCCCTGGATAGACGCCAAGATCCCAGACTCTGGACTTGTCGGGGGCATTGGCAGGGGCCAGATAACTTCCGGGATGTGTAGTCATCCTCGCTTTCGAAAGCAGGCTGGCCATTCTGTGCTGCGGAGTAAGGTGTTTTGCAGGGCGCGTTATCTGTCCTCGATCCTGCGCCCAGATTGAGGAGATGAAACCCAAGCACAAAAGCACCCAGAAACAACGTTGTATAGCTTTCATAGCCGCTCCTTTGAAAATCTGCCGCTGCTACGCAACTCTTCTTCGAACCGTTGGCTGGCAGATGGAACTGGGCCTCTCATAAAGAAGTGCCCTTGCGGTTTGCGGGGAAGTTGGTTGGTCGCCTCAGGGGGTGGTGCGTCTCAACTGGCGGGAACTGCTCTTCGGAGAGGCGAATCGCGTACTGCGCGATTTTCTTACATTCTGGTCATGGCGACGAAGAAGAATGGCGGTGGGCAAGCTGGGGCTTCCCGAATCGGGACGGCATGAAGAACAGTACGAGGCCGCTGATCATTCAATCCTGTCGCGTTTTCCGATCCGATCCCGATATTCCTGTTAAGACGCTCGAGCGGCATCCGGCGCCGAAGCGAGTTTCTAAGGGGTCGAGCCATGAAATCAGTACTTCTTGCATCCTTTGTGTTGACGCTGTGCTCGGTCGGTTTCGCTGGTGAAAGGTCGCAAAGCGCGCCCGATCCGGAGCAGCAGGCGGCCGCAGCGCTGGCCCAGAAAAGAGCCGCCGAATCGGCCTCGCACAGTCCTTTCGCGACCTCAGCCTGCTCGTTCTTTTTCGAAACGGGAAGCGGTGCGAGCCTCCTGAAATATTGCGTGACGCAAAACGGCAACATCACGCAGTTCGAGACTCCGGAAGGTCACGAACACATCGCGTTCGGAGCAATCAGCGAGGGATACGGGATCTGCGACCTGAACTCGAACACGTCCTACTTCGATTACGCGGATTCCGGCGACAGCGGAAACTGGGGGCTGGCCACGATTCTTAGCCGCAGCACCAAGTCGGTGAAGATTGCCCGCACCACGAGCGACGGCGTGTGGACCTTCACGCAAACCATTTCGCTGATGACGGGAACTCCTTCGCTGACCGTGATCACCATGAGCCTGAAGAACAATTCCACGATGGAGCGAACTGCCCGCCTGATTCGCTATGCAGATGTGGACGCCGACGGCGTATTCGGCAACAACTTTGACGGAACGGCGAACAGCGCGTTCGGATGGAATTCGTTCGTAAGCGCCCATGCTTTTGGAATGGTGCTGCTGAACATGGGGAACACAATTTTCTCCAACGGCGGCTACGCGCAAGACGTTGCGTTCGGACCGGACCCGTGCAATCCATTCGCGCACACCAACTTTACGACGATGGGCGGGGTCGACGGCTCGGTCGCCCACTTTTACAGCATCGACGTCAAAAAGGGTGCCAGCGCAACCGTGAAGGCGGCCTACAAGGGCCTGTAGCGGAAGGCGCGCCGGGCTGCACAAAGCGCCGATTCCCTGATGTTTCCAAGCTGTGACTGAGGAGAAATGCCGTGAAGACCATTACGATCGCAATCCTGCTGATGACGCTCGGTTCGCTCAACCTGGCCGCTCGCGATGCCGCCTCGGCGGAGGCAGAGCAAAAGGCGGCGCTGGCGGCGCAAAACGAAGCAGCCGCGTTGGCACCGCGCAGCTCCTTGGCGACGACCGACTGCACATTCCCGTTCTCCACCGGAACCGGTAATACCCTGCTGAAATATTGCGTGACCACGAACGGCAATATCGTGCAACTGGAGACGCCGCAGGGCGTGGAGCACGTCGCGGTGGGAACGATCGGCGAAGGCTACGGCATCTGCGATTTCAATACCAACACCGGATACTTTGACTATGCCGGTTTCGGAGACAGCGGCAACTGGAACCCGGCGCAAGTGGTCAAACAGACGGCGACTTCGGTAAAAATCGTGCGCACGACCTCGGATGGCCAGTTCACGCTGACCCAGAACATAGCCGAAGTCGACGGTGCGCTGCCCTGGATCAAGATCACCATGACGCTGAAAAACAATGGAGAGGGCCGCGATGCGTTTCTGATCCGGTACGTGGACGTGGACGCGGCCGGAGTCGCCAAGAACAATCTCGACACGACTGAAAACAGCGCGTTCGCGTGGAACACGCCGGGCCCCGTCAACTTCGGAGTGGTGGTGCAGAACGTCGGCAAGGCGTTGATTGCGAATTCGCTGACCCAGTTCCAAGCGGCCGGACCTGATCCCTGCAACCCGGTCTTCAACCTGCACCTGCTGACCAATACGGACGGGTCGTTGGGCATGGAATACCTTGTCGAACTGAAGAAAGGCGCCTCGACGACGGTGATCACCGCCTATCGAGGGATGTAGGCGAGGGCGTTCTAAGACAAGGAAATACTCTTACTATCGGGCCGGTCTGGGCTGGAATTCGCATTGGGCCCGGATTTAGGATGCCGACAGACATCAATTCTTCCTTCTACAGAGTTCCGCCTAGCGAGTTGAACCTGTTTCCCTCGCCTTTTCAGAACTTGGCATCTAGGGCCGAGTTGGCACCGAGCGCAATTCCTGTTGAAATGGGCTTGAGTGTGGTCGTCTGATTACAAGCCCGATTCCATGTTAGTTGGCGTAACATCACAATTGCACTCATTGGCTCACCAATGAACCCGACACTTGCAAATGCGCTCCAGTTGCTACTTCTGGCAAGTCTGCTTGGTTGCAATGGCAAGCATAACGGGATGCAGAATGAGTCTCACATGATTATTTTTCGCGATCCGGATGGCCGAATTCTCACTGAGGATGACTTACGCGGAGTGTCCGGTACATTTCGGTATGAAATCGTAGGAAATTCTCAAGTATCAGCCAAGGCGGAGTCGTTACACAGCCAGGGAAGGCAGGCAGGCGCGTCGGGCGACTACAAACGAGCGATTAACCTTTTGGAACAGGCACACAATTTGGCGCCTCAGTGGCCTTATCCCGTGTACGACATGGCATTTACTTACCTGCTGATGAAGGATACGAAGAACGCGAGGGTATATTACCGCAAGACGATCGAGTTATCGCCGCGTGGTTTTTTCGAAGCCATCACGGCAGTCGATGCGCTCGACCGTGAAGAGAAGGGCGAGTTACCAACTGGAACTTACGTCAAATATCTGAGCTTGGAGTGGACGAACGATCCCGAACAAAAGACAGAAATCGTGCATCAGTTGCTTAGGGCCGCTCCAGATTTTGCGCCAGCCTGGAAGGAGCTTGCGACGCTCTCTGGAGATGACGCCGAGCAGCTTGCGGCGATTGAGCGGGGGCTTGCGGCGCACCCGGACGGCGAAACGAAGGGAATTCTGCAGGTCAACAAGGCTTTGATTTTGCACCGGAAAGGGGATCACGAGGGTGCGATTCGATTGTTGGGTGAGACTGCCCTCGATCCCGCCTCACCTTATGACACAGAACAGATGGCCAAGGTCAGTCTGGCAAACGTGTTAAGAAAGTGAACAACCGCCGCCGATAGTCGTGCTCGGCCGCTGTTGAACGAGGATGATGTCAGTTGACAATCCCCTGCAGCAGCGGCCGTTGAGTCGTTGGTCGACTTAGTGGGCGGAGACGTAGTAGACATGCTGCAGGTTGCCGAGGGCGAATCCGGCCATCCCGGGGGCGATGCTTGCGACCGGCACCGACGGCAGTATTTCGTACGCCCATGCGGTGTTGTTGAAGAAAAACTGATCGACGTTGCTGGTGCCGATGCCGCTGATGTAGACGTGCAGCTGCTTGTTCGGAGTAGTGGCGAAGCCTGTCATCTCCGTAAGCGAGTACGGACCTGCTCCGCCGGTAATTGAGGTCAGGTTGCTGTCGGTCCACTTGCTGTTGCGGAAGGCCATGCGATGTAAATCCTGGCCATTGATCGATGAAGCTGCGTAATACACCTCCATCTTGGTTGTCCCCGGGATCAGAAAAGCGAGAGCGCCATTGCCCTCGAACGTGTTGGCGGCGACTCCACCCGAGGCTGTCGTCAGATCTTGATCTTTCCAGCTCGTGACGAACGAGTACTCGTGAATGTGCCCATTGGAACCTTCAAAGAAGACATATTGCTTGGTGCCAACAGCGAAACCGGACATCCAGGTTGCTCCGAGCGCCTTCGCTCCCTTGGACATCGAGGTCAGATTCTGATTCGACCATTTCGCGCCGTTGAAAAACACATGGTGAATCGTTCGGGTGTCGCCATTGGAGGGAGCTTCAAAGTAGATGTGGCGCTGATTGTCGGAAGTGGCAAAAGCGACCAGTCCAACGGGGGCAAAGCCGCATTCTCCGCTGAACTTGGATTTGGTGAGGGCGGAGAGGTTGCGATCGACCCAGTTAAAGTTGCCGGCGTCGCCATAGGAATATTCGTGAAGGCTGAAGTCGTTCGCACAGAAGTAAAGATACTGAGCATTGCCGATCGAGAATCCAGTCATGCCGCTGGAATTGCTGGCGACCGCGCCGCCGGTCAGGGCGGTGAGATCGGCGTCGGACCAGGCCGAGCCATTAAAGTAGAGTTGATGGATGTGGTAGTCTTCGCCGACGTTCGACGCGTAGTAAACATGAAACTGATCGTTGGGCGTTGTGTAGAAGGCCGCGATCCCTTGCGGCTGGACGAGTGGGCCACCGGTAGTAGCGGTCAGATCGGTGTCAATCCATTGAAGGTTGTTGTAGTAGAGCTCGTGAAGATGCTGCGCAGAAGTTGGCGCCGCCAGGAGCCCAACGACAAACGTGATGAGGATAGAACAGAAGAACTTGTTGCGGATGGCATTGGAATGGAATGTGCGATGGCAGAGCATGGAACCTCCCTTTCGGATCGTCAATCGGGGAATCAGAACTCAATGCCGGAGGGTTCGGTGGGTTGTTCCTCCGGCCCAGTGGCGGCAATGTATCCGCGATGGCGGCAGGTGTCCATGGAGTGAGGCTGAAGGGATATGAATTGATCTGAAGATGCTTCTTCCAGATCGTCGGCACTACTCAAGCAAACGTGCACTGCAGGAGTTACGATTCAGGCCTTCGGCGCCAAGTTCGGGAAGTCGAGAGATCGGGCCGGGTCAATGAGTGTAATCGCATGTTAACGACAGCCAAGCGCAACCACTCCGGTGCGATGGGAAGAAATGCCGCCCAGATAGCGGGCGGCATGATGTTTTTCAGAACTTATGGCCTACTTCTTGGGCCGCAACAAACAGGCGCGCCATGCGGGATCACCATCCTTGATGCCTTCAGCTACGATCTCTCCTAGATCGTTGATCGCATCCCCAGCAAAAAAGTGCCATCCGGAATTGGCGGGAACTAGATCATCGAGGTTGTACATCTTTCCTTGCTGCCAGAGAAACCCGTGCGCGTTTGCCCAGTCAAAGCAGGAACCGTTTTGGAATTGGAATGCCGAGCAGTCAGGTGAGAATCCAAGGAGGCTGGACAGGACGAAACCCGTTTCACCTGTCATGTTGATACCGTTGCCCGAGCTGCCGACAACCTGGTCTTTATTGTTCACCTGATTGGCATGACTCGCATCATCTCCGGGCAGAGTACCCAGGTCCCTCATGACGCCGTTACGCCATAGATAGGCATGAGACAGCGGCCAGCCGGTATTTGGTTCCAACACGTTGGTCTCGGACAATCCAACGGCGTGGCCCAACTGGTTCATTGCAAATGCAGCGGTCAGCTCTCCACCTAGAGTGGAAAAGGGTCTCGGAGTTCCGTTCCACCAGAGATATGCCTTGAACTTGTTGAACCCGCGGCTAGTCATCTCTGCAGTCTCGGACTCGCCTACGATCTGACCGAAATCATTGATCCCGTGCGCTACGCTGTTCAACCCACCGAAGTTGACGGGTAGGTTGAACATCGTCCCATTCCACCATAGAAAAGCGTTCCAGGTCGTATTGTCGGCCAGAAGCGATCCGCCCACGATAAGCGTGAAATCATCGATTGCTTCGGCAAATGCGGACGGGCCGCCGAGTGAGCCGAGATCGATTAGACTCCCTTTCCTCCAGAGGTACGCACCACTCGACCAGTCGTCGCGGTAATATGCGCCAACTATCTCCGTATTGAAATTAATCCCTATAGTCCCTACGCAGAAGGTTGTCATGCCGAGTGTCCCGAGATCCGCCATCGAGCCCTTCTGCCATAGGAAGATGTGATCGACCTGGTCGCCGGGCAATGAGGATCCCCCTGCGATCTGGGTCTTTATATTCAGGCCGTGACCGCAGCCTGCGTACGTGCCGCCAAGTGTGCCGAGGTCTTGAACGGTGTATTTAGGTTGAGCTTGCGCAAGCGAAAAACTGAGAGCAAGAACGAAAAGCAGACACGTTCCTTTGCGCATCGTGGTCTCCTAGCGAAGCAATTTTTAGCTAGTCTCGCCTCAGGGGGTGTTGCGTCTCAACGAGCGGGGTGCTCTTCGGAGAGGCGACAAAACTTCACGCTAATTCGATACCGATTCGCAGAGCCCTGTCTGTGAATTAAGTCACATGGGTTCTGTGACATTAAGTCGGAACTGAGGCATGGTTGACGTAACATCCCGTTTACACTCACAACCCTGCCCGTGTAGGGGTTCTGAGTGAAATCGCCTGATTTCATCAGCCAACTGGTCGCACCCCGAGGCTAGTGGAAATGGACACCAACGGCTTCTGTCTCCACAGTCCCGCAGCCCGGTCGGCTGTTGAACTTCCATCCCCGGATGGAGTTAAGCGCGTAGGCATCCCGATCGGCGATTCCTGAACTGCGCTTGACGCGTGCGTTCACCACTTCCCCTGATTCCAATATCTCGAATGCAATGACTGGTGGGTAGCGTGCCGCCTTCTCTCCTTTGCGCAGTTGGATAGTCTTCGGTTCTGAGATGGGCTTCTTGCTAACCACCTTGGGTTTGCACCTTTTGACATCGTATTTCGGTTCGTCCTTTCGCGGCTCCTGAGCAGCCGCAACCGACAGACTCAGTGGAAGCAGAAGAAACAGAGCACTGATCACAAGGCGACGCATCTAGAACATTAGACACCACGTTGCGATTCGGGAACAAAGAAATTGAGGAGGCCGGAATCCGTTGTTGGCGAAAAATCCCGATTTCACTCAGAACCCCTTGGGCGGGACAAGCCGGGGGCGTACTTGGTGTAATCGCCTTCCATGAGAAGGCCGGTCGGAGTCAAGTGAGTTTTTGCATTGTTTGTCTCTGATACAGCCATTATTCAATGCCGAGTAGCCACTGTCGC